>Ga0190265_10000523_pt1 | contig 27169 bp, 25 predicted proteins | sample Popmic124T_FD_133135 | JGI IMG/M metagenome (GOLD analysis project Ga0190265, IMG submission 133135) | Populus adjacent soil microbial communities from riparian zone of Indian Creek, Utah, USA - 124 T | ecosystem: Environmental > Terrestrial > Soil > Riparian zone | place: USA: Utah | collected...
CCGGATCCAGGAAGTCGGCGCAATAGAGGATCCGTCCCACCATATCCCACTCGGCGAGGCCGACAGAGTGATACCGGACCGCGTCGAGCACACCCCGGTCGACCTCGCCTTGCGCCTTGGCATGCGCGGCGCTCGCGGGGCCGTGCCACAGCTCCTGGGGTCCGGGAGTTGTCGCGGCCCACTTGGCGAGCTCCTCCGCCGAAGCGTCACGCAGCGCATCGTGGAGCCAGACCGCGCGAAGCCAGCGATTCCGCTCCGAGTCGGGCACTCCCATAGCTTCGGCCCACCCCGATGCAAGCTGCGCTACACGCTGGATGTGGTCCATCCGTGCCGGCGTGACGACGGCCCACTCGGGCAACGTGGGCCGCAGTCCGGGGGGCATTCGGCCCGGTGGAGGCGCCGTGTCCGATTCGTTCAGCAGATTCCTACTCCCAACTTGATGTTGTCGATCAGGCGGGTGCCGCCGATTCGCGCTGCAAGGGACACGACGGTACCCTGGTCCGCCGTTTCCACTGGTGCGAGCGTCTCGGGATCTGCGATCGAAATATACTCGACCGCCACGGCCGGCTCCCGGCCCAGCTCCTGCCGCATTCGAACCTCCAGCTCCGTGGCTCTGCTCTCACCGTCACGCCAGGCCTGGTGCGCCGCCTGCAGCGCGCGGCTCAGCACGACGGCGCGCTTGCGGTCCTCCGATCCCAGGTAGGCGTTTCGGCTGCTCAGCGCGAGACCATCGGGCTCCCGCACCGTCGGCACGGCGACGATCTCCACCGGAAAGTCGAGATCCCGCACCATACGCCTGATCAGGGTGAGCTGCTGGATGTCCTTTTGGCCGAAGCAGGCGAGATCGGGCTCCACCAGGTGGAACAGCTTGGCGACCACCGTCAGCACGCCGGCAAAGTGCCCCGGTCGGGCGGCACCTTCCCACCGATCGGCGATCGGTCCCGGCGCCAGACGCACCTCCGATCCCACTGGATACATCGAGGCCTTAGTGGGAACGAAGATCGCGTCTACACCCCGAGCCGAAGCGAGCCCCCGGTCGCGCGGGAGGTCCCGTGGATAGCGGGCCAGATCCTCTGCCGGACCGAACTGAAGCGGATTGACGAAGATGCTGAGGATGACAACATCCGCCCGTCGTCTGGCCTCGTCCACCAGGGCCAGGTGGCCCTCGTGGAGATATCCCATGGTCGGGACGAAGCCGATCCGCCGGCCGGCGGAGCGCTGGGCCCTGCTCCAGGACTTGAGATCGGGGAAGGTGATGAGCTCGAGCATGGAAGAGGGCTAATGGCCTTCACTCAAAGCTGTGCTCTTTGCCCGGGTACTTCCCCTCGCGGACTTCGCTGGCGTAGCTGCGCACCGCGGAGCGCACCGACTCACCGAGCTTGGCGTAGTGCTTGAGGAACTTCGGGGCGAACTGCTCGTTGAGGCCGAGCATGTCGTGCAGGACCAGAACCTGGCCATCGCATTGCGGGCCGGCGCCGATGCCCACGCTCGGAATGGTAAGCGACTTCGAAATCCGTCCCGCAACCGCGGCGGGAATGAGCTCCAGCACGATGGCGCACGCCCCGGCAGCCTCGAGCGCTTTGGCGTCGGAGAGCAGCCGCTCGGCGGCGTTCTCATCCCGTCCCTGGACCCGGTAGCCGCCGAGCGCGTGAACCGACTGAGGGGTGAGTCCGAGATGCCCGATCACGGGTATGCCCCGCTCCACCAGCGCACCCACCGTCTCGGCCATGTGGCTGCCGCCTTCCAGCTTCACGCCGTGCGCGCCAGTTTCCTGGAGAACTCGTCCTGCATTGCGGATCGCCTCCGGGATGGACACCTGGTAGGTGAGGAACGGAAGGTCCACGAAGACCAGCGCCCGGCGGGAGCCGCGGCGCACCGCAGCAGCGTGATAGATCATCTGGTCGAGGGTGGTGCTCAGTGTGGTCTCGTGACCGGCGAGCACCTGGTTCAGCGAGTCGCCCACCAGCAGTACGTCTACGTCGGCCTGCTCCAGCAGCCGGGCGAACGCGGCATCGTAGCAGGTCAGCATGACGATGCGGCGGCCCGCCGCTTTCATCGCGACCAGGTCGAGCACCGACAGGGGACGGGCTTCAGCGTTCATGGGAGCTCAACTCCGCCAGCTCTCGTTGCCAGAAGTCGCGATTGGACAGCTCGGGATGAGGAATGATAAGGTCGCTGTCGGTTACCCGCCGGGAGCCGAACCGGACGATGTCGAGATCCAGGGTCCGAGGACCCCAATGCTCGCTTCGTTCCCGGCCCTCGCTTCGCTCGATCGCCTGGCAGGCCTGGAGCAGGGCGCGAGGCTCGAGCCCGGTCTTCAGTAGCACCATCTGGTTGAGGTAGGGTGGCTGCTGCATGCCACCGAGCGGCGCGGTTTCCTCGATGACGGACTCGCGCAGCAGATCGGTCTCGGGCAGGGATCCGAGCGCCTCCCGGGCTCGGCGGAGGTGCTCAGCGCGATCACCGAGGTTGCTGCCGAGTGCAACGTAGGCCAGCTCCCTATGCCGCTGGCGGTCAGCCTTCGGTGGCAAAGTGGCTTGCGATCCGCTGGAGGTCGGTTGCCAGCTCGCCGAGCTCGCGGATGGCCCGTTCGAGGTCCGCCTGCCCTGCCGCCGCCTCGCCGGCCCGCCGCGCCAGGGTGTCGGTGTCGGCGCGGCTTCGGGCCGAGCTCGCGGCCACTTGTTCGATCTGACCGGTGAGTGAGTTGACTGCGTCCCGCTGCTCGGCGGCCGTGGCCGCAATCGCCTTGGCGTGCCCTCCCGCCTCACCGGTGGTACCCACGATGGCGTCGAGCGCCTTCGCAGCGTCGGCGCTGAGCTCCTCGACTCCAGCCACCACCTCGCGGCCTCGTTCCATCTGCCCGGAGACGGCGGACACCTGGGTCGTGATCTCTCCCAGGAGCACGCCGGCTTCACGAGCAGCCTGAAGGCTTTGCGCCGCCAGATCTCGCACCTCGGAGGCGACGACCGCGAATCCACGCCCCTCCCGGCCGGCGCGCGCCGCCTCGATCGCCGCGTTCAGGGCGATGAGGTTGGTCAGGTCGGCGATCTCACGGATGGTGCCGATGAAACCGGTGATGCGGTGAGTGAGTGCCCCGAGCGCCGCTACCTTGTCGGCCCCGACAGCCACAAAGCCCTTCAGCTCCACCAGGCGCGAGATGGCGTCGCCGATCACCACCCGGTTGCGGGCGGCGACCACGGCGGCGGTGCCGCTGGCAGTGGCCGCCTGGGCGCCCTGATCCATCATCTCCTGGGACGCCTTGGCGAGCGATCCCGTGGCCTTCAGTCCGCCGGCCGCGAATTTCTCCAGCTCCACTGCGCCCTGGCGCATGCCGAGGGAGACGTCGGCCAGCGCAGTGGCAGAGGCACGGAGCGAGTCGGCTACGCGGGCCAGCGAGGTGACCTGCTCGCCGATCTGTCCCACGGTGAGCACCAGCGGACGCCGCAGCTCGGCGATGTGAATCGCAGTGGCCATCTGGCCGGCCAGGGTACTCATGGCAACCAGATCCTTGGGGCCGTAGAAGTGTCGCTTATGGTGCTCCACCTCGAGCGTGCCGAGGATCTCCTCACCGAACCGGATTGGGTGGATTACCAGCATCCTGACGTCATCGCCGAGATCGGTCAGCCGGTCGTCCGCACGCACATCCCTGACGACCACCGGCTCTCTGGAGGTGACCGCCTCACTGCGCAGTGGACCGATCGAGGGTGCCGGCTCGCTCCTGTTCGCCCGCCCGAGCGAGCTGCGGTACGCCAAGGAGGAGTCGGAGCCGGACACCCGATAGACCCTGAAGTCGCCCCAGTCGAGGAGCCGGTAGGCCAGGCGTTCTATCTGGGCAAAGGATCCCTGGAGTGTGGCGTTGCTCGCGATCGCCGCTTCCATCAGGTGAACCTTGTTCAGATCCTCGGCACCGATTGCCTCGTCGAGAATTTGCCGGGTGAGCAGGCCCAGCACCCCCAGCGCCAGCAGCACCGCCACCCAGCCCACCGGGGCCAACGTGGCCAGGGCCGCGATCACAACGGTGGTGCCGATCAGAGTGAGCAGGTACGAGCTGATCTCCCAGCGGAGAATCAGGATCTTCTCGGCGTTCTCCAGCTTGTCGCGGATGAGCAGGCTGAAGTAGAACAGCGCCCGGGTGATGAAGAAGTACAGCGAAACCAGAATGGCAGCGGCGGGAAGAAAGTCCACCGTGAGCTCGGTGGTGCCGTTCAGGGCCAGGATCGCAGCATACGGGCCGAATGCCGCCACGAATCCGATGACTTCGCGGCCGGAATTGACCAGGCCGGCGCGCGGATGCTTGCGCAGCCCAAAGACGTCGGCGGCCACCACGCCGACCCAGAGCCCCACAACTACCGGTGCGGGGCCGACGCAGACAGCGCCAACCAGCGTCGGAATTCCGGATTGGGTGAGGTACGAGTACTTGCTCAACCGGACCGGCACCGAGCGGAGCACAAAGATGCTGACGATGAGTGCCAGGGTGGCCACCGGCTGGTCGATCCAGTCGCGATCCCAGACGAGCACCGTCGCGGTGAGGACCGATCCGCCCGCCAGAAGCATCGTGGTGTAGGCACGTAGCAGCTTCGGAATGCTGACCGTCATCGCGCGTCTCCCCTGTCGAGCGCCTCACGCAGAGCTCCCAGGAAGCTCCGCGCGGCACCGACGCCGTCCCGCCCCAGGATCTCGACCAGTGCACTGCCCACCACCACGCCATCGGCCATCCGACTGACCTCGCGAGCTTGCTCCGGCGTGGAGATGCCAAACCCCACGGCCAGGGGGAGAGACGAAGCCTTGCGCACCCGGGCCACCGAGTCCCGGAGCTCGAGCGCCACGGACGAGCTGGCGCCGGTTACACCGAGGCGTGCCACCAGATACACGAAACCCTGGGCCCCCTGGAGCGTCACCGCCAGACGTTCGGCCCGGGTGGTCGGCGCCACCAGCCGAATGAGATCCACTCCGCTTAGCTGCACTGCCGACTCCACCGCGGGATCGCTCCCCGCCGGCAGGTCGGTCAACAGGAGGCCCGCAATACCCAGCTCTTCAGCGCTGCGGAGAAACCGAGCCATGCCGAACTGCAGGATTGGGTTCAGGTAGCTGAATATGACGACCGGTCGGGCGAGATCCGCCTGGGCGATGAGATCCAGCGTCCCGGCCAGGGTCATGCCCTGGCGAAGTGCCTCAAAGGTAGAGCGCTGGATGGTCGGCCCGTCGGCGAGTGGATCGCTGAACGGCACGCCGACCTCGATGATATCGGCCACCTCGGCGGCGGAACGGAGTGCGTCCGCACTCTCACCCCGCGTCGGGTATCCGGCCGTGAGGTAGGGGATGAGGGCCTTGCGTCCCGCGGACCGGAGGCGGGTCCAGACCGGCGCCAGGCCGGACTCAGACAAAGTAGTCGCCAGGCGTCAGTCCGAATCGGGCAGGGTTGGTGACCTTAACGATAGATCGCTTATAGGCTCCGCTCTCGTCCTTTTCCGCGAGACTCACCTCGTTACCAGGCAGCGGCACAGAGCCGCCGTCCACGTCCACGGCAATGCGCACCAACGGACGATTGAGCTGCGGAGCATCCGGGTTGGGTCCAGCTACGATGGCCACTTCCAGGGTGTCGAGGATGACGCAGGTGCCCACCGGGTAGACGCCGATGAGGTTGATGAGCGCCTTCACGACCACGCGGTCGTAGCCCCGCTTGGGATTGTCCCACATTTCCTTGAGAACCTGGTCCGGTTCGATCGGCGTTGTGGTGTACACCCGCCGGGTGGTGGCAGCATCGAATCCATCGGCCACCGAAACGATTCGAGAGAACATGCCCAGCGTACGGGGCCGGATCGTCTTGGGGTACCCGGTGAGATCCATCTTCATGTGGTGCTCGTGCGCCACCAGGATGGAGCGATACGGGATTTCCTCATACGAGCGCAAACCAAAGAGCGTCAGCGCGCCCATCCAGGGGTGTTGCTGAATGAACTTCCATTCGCGCTCGTCGAGGTTTCCGGTCTTGTTGAGAATTTCAGCCGGCACCCGCGCCTTGCCCACGTCGTGCAACAGGGCGGTCATACCGAGATCGTAGAGCTGGACCTTGGAGAAGCCCAGCTTCTTGCCCAGTGCCACGGAGAAGATGCAGACGTTGACCGAGTGAGTGAAGGTGTACTCGTCGTAATCCCGAACCGTGGTCATGCCGACCATGGACATTTCGTTGTTGAGCACCTGATCGACCACCAGCTGGACCGCTCGCTTCACCCGCTTGAGGCGAGGTCCCCGCCCCAGGCGGATACCGCTCACCATGTCGCGAGTTACGGCTACACCCTCCGAATAGACCCGCTTGGCCTGGTGTCGGTCCTGCTCCGACGCTCCGCCCTCGGCCTGCGCGCGCTCCACCTCCAGGTGAGTCACCTTGGCCGAATCCAGCTTCTCCTGGAGCTCCTCCAGACGTTCGTCCGCCTGCCCCTGCTGGCTGAGGTTCAGCAGCGAGCCGAGGAAGATCTGCCACTCTCGCCGCTCCATGCCGGCCCGGATGTGCAGGACCCCGATCTCGAAGGCCCGCAGCATGGCAAGGATGTGGCTGAAGGACGCGTAGTTGTCGAGCTCGACCCGCAAGCGGGTGCCGTTTACAAACAGGAAGTCGCCGGCCACGCGAATTTCCAGCTCGACCTCGGCCTCGAGTAAGGAGCGGGCAGAGACATCCAGGTCGTCGAGCGCCTTCTGCACCGTGGTGTTCTCGACCGGATACATCTTGATGCTGCGCAACGCGGCATATAGCGCGAGCAGCAGCGACCGTCCACCCTGGCGGAGCTGGCCCTCGGGTGCGGACTGTCCGGCGTCGCCGCCAGCGGGCTGGGTCATGACGCAGCTCCGCGCAGCGCCCGGTTCACGGCGTTCCGGACCACGAGATCCTTATCGTCAGCGGCCCGCTGTAACAGCTCGCGAGCTTCGGGGCTCTTGATCCGGCCTAGGGCCACGGCCGCACAGGCCCGGGTTTCCGGTGGCTCTTTCATCTTGAGCAAACCGCGCTGGAGCAGAATCGTACTGAGCACCTTGAGGCCGGCAGCGCCCGCAATAGCTCCGTAGGCCTCGAAGAACGCCATCTTCTCGGTGAGGTCGACCGGCTTCGATGACTTGCCGAGCACCACCGCCTCGATGCGTCGAAGGGCACCTTTGTAGCCGCGCGAGCCCGCGCCGCGGACCGCCGCCAGTCGCACCGAGCGATCGGCATCATCGATCGACCGGTCCAGCAGGGTGAGGGCGCCTGGGGTTCCCAGCTGCGTGAGGGTCTGAACTGCCGCCAGCCGGATGGCCGGGTCGGTGTGCGAAATTACATCAGTGAAGCCCGGCACCGCATGGTGCAGCTGGAGTCGGCCACAGAGCTCCACGACGCCCAAGAGGGCTGACGAGTCGGGCTGGCGAAGCAGGCGCTGGACTTCGGCGATGCTGCTGCCGGCCAGTTTGTCGACCACGCCTTCCAGCATTTTGCGCAGTGGCGCAGAGGACAGATTCGGCAGCCAGCTTATCAGCGGCTCCAGCGCCGTCGTCCGGAGCTCGCGCAGCAGGGCGGCCGCCTCCTGGTCGAGTCCCAGACCGCTCGCCTCGTCAAGCGACTGGAGGACCTGCCCGACGATCGCCGGCTCGCTCAGGCGCGCCACGAATCCGTCGAGTCGCTGAACCTGCTCCATGCGGAGGTTGGGAGCTCGATCCTTCAGGAGCTTGGATTCGCGAAGGATCGCCGCCGCGCTCCGGAAATCTCTGCTGGTGAGGAGGTTGGGAAAGAGCTGATCGAGCACCCCGAGAATCTCGTCGCGCACGTTCCCTTCCGGCTGGGTCTCCATCAGGTCGAACAGCACGTTGAGGGCGCTTCCCCGAACGTCGCGCTTGTATTCTTCCGCCAGCTCTCCCGCGAGATAGTTGATCTCGTCTTCATCAAGGAAGTAGAGCGTGGAATCAACTTCGTCGATGTCGATGAGACCTTTCGGGCGCTCCTCGGCAGCCTCTTCCGCGGCCCGAGCCCGGCGCTCCTCGGCAGTCGCCGATCCTCCGGCCGGCGATCCCGAGGGACCCGGGAGCTCTCCGCCGCCCTCGTCGAAGAAATCGATGAAGCGGTACTTGATGCTCTCGAATTCCAGCGCCCATAGCAGCGTCAGCAGATCGTCGCCGGCATCGGCCGGGAGAAAGCGCGCCTTGTTGATGGTCGCGAGCAGGAGAGGCAGCTCGTCTTGTTCCGCGCCCTTGTGGATGGTCAGCTCGCGCATGCCATCCTTGAACAGGCTCCAGGCCAGGCTTTCGCTCCGGTTGACCTGGTGGTAGACCGACTGTTCCTCCCAGATCAGATCGGACTCCGCAATACGGAGGTTCAGCTCGTCGGTGGCGGCCCAGACCGGATTAAGGGCAGTTCGCACGTTCTGAATGGCGCGCTGGTAGATGGGATTGTTTGGCAGGTACATCTGGAAGGCACGAAGCGCCTTGACGATAGTCTGGATCAGCTCCGAAACCTGGGAGGCCGGCAGCAGCTGGGTTGACGTCTGCTCCGTCGTCAAGCCTGGCCTCCGAGCAGATCGGCCACATGAGCAACGTCCTTGTCGCCTCGCCCACTGAGACACACCAGAACCGTCTGGCTGGAGGTCCACTGCCCCGCGGCCCGATGTACCCAGGCCAGCGCGTGGGCGGTCTCCAACGCCGGAATGATGCCTTCCAGACGGCAAAGCAGCTGGAAGGCATCCAGCGCCTCGGCGTCGGTTGCCGTTTCGTAGGTGACCCGGCCGGTGTCTCGCAGGTGGCTGTGCTCTGGTCCGACTCCAGGGTAATCCAGCCCAGCCGAAATCGAATGGGCTGGAGAGACCTGGCCATCGGCGTCCTGAAGCAGGTAGCTCAAGCTTCCATGAAGCACGCCGGGCTTGCCGGCTGTGAGCGTGGCGCTGTGGTGGCCGGTAGCGATCCCCTTCCCGGCGGCCTCGACCCCGACCAGCCTGACAGCCGCGTCATCCAGGAAGCCGCTGAATATCCCGATGGCGTTCGACCCGCCACCGACACAGGCCACAACCGTGTGAGGGAGGTTCCCGTAGCGCTCCAGCATCTGAGCTCGGGCCTCGCGTCCGATCACGGCCTGAAAGTCCCGCACCATGCGGGGGAAGGGATCGGGGCCCACGACCGAGCCGATGATGTAATGCGTGGTCGGCACATTCGTCACCCAATCCCGCAGCGCCTCGTTGGTGGCGTCCTTGAGAGTTCGGGTGCCTGACTCGACCGGAACCACGGTGGCACCCAGCAGCTCCATGCGATACACGTTCAACCGCTGGCGGCGGACGTCCTCCGCGCCCATGTACACGACGCACTCGAGCCCGAAGCGAGCGCAGACGGTGGCGGTGGCGACGCCATGCTGGCCGGCGCCGGTTTCGGCGATGATTCGGCGCTTTCCCATCTTGAGCGCCAGAAGCGCCTGCCCGACGGTGTTGTTGATCTTGTGGGCACCGGTGTGGTTCAAGTCCTCGCGCTTGAGCACGACCCGCGCTCCGACGGTATTGCCGAAGCGGGGCGCCTCGGAAAGTGGCGACGGACGGCCCACGAACTCCGCCAGCAAGTGCTCGAGCTCGACCCAGAAGGCCGGGTCCTGCCGGGCTGCCTCGTAGAGAGCCGTCAGATCGTCGAGCGCCGCGACCAGAGTCTCGGGCACATACCGTCCGCCGTACGGACCGAACCGGCCGGTCAGACCCTGCTCAGGTGACTGAACTGTGGGCAAAACACCGCCTCCACACATCCTGCGATTTTATGGGGGTTCTGGATGCCACATCGAGTGAAACGACGCCGGAGCCGAAGACGGCGTGACCGCCCAACTCCTCTTGCCACCTGTCCGGAGGTTCTCATCGGGCGACAGTGGGGCTAACACCCAATCGAAGCAGCCCTTAGACCCCCAGCAAAAACAACGCCGAGATTCGCCACGGTGCCGCCGGCCGCAACCGCCCCAAGTCCGGGTTGCATGATGCCGCAGAGCTTGATCTTAGCGCCCACGCCTCGGCACGCGCGTCAGGTCCCGCAGAAGCGCGCCCGGGGAGGCTGCCGCGGAAAGCGCGGTTCCAATCAAGACCGCATCAGCGCCGGCCGCCGCGGCGCGCTGGACGTCTTCGGTTCCAGCCATGCCACTCTCCGCAACAGCTATGATCTCGGTAGGAACCTCGGCGATGATCTTCCACGCGACCTCCACGTCGATCTTGAAGGTATCGAGATCCCGGCTGTTCACCCCTATGATCGACCCGCCCGCCTCCAGCGCCGCACTCAGCTCATCGGGGGTGTGTACCTCGACCAGAGCGTCCAATCCTAGATCGGCCGCACAGTGTATGAGGGGACGGAGCCGGGGGCCCAGGGCCCGGACGATGAGCAGGACGGCGGCAGCCCCGGCAGCCCGAGCCTCCAGGATCTGCACCTCGTCCAGAATGAAATCCTTACGCAGCACCGGAGCCGAGGAGCATCGAGCGGCCGCACTGAGGTCCTGAATGGAGCCACCGAAGTAGGGTCCATCGGTCAGCACGGAGATGGCCGCGGCGCCATGGTCGGCGTACAGTGCCGCGCGCTCACCCGGGTCCAGATCCTCCCGGATCGGGCCGGCAGACGGCGACCGCCGCTTCACCTCAGCGATGACCGCGACGTTTGCCTTCCTGAGGGCGCCCCGGAACGAGGGTGGGACCCGGCTCGCGGCAACATCCCGCTCCAGGGTCGCGCGGCGGGCGTGTACCGTATCCAGGCCAACTCGGGTAGACCTCAGGATCTGGTCAAGGCTGACAGGCATCTTGTCCTTCGGCCGGTATTCGGGTACTGTTATTCGGGCTCTATTCGGTCACTTCAGCCGCCTGCGAGGAGATCCTGAATGCCGCTGACCAAGCGCCAGAGTGAGATACTCACCTACCTGCAAAGCCATATCCACGGGCAGGGCTACGCGCCCAGCTTCGAAGAGATCGCCGAGAACTTCGGCTTTCAGTCTCTGGCCACAGTGCACGAGCATCTCACCAACCTCGAGCGCAAGGGCTACATCCGCCGGTCCTACAACGAAAGCCGCTCGATCGAGGTCCTGCCGCCCCGCGGTACCTCCTCGGCCAGCGAGATCCCGCTTCTCGGAAAGGTAGCCGCCGGTACCCCGATCGAATCGCTCATGCATCAGGAGACCATCGCCGTTCCCGAGCAGATGCTGCCCCGCAAGGGTCCCAACTATGCCTTGAAGGTGCAAGGCACCTCGATGATCGATGAGCACATCGTGGACGGCGACATCGTCGTGGTCCACGGCAAACAGACCGCCGAAAACGGGGAGATGGTCATCGCCCTGGTCAACGGCAGCGAGGCCACCGTCAAGAAGTTCTACCGTGAGGCCGGGGGCTGGATCCGGCTCCAACCCGCTAACGCCACCATGCAGCCCATGCGCTTTCAGGAACGTGACGTGCTGATCCAGGGCGTGGTCGTCGGGGTGATTCGAAAGTACTAGAAGCATGGGCCCGCAACGCGTTACGGGCTTACCGTGGCGCCGCCGCTCGGAGCCGGGCCAGCACCCGGGCCGCGGCTCCACTCGCCAGGGACTTCTCACCCCGCTCCACCGCCTCCTCCAGCGACCAGCCGTTGGCCGAGACATACAGCGCCGCTGCCGCATTTAACAGGACGGCACAACGTACCACCTTGTCCGCCTCGCCGGAGAAGAGCCGCTCCATCCGGGCTGCATTTTCTTCCGGCTCGCCGCCCGCCAGCGCCTCGAGATCGCCGCATTCCAGATCGTACCGGGCCGGTGCGAGCTCCCACCGATTCACCTCCCTGCCCTTCACCTCCCACACGAGGGTCGATCCCGACGGACTGATCTCATCCATGCCGACGGTGGCGTGCAGGACCAGCGCGTGACGAGTACCGAGCGCCGCCAGCGTTTCGGCCACGAGCTCCGCCCGGGTTGCATCCGCCACCCCGACGACCTGCCGGGTCACTCCAGCAGGATTCGCCAGTGGCCCAAGCAGGTTCATGATCGTCGGAACACCAAGCTCTTTCCGCACCGGCCCAACGTGTCGCATTGCGGGGTGGTAGGTTGGTGCGAACAGGAAGGTGAGCCCGATCGATCGCAACAACTCCGCGGCGGGGGCCGGCGGCAAATGGATGTCGATCCCCAATGCCTCGAGAACATCAGCCGAGCCGGATCGCGAGGTGTAGCTCCGGTTGCCGTGCTTGGCGACAGCAACGCCGGCGCCAGCCACCACGAACGCGGCGGCGGTGGAGATGTTGAGCGTGCCGACCTTCCCCCCTCCGGTGCCGCAGGTGTCCACCAGCAGGCCGGGGTCGCTCGTCTCCAGCGGGACCATGGCGCAGCGGAGTGCCAGCACTGCTCCGGCGACCTCGTCGGCCGTCTCTCCCTTTGCCCTGAGCCCCATGAGAAGCGCTGCAGTCTGGACGGCGGTCGCTTCTCCCCGCATGACCACCCCGAAAGCCGCGGCGGTGGCCTTCTGGTCGAGCGACGCGCCCAGGGCGAGTTGCTGGATGGCGAAGCGTAGCGGGGCGTCGAGGGTCACGGGATTCGAGACCAGGCAAACGGGAGCGGCACAGGGGAAAAAATTGTACCCGGCCAGAGCCGCTTTTGTCAATCGTGACAAGCATTTGCGTGGCTTGCCCGGGGTATCCCGAAGCGCTAGATTCCGGGCCGATGAGCCGGACCTTTCTTGCCACACTAGAGTACGACGGCACCGGCTTTGTCGGGTGGCAGCGGCAACCCGCCGGGCGCTCGGTTCAGCTGGAATTCGAGCGCGTCCTGGAGCGCCTCTTTGGTCGCCGAACCGTGGCACACGCGGCCGGGCGAACCGATGCCGGAGTCCACTCGATAGGCCAGGGCGTCAGCTTCAGTGCCCCTGCCAGCTGGACCGATTCCTCACTTCGACGCGCACTCAACGCGCTGCTGCCGGGTGATTGCTGGGTGGAATCGGTTCACCCGATGCAGCCGGGCTTTCACGCCCGCAAGTCCGCTCTTTCGCGCCGCTATCGCTACCGCATTGGACTCGACGAGGCCTCGGCGTCTCCCTTTCGCCGCCAGTTCGAGTGGGCGCTCGCCAAGCCGCTTGACCTCGAATTGATCACTGAAGCCGCCCGGGTAATACGGGGCGACCACGATTTCCGCGCCTTCGCGGCCAAGACCGACAAGCCGCATTATCGCTGCCGGGTGATCCACGCGGAGTGGAGCCGGCGGATCGACGACCGAGGTGTGAGCCTCGAGATCGAGGCTGACCGGTTTCTTCAGCGCATGGTGCGGATGCTCGTCGGCACCATGGTGGACATCGGACTCCAGCGCCGCCCGCTGGATGACATGGCTGCGCTGCTCCGCCGGGAGGACAATGCCGACACCAGTCCTCCGGCGCCGCCTCACGGCCTCTACTTTGCGGCCGTGGTGTATCCGCCTGAGGTCTTCGCCGCGCCCGTTCGAGAGCAACATGCCACGCTGCACCTGGCGTAGCCCCGCCATCCTCGCCGTCACCCTGGCACTGGCCGGGTGTCAGGCCGAAGAAATTCCCCCAATGCGTGTGGCCACGGCCGGGGCCCAGACCTCCGCCCGGGTGGCCGAAGCGCAGAACGCCACCAACTCGTCACGCCGTACGGCGCTGGTTGCCGCGGCCGACCGGGTTGCCCCCGCGGTCGTCTCGATCAATGTGACCGCGCGGCAACAGGCGCAGCGCCGCTCGCCCTTCGATCTGTTCTTTGTGCCCGAAGGCGCCCGGGTAGTACAGGGCAGCGGAACCGGGTTCGTCGTCCGGCCCGGCGGGATCATCGTCACCAATCAACACGTCGTCTCGAACGCCGAGCGCGTCGTGGTGACGCTCCCCGACGGCAGTGACCTCCCGGCCACCGTGATGGGAGAGGATCCGCTGACCGACATTGCCGTGCTGAAGGTGGACCGGGAGAATCTGCCCACCGTAGCCCTCGGTCGCAGCACCGACCTCATGATTGGCGAATGGGTCGTGGCCCTGGGGAATCCCTACGCCTACCTCCTGGGCAATTCCGAGCCGTCGGTTTCGGTTGGAGTGGTGAGCGCCACCGAGCGTAACATCCTTCCCGGCGGCGACCAGACCGGTCTCTATCTCGACATGATCCAGACCGACGCAGCCATCAATCCAGGCAACTCTGGAGGACCACTCACCAACGCGCTGGGCGAGGTAGTCGGGGTCAACTCGTCGATCTTCAGCAACAGCGGCGGCTCGGTCGGCCTTGGCTTTGCCATTCCCATCGAGCGCGCCGTGCGAGTGGCGGACGAGATCCTCAAGCGCGGGTCGGTACGGAGGGCCTGGGTTGGCCTCGAGGTCCAGGGTGCCCGTGCCATGCGCGAATGGAAGAGTCAGGGTGGCGTCGTCATCTCGAGCGTCGCACCCGATGGTCCTGCGGCTCGCGCGAGCTTGCGCCGGGGTGACGTGCTGGTCGAGGCCAACGGGCGGCGGCTTCGAAACTACCTCGATTGGGAGGCGGTGAAGCTCGACCTGCACGTGGGCGACGCCGTTCAAGTCGGGGTGCGGAGTGGCAGCGGAACCGTCTCCCGGCGGATCGTTACCGGCGACCTTCCGACGGTCACGGCCGAGAAGATCACCGTGCTGCAGGACCTTCAGCTGATCAATGTGACGCCGGCCATTCAGGCCGAGCGTTCCATTCGAAGCGATCAGGGTGCCCTGATCTTCCGGCTCTCTCCCCAGGTCAGCCGCGCCACCGGACTGCAACCGGGCGACGTGATTCTTGCCATCGACCGCACCCCGGTGCGCAACGCCGCCGAAGTGTCGAGCCTTCTCAACGTTCGCTCGGGGCAGGTCATCCGGGTCTACGTCGAGCGCGAGGGCCAGGTCACTTTCACCGACCTGCTGTTCCGATGAGCGACGACCGCTGGCGCTCGCCACTCGGGTCGCGCTACGCCTCGCCCGCCATGCAGACGCTGTGGGGCGAGCGGCACCGGGTCGGACTCTGGCGGCGGCTGTGGCTCGCACTGGCCGAGGCAGAGCGCGAGCTGGGGCTCGACATTCCGGAGCAGGCGATCGCGCAAATGCGGGCCCACCTGGACGATGCCGACCTGGATCTCGCGGCCCGCTATGAGCGTCGCTTCCGTCACGATGTGATGGCGCACATTCACACCTTCGGTGACCAGGCACCGGCGGCTCGGCCCTACCTGCATCTCGGCGCCACCAGCGCGTTCGTCACCGATAATGCCGACCTCGTGGTCATGCGCGACGGCCTCCGTCTCCTGCTCGGGCGGCTCATCGCGGTCCTCGGAGCGCTGGAGCGGTTTGCCACCCGGCACGCCGGCCTTCCCTGCCTGGCGTACACCCACTTTCAGCCGGCCCAGCTCACCACCGTCGGCAAGCGCGCCACCCTGTGGATGCAGGACTTCGCCATCGACGTGGAGGAAGTGAGCCGCCGGATCGAGACCCTTCGGCTTCGGGGCTGCAAAGGCACTACCGGCACGCAGGCCTCCTTTCTGGAGCTGTTCGGCAACAATCACGAGAAGGTCAGAGAGCTCGACCGGCGGGTCACCGCCAAGCTCGGGGTTTCGGCGTCGTTTCCCGTGACCGGCCAGACCTACACCCGGAAAGCGGACAGTGCCGTTCTCGATACGCTGAGTGGCATTGCCCAGTCGGCGGCCAAGCTGGCGGGCGACCTCCGGCTGCTGCAGCACGAGGGCGAGCTGCTCGAGCCGTTCGAGCAGGAGCAGATCGGGTCCAGCGCGATGGCGTACAAGCGAAACCCCATGCGCGCCGAGCGGATCAGCGGGCTGGCCCGGTTCGTGATCTCGCTTCAGGCCAATACGGCCAACACTGCCGCGAGCCAATGGCTCGAGCGGAGCCTGGATGACAGCGCCAACCGGCGATTGACCCTTCCGGAAGGATTTCTCGGCACTGACGCCATTCTGGTGCTCGCCACCAACATTGCGGCCGGCCTCGAGGTGCGGGAGGACACCATCCGACGCCACGTGGACGAACAGATGCCGTTCATGGCCACCGAGCGCTGGCTGATGCTCGGGACCGCGGCGGGGGGCGACCGTCAGGCACTACACGAGGTCGTTCGGAAGCACAGCCTTGCAATGGCCGAAGCAGTGAGCCGGGGAGAGCCCAACACTCTGCTGGAACGGCTCGGCTCGGATCCCGCATTCCGCGGAGTGCCCTCGGCCGCGCTCCAGGCGGAACTCGACCCCCGCAAGTACACCGGACGAGCCGCCCAACAGGTGGGCGAGTTCATCGAGGACTACCTGCGGCCCCTCCTCAAGCGCGCCCGGCCGTTCGCCGCCGACGCCGAACCCGCCGAGGTGAAGGTATGAAGACCGGCGCGGCCCGAAGTAACGCCACGCTCACCGAGAGCCGGCTCCCCCTCCCGTTACTGCGCCAGGGGAAGGTGCGCGAGGTGTACGAGGTAGACGCCGGACACCTGCTGGTGGTGGCCAGCGACCGGGTCAGCGCCTTCGACGTGGTCATGCGCGAGCCGATCCCTCGGAAGGGTGCGGTGCTCACCCAGATCAGCGCCTTCTGGTTCGAGCTGCTGGCCGACGTGTTCCCTTCGCACTACGTCACGGCCCGCACCAGGGAGATTCTGGAACAGGTGCCGCGGCTCGAAGGACTGGAGGAGCAGATTGCCGGCCGGGCAATGCTGGTTCGCCGAGCCGAGCCGGTACCCTTCGAATGTGTCGTCCGCGGCTATCTCTCGGGATCGGCCTGGGCGGAATATCGGAGCCGGGGCACGCTGGCCGGAGAGCCACTCACACCCGGCCTGGTTGAAAGCGCACGCCTGGATCCGCTGCTTTTCTCGCCCGCCACCAAAGCGGAGTCGGGGCACGATATCAACGTCACCGTCGACACGGTAGCCCAGGAGCTCGGTCCGGTTTTGACCGGCCGGCTTCGGCAAGCCAGCCTTGCACTTTACCAGGCGGGGCGCGATCACGCCGCGTCCTGTGGGATTATCATCGCCGACACCAAGTTCGAGTTCGGGACCGACGCGGAGGGCACCCTGCGCGTGATCGACGAGCTCCTTACTCCGGACTCCTCCCGCTTTTGGCCGGCAGACCGATATGCGCCGGGCCACCCTCAGCCCAGCTTCGACAAGCAGCCGTTGCGGGACTATCTCGCCTCGCTCAAGGCGGCAGGAAAGTGGGACGGCGAGGCCCCGCCGCCATCGCTCCCGTCCGAGGTGGTCGAGGCCACGAGCCGCCGATACCTCGAGGCCTACAAGCGGTTGACGGGGCGCAATCTGGAGCGCGATCTGTAATGCGTACTGCCCCTGAAGGACTGTGGTTCATCGTCGGAGCCTGGTTGATTGCGTTGGGCCTCATACTCGCCGCGCTCCGCTTCGACTCACGGGTCCTGTGGATCGCATGCGTCCTCTGGGTCGTGCTGGCGGTCTGGGTTGTCGCCTTCTTTCGTGACCCGGTGCGCTCGGGACAGCGGGGCGACCGCCTGATCCTGGCTCCGGCGGACGGCAAGGTGGTGAGCCTGGTCGAGGCCGATGAGCCGGCATTCATGGCCGGCCGCTCGTGCCGCCTCTCCATCTTCATGAACGTCTTCGATGTTCATGTGAACCGCTACCCGACCGAGGGCACTGTCGGATACCGGCAGTACAACCCGGGCAAATTCGGCCACGCCGGGACCGAGAAGTCGAGTCTCGACAATGAACAGTCTTCGGTCGGCCTCACCACGTCTCGGGGCAAGGTGCTGATCCGCCAGATCGCCGGCCTCATTGCCCGGCGAATCGTGACCGATCACAAAGTGGGAACGCAGGTGCAGCAGGGAGATCGTCTGGGCATGATCCGCTTCGGGTCGCGAGTGGATCTGTTCCTGCCCTGCGACCGAGTGAAATTCCTGGTGAAAACTGGCGACACAACCAAGGCAGGCGAGACCGTGGTGGCCGAATGGATCTAAGACAACGGCGTGAGGGACTCCGGCGCCCCTCGATGCGCCAGGTCGTGGTTGTCATGCCCAGCGCCTTCACCCTGGGCAACCTCTTCTTCGGGTTCTGGGCGATCGTCTCCGCCTTTAACGGCAACTTTCGCTGGGCCGGCTGGTTCATCGTGTTTGCGGGCATCCTCGACATGCTCGACGGGAGAGTCGCCCGGCTGTCGGGTACGGGCACCCGGTTCGGCGCCGAGCTCGACTCCCTGGTGGACGTCATCTCGTTCGGCGTGGCGCCGGCCCTGCTGATGTACTTTCTCGACTTCTCCAATGCCGGCCGCTTCGCCTGGATCCTTTGCTACATCTACGTCGTGGCAGTAGCGCTCCGGCTGGCGCGCTTCAACGTGCTGTCCGCCGGCAAGCCGTCCAGCGGCTGGTTTACCGGGCTTCCCTCGCCGGCGGCCGGTATGACGCTCGCCGTCTACTACCCCTTCAGCCAGACCAACTGGTACCGCGCCTCGCTGGCGTACCTGGATCTCCAGCACGAGGGCCTGGTGGTGCTCATGCTGCTGCTGGCCGTCCTGATGGTCAGCAACGTCAAGTACCCGAAGTTCCCCCCGATCGGGGTTCGCAGCCGGAAGGGCATCTTCGGGCTCATCGTCCACGTCGTCATTCTGCTCGGCGGGCTGATCGTTCCCGAGTACTTCCTGTTCCCCTTAGGTTTGTTCTACGTCGGGCTGGGCATCGTCCGGGCGACGGTGCTCGGGCTGATGGAGCGCCCCGAGCCGGTGCCCGTCGTCGAGGAATCGGCGGAGGAGCGGCTGGCCGATGGCAACGATCCGACGCTGCCACCTCCACTCTCCCACGAGCGCCGCGGCCGGTGGGGCGACCGCCGGCAGGAGACTGATCGATGACGTTCCGAGTACATGTGCGAGTGATGCCCCGGGCGGGCCTCCTCGACCCTCAGGGACAGGCGGTCGAGCACGCCCTGGCCGCGCTCGGCTTCGAGGAAGCGGGAGAGGTCCGGATCGGCCGGGCCATCGAGCTCGACATCAGCGCGGCCTCCTCTGACGAGGCGGAAGCGCGGGCCCGGCTGATGTGCGACAAGCTCCTGGCCAACCCCGTGACCGAGGACTACCTCTTGGACGTGGAGACCGACTGATGCCCCGGGTGGCGGTCGTTCGATTTCCCGGCAGCAACTGCGACTTCGACACGCTCCGCGCGGCCGAGAGCGTCGGGGCCGATGCCTACTTCGTGTGGCACCGGGATGCCGATCTTCGCGGGGCCGACGTCGTGGTGTTGCCCGGCGGGTTCAGCTACGGTGACTACCTTCGCTCCGGTGCCATCGCCCGGTTCAGCCCGGTGATGCAGGCGGTGCAGCGCCACGCCGCGGCCGGCGGACCGGTGCTCGGCATCTGCAACGGCTTTCAGATTCTGTGCGAGAGTCACCTCCTGCCCGGGGCCCTCATGCGGAACACGGGCCTCAGCTTTGTCTCCAAGCCGGTGGACGTGATCGTCGAGCAGATCGACACTGCTTTCACCTGTGACTACGAGCCGGAGGAGCGGTTGCGGCTACCGGTAGCCCACGGCGACGGCCGGTTCGTCGCGGCCGAGGACACCCTCCGCATGCTGGAGGCCGAGGGACGCGTGGTACTGCGCTACGTGGCGGCAACCGAACGCTCGCCGTTTCAGCCCAACCCGAACGGCTCGGCCAATCACATCGCTGGCATATGCAACCCGGGCGGGAATGTCGTGGGCATCATGCCTCACCCGGAACGCGCTGCCGACCGGCTGCTCGGACTGACCGGCGGCAGCGGATTCTTCACCTCCATGATCAGCTCCCACCAGGAGAGCTCCAACTGAGGGCGTAGAGCTATGAAGCCGGAAAAGCCAAGCCGAAACGAGGACGAATACTTCGCGAAGGAGGACGCCGAGCTGCTGCGTAAGCACCGAGAGCGGGCAACGGCGGCCAGCCTGGAAGCAGAGAGGAAGTCGCATTTCATGAAGTGCCCGAAGGACGGGTACGACCTTGCCAGCAGCGAGTATCACGGGGTCACCATCGAGACCTGCCCCCACTGCGGCGGCATGTGGCTCGATGCCGGCGAGCTCGAGGCGGTAGCCAAGGACGATCATCCCAACGTGATCACGCGGGTGCTCGCCGATGCGCTGTCTACTTTCCGGGGCTCCCCCCGCGGCAAGACAGCGCGCGGACCGGGAGGTCCCCGCTGAGGAGTCGCCAGTGACCGGTTCGAGCGTGGCCAGCGCGGGCCTCGAGGCGGTCTCGCTTCCCGGCGAGCCTCCGGTGACGCCGGAGCTGGTTCGGGAGCACAACCTGAACCAGGTTGAGTACGAGCGTATCGTGGAGCTGCTCGGCCGGACTCCCACCTTCACCGAGCTGGGAGTGTTTTCGGCCCTATGGTCGGAGCACTGCTCATACAAGCATTCGAAGCCGGTCCTGAAGACGTTCCCCACCACCGGCCCCCAAGTGGTTCAGGGTCCGGGCGAGAACGCGGGCGTGCTCCGGCTCCCTGAAGGCTGGGCGGTCGCCTTCAAGATTGAATCCCATAATCACCCCTCCGCCGTCGAGCCCTACCAGGGCGCCGCCACCGGCGTAGGCGGCATCCTGCGTGATGTATTCACCATGGGCGCTCGTCCCGTGGCGGTGCTCAACAGTCTGCGATTCGGACCGCTGGAGGAGCCTCGCAGCCGGTATCTATTTGCCGGCGTGGTGCGCGGGGTGGGCGACTACGGCAACTGCGTCGGCGTCCCGACCCTGGGCGGCGAGGTCAGCTTCGCGCCGGGATACAGCGGCAATCCCCTGGTCAACGCCATGTGCGTTGGCCTCCTCAGGGAAAGCGACCTCATCCGGGCCGCCGCGCACGGTGTGGGCAACGTGCTCCTCGCGGTGGGAGCGCGGACCGGCCGCGACGGGATCCACGGCGCCAGCTTCGCTTCGGAGGAACTATCGGAGAAGAGCGAGGCTCGCCGGCCCAGGTTCAGGTGGGAGATCCCTTCACCGAGAAGCTCCTGCTGGAGGCGAGCCTGGAGCTGATCACTTCAGGCCTTATCGTCGCCATTCAGGACATGGGTGCCGCCGGACTCACGAGCTCGTCGGCCGAGATGGCGGCTCGCGGCGGAGTCGGGGTCGAGATCGATACCGGGCTGGTACCCACCCGCGAGCCGGGGATGACTCCGTACGAGATCCTGCTGTCCGAGTCACAGGAACGGATGCTCATCGTGGCCGAGCCCGGCCGGGTGGCGGAGATCCAGGCGGTCTGCGCCAAGTGGGAACTCAGCGCCACGCCGATCGGTCAGGTCACCGACGATGGGATCTATCGGGTGCGCCACCACGGTCAAACGGTGGCGGCCATTCCGGGCCAGCGCCTGGTCGAGGACTGCCCGATCTATTCTCCGGAGGCGGAGGAGAGTGAGGAAGCCAGGGCCCGCCGGGCTTCGGTGGATGCCGGCCCACCCGTCGTGGACATCGAGGGAGCCCTAGAGCTGCTGCTCGACCATCCAAACATCGCGAGCAAGCGCTGGGTGTACGAGCAGTACGACTCCACCGTGCAGGCCTCCACCGTCCTACCGCCGGGCTCCGATGCAGGCGTCATCCGAGTGCCCGGTGCCCGGTTCGGTCTGGCGATGACGGTGGACTGCAACAGCCGCCTGGTCGCGCTCGATCCCTACGAGGGGGGAAAGGCCGCCGTGGCAGAGGCGGCCCGCAACCTGGCCTGCACCGGCGCCCGGCCACTGGGCATCACCGATTGTTTGAACTTCGGCAACCCGGAAAAGCCGGAGGTTTTTTTTCAGTTCCGGGAGGCTGCGCGGGGCATTGCCGATGCGTGCCGCGCCTTCGACACACCGGTGACCGGCGGGAACGTGTCGTTCTACAATGAGAGCCCCACTGGCGCCATCGATCCCACCCCCACGATAGGCATGGTGGGACTGCTGTCCCGGGTGGAAAATCGGGTGGGAAGCTTTTTCGACTCGCCTCAGGATGAAGTGTTCATCATCGGAGAGACCAGCGGCATCCTGGGCGGCTCAGCCTACTGGGCCGAAGTGTGCGATTTTGTCGGAGGCGATCCCCCGGCGGTTGATCTCGAGGCTGAGGTACAGGTCCAGCGGTTCCTGGTGAAGGCGGCCGAGCAGCACCTGCTCCGATCGGCCCACGACTGCTCGGAGGGGGGCTTGGCGGTGACCCTGGCCGAGGCCGCGATGGGTGGTCCGTACGTGCCGGGCAGTCTGGGCGCCAGCCTCGATCTCACCGGCTACGCCCCGGACGTTCCGATCGAAGGCCTGCTCTATGGCGAGGACGGGGCCCGCGCGGTCGTCACCTGTGCCCCGCCCCAGGCTCGCCGTCTCATCGGGCTGGCCAACGAGCACCGGGTGCCGGTGTTTCATGCCGGCCGGGTGGAAAGAGCCGGAGCTCTGGAACTCCAGGTGGGGTCTCAGTCGTTCTCCTGGAGCACCGAAGCCCTTCGCAGGATTTATTCAGAAGCCATTCCCCGCCGGATGCAGCATCCCGACGTGGATCGTGTGGTAGGAGAGTAAGCATGTGTGGCATCATCGGCGTTTCCGGGATCTCCGACGCGGCCCGGCTCACCTATCTCGGTCTCTATGCCTTGCAGCACCGGGGGCAGGAGAGCGCCGGGATCGTGGCCGTGGACCAGGACGGCACCGCCCGGTCGCACCGTGGCATGGGCCTGGTGTCGGAGAACTTCGACGACGAGACGCTGGCCTCCCTGCCGGGCGACGTCGCGGTGGGCCATACCCGCTATTCGACCACCGGCAGCACGGTGCTGGCCAACGCCCAGCCCTGCAACGTCAACACCCGGTGCGGCCCGCTCGCCATCGCCCATAACGGCAACCTGATCAACGCGGGCGTCATCAAGCATGAGCTGGTATCGCGGGGGGCGATCTTCACCGGCTCCAGCGACACCGAGGTGCTGGTCCACCTGATCGCACGCTCCGAGGCCGCAACCGTCGAGGACCAGATCCGCGAGGCGCTGGAGCAGGTGGACGGTGCCTACAGCCTGGTGATTACGGTCGGCCGGACGATGTATGCCGTGGTCGACAGCCGTGGCTTCCGGCCACTGGTCATCGGACGCCTCGGCAACGGAATTGTGGTGGCCTCGGAGACCTGCGCGCTGGACCTGATTGGGGCCTCGTTTCACTGTGAGCTCCGGCCGGGGGACTTTATCAGGATCGACGATGGTGAGGTCACTCACCTGCCTCGGCTCGCTCCCCGTCCGATGAGCCGCTGTGTCTTCGAGCTGGTGTACTTCGCTCGCCCGGACAGCATCGTGTTCGGCAAGTCCGTCGACAGGGTACGCCGCGAGCTCGGACGGCAGCTCGGAAGGGAGCAGCCGGCCCCCGGGGGGGAGGTGGTGTTTGCCGTACCCGACAGCTCGAATGCCATGGCGCTCGGGTTTGCGGAAGCGTCCGGCATTAAGCTGGAGTACGGCCTGATCCGAAACCACTACGTCGGCCGCACGTTCATCAATCCGACCCAGGCACTCCGCGTGGCCAAGGTAAAGATCAAGTTCAACCCAGTGCGCGAGGTCATAGAGGGCAAGTCGGTCGTGGTGGTGGACGACAGCCTGGTCCGGGGCAACACCAGCAAGGAGCTGGTACAGATGATCCGGAGCGCCGGTGCCCGCGAGGTCCACCTGCGGCTCGGCTCGCCACCGATCACCGGCCCCTGTCACTACGGCATCGACACACCGACCAGGGCGGAATTGATCGGCGCGACTCACTCGGTCGAGGAGATTCGCCAGTTCCTGGGAGTGGATTCGCTCGGGTATCTCTCGCTGGACGGCATGCTGGCGGCGGCGGGCAACGACACCGCGTACTGCCACGCCTGCTTCTCAGGCAAGTACCCGACCACGACACCGGAACAGCTGGTTCACCTGCGGCGCGACAGCCCGCTCATCTCTACCCGCGCATGAGCGGGTCCTATACTCAGCCGCTGGTCTATTTCTTCGGGCAGGGCCGGGCCGACGGCACCGCGGCCATGAAAGACGTGCTTGGCGGCAAGGGAGCCGGGCTGGCCGAGATGACCACCATCGGCATTCCGGTCCCTCCCGGCTTTACCATCGCCAGCAATCTCTGCCTGCACTATCTCGAGAGCCGCCAGTTCACGAAGCGGGTGCGAGCCCAGGTGGAAGACGCCCTCCAGCGGCTGGAGAGCGCCACCGGTAAATACCTGGGCGACGGAGACAACCCCCTGCTCGTGTCGGTCCGTTCGGGCGCCGCGGTGTCGATGCCGGGGATGATGGAGACCATCCTGAACCTGGGCCTGAACGATGTGACCGTGGAGGGGCTCACCCGCCTGAGCGGCAACCCACGCTTTGCGTGGGACTCCTACCGCCGCTTCGTCCAGATGTACGGCAGCGTGGTGTTCGGTCTCTCGAAGAAGCAGTTCGAGCAGATCCTGGAAGATCACAAACACCGCTGCCGCATCGAGCGCGATATAGACTTGCCGGTCGAGGAGATGCAGGCCATCGTGCGGCGCTTCAAGCAGCACGTGCGGGAGGAATCGGGGAAGGAGTTTCCCCAGGAGCCGCTCGACCAGCTCTGGGGCGCCATCGCCGCGGTGTTCGAGAGCTGGAATACCCGCCGCGCCATCGACTACCGTAAGCTGCATGACATCCCGGATTCGATGGGCACCGCGGTCAACATCGTGGCCATGGTCTTCGGCAACCTGGGCGAGGACTCCGGCACCGGGGTCACCTTCAGCCGCGACCCCTCGACCGGCGAGCAGCGGCTTTACGGCGAGTTCCTGCTCAACGCCCAGGGGGAGGACGTGGTATCCGGCAGCCGTACGCCGCTGCCAATCGATCAGCTGAAGGAGCGACTTCCGCATGCCTACCAGGAGCTGGAGCGGCTGGCTCGCACCCTGGAGCGCCATTTCCGCGACGTGCAGGACATGGAGTTCACCATCGAGCGCGGCAATCTCTACATGCTGCAGACTCGACGGGGCCAGCGCTCCGGGCATGCCGCGGTGCGCATCGCCTGCGACATGGTGGACGAGGGGCTCATCTCGGAGCAGGAGGCCGTCGCCCGAATCCCGCCCAACGACCTGAACCAGCTGCTTCATCCCACCATCGATCCCCACAGCAAGCTCGATCTGCTGACCACCGGCCTTCCGGCTTCCCCCGGCGCCGCCTGTGGTACGGTGGTCTTCGACGCCGACCAGGCCGAGCGGCTGGGGCGGGCCGGGCAGGCGGTGATCCTGGTGCGCCGGGAGACCTCACCCGATGACTTTCACGGGATGGTGACGGCCAAGGCCATCCTCACTGCGCGCGGCGGCATGACCTCCCACGCGGCAGTGGTGGCTCGCGGGATGGGCAAGCCCTGCGTGGCGGGGGCTCAGGGATTGACGGTGGACGAGAAGACCAACCGCTTCTCGGCCAATGGGCGCAGCGTGGGCGAGGGCGACTGGATCACGGTGGATGGAAGCAGCGGAAAGGTCTTCGCCGGACAGGCGGCGCTGATTGCTCCTGAGCTGAGCGGGAACTTCAATCGGGTGATGAAGTGGGCCGACCGGATCATGCAGCTTCGCGTGCGGGTAAACGCCGACACCCCGGCTGATGCTCATCGCGGCCGTGATTTTGGCGCCGAAGGCATCGGCCTTTGCCGCACCGAGCATATGTTTTTCACCGGCGACAGGCTTCTCGCCATGCGGGAGATGATCGTCGCCCAGGACATCGCCGGACGAAGGCGTGCGCTGGCCAAGCTGCTTCCCATGCAGCGCGGCGACTTCGAGGCCATCTTCCGCGCCATGGAGGGTTACCCGGTCACCATTCGCCTCCTGGATCCGCCGCTGCATGAGTTCCTGCCCCAGGAGCCGGCCGAGATCGAGGCGCTGGCCAAGGAGCTCAAGATGGATCCGGCCGCGCTCCGGGTCATCGTGGAGCGGCTGCACGAGGTGAACCCGATGCTCGGTCTCAGGGGCTGCCGGCTCGGCATCATTTATCCCGAGATCACAGAGATGCAGGTGCGGGCCATCTTCGAGGCCGCCTGCACCGTCGCCGCCAGGAAGGGGCGGGTGATGCCTGAGGTGATGATCCCCCTGACCGCCAGCGTGGTCGAATTCCGGAAGCAGGCACTCATCGTGCGGCAGGTGGCGGAAGAGGTCTTTCAGGAGCGGCAGATCACCGTCCCCTACCTCCTGGGCACGATGATCGAGCTGCCCAGGGCGGCGCTGACGGCCGACGAGATCGCCCGGGAGGCGCAGTTCTTCTCCTTCGGCACCAACGACCTCACCCAGACCACGTGGGGACTTTCCCGCGACGACGCCGGCAAGTTTCTCCCCTACTATCTGGAGCACGGAGTGATCGAGGACGATCCCTTCCAGGTTCTCGATCAGGCGGGCGTCGGCAAGCTCATCTCAATGGCGTGCGACCTCGGCCGGCGTACCCGTCCCGACCTCAAGCTCGGCATCTGCGGCGAGCATGGCGGGGAACCGGCGGCGGTGGCCTTCTGCGACCGGCTGGGCATGAACTACGTCTCCTGCTCTCCCTTCCGTGTGCCTATCGCCCGGCTGGCGGCGGCACAGGCCGCACTGGCTGCCCGGGGCACCATGGACCGCACTCGCGCAACCGTCTAGACCCGTCCGAGGATACCGATGACAGAGCCGCTGGTAGGCATCGTGATGGGCAGCGACTCCGATTGGGAGATCATGCAGCATGCCGCCCGCCGGCTGACGGAGTTCGGCGTGGCCCATGAGGCCCGGGTCGTGTCGGCCCACCGCACGCCCGACCAGCTCTACCGGTACGCAGAGGATGCAGCGGGGCGAGGCCTGCGTTGCATCATCGCGGGAGCAGGGGGCGCGGCCCATCTTCCCGGCATGCTCGCCGCCAAGACCACGCTGCCCGTGCTCGGCGTTCCCATCCCCACCAAGCATCTCCAGGGACTCGACTCACTGCTCTCGATCGTCCAGATGCCGGCCGGAGTACCCGTGGCCACCTTCGCCATCGGCACCGCCGGTGCCGGGAACGCCGGACTCTATGCGGTGGCCATCCTGGCCCTGAGCGATGCCGAACTGAGCGACCGGCTGGATGAGTTTCGCCGGACCCAGGAACGACGAGTGCTGGACCTGAAGCTACCGGAGCCCTCGTGATCCTTCCCGGCGCCACGGTCGGCGTCGTCGGAGGCGGACAGCTGGGCAGGATGTTCACCTTGCAGGCCCGGACCATGGGATACCAGGTCGTGGTGCTCGATCCGGACCCGCTGAGCCCCGCCGGCGCCGTAGCCGACTATCATATCCGCGCTGCCTATGACGCCGAGCCGGCCCTGGCCGAGCTCTCGGCCCGCTGCGCCGCGGTCACCAC
>Ga0190265_10000524_pt1 | contig 27055 bp, 21 predicted proteins | sample Popmic124T_FD_133135 | JGI IMG/M metagenome (GOLD analysis project Ga0190265, IMG submission 133135) | Populus adjacent soil microbial communities from riparian zone of Indian Creek, Utah, USA - 124 T | ecosystem: Environmental > Terrestrial > Soil > Riparian zone | place: USA: Utah | collected...
CCCTGGCGGAGCTGCTCAAGCGGCGCGGCCTCTACAGCCTGCACGCCGGCGGCCTCTGCCTCGACGGACGGGCGCTGGTGCTCCCCGGGACGAGCGGCGCCGGCAAGTCCACCCTGAGCCTCGCCCTGGCGCGCGCCGGGTTCGGCTTCCTGGGGGACGACACCCTCTTCCTAGCCCGTGGGCCGGAGGGGGTCAAGGTCCTCGCCTTCCCGGACGAGGTGGACCTGACGGACGAGACGGTCCGCTTCTTCCCCGAGCTCGGGGCCATGCTCGACGCCGCCCACCCCTCCGGCTGGCGCAAGCGGCAGCTCCGGGCGGAGGAGGTCTACGGGGCCGAGGTCGTCTGGGAGTGCGCGCCGGGCCTGCTGGTCTTCCCCCGGGTCTCGGGCCGGCGGGAGAGCGCGCTTGCGCCCATCAGTGCGGACGAGGCGCTGCTGGAGCTGGCGCCCAACGTCCTGCTCACCGATCCGGCCTCCTCGCAGGCCCATCTCGATGCCCTGGCCGGGCTGGCCGCGGCGAGCGAGTGCTACCGGCTGGAGACGGGGACCGACCTCGATGCGGCGGTGCGGCTGCTGCGGGAGGCCCTGTTGAATAGCTCCCCCCTCTCCCTGGCCAGGGTGGGTGGAGGGCCGGGAGAGGGGGGCCGGGGGGGTGAGGGGCCATGACCCGCGAGGACCGCATCCTCTTCCTCTCTACCCGCCAGGACTTCCTGCCGCGGCACCAGGAGGAGGTCGAGGCGCTGTGCCGCGGGCGGGAGGTGGCATGGGAGCGGCTGGCTGCGGCGGCCGAGCGTCAAGGGGTGCTGCCGATCGCCGGGCACAACCTGCGCCGGTGCCAACTGGACTTTCCGCCGGGGATCGCCGCGCGCCTGGAGCTCGCGGTCTTCGAGAGCGCGGCGGTGCGCGAGCGCGACGCCGACCGGCTCGCCGCGGCGATCCCCCGCCTGCGCGAGGTGGCTCTGGACGTCATGCTGCTCAAGAGCGCCGCCCTGGGGCTCCTCGTCTACCGCGAGCCCTGGGTCGTGACCTCGCGCGACATCGACCTCGCGCTGCGCCCCGGTCCCGGATGGGAGCTGGAGAAGGGCGAGGCGGTCCGCCTCGAGCTCTACGCCAACGGCATCGAGTGCGACCTCGGCGGCCATCACGACGTCACCATGAACGGCGTGCTGCCGATCGGCTTCGAGCGCATCTGGCAGGACGCCTTGCCGGTCCGCTTCCGCGGTGCCGAGGCTTGGCGGATGTCCGACGAGGACCTGCTGATCTCGCTCGCCGTCAACGCCTGCCGCAAGCGTTTCTTCCGCCTCAAGGGACTGTTCGATCTCGCCGAGACCGTGGCGCGGATCCCCCTCGACTGGCGGCTCCTGGTGGAGCGGGCCCGCGCCGGGCACTGCGAGGGGATCGTCTACGCCGCGCTCCTCGCTGCCCGCGAGACCCTGGGCTGCGAGCTGCCGGCCGGAGCGCTGGAGGCGCTACGGGCGCGGATACCGCGGCCCCGGGCGCGGCTGCTCCGCGCGCTGGTCGCTGGGTTCCTGCGCTACGGCTCGGTCGTCGAGGGGCGGGGCGAAAGCCTCCTCCTGGCGCTCAGCTACGCCAGCTTCAGGCTCCCCGAGGCGTGGAGATCGTTCCGCTACAGCCTGGCGCACCCGCCGCCGCACCGCGAGCCGGAGCCGGACGTCTGGCTCACACCCCCCGCGACGTCAACACGATCTTGACCGTCCGCAGCAGGATCGACAGGTCCAGCCAGAGGCTCCAGTTGGCCATGTAGGCGAGGTCGTAGCGCAGCTTGTTCTGCGGGCTCGAATGGTAGTCGCCGTTGACCTGGGCGAGGCCGGTCAGGCCGGGGGCGAGGGAGAAGCGCTCGGCGTAGCCGGGGACCTCCTGGAGGTAGCGCTGCACGAAGCCGGGGCGCTCGGGGCGGGGGCCGACCAGGCTCATCGAGCCTTGGAGCACGTTGACGAGCTGCGGGAGCTCGTCGAGCCGGAAGCGGCGCAGCAGGGCGCCGATCGAGGTGAGGCGGGGGTCGTCCTGCTGCGCCAGCACCTCGCCCGACTCCCCCTCGGCGTCCAGCCGCATGGTGCGGAGCTTCCACAGGGTGAACGGCCGCTGCCCGCGGCCGACGCGCGTCTGCCGGTAGGTGATGCCGCCCTGGGAGGTCACGCGGACGGCCACGGCGCAGACGGCGATCACCGGGAGAGCCGCGAGCAGGAGCAGCGAGCCCACGACGAGGTCGAGCAGGCGCTTGACGGGCCAGTTGATCCGCCACTCCGACTCGCGGACCACCTCGATCAGCGGCAGGTCGTGCACCCAGCGGTAGCGCATCCGGCCGATCAGGCTCTCGAACGGGCCGGGGAGCAGGAGCACGTTGGTGTGGTCCGGCCGGGTGCCCGCCAGGCTGTCGATCAGCCGGGTCTGCCAGGAGTCGCCGCTGCCGGCGAGGATGATGTCCTCCACCTCCCCCGCGGCGAGCAGCGCCGGCAGGTCTTCGGGGGAGCCGAGGTGGCGGCCCAGGGCAGGCTCTCCGGTCTCCGGCGGCGGCTCCTCGCCGGGCAGGGAGACGAAGCCCACCACCTTCAAGCCGTGCCAGTGGTGGAGCGCGAGGGTGGCGGCGATCTCCCGCGCCGCCGCGCCGCTGCCCACGATCGCCACCTTGCGTTCCCGACGGCGCGCCGTCCGCTCGAGGACGATCCGCCAGAAGAGCAGGAGGGCGAAGTTGAAGAGCACGAACAGCAGCAGCACCGAGCGCGGGAAGCTGCGGTTGGCGAGGAACCACCAGGCCATGAGGGCCATCGCCTGGAGTCCGGCGGCGCCGGCGAGCCGGCGCGCCATCTCGCCCCGCGAGCGCGGCCGCGGGGCGTCGTAGAAGCCGAAGAAGTAGAGGGTCACGAACTGCACCAGCAGCACCACCGCCCACTCGCGCGCCAGGAGCTGCAGCCGGTCGTCCGGCAGCAGCCCCTGGGTGAGGGGGACCGGCAGGTGGATGCGGACCAGGAACGCGGCCCACAAAGCGGCGATGGCGGCGCCGCCGTCGCCGGCCAGGCGCAGCGCCCTCCAGGACGAGCTCATGGGGCGGACTCTACACGAAAGGGTGCCTTGACCCGGCAAGGGGCTGCGGATAGTCTGCCCTCTGTCAAGGAGGCAAAGCTTCAATGCGGAAAACGTGGATTTTTGGGATCTTCCTGGGACTCAGCCTGACGGGTGCGGCGTTCGCCCAGGAGGGGAGCCTCCGTTTCGAGAAGACGGTTCCCTGGACGACCGGCAAGATGATGGACCTGAACGCCACCGTGGGACCGGTCCGGGTGGGCAAGGTCGAGCTCTCGAACCAGGGCAAGAGCGGGGGAGGCGGCGCCAGCGGCATCGCGGCCCGCTTCCGGAGCGGCGGCAACTCGGACACCGAGACCATCCTGCGCGCCACCTTCGACACTGAAAATCCCAAGGAAGAGGAGTGGGAGGTCACCTACACCCTCGAGTTCCTGGATAGCAAGGGCCGGCTGATCGACCGCGCCGAAGGCAGCGAGGGATTCGAAGGCGAGGCGGACACCTACAAGCTCGACCACGCGATCTTGGAGTACGTGGTGCCGATGATCGACAAGGTGCGGATCAAGCTCGAAGCGAAGCTCGACTGACGCGCGGGAGCCCTCCCATGAAAGTCACCGAGCACCTGGCCAACGCCAAAGATCCGCTGATCAGCTTCGAGATTATCCCGCCGCTGCGCGGCGGCGACGTCAAGGGGCTCCTCGCTCTGATCGAAGACCTCGTAAAGTACAAGCCGCCGTTCATCGACATCACGAGCCACGCGGCCGAGGTCATCTACGACGAGACGCCGCAGGGCATCCAGCGCCGCGTCAAGCGCAAGCGGCCGGGCACCCTCGGCGTCTGCGCGCTTCTCCAGAACAAGTACCACATCGACGCGGTACCCCACATCCTCTGCCAGGGTTTCACCCGCGAGGAGACCGAGGACTTCCTGATCGAGCTGCGCTACCTGGGAATCGACAACGTCCTCGCCGTGCGCGGCGACGAGAGCGGCTTCCAGAAACCCCTCCAGTACGGCCGCAGCGCCAACCGCTACGCCTGCGACCTCGTCGGGCAGATCGCCGCCATGAACCACGGCCGCTACCTGGAAGCCGACCTGCTCGACGCCGAGCCGACCAACTTCTGCATCGGCGTTGGCGGCTACCCCGAGAAACACTTCGAGGCACCCAACCTGCGGCTCGACGTCAGCCACGTCAAGGAGAAGATCGATTCCGGGGCCGACTACATCGTCACCCAGATGTTCTTCGACAACCAGCACTACTTCCGCTATGCGGACCTCTGCCGCGAGCAGGGGATCGAGGCGCCGATCATCCCCGGCCTGAAGATCCTGACCAGCGCCAAGCAGCTCACGACCATCCCGCGGACCTTCTTCGTCGACATCCCCGACGACCTGTCGGGAGCGGTGCTGGCCGACCCCGAGCACGCCTCGGCCATCGGCGTCGAATGGGCCCTCCGCCAGACCGAGGAGCTGCTCGCCCGCGGCGTCCCCGCGGTCCACTTCTACGTCATGCAGAGCGCGGCTGCCATCAACAAGCTGATGGCCAAGCTGCGGGTCCTGGTCCCCTGAGACCTACCTGTAGACCCGGCTTTTGATCTGGATCTCCTCGACCCAGATCAGCTCGCAGGCCCCGGGCCCCGAGTCCTCCCGGGAGAGCGAGCTGCCCCAGGTGAAACCCTTGTCGGACCCGACGTTCACCAGCAGCCCCCGGATGCGCACCGCGTCGCCGCTGCCGACCGCGAGGAGCGCGCGGCGGACGTTGGGGCTCGCGGGGATCATGTGCATGTTCGAGGAGTGGGACTGGATGTAGTCGAGGTCCATGTCGGCCGACGGGGTGCGCCAGAAGTAGTAGCGGGTCATCTGGCTGTAGGAGACCTGGGATTTAAAGGGCTCCTCCGGGAGCTTGCCCCAGGTGAGGACGAGATCCACGGGAGACAGGAAGGCGCCGCCGTCCACCCGGTAGCGCTCCGCCGCGGCAACCACGCCCTGGACCTCGAATTCGGCCTGAGGCCGGATCGTCACCTTCCCCTCGTCCGTGTCGATGGAAAAGGCGGCACGCTCGATCTTCGACTGCACCGGTTCCCGGGACCAGTCGATCGGAACCCCGGCCCCTGTGGCCTCCGGCCGCGAGAACATCCAGTATCCGCCGAGGACCACCGCGAGGAGAGCCAGCCAGACCTTGTTCATGATGGCCGGGGAGTGTAGCAGGGGTGGGATAGACTGCCCGCCATGGAGCTGCTGCAGGAAGATACGGAGTTGACCCCCGAGGGGCATGACGTCGGTCTGTTGCGCGAGATGCTCGCGCTGTCTCCTGAAGAGCGGATCCAGCGCAACGTCCAATGGGTCGCCCTGATCAAGAAGCTCCGCGCCGGCCTCGCCGACACTCATGAACCCCGAAGCGATCTTTCAGATCCTCTCTGACGAGGGGGTCGAGTACGTGTTGGTCGGGGGCCTCGCGGCCACGGCCCATGGCGCCAGCTTGGTGACCTTCGACGTCGATGTCTGTTTTCGGCGCGGACCCGCCAACTGTGAACGCCTTGCTCGGGCCTTGGCCCGGCTGGCGGCAGAAGTCTTTCCGCCCCGGCAGGAGCCGATCCCGATCACAGCCGGGCTGCTGGAGACCCACCGCCTCGTTCACCTGCGGACCCACGCCGGCCGGCTGGATCTCCTCGCCGAGATTCCAGGCTTGGGGACTTATGAGGACCTCTACCCTGAGACCACGAGGATCGACATCTCAGGCTTTTCCGTCCCTGTCCTGACGCTCGACCAGCTCATCCGAGCGAAATCGGTTCTCCAGCAGAGCAAGGACCGGCAACATCTGGATCAGCTCCGGAAGCTTAAGGATCTGGATAAGACCTGAAGCAGCCGGGGAGTATTTCCAGAGGATCCCGGACGCTTCCTAGCCGGCCGCTGCGGCACCGGTCCACCCTTTGACATCCCGCCCGGCCGCCGCTATCCTTGGTCCTGCATTACGAGCGGTTCGGCGCAGTCGCGCCGGGCTCGGCAACCTGGGGCGGACACCCAAGGTGCCCTCCCGCTGATTCAGCGGGGATGCGGCCGCGAGAGCGGCAACCAAGTGTCCGTAGCGGCTGGCCCGTCTCGTAATGTAGTTCGAGGCGGGCTTTTTGTTTGCCTTAGAAAAGGAGCAAGCTGCCGTGGCAGATCCGGTTTTTGACGTCCCCGTTCCGCCCCGCCCCGCCGATGTGGAGGAGCGTACCGCTCGCCTGGCGGAGGCCATGGAGCAGCGCGTCCTGGTGATGGACGGCGCCACCGGCACCGCCCTCCAGGGTGTCGTCCTGACCGCCGAGGACTTCGGCGGCCCCGAGCTCGAGGGGTGCAACGAGAACCTCTGTGCCACCCGGCCCGACGTGGTGGACGGCGTCCACGAGGGTTACCTGACGGCCGGCTGCGACATCGTCGAGACCAACTCCTTCGGCGGCACTCCCCTGGTGCTGGCCGAGTACGACCTCGCGGACCAGGCCTTCGAGCTGAACCGGCTCTCCGCGGCGATCGCCCGCGCCGCCTGCGCCCGCCACGACTCGCCCGGGAAGCCGCGCTTCGTCTGCGGCTCGATGGGGCCCACCACCAAGGCGATCTCGGTGACCGGCGGCATCACTTTCGAGGGTCTGATCGACAACTTCCGCGTCCAGGCGCTGGGGCTCATGGCCGGCGGCGCCGACTACCTGCTGCTGGAGACGGCGCAGGACACCCGCAACGTCAAGGCCGGCCTCATCGGCATCGAGCAGGCGTTCGCGCTGTCCGGCTGGAAGATCCCGGTCGCCGTTTCGGCGACCATCGAAACCACCGGCACCATGCTCGGCGGGCAGGACGCCGAGGCGCTCGCCGTCTCGCTGCTCCACGCCGACCTCCTGTACGTGGGGCTCAACTGCGCCACCGGGCCGGACCTGATGAGCGACCACGTGCGGACGCTCTCCGAGATCTGCCGCACCCGCGTAGGCTGCGTGCCCAACGCCGGGCTGCCCAACGAGGAGGGGTGCTACACCGAGGGGCCGGACGTGTTCGAGCGGGTCTTCGGCCGCTTCCTGGACGCCGGCTGGCTGAACCTGGTCGGCGGCTGCTGCGGCACCACCTCCGCGCACGTCGCCGCCCTGGTGAAGCTGGTCGCCGGGCGCAAGCCGCGGCCCATCCCGCACCACCGGCGGAGCCTCGTCTCAGGGTTGGAGGCGGTCGAGCTCTCCGAGGCGCAGCGGCCGATGCTGGTGGGCGAGCGCACCAACGTGCTCGGCAGCCGCAAGTTCAAGCAGCTCATCCAGGCCGGGGCCTACGAGGCGGCGGCCGAGGTGGGGCGCGCCCAGGTGAAGGCGGGAGCCCAGATCGTGGACGTCTGCCTCCAGGACCCGGACCGCGACGAGATCTCCGACATGGAGGGCTTCCTCGACCGGCTGATCCGCCTGGTCAAGGCGCCGCTGATGATCGACTCGACGGATGCCGCCGTCATGGAAACGTCGCTGACCTACTGCCAGGGCAAGGCGGTGCTCAACTCGATCAACCTGGAGGACGGCCGCTCCCGTTTCGAGAAGGTGGTGCCGCTGGCGAAGCGCTACGGCGCCGCCCTGGTCGTCGGGCTGATCGACGAGAAGGGCATGGCGGTCACCGTCGAGAGGAAGGTCGAGGTGGCCCGCCGCAGCTACCACATCCTGGTCGAGGAGTTCGGCGTCGCCCCCGAGGACATCTGGTGGGACGCCCTGGTCTTCCCCTGCGGCACCGGCGACGCCACCTACCTCGGCTCGGCGGCGCAGACCGTCGAGGGGGTGCGCGCGGTCAAGGAGCTGTTCCCGGACACCAAGACCATCCTCGGCGTTTCGAACGTCAGCTTCGGCCTGCCGGGCGCCGGGCGCGAGGTGCTCAACTCCGTCTTCCTCTACCACTGCACCAAGGCCGGGCTGGACGCCGCCATCGTCAACACCGAGAAGCTGGCCCGCTACGCCGACATCCCGGCCGAGGAGCGGGACCTTGCCGAGGCGCTGATCTTCCTGCCTTTGGGCGATATCGAAGCCGGCAACCGTGCGGTCGAGGAGTTCACCGCCCATTTCCGCGGCCGAAGCTCGGCTGCCAGCGTGCGGCCGCGGAGCGAGCTGCCGCTCGAGGAGCGGCTGTCGCGCGCCGTCATCGAGGGGAGCAAGACCGGCCTCGAGGAGGACATCGACGCGGCGCTGGCGGACCCGCGCTGGCCCACCCCTCTCGATATCATCAACGGCCCGCTGATGGCCGGCATGGGCGAGGTCGGCCGCCTGTTCAACGACAACCAGTTGATCGTCGCCGAGGTGCTGCAGAGCGCCGAGGTGATGAAGGCGGCGGTCACCCAGCTCGAGCTGCACATGGAGAAGTCCGAGGGCTCCGGGCGCGGCAAGATCCTCCTCGCGACAGTCAAGGGCGACGTGCACGACATCGGCAAGAACCTGGTCGACATCGTGCTCTCGAACAACGGCTTCACGGTGGTGAACCTGGGGATCAAGGTGCCTTCCGAGCGGCTGATCCAGGCGGTGCGCGAGCACCGGCCGGACATCATCGGACTCTCCGGCCTCTTGGTGAAGAGCGCCCAGCAGATGGTGGCGACCGCGGGCGACCTCGCGGCCGAGGGGATCGCCATCCCGCTTCTCGTGGGCGGCGCCGCGCTCACCCGGCGCTTTACCCACCGCCGCATCGCCCCGGCCTACGGCAGCCTCTGTACCTACGCCAAGGACGCCATGCACGGCCTGAAGCTCGTCGAGCGGCTGCTCGACCCGGCCGCCCGTCCCGGCCTGGAGCTCGAGGTGGCCGACCTGATGGCGGGAGACAGCGTCGAGGCCGCCGAGGCGGCCGAAGCGGCCGAGACCGGGCGCGCCGCCGAGAGCGTGGTGCGGCGCGACATCTCGGTGCCCGCGCCGCCCGACCTCGATCCGCACGTGGCGGAGCTCGACCTCGACAAGGTCTGGGAGTACCTCAACCCGCAGATGATCTACGGCAAGCACCTGGGGCTGAAGGGCGTGGTCAAGCGGCTGGAGGCCGAGGGAGATCCCAAGCTCGCCAAGCTCAAGGGCGTGATCGACGAGCTGAAGGCTGTCGCGCGGAGCGGCGGGATGAAGGCGCGCGGGGTCTGGCGGTTCTTCCCCGCCGAGAGCTCCGGCAACTGGCTGACCCTGTTCGATCCCACCTCGGGCGATCCGGCCGTCGCCTGGGAGCTGCCGCGGCAGGCCCGGGAGGGGGGCCTCTGCCTGGCCGACTACGTACTGCCCGGCGATCACGTAGCCCTCTTCGTGACCACCGCCGGCGAAGGGGTCCGCGACCGTGTGGAGGAGTGGAAGGCCCAGGGCGAATACCTGAAGAGTCACGCCTTCGCCGCTCTGGCTCTGGAGACCGCCGAGGCCGCCGCCGAGTACCTCCACGCCTGTCTGAGGAAGCGCTGGGGCTTCCCGGACCCGGAGGGTGCCACGCTCGAAGACGCCCTCGCGGCCCGCTACCGCGGCAAGCGCTATAGCTTCGGCTACCCGGCCTGCCCCGACCTCGCCTTCCAGCGCGAGCTCTTCAAGGCCCTCCAGCCGGAGCAGATCGGAGTCCACTTGACTGAAGGCGACATGATGGACCCGGAAGCGAGCGTCTCCGCCCTCGTCTTCCACCATCCGGATGCGCGGTACTTCGGGGTGTGAGCCTGTACAATGCCGTTATGAAAGAGATCGCCCCCAGGATCGTCGTTGACGAAAAGGTTGCTTTCGGCAAGGCCGTGATTCTAGGCACTCGGGTTCCCGTTGCGCTTCTGGTTGGCAAGCTCGCCGGGGGGATGTCCGCTGCCGAGGTCGCCGACGAGTACGACCTCGACGTGGCGGATGTCATGGCCGCGCTCGCCTACGCTGCCCGCCTACTCGACGACGAGCAGGTCTTGGCGATCGCTTAGTGATCACTCTCCTCGTCGACGAGAATCTGCCCCGCTCCCTCGCGCCTCGACTCCGTGCGGCGGGGCTCCTCGTTCAAGATGTCCGGGACATCGGGTTTCGAGGGAGTCCCGACAGGGAGATCTTCCAGTTCGCGATCTTGCAAGGCCTGGTGCTCCTGACCGGAGATCTTGGGTTTGGCGCCCTGTTCCGTTCTCAGCCAGGATCAGCGGGCCTGATCCTGGCACGCCTGCCGAGCGAGTGGCCGGTGTTGAGGGTCAACGACGTGATCGAAAGAGCCCTTGTCCCTCTCCTGGAGAGCTACACCCCAGGGAGCTTGATCGTCATCGAGCCGGATCGGGTTCGAGTACGCAAGCTCTGGCAGGCCAGGTAGGCCGCCGCCCGGCAGCCCAGTGGTCAAGCGCATCGCTCGGTCTAAGAGAAGGCTGCGGCGAGAGCCTGATCGAAGGTCTTGAGGTCGGTGGCTCCGCGACGTTTGCAACTGGCGAGGTGGAGGAGGTCGCGGGCGTTGAGATGGGGATGGCGCTTGGCGAGGACCCGTGCGAGGTGGACGTCTTCCACCTCGACGGGCCAGACGGTGCGGATGCAGGACTGAACCAGGGAGAGAGCCGCGTCGAGAGTCTCCCCCCGCTGGACCGGCAGGTAGGCGTGAAGGAGCTCCTGGAGCACTTCGGCAGAGGTCGCCAGCGGCCATTGGTGCAGCATGCTCTCGCCGAAGAACATGCGAGCCTCCTCCTGTCTGGGATGAGGACGGCCTACCGCATACATCAGGACGTTCGTGTCGACGAAGATCAATTCTCCGCGATCCCCGCTCGCTTCGACCGCTCGATGACAGCGAGGTGATCTTCCCAGTCGGGCTCGCGGCCCACCTCCCGGGCGTCGCAAGCCGCGAAGAAGGAGGCCAAGTCCTCTTGGTTTTCGAGCTTCATCGCACCCTCCTTCTCTTTCAGTTTTTCCTTGCCTGCTCGAAGAAGCCAAGCGCTCAGCGAGAGCCCTTCGAGGCGAGCCCTGTACAGGAAGAGCTCCTTGTCTCCCTCTTCAAGGAGAACCTGCACTCTGGTGATGGCCTTGGACGCGCGCGGCTTCATTACACACATATACTACACACTCCAGGGTAACACCTCAAGCCATGTAGACTCATCTCGAACCGATGCCACGTTTCCGCAGCCTTGAAGACCCCGACACCCTCCGCCAGCTCGTCCGCAAGCTGGGGGAGGGGATCTACATCACCAACAGTCAGGGGGATATCCTCGACGCCAACCCGGCGTTCCTGGCGGTGTTCGGGGTGTCGTCGCTCGACGAGCTGCGGGGCTTTCATGCGCAGGACCTCCTGACCGAGCCCGCCAGCCGGGTGGAGGAGCTGGCGGTGCTGGCCCGCGAGGGCGAGGTGCGCGAGTTCGAGCTGCAGATCCGCCGGCCGGACGGCGAGGAGCGCACGGTGCTCGACACCTCCTACGCCGTGCGCGATCCCGAGACGGGCGAGACGGTCTACCACGGCATCCTGGTCGACATCACGGCGCGCAAGCAGCTCGAAGAGAAGCTGCAGGAGCTGAGCGTCCGCGATCCCCTGACCGGATGCTACAACCGCCGCCACCTCGCCGAGCTGGCGGGCCGGCTGGACGGGACGGACGCCGGCTGGGGCGCCATCGTGATCGACATCGACCACTTCAAGACCTACAACGACGAGCGCGGCCACCAGGCGGGGGACGAGGTGCTGGTGACGCTGGCGCGCTTCCTGCTGCGAAACGCTCGGGCGGAAGATTCCGTCATACGGATGGGGGGCGACGAGTTCGCCGTCCTCCTCCTGGGGGAGAGGGTGGACGATCCCGCCGCGGTGGCCTTCCGCCTGAAGGAGGCCGCCGTCCAGTCGGAGCTGCCGTCCTTCACCCTGGGGTGGGCGGAGCGGCAGGGCGGCGAGTGCCTGGAGCAGACCATGCACCGCGCCGACCGCGGCCTGCTCGACTCCCGGGCTCGGGAGCGCAGGTTCGCGGACCGCCGCCGGGCTCGCGGGAACTAGGCGCTCCCGGGTAAACTTTTCCGCACCGGCCACGTAGCCGGGAAGGAGGTCTCCATGACGCTTCCAAATGGATCGATCGATGAGAAGTACGAGATCCTCGAGAGGATGCGGCACGGCGGCATGGGCGCCGTCTACAAGGTGCGGCACCGCCTCCTCCACGAGCTGCGGGTGGTGAAGGCAATCCGCCCCTCCTCGACGGGTGGGGTGGCGGAGGACCGCTTCCTCCGCGAGGCGCGGGTGGCCTGCCGGCTGCGGCACCCGAACCTCGCCGTGCTGCACGACTTCTCGATCGGCGAGGACGGAACCGCCTACCTGGTGAGCGAGCTCATCGACGGCTGGACCCTCCGCGACCTGCTGCGTCGCCAGGGGCCGCCGCCGCTCTCGCTCGGCCTGGAGATCGCCCGCCAGTCCCTCGAAGCCATCGGCTACCTCCACCGCCACCGCATCGTCCACCGCGACGTCTCGCCGGACAACCTGATGCTGGCCCGGGACGAGGACGGCCTGCCGCGGGTCAAGCTCATCGACTTCGGGATCGCCAAGATCCTCGAGGAGGGTGGCCCCGGGGCGACCGTCGCGGGCGTGTTCCTCGGCAAGCCGCGCTACGCCTCGCCCGAGCAGTTCGGCCCGGAGCCGGTGGACGAGCGCAGCGACCTCTACTCCTTCGGGGTGGTGCTCTACGAGCTGCTCACCGGGCGGTGCCCCATCGACGGGCACGACGCGCTCTCCCTGATGGCCGGCCACACCTCACGGCCGCCGCTCGACTTCGCCGAGAGCGATCCACAGGGCCTCCTGCCGCCGGACCTGCGGGAGATCCTGCTCGGCGCCCTGGAGAAGCGGCCGCAGGACCGCATTCCCGATGTCGGGGAGTTCCTGGAGGCCCTGGCGGCTGTGCAGGCGCGGTACTCCGTGTCCGAGGAGGACCTGGAGGCGGTCTTCGGCCTCCCGATGCCGGCCGCCAAAGCCTCTGACGAACAGGAGGCGCCCGAAGTCGAACTGGAGACGGCCGAGGACGAGCGGGAGGAGGAGACCACGGACGGCCTCTATCTCCACCCGTTGGCCGCGGGCGCGGCCGATCTGTCGTCCGTGGACGAGATCACCTGGGGATCGCGGCGCGGCGAGGGCGCCGGGCCGCTGTACGAGCCTCTGGAGGAGACCTCCGAGTCTCTGATTCCGCCCCCGCGGGCGGCGCTCCGGGAGTCGCCCCTCCTTCGGGTTGCCCTCTGGGCCGCGGCGCTGATCGCGCTGGTGCTCCTCGGCCGGGAGTTCTGGTGGCCGCAGCCCGAGCCGGGGAGTGTCGGGGCCGAGCGGGTCGCCGCGCGTTCCATCCCGCCGGCTCCGACGCCCGAGATTGCCGAGCTTCCGCGCGAGGACGAGGCTCCCGAGCCGGCCGCGGCCGAGCCGGTCGTCGAGGAGGAAGACGACTTCGAGGTCCTGCAGAACGAGCAGCTGGAGAGCGTCGAGCCGGTGCGGCCGGCGCCCGAGCCCGAGGTGGTCGTTGAAGTAGTGGAGGAGCCGGCTCCGGCTCCGGTGCCGCCTGCCGCACCTCCGGTCACCGTCGAGGCTCCGGCGCGGCATGCGGTGGCCCAGCGCGCGCCGGAGCCCCAGCCCTGGGAGTCCGCCAACCAGCCGCGCGGGCTGCTGCGGCCCGGGCCCGGGGTGACGCCGCCGGTGCCGCTGGACATGCCACGATACGGGTATCCCTCCGCGGCGCGCGGTACCGGGCTCCAAGTGGGCGTGCGGCTGGCCCTGCTGGTGGACGAGAGGGGGCGCGTGATCGACGCCGTGGTCCGTGAGGGTGCTCCCGAGGATCTGGGCTTCCAGGAGGCGGCGATCAAGATCGCCAAGGGCACCTCGTTCCAGCCCGCAACCCGCTACGACAAGCCCGGCAAGATGTGGACCGAGCTGATCCTGGAGTTCGCCGAGTAACGGCCTTCGCTTTCGCCCGCCTAACCCGGTGTAGACTTAGGGGCACGTTCACCCAAATGGGTTGGTAAAGGTCCGCGACCGGGAAGGCGGGGTGCTTGGCGCTCCTCAGCGAGCAGATCGACGGCAAGTACGAGATCCTCGAGAAGATGCGCGAGGGCGGGATGGGGGCCATCTACAAGGTGCGCCACCGCCTGCTCGACGAGGTGCGCGTCGTCAAGGTGATCCGCTCGCAAGACCCCACCGGCGAGGCGGCAGAGCGCTTCCTGCGCGAGGCGCGGGTGGCGATCAAGCTGCGCCATCCGAACATCGCCGCGCTGCACGACTTCGCGGTGGGCGACGACGGCAACGGGTTCATCGTCATGGAGTTCATCGACGGCTGGAACCTGCTGGAGCTCCTCAAGGGCTACGGCCCGCCGCCGATCCCCCTCACCTTGGAGATCGCCCGGCAGTCGCTCAAGGCCCTCGGCTACCTGCACCGCCACAAGATCGTCCACCGCGACGTCTCGCCGGACAACCTGATGCTCACCCGGGACGTCGATGGCCATCCGCTGGTCAAGCTGATCGACCTGGGGATCGCCAAGGCCCTCGAAGGCTCCGGCGGGGTCACCACCACCGGCGTCTTCCTCGGCAAGCCGCGCTACGGCTCGCCCGAGCGTTTCAGCGGCGAGGGCTGCGACGAGAGGAGCGACCTCTACTCCTTCGGGGTCGTGCTCTACGAGCTGCTCACCGGCCGCCCCCCGATCACCGGCAACGACGCGACCTCCTTCATGGCGGGTCACCTGTTCCGGCCGCCGGTCGATTTCGCCGAGACCGACCCGCAGGGCCGGGTGCCGGCGGACCTGCGAGAGATCGTCCTCAAGTCGCTCGCCAAGAAGCCGGACGAGCGGATCGCCAGCGCGGAGGACTTCGTCTGGTCGCTGACCATGCTGCACGACCGCTTTCCGCTCTCCCGACAGGATCTCGAAGCGGTGTGGGGCGTCCTGCTGCCGCTGGGCGCCGTCGAGGCGGCGCCCGATCCACCGGGCTCGACCCAGGACCGGCTGGACCTGGAGTTCGGGATGACGAAGACTCCGGCCACGGGGACGGCGACCGAGCCCGCGACGATCCTGGCGATCTCGGCCCGCCGGGAGGCCTCCGCCGAGCATCTCTTCTCCCCCACGGTTTCGACCCGTGCCGTGCCGGCGCAGTCGGAACCACCGGCGCCCGACCCGACGCGGCGGCTGCCAGTCGAGACCGCTCCGTCCCTCGCGCCTGCCGTGACCACGGCCGAGATCCCGCTCCGGGAGGCCCGCGTCGCCGAGGATCTGGACGCCACCTGGGCTTCGCGGCGGATGCGTACCGTCCTGCCGCCCGAGCCGGTCCGCGAGCCACCCACCCCGCCGCCGCCCGTGGCGGTGCGCGGAGCGGCGGTCGCCAAGCCCTCCCTGCCGCGTATCCTGTTGACGGCGGGAGCGGCCCTCCTGGCACTGGCCGCCGTCGGCGGAGGGTGGATCTGGTGGTCCGGGCAGTCGGCCGAGCCCGTTCCGGCCGCCGCCGAGTCCGCGCCTGCGAGCGACCCGGGCGACGTGGTGCCTTCCGCGGTTTCTCCAACCGAGACGGCCGGGTTGTCCGATCCGGCCGCTCCGGCCGCGCCGCAGCCCAAGCCGGAGGCGCCCAGGCCGGAGGCGACTGCCGCTCTCGACGAGCCGAAGCCGGCCGAACCGAAGCCCGCTGAGCCGAAGCCGGTCGAGCGCCGGGTGGTGGTGCCTCTGGAGCCCGAAACGGGGTCCGAGCCGGACAACCTGCTGCGGGCCGGTTGGAGGGGTGTTGAGCCGCCGGAGGCCAAGGCGGCGCCGCGGTGCGTCTACCCGGTCCCGGCCCGCGGCAGCGGCCGGAAGATCTTCGTCAAGGTGGGCGCCCTGGTCGACGAGTCCGGCAGGGTGATCGACACGCGCATCCTGGACGGCGACCCTTCGGGGCTCGGCTTCAACGAGGCCGCCCAGGAGGCGGTGCGCAAGGTCCCCTTCTTCCCCGCCACCCGCAACGAGGTCCCCGGCACGATGTGGACGGAGCTGATCTGCGACTTCGTCGAAAGCCAGCCGGCCGCCCCACCGCCAGCCAACCCGCCGGCTGCCGCCCCGCCCGCCGCGGCAGCGCCTCCGGGCGAGTAGAATCCTCCCCGGGCCCGCTGACGGGCCTTCCCTCTCAGGCGAGGTGACCATGGTCCGTTCCGCTACGCTCGTCCTCCTCGGTCTCCTGCTGGGTGCCGCTTCCGAAGCCCGGGCTGCCGACCTCCGTTTCGTCTCCTTGAAGCCCGCCGCCACTCCGGCCGTTTCGGGTGAATGGACGGCGATCGTCGAGGGAGCCAAGAGCGCCGGCGAGCTCGCCTTCCGGGCGGACGGCGCTCCGGTCGCGGCGCTTGGGGAGGGGAGCGAGGGAGGCCGGCTCCGGGTGCGGCTCCAGGGAGTGCCGGCGGGAGCCGGGCGGATCGAGGTCGGGCCCGCGAAGGGCAAGGGGGGCATGGACGCCGCGGTCGCGGTCGGCACGCGGAGCACGCCGTTCAGCGGCTTGTCGATTTACCACGTCATGGTCGGAATGTTCGCCAACGGGAGCAAAGGCAACGATGGCGAAGTCGCCGGCTGGAAGCATCCAAACTACGCCGGGGGCGATCTCCAGGGCGTCCTCGAGCGCGCCCCCTACCTTCAAGAGCTCGGGGTCAACGCCGTCTGGCTCTCGCCCGTCTTCCTCGCCCGCACCTCGCACGGCTACGACGTCCAGAACTACTACAAGCTCGGCAACGCCGTCGCCGTGCCGGGCGATCCCGGGGCCTCCCTAGAGCTCTTCAGAAAGCTGGTAACCGACCTCCACGGGAGGGGGATCAAGGTCATCCTGGACATCCCGCTGAACCACGCCAACGCCGCCTACGAGCGCGACGCGACGGGCGATCCAGAAGGCTTGAAGCCGCGAGCCACGGGCGCCCGCCAGGAGGCCGAGAAGGTCTGGGAGAGCTGGGGCGGTGGCTACCGCTACTGGAGCTTCGATCATCAGCCCACCCGGCAGTTCCTGAAGAACTCCGCCCTGTTCTGGCTCATCAGGGAGGGGGTGGACGGCCTGCGCCTCGACTACGTGCGCGGCGTGCCGCACGACTTCTGGGCCGAGCTCTACGCGGACGTGAAGAAGGCGAAACCCGAAGCTTTCCTGGTGGGCGAGGCCTGGACCGATCAGCAGGGCGCGGAGGGCAACGCCAAAGACATCGCGACCTACTACGAGAAGGTGGGCGGCACGCCCCAGTTCGACTCCCTGCTCGACTTCCCCCTGCAGATGGTGATGACCGAGGTCTTCGCCAAGGGCGTTCCGGCGACCGGCCTGGAAGCCTCTCTGCAGAGGACGGAAGCGGTCTACGGCCCCGGCGCCCTGCCCACCTACTTCCTCGACAACCACGACATGGCCCGCTTCATGGCCTGGACCGACAAGCCGGAGCGCCTGGCCGCCGCCGTCGGCTTCCTGGCCAGCCTCTCGAATCCCCTGGTGCTCTTCTACGGCACCGAGACCGGCCTCTCTCACGGCAGCCCGAAGACCGGCTTCACCGACGTCAGCCGCATCCCCATGCCCTGGAACGACCTGAACACCGCCCTCGGCGCCCAGGTGCGGCAGGCCCTCGCGGCCCGGCGCTCCCACCCCGCCCTCACCCGCGGCGGCCGGCTCCCCCTGCTCGCCGAGCGCGACATCCTGGTGATGGCCAAGGTCGCCGCCGAGGAGACGGCCCTGGTGGGCGTGAACCTCGGCGGCGAGCCGCGGGAGGTGACGCTCGACGTCGCCGGGCTTTTCGCAGGCGAAACCAACCTGGCCCCGGTGCTCGGCACGGCTCCGGCCACCGTCTCGCCGGAGGGGCAGTTGCGGTGGAAGCTGCCGGCGATGAGCACGGTCGTGGTGGCGGTGAAGCGCTGAGCCCCGCAGTCTGGAGGGCCGGGCCTTGGACGCTTCGCCCTCCCCAAACGTATGATCTTCAGGAGCTTGTACTTCAAGAGACCCGTTCGCCCAGAGCCTTTGCAGGAGCCCGCAGCATGAGCAACGTTCGCATCATCCCGCTGATTCGCTTGATCCCCCTGATCGTTTTCTCGTTTTCCTTCGCCGTGCGCGCCGAGGCTCAGGCGACGCGCCGGGTCGACGCGCGGCAGATGATGAGGATCGTCGAAGCCTCTTTCGAAGACACGGTGAGGGCGGCGCGGGAGACCGGGAGTAGCCTCGATCCAAGCTTGGCTCGGAACCGGCCGTTCTGGAGCGCGCTCGACCGGGCGGGCTTGGCCATCGAGGACGTCGGCCGGGCGCTCCGCGGGCGCGACGAGCGGTTCTTCCAGGCCCTGGAACGGGGGAGCGTGGCGCTCGGCGAGCTACGGGTGGTCTGGCCGCGAACGGGGAGCGGGGCGGCGGAGGTTGGCCACGGTATCCGCATCCTCTCCGCCTCCTACCGGCTGCTGCGCGGCAGCTACGGCTCGGAGGCTCTGCGCTATCGCCGGGGCGGCGGGCTCACCGCCTCCGAGAAAGAGCGCTTCCAGCGCATCCGGTCGATGCATGCCCAGCTTGCCGACCGGCTCGACGTCCTGCGGCGGAACGCGTCCGCCCGCGGCGACCGGACCCTGGCGGCGGAGATGTCGCGCCTCCTGGCCGAGGCGGAGCGTATCGCGGCGGCACCGGTGAACCTGCCCTCCTATCTGAACGCCCTGATCGTGGGCGACGAGATGCGCGGCGAGTGGGACGCCCAACGCTACTACGCCGAGCCAGACGAGCGGGCGGACTGGCGGGCGGCCAACGACGTGGTCGAGGACCTGTACGTCGACTCCGAGGTCGGCCACGTCTTCGCGCTCGACCTCGGCTCGCCCACGAGCTGGTCGCACCTCGACGAGGAGACTGACGTCGCCGACCTGGAGGGAGCGGCGGAGGTCCAGGTCTTCCAGCTTTCCGACGGGCTCTCCGACGAATCTGCAGGCGAGGTTGTCCAGGAGGATTCCTGGACGTCTGAACCCTTGGACCCCCGAGACGAGGAGCCGATGGACGAGGCGGTCGTCGAGGACGTGGAGATCCTCGAGGCCGAGCCGGACCCGGACGCCGCCACCCCGAAGGGCGAGATCTTCGAAGAGGACATCGACATCCCCGAAGGCGAGATGGAGAAGGTTCCCGCCGACGACACCCCGCAGCCCCCGCCTCCCATGGGCTAAGATCCCCCTTTCCCCCGCCGGCCCGGAGCCGGCTTTGCAGTGGCAGGAGGTCACAGACATGGGACTTTTGAGCGGGACGGTCTCCGTCACCCGTTTCAACGTGATGGTGCCCCCCGAGGGGCCAGACTTCGAGCGGGCCCGTTTCTGGGCCATCGAACCGGCCTCGGAGGTGCGGGAGCGCATGGGGTTCGTCCCCTTCGAGATCGACGCTCCCTACGAGGTTGGCAGCCGGCGCTGGGTCTTCCGAGTGCGGATCGACAGAATCCGGCCCGACCCGACGGCGGTCAAGGAGCGGATCCGCGAGCTGATCAAGACCGAGATGGAGACGAGCGGCAGGCCCTTCGTCGGCTCGAAGACCCGCAAGAAGCTGCGCGAGCTGGCCGAGTCCGAGCTGTCGATGGGCCAAGCGCCGCGCAGCCGGATCATCGAGGGGTGCATCAACGACACCATCCTCTATGTCGCCAGCACGGCCAAGACCTACCTAGGCACGGTGCTCGCACTGCTGCGCCAGGCCGGGGTCGAGGGGGACTTCAAGGCCCCCTGGCTGGACGAGGCGCCGGAAGCCAACGAGATGAGCGACGTGGTGATCCCCAAGGAGCCGGGGGAGTCGGTCCTCGGCTGCCGGTTCCTGCGCGCGCTGCTCGAGGAGCCCGAGGTGATGGTGGAGCCCGAGACGGGCAGCGTGCGGCTCGCCACCCGGGAGGCGAAGGTCAGCCTGACCGGCGCGGTGCTCAACGAGCTGTTCCGCTACCTCGAAGAAGGGGCCGAGATCCTCTCCGCCAAGATCCACGTCGGCCCCGCGCTGATGCGCTTCGACGCCCTCTCCTACCGCATCAACGGCCTGAAGCTGGAGCCGGTCAAGAACGAGCACTGGACGGTCGACCTCGACCAGCGGCTGGAGCAGATCGCGGCGGTCTTCGAGATGCTGGACGGCAAGTACGCGGCGCTCAAGGACAAGCTGAACGAGCCGGCGGGGCCGCGTCCCGAAGGGAGCAACGCCACCTCGCCCTGGGAGGAGCCGGGACCCGAGACGGTGGAGGCGGAGGCGTAGGGGTAGGGGTAGGAAGAGATGGAGGGGCGGCGGCGCTCGCCGGCCGCCCCTTGGTTCGCTCTCAGGGAATCAGGAAGGGGCTACTTGCTCTTGGCCGGGGCGGCGCCGCCGCCCTTCACCAGCTTGCTGAGCTGCACCTCGGGGGCGTTCCAGTCGTCGCGACGGATGCGCCCGACCTCCTTGCCGCCGATGAAGACCAGCCCGGTCGGTACCTCGCGGATGTTGAACTGCTTGGCCTCCGGGGTGTCCATGCTGCGCGGCATGCCCACGTACTCGAACTTGATCTTGGGATTGGCTTTGAGCTCGTCCTCCACCCGCAGGATGAAGGGCACGTGGTCCCGGCAGTGCGGGCACCAGGAGCCGAAGAAGATCCGCACCACGACCGGCTTGGTCTCCTTCTTGAGCGCCGCCAGCGCCTGGCTGTTCGGCGAGTAGCCCTTGGCGGTTCGTGCGTACTCGGGGTTGTGGGTCTTCAGGTCGGCGTTCTTCTTGAGCCCGATCAGGGGAGGCTTGGGATTCAGGCTGGCCTTCTTCGCCTGCACGGAGAAGGTGACGTTCTCTCCATTCATCGCGAACTTGCCCACCGGCGCCAGGACGGCGTCGGCCAGCAGGTCCACGGAGCCGTCCGGCTTCTTGGAGACTTTCATGATGTGGACCGTCTCCACCATGCCGCTGCGCGGGCTGATCAGCACCGGCGAAGGCAGCGCCGAGGTCATGACCAGGAAGGCCGGGACGCGCTCGGCCAGGTAGATCTCGGCCGCCGGGATGTGCTTGCCGTCGATCAGCAGCACGTAGTCGCCGCTCTTCTGGAATCCGCTCAGCACGCTGTCTGAGGGGACGCCCTGCGCGCGGACGGCGGCCGGGGCGGCCAGGGTGGCGGTGAGCAGGGCGGCGGCGGCCCAGCGCGATGGGATCTTGGAGCTCGTGTTCATGTCGATGACCTCTCGAAAAGCTTAAGGGTGGTTCTGCGCGGTCTGGGCGAGGGGCGGCAGCCCCGCATAGGTCTTGGTCACCCGTCCGCCGTTCACCTCGAAGGCGCGCGGCAGCCGGCGGTAGAGCGGGCGCATCAGCTCGGCGGGAGTCTCGTGGACCTCGAACGAGGGGCCCCACTGCCAGAAGAACGCCCGGTGTTGCTCCGGGGGCGAAGAAGAGAGGAGCACGACCGAGCGGCCCGGCTGATCGGCGTAGGCGTTCAAGGCCGGGATCATCGCGGTCAGGGTGGGATCGTCCAGGTTGGACATCACCACCAGGTGCTCGCCCTCGGTCAGCTCGCGAGCGACGGAGTCCAGGCAGACGGAGCCCTCCTCGCCGCCGCCGACGCACATCTCGGCGATCGCGGCACCGGGGCGCAGGAGGGTCGCCATGTCGTCGAGCGGCAACTCGGGAGCCTTCCAGGCGAAGACCGCCACGGCCACGGCACCGAGCACCGCCGCCGCGGTGCGCAGCCGGGGGAAGCCCGCGCGCCGCTCGCGTCCGAGGAAAGCGAGCGCCAGCGCCGGCAGGAGCAGTGCCAAGTCCTGCCAGAACGCCTGGGCGGGCGTGCGCTGCACCAGGTTGCCGAAGCAGCCGCAGCCGGCAGACTTCTCGAGCAGCCCGTGCTCGGCCAGCCAGTAGGTGCGGCCGGTCAGGAAGACGAAGAAGGCGACGAGGAGGGTCGCCGGCACCAGCACCCAGAGCCGGCGCACGCCGAGGAGCAGCAGGAGGCCGAGCACCGCCTCCAAGGCCAGGGCGATCAGCGCGACAGCCTGGGCCGGAATCAGGAAGTCCAGTCCCTCGGTGCGGATCTGCTCGGCGAAGGAGGCCGGGTCGAGCATCTTGGCCCACACCGCGATCAGCAGCACGACGCCCAGGAAAGCCCCGCCGAAGGTGCCGATCCACCACAGGACAGGGTGGGAGGAGGCCCGCGAGGCTTCCATCGGTACGGCGGCTCTGTTGACCGTTTCCATATTCAGTCGTCCATCCTAGCGGCGCGGCCGGGCTGCCGCAACACGGGTTCCCCTGCGAGAACAACGGGCGATGCCGGAAAAATCCATACCCCCATCCGTGTCCAAACCGAGCACCGGCCGCCCTGCGCAGCGACTGGCAGCGCCGCAGGCGCGCACACGGAGGAGCGAAGCAGGGCAGGCGGCGCCGAGGCCACGCTAGGCCGCCTCTTCGGTCCACCGCACGTGGCGGCGGAGCTCGTCCGCGGTGGGGCCCTTGGCATGGTCCAGGAAGGGCTCCAGGGGACCGGAGTAGAGCACCTCGCCGCCGTGCACGCCGCCGCCCGGTCCCATGTCGACGATCCAGTCGGCGCGCGCGATCAGGTCGGGGCTGTGCTCGACGACGACGACACCGTCGCCGCGCTGCACCAGCCGGCGCAGGGTGTGGTAGAGCACGTCGATGTCGGCCAGGTGGAGGCCGGTCGTCGGCTCGTCGAAGAGGAAGAGCCGGCGCCCCTCGCCGGCCGGGCGGTCGAGGAAGCTCGCCAGCTTCAGACGCTGCGCCTCGCCGCCCGAGAGGGTGGAGGTCGACTGCCCCAGGCGCAGGTAGCCGAGGCCCACGTCGGCCATCACGCGCAGGCGCTTGACCAGCCGCTTCTGGTCGGCGAAGAAATCGAGCGCCGCATCGACGGTCAGGTCCAGCACCTCGGAAATGTTGCGGCCGCGGTAGCGCACGGCGAGCACCTCGGGGCGGAAGCGGTGCCCCTGGCAGGTCTCGCACGGCACGGTGACCGGCGCCATGAACTGCATGTCCACCTCGGTGATGCCGGTCCCCTGGCAGGTGGGGCAGCGCCCGCGCTCGACGTTGAACGAGAAGTGCGCCGGCGTGATCCGCCGCGCCTTGGCGTCCGAGGTGTCGGCGAAGAGCTTGCGGATCTCGTCGTAGGCCTTGACGTAGGTGATCGGGTTCGAGCGGCTGGAGCGGCCGAGCGGCCGCTGGTCGACCAGGGTCACGTCCGCCAGCCCTTCGAGGCCCGTGAGCGAGGCGCACTCGCCGGGATCGACGTCGACCACGCCGCGCGAGCGCTGGTAGGTGCCGTAGAGCACGTTCTCGACCAGCGTCGACTTGCCCGAGCCGGAGACCCCGGTGACCGCGACCATCGCCCCCAGGGGGAAGTCGACGTCGACGTTCTTCAAGTTGTGGGCGCGCGCCCCGCGGATCGCGATCCTCGGCATCGAGGCCAGCTCGTCGGACAGCGTCTCCCACCCCTGCTCGCGGCGGAAGCGCGCCACGTGCCGGCGCGCCGGCGTGGGGGGCCGCTCGCGCAGGTAGCGCCCGGTGAGCGACTCCTCGCAGGCCAGGATGGTCTCGATCGGCCCCTCGGCCACCACCTGCCCGCCGTGCTCGCCGGCCGCCGGCCCCAGGTCGATCACATGGTCGGCACCACGGATCAGCGTGCGGTCGTGCTCCACCACCAGCACCGTGTTGCCGCGCTTGGCGAGGTCGCGCAACAGAGAGAGCAGGCGCTCGCTGTCCTGCGGGTGGAGGCCGATGGTCGGCTCGTCGAGCACGTAGAGGGTGCTGGTCAGCCCCGAGCCCAGGGCGGCGGCGAGGTGGATGCGCTGCGTCTCGCCGCCCGAGAGGGTGCGCGCCTGGCGGTCTAGCGTCAGGTAGTCGAGCCCCACCCGGTAGAGCACCTCCACCCGCTCGGCGAGCTCCTCGAGCAGGTGGCCGGCGAGCTCGCGCTGCCGCGGCGTCCACCGCGCCGCGGCGAGCCAGGCACGGAGCTGCTCCACGGACATGGCGGTCAGCTCGGGCAGGGTGCGGTCTTCGAGCCGCACCGCCAGGGCCTCGGGCTGCAGGCGGGTGCCGCCACAGTCGTGGCAGGGAGTGTAGGAGCGGTAGCGGGCGAGCAGCACGCGCACGTGCACCTTGTAGGTGCGGTGCTCCAGCCACTCGAAGAAATCCTCCAGGTTGACGAACGAGCCCTTGCCGCTCCACACCCACTCCCGGGCCTCCTCGGGCAGGTCCATCCAAGGCACGTCCAGGGGGATCTTGCGCTTGCGCGCCGCGGCGAGCAGCTCGCCGTACTGCTCCTCGTAGGCCGGAGTGTTCCACGCCGCGATCGGACGCTCGGATAGGGAGCGCCGCGGGTCGGGGACGACCCTCTGCCGGTCGATGCCGATCACCCGGCCGAACCCCTGGCAGGTGGGGCAGGCGCCGAGCGGCGAGTTGAACGAGAAGAGCGGAGGCACCGGCCGCCGCGCCGTCTCGCCGCACACGGGGCAGGAGAGCTCGCGGCCGAACAGGCGCACGCCCCGCTCTCCCCGCGCCTCCACCCGGCCGCCGTTCATCCGGTAGGCGGACTCCACGGTGTCGAGCACGCGCGCCGCGGTCTCCGGTTTCGCCGCGAAGCGGCCGAGCACGATCGGCAGCGGATCGTGCTTCGCCGGCCAGGCCTCGCCGGGCTCCATGCGCACCACCTCCTCGCCCTGGAGACGGCGCTGGAAGCCCTGGCGGATCAGCTCGCCCAGGGCGTCGTTGGCGCCCTTCTTGGGCCGCGGCAGGCGGACCACCAGGGTGAAGGCGTCTCCGACGGCGCCGCCGGTGAGCTCCGCGGCGGCCTCCTCGGGGGAGAACGAGCGTACCGGCGCGTGGCCACGCGGGCACCAGACGACACCCAGGTGGGTGTAGAGCAGGCGCAGCACGTCGAGCGTCTCGGTGATGGTGCCTACCGTCGAGCGGGCGTTGCGCACCGCGTTCTTGGCTTCGAGGGCCACCGCGGGCAGGATGTTCTCTATGGAGTCGACCGGCGGCCGCTCCATCTGGTCGAGGAACTGCCGGGCGTAGGTCGACATCGACTCCACGAACCGGCGCTGCCCCTCGGCGAAGATGGTGTCGAAAGCGAGCCAGCCCTTGCCAGCGCCCGACGGGCCGGTCACCACGGTCACCGCGCAGTGCGGCACCCGGCAATCGATTCCCTTCAGGTTGTGGGTACGGGCTCGCTCGACCAGGATGGCAAGGTTCTTCTGCATCGTCTCGGTCCGCCCCGCACGGTCGAAGGCCGCAGCCTCCGCCGCAGGGCGAAGTCGCCTATCATAGCGCGAATGCAGAGGGCTAAATTCCCGGCCGCGCGCCTCGCCGGCGGGCTGCTCGTGGCGCTGCTCCTGGTCGCCCTGCTGCTGGGCCTGGCCGAAGCCGGGCTCCGGATCGCCGGCCGCCTGGGCACCGGCGCCTGGCCGCGCACGCGGACGGCCGCCTTCTACGACCAGGTCCTCCTGCTGCGGCGCCTCTGCCGCGACCACGCCTTCTTGAACACCAGCCCCCGGGAGGGAATCACGGTGACCGTGTTCGGCAGGAGCGCGGCCGTGAACCGCTTCGGCTACCGATCCCCCGAGCGCCCGCTGACTAAGCCGCCGGGCACGCTGCGGGTGCTGGCTTCCGGCGGCTCGACGACCTTCGATACCCTGGCGCCCGACAACGCCGCCGCCTGGCCCAGCCGCCTCGAGGAGCGCCTGCGCGCCGGCGGCCGGCCGGTCGAGGTCTGGAACGCCGGCTTCCCCGGCTGGACCAGCCAGGAGAGCCTGATCTCGCTCGCCATCCGCGACCTCGACCTCTCACCCGACGTCGCCCTCTTCTACCACGCCGTCAACGACCTTCAGCCGGCCTCCCACGCCCCCTTCGACCCGCAGTACGAGGCTGGTCACGCCGCCATCAGCCGCCGCGCCCTGGGGCTCGACCTGCCGCCCCCCTCCTGGCTCGACCGCCTTCTCGTCGTCGAGAAGCTCCGAGAGCTAGGAAGCGGCCCCATCAATCCCTGGCACGCGCTGACCGCCCCGCCCGGCTCGACGCGCCGCGACCAGATCGGCGAAGCCGGCATCGCAACCTTCGAGAGGAACGCCCGCTCCTTCGCCGCCCTTGCCCGCTCGCGCGGCACCGGGGTGCTCCTGATCACTCAGCCGCTACGCATCCGCCAGGCAGCCCGGGCGGCAGATCTGGAGCACCTCTCCGGCTGGTACCCCGAGCTGAATCCGGAAGCGGCCCCGAGGGAGATCGAGCGCTTGAACGACGTGCTGCGGAAGCTTGCTGGGGAAGGCGTGGCCGATCTGGCGGACGCGGCCCGGGAGATCGCCTGGACCGACGAGGACTTCGGAGACCCCATCCACTACACCGAGAAAGGCCGGGCCAAGCTGGTGGATTTTCTGGCGCCGCGGATCGAAGCGGAGTGACCCTCAGCGAGGCGGCGACACCGCACCCTCATCCCGTCCCGCGTCCCTATCCTTCTCCTTGTCCCCGAAAACCCTGCGCAGCCAGCGCTTGAAGGGGTGCGCCTTCTCCCCTCGCTCCTCCCCCCCCTCCTCGCTCAGCTCCTCCGCGGCCAACTCCTCTTCCCCCGCTTCCATCGCCTCGGCGACCTCCACGTCGTACCAGCTCTGGTGGCGGTTGCAGCTCTCGGTCGGCACCTCGCCCTGGCGGAAGACCTCGGTGAAGGTGACCGGGCAGAACTCGGTCGCGAGCAGGCCGGTCGTGGGGTCGATGGTCGCCGTGGTGACGCCCTTGGGCGGGCGGAAGTTGGAGTAGCCGGCGCGGGGGGCCGCCTCGGTCGTGAAGCGTACCCAGATCGGCAGCGCCGCCCGGGCTCCGGAGAGGCGGGTGGTCGAGTTGTCGTCGTAGCCTACCCAGACGACCGTCGCCCTCTCGGGGGAGTAGCCGGCGAACCAACTGTCCCGCCGCTTGTTGGTGGTGCCGGTTTTGCCCGCCAGGTCGCCGCGCAGCCCGCCGGCCGCTCCGGCGGCGGTGCCGCGCGTCAGCACGCCCTCCAGAAGCGAGGTCACGAGATAGGCCGACTGCGCCGAGAGCACCCTCTTGGGCACCGGGAGCTCGGCGCCCTCGACCGGCTTGCCGTAGCGGTCGAGCACGGCGGAGAGGCCGTGCACCGGCGGCTTCACGCCGCCCGCGGCGAAGGTCGCGTAGATCGTCGCCAGCTCTACCGGCGTCACCTCCACGGCTCCCAGGGCGATCGAGG
>Ga0190265_10000525_pt1 | contig 27036 bp, 28 predicted proteins | sample Popmic124T_FD_133135 | JGI IMG/M metagenome (GOLD analysis project Ga0190265, IMG submission 133135) | Populus adjacent soil microbial communities from riparian zone of Indian Creek, Utah, USA - 124 T | ecosystem: Environmental > Terrestrial > Soil > Riparian zone | place: USA: Utah | collected...
AGGATGATGCCGCCGGCGCGCTTCAGGAAGATCAGCGCGCGCTGCCACAGGCCCAGGACGATGTCGCGGACATGGGGCATTTGATATTTCGGCATCTCCATGATGAAGCCGCGCGGCTCGCCCCTGGTGACGGTTTTGCGCAGGATCGTTCCGGCGATCAGGGCCCCGGCGATGCCGGCGGCGTAGAGCACGAACAGCACCAGCCCCTGCAGGCCGATGCCGGCGCCGACCGACCGGTCCGGGATCAAGGCGGCGATGATCAAGGTGTAGACCGGCAACCGCGCCGAGCAGGTCATCAGCGGCGCGATGAGGATCGTGGTCAGCCGCTGCTTGGGATCCTCGATCGTCCGCGTCGCCATGATGCCGGGGATCGCGCAGGCGAAAGAAGAAAGAAGAGGAATGAAGGCATGGCCGGAAAGGCCGGCCTTGGCCATCAGCCGGTCCATCAGGAAAGCCGCCCGCACCATGTAGCCGGTCGTCTCCAGGAGCAGGATGAACAGGAACAGGATCAGGATCTGCGGCAGGAAGACGATGACCGCGCCGACGCCGCCGAGCACGCCGTCGACGAGCAGCGAGCGCAGGAAGCCCGCGGGCAGCGCCGTCACCACCAGGGCCTGGCCGGCGGCGACGGCCGCCTCGATCCAGCCGATCGGCGCCTCCGACCAGGCGAACACCGCCTGGAACATCAGGAACATCAGCAGCGCGAAGATGATCGGGCCGAGCAAAGGGTGGAGGACGATCCTGTCGATGGCGAGGGTCGAGCGCCGGGTGCCTTTCCGCTCCGCGGTCGCCGCTTTGGCGATGGCGCGGGCGCGGCGCTGGACGCCGGTGAAATCCTCCTCGGGCCGCGCCGCCTTGCGCTCGGCGGTGACGGCGAGGCCGAGCGCGTCCTTGACCGCGTCGAGGCCGCGGCGGCGGACCGCCACCGTCTCGATCACCGGCACGCCGAGCTCGGCCGCCAGCCGCTCGCTGTCGATGGTGAGGCCGTCGCGCTTGGCGAGATCGACCATGTTGAGGGCGACCACGGTGGGATGACCGAGGCCGATCACCTGCAGGGCGAAGCGCAGGTGATTGTCGAGATTGGTCGCGTCGAGCACGAGCAGCACGGCGTCGGGCAGCCGTTCGCCCTGCTGCCGGCCGAGAACGACGTCGCGCGTCACCTCCTCGTCGGGGCTCGACGCGTCGAGGCTGTAGGCGCCGGGCAGATCGACCAGCTCGACCGGGCGGCCGTCGTCGAGCGACAGCCGCCCCGAATGGCGCTCGACCGTGACGCCGGGATAATTGCCGACCTTCTGGCGCGCGCCGGTCAGCATGTTGAACAGCGCGCTCTTGCCGGCATTGGGGTTGCCGACCACCGCGACCAAAGGGATGGTGGTCATGAGGCGGCCGGTTCGACCGTGATCGCGCGCGCCTGGGCGCGCCGGATCGCCACCGTCATCCGCCCGATCCGAACCGCGAGCGGGTCGCGGCCGAGCGGCGCACCGTGCAGCGCCTCGACCGCCACCCCTTCGTCGAAGCCGAGGTTCCGGAGGCGCCGACCATCGCTCTGGCCCAGCGATGCCCAATCGATTTCGGCGATCGCGGCCGGCTTGTGGAATGGCAGCTTGTCGAGGCTCACCCGCATGGGCCGTCAATGGCCTATTTGCGAGTGATTATCAATAGCGCTCAGACCGCGGGATAGCGGAGCCGGCCGAGGAAACGGCTCAAGGACGGCAGGCGGCTGCCGCGCCAGCGCGCCTTGGCCTTCTCGAAACGCATGACGTCGCCGATGCGGCGGTCGAGGAACGCCTTGGTCTCGGCCAGACCCTCGCTCTCGTCGTCGAGGAAGACGAAGCTGGTCGAGCCGTAGACGCCGACCAGGAGGGCGCGCTTGGAATAATGGTTGAAGTCGGTCGCGGCGTCGCCGGCCACTCGCCAGATCCGGTCGGCGCTGCGCCAGGCGAGCCTGGCCGCGGTCAGCCCGTTCTGCGGCATGGCGAGCATTGCGAGGGCGCGGCGCAGCGCCTCGCGGTGCGGCGCCGCCTGGTCGAAGCGGAACAGGATCAATTCCCGGATTCGGTCTCTCACCTTCATCGCCGCGATCCGCTCGGGCGGGAAGGCGGCGAGCATCGCCTTGTCGACCCAGTCGAACCAGGCGTCGATCATCTGCGCCGCGCCGTCCTTGAAGGCGAGCCGGGCGCGGTCGGCGGGCACGCCGAGCTCGGCCGCGGCCATGGCCAGCGCCGCCTCCGACCAGCCGTCGAACGCGGCGTGCGCCGGCAGGCGCGGCGCTAGCTCGGCGCGCAGCTCGTCGAGGTTCATGTCGGCGGGCGCGATCATCGGGGACTCAATGAGCCGCCGCTTCATTCGTTGCAAGCCTGCGCCCCGGCCAGCGGATCAGCACGAGGGCGGCGCAGATCAAGAGGGCGCCGACGCCGTCGCCGAGCGACAGGCGCTCGTCATAGGCGATCCAGCCGATCAGGGCGGAAGCGACCGGCTGGGTCAGCAGGCACAGCCCGACCAGGACCGGCGACAAATGGCCCATCGCATAGACGAGCAGGCCCTGGCCGATCAGCTGGCTGCTGATCGAGAGCAGGATCACGGGGGCCCAATCGGTCGGCATGACGGTCTCGCCGAGCCACAGGGCGAAGAGCAGCATCGGCAAGGTCGCGGCGGCGGTGGCGATGGCGAGCACCGGCCAGGGCTGCATCGCCTGGCGCGCGCGATCGACGACGACCAAATAGAGGAAGTAGAAGAAGCCGGCGAGGAGGGCGAGCAGGTCGCCGGTGAAATGGCTGCGCGAGACCTCGAAGCTGTTGCCGAGCAGGAGCGCGGTGCCGATCGCGGCTAACAGCAGGGCGAGGGCCTGGGCGCGTCCAGGCAGCCGGCGCAGCAGGACGAAGCCGTAAAGCGCGAACAGGAAGCTCGCGCAATTGCCGAACAAGGTGGCGTTGGCGAGCTTGGTCCGGACGATCCCCTCGTGCCAGGCGGCGAGATCGGCGGCGAAGAACAGGCCGCCGACCGCGACCGCCGCGATCAGGCCCCAGCCGGGAGACATCCGCCCGCGGCTCTGCCGCAGCGCGACGAACGCGAGGAAGGGCAGTGCCAAAGCGAGCCGCCAGAAACCCGCCGCGACTGGGCCCACATCGGCGAGGCGCACCATCCACGGCCCCGCCGCGAGCACCAGATTGGCGAGGATGAGCGCAGGAAAGGCGAGCCCGGCCGCGGAACGTTGCGTTTCACCCCGCAATGACTTCCTTTCCGGAACGCTGCGATCGAGGCCGCTCGCCATGCCTGCGGTGCGCGGCCTAATCAAGGCCACCGCCGGTCCGGCGCCGCGACCGATGCGGGCCGGCCACCTTTTGTCGAAACGCAAGCAAACGCCTTCCCCCTTCCCCGTTTGTCGCCGGCCCGCTAGGCGAGACTCATGCGCCCGAGCGCCCGAGCGCTTGCGCAGCAGGGAGCGGTGGGAATGGGTTGGAAATGGCGGCCGCTGCCGCCGCCGCACCGAGGCTTTTTCACCAATCCCTGGCGTGAAAGGCGGGCGCGGAGGATCGTCGACTCGGATTGGGCCCGCCGGCTCGCTTCGGCCGGGCCGATCGACCGGTGCCCGGGCGAACCCGGCCTGTTCGTCTCCCTGACGTCGCACGCCGCGCGCTTCCGCACCCTCGCGCTGACGCTGAAGAGCTTGCTCCTGCAGACGGTTCGGCCGGAGGCGATTCTCCTCTGGATCGGCGATCGCGACTTTCCGGCGCTGCCCGACGAGGTTCGTGCGCTCGAGGCTTTCGGGCTCAGCATCCGGGCCTGCGAGGATCATGGGCCGCACACCAAATATGTCCATGCGCTGCGCGAATTCCCGCAGGCGCGGGTCGCGATCTGCGACGACGACAATTACTACCGGCCGGCCTGGCTCGCCGAACTGGTCGCGGCCGATCGGCCCGGGGAGATACCCTGCCTCCGTGTCCACCGGATCACGCTCGACAAGCGAGGGCTGCCGGAGCGCTACGCGCTTTGGCGGCATGAGAGCAGGTTGCGCGACGCCTCGCCGCTCGATTTTCCAACCGGTGTCGGCGGGGCGTTGCTTCGAGCGGAACGGTTCGATCCCCGCTTGTTCGACATGGGGCTCGCCCGAAAGCTCTGCCCGTCGAACGACGATTTGTGGCTCTATGCGACGGCCCGGCTCGCCGGCACCCGCTTCCGCCTCGCCGGCAGCTATGACCCGCCGATCGAATGGCGCCGCTCCCAGCGGGCGGCGCTGTGGTGGATCAACGTCGCCGGGCGCGCGAACGACCGCAACATGGCGGCGTTGATTGCGCATTTCGGCGCGGAGCGCCTGTTCGGCCGCCCGGCCACGCCGGCGCTCGCAGGCTGGCGATTCAGCCGCGGAACCGCTGCCTGAGGTCCAGCATCGCCAACGCCGCCTTCGCGGCCTCGCCGCCTTTATCTTTCTGTTTCGGGTCGGCGCGGACGAGGGCCTGGTTCTCGTTCTCGACGGTGAGGATGCCGTTGCCGATGGCGAGGCCGTCCAGAGTCAGCGCCATCAGGGCGCGCGCGCTTTCGCCGGCGACGATCTCGAAATGATAGGTTTCGCCGCGGATCACCACGCCCAAAGCGACGAAGGCCTCGTAGCGGCCGCTTTCCGCGGCCAGCGCGATCGCGCCGGGCGCTTCGAGCGCGCCGGGGACGGTGATCGTCTCGTGGGCATGGCCGGCCGCTTCGATCGCGGCGCGGGCGCCGGCGAGCAGCAGGTCGTTGAGATGGGCGTAGAAGCGCGCCTCGACGATAAGCAGCCGCGCCATCTCAGGCCGCCGCGGCCGGAATCGGCCGCTCGCCGACGATGGCGAGGCCGTAGCCGCCCAGCGCGACCGGCGTGTGATGGCTGTTGGTGAGCAGGATCATGTCGTGGACGCCGAGCTCCGCCAGAATCTGGGCGCCGACGCCATAATCGCGCAGCTGCTCCTTGTCGGGCGGCGCCGCGCCGGCGGCGCGCACCCGCAGCGCCTGCGACAGCGCGTCGGGCAGCGGCCGGTTGATGACCACGATCACCCCGGCGCCCTCCGTGGCGATCGCCTTCATCGCGCCTTCGAGCAGGCCGCCGCGCGCCCCTTCCTCGGCGAAGACGTCGGGGACGATGCTGAGCGCGTGCATCCGCACCAGGGTCGGCCTGCCGGGATCGACCTTGCCCTTGACGAGCGCGATCTGCTCGACGCCCGAGGCCTTGTTGAGGAAGGTCTTCGCCATCCAGGTTCCGCCCCAGCGGCTCTCGAACTGCGCCTCCGCGGTCTGCTCGACGAGCCGGTCCTTGCGCAGGCGATAGGCGATGAGGTCGCGGATCGTGCCGATCCTCAGGCCATGGAGGCGGGCGAAGCCGAACAGATCGTCCATCCGGGCCATGCTGCCGTCCTCGGACATGATCTCGCAGATCACGCCCGACGGGTTCAGCCCGGCCAGACGGGCGACGTCGACCGCCGCCTCGGTATGGCCGGCGCGGACGAGCACGCCGCCGTCGCGGGCGATCAGCGGAAAGACATGGCCCGGCGAGACGATATGTTCGGGGCCCTTGCCGGCGTCGATCGCGACCGAGACGGTGCGGGCGCGGTCGGCGGCGGAGATGCCGGTGGTGACGCCGTCACGCGCCTCGATCGAGGTGGTGAAGGCGGTTTCGAGGCGGGTGCCGTTGGTGCGGCTCATCGGCTGAAGGCCGAGCTGCTCGACGCGCTCCCGCGCCAGCGCCAGGCAGACGAGGCCGCGGCCGTGCTTGGCCATGAAGTTGATCGCGTCCGGGGTCGCCATCTGCGCCGGGATGACGAGGTCGCCTTCATTCTCGCGGTCCTCGTCGTCAACCAGGATGAACATGCGGCCATTGCGCGCCTCGTCGATGATCTGCTCGGCGCTCGCCATGACGCCGCTCGAGCCGCTGGCGAGGAATTTCTCGAGCTTGAGCAAGGTATCGGCGGTCGGGTTCCAGTCCTCGTCGCCGAGCTTGCGCAGCGAGTTGGGATGGAGCCCGGCGGCGCGCGCGAGGCCGGCGCGGCTCATCTCGCCGGCGGAGACGAGGTCCCGGACGCGGTCGATCAGGACGGTGCTCATACCGGCCGCGTATCACACTGAAATGTGATGCGGCAAGATGGAGTCACATCGGGTTGGCTTGAACCTCGAGCATCCGCCCAAGATAGCGCGCCAATATGTCGATCTCGATATTGAGGCGGCGCCCGGCGGCAACCCCGGCGAAGCTGGTCTGCGCGGCGGTGTGGGGAATGATGTTGACGGTGAAGGCGACGCCGCCGTCGGCCAGGGCCTCGACCTCGTTGACGGTCAGCGAAACGCCGTCGAGCGCGATCGAGCCCTTGGCGGCGACATAGCGGGCGAGGCCGGGCCCGGCGGTGATGCCGAGCCGATGCGAATCGCCGACCGCGTCCACCGCGGCGACCTCGCCGACGCCGTCGACATGGCCGGTGACGATGTGGCCGCCGAGCTCGTCGCCAAGCTTGAGCGCCCGCTCGAGATTGAGCATGCCGCCTTCGGCCCAGAGCCCGGGCGCGGTCCGGCTCTGCGTCTCCGCGGAGATGTCGACCGCGAACCAGCCGTCGCCCTTGTCGACGACGGTGAGGCAGACGCCCGAGCAGGCGATCGACGCGCCGAGATCGACGCCGGCCATGTTGTAGCCGCAGGCGACCTTGACGCGCAGATCGCCGCGCGTCTCGATGGCCTCGATGCGGCCGACATCGGTGATGATCCCGGTGAACATCAGCGGCTGCGCTCGTAGACTTCGAGCGTGTCGATGCCAAGCGCGCGCGTATCGGCCAGCCGCCAGCGGCCGTGCGCGGCGGCAAGGCCGCTGAGGCCGATCCCGGCGAGCGCCGCCTTGCCTTCCCCGATCAGGATCGGGGCGCGGTAGACGAGCAGCCGGTCGATCAGGTCGGCGGCGAGAAAAGCGGCCGCGGTCTCGGCCCCGCCCTCGACGAGCAGATCGTTGACGTCGGCGAGGCCGTGCACCTCGTCCGGGCTGCCGAGCCGTTCCCAGCCTTCGATCCCCCCGCCGCGCGTCAGCAGGGCGCGGCGCGGCGACCGGACCTCGAGCCCCGGCAGCCGCACGTCGAGCCGCGGCGCATCGGCGTCGTAAGTGCCGCGGCCGACCAGGATCATGTCGGCGCGGGCGCGTTCGAGATGGGCGTGGGCGCGCGCCTCCTCGCCGGTGATCCACTTGCTCTCGCCCGACGGCAAGGCGATCCGGCCATCGATCGACAAAGCGAGCTTCAGCGTGACGAAGGGCCGGCCGAGCCGCACCCGGCTCAGGAAGCCGGCCATGCTCCGTTCCGCCGGCGCGCGCCGGACTCCGTCCTCGACCGCGATGCCCGCCGCCCGCAGCCGTGCCATGCCGCGGCCGTCGGTCCTCGGATCGGGGTCGCCGACCGCGACCACCACCCGTTCCGGCTTCGCGCCGGCGAGCAGATCCGCGCAGGCCGGGCCGCGCGCGCTCGCATGCGCGCAAGGTTCGAGAGTCACATAGACGGTCGCGCCCCGCGCGGCCGCGCCCGCCTGGTCCAGCGCCACCGCCTCGGCATGGGGCCGGCCGCCGTCCTGAGTCCAGCCGCGGCCGACCACCGCCCCGTCGCCGACGACGACGCAGCCGACATTGGGATTGGGCGCGGTCCGGCCGCGGCCGCGCTCGCCGAGCGCGATCGCCGCGTCCATCCAGCGCGCGTCGCTCAAATCCCGAGCCTGTTCAGGCTCTCGTCGAGCCGCTGCCACTCCTGCCGCCGCCGTTCCTCGGCGGCCTTGCGCCGCTCCAGATCGACCTCCTGCTTGGCGATGATCTCCGCGTCGGTGCGGTTCGCCGACCAGCTGTCGACGAAGATCACCTGCTCGCCCGGCGCGATGTTGGTCTGGGCGTCGTAATAGAAAGCGACGAGGATCCCGATCGGGATCAGGATGGCCAGCGTCGCCGCCAGCCATTGGTGGCGGGGGCGCTGGCTCCAGAAGGCGCGAAGGTCTTGCCAGAGGACGCGCGGACCGGCGGGGCGGGGAAGCGGCATGGCGCCAAGATAATGCGCCGCTCCCGCCCGCGCCAGCCCCGCCTGCGCGGGGCTGGGCCAGCCCGGATCAAATGTCCTCGATCCGGAAATGAACCGTCATCGTCTTGGCGCTTTCGACCGGACGGCCGTCGATCGTCGCCGGCCGGAAGCGCCAGCGCGACAGTGCGTGGCGCTGGGTGGCGTTCCAGAACGCCTCGCTGGTCGCCGAGAGCCGGTCGACCGAGACCACCCGGCCGTCCGGGCCGATATGGACACGGAGCCGAACCATGCCGCCGCGCTCCGCGCGCTGCTCCGGGGCCGGATACGGCGGCTGCAGGTTGCCCGACAGGATCTGCGCCTCGCGCCGGATCGCGGGCGTGATCGGCTCGACCCGGGCGAGCCGGATCGGCTCTTCGGTGCGGAGCGTGAGCTCGGGGACCGGCCTCGCTTCGGTCGTCGGGCCGGCCGGGCCGGTGGCTATCGGGATGTCCACGTCGCGCTCGGGACGGGTGAAAGTCGTCTCCGGCCGCAATTCGCGCGCCTTGGGCGGCGGGTTGGCCGGCGGATCGGGCGGGACCGGGATGTTCCGGATCACCAGCGGCTCGTTATAGGCCCTGATGATCTCGGGCCCCTTGATCAGGACCAGGGCGCCCAGCACGGCCGCATGCGCGGTGACGACGAGGGCGAGCCCGGTCGGGCTTCCCCTCTTCTGCTCGAAAAAGCCTGCGTGAGACATTGCCGATCTCCTTCCTCGCCGACTCGCCGATCGCGGCCGGCCCGAAGGATGATACATTATCTCGTAATGTTATACTATACCATTAATGAGGTCTGCCGACGGATCGTGCGTCGGGGCTCAGCCGGCGGCGGCACGGAGCCGGGCGATCGCTTCCTCACGGCCGATCAGCGGCAGCAAAGCGGCCATTTCGGGACCGATGTCCCGCCCGGTCAGGGCCAAGCGGAGCGGCAGGAAGAGCGGCTTGCCGGCGCGGCCGGTCGCCTCCTTGAGGCGCGCGACGAGTTGCGGCCAGGGCGATTCGGCCCACTCGATACCGGCCGCGGCTTGCGCCGCTGCGGCGAGAAAAAGCCGGTCCTCTTCGGCCGCGTCCTGCTCGACATGGCCGTGGAGGATGGCCCACCAGTCCCCGGCCTCGGCGACGCTGCGCAGGTTCGGCCGGATCGCTGTCCAATCGGCCTCGGCCATGCCGGCGGGCAGGCGCTCGCTCACCCGCTCGTAACCGAGCTGGTGGACGATCCGGGCGTTGAGCGCGGCGAGCTCCGCCATGTCGAACCGGGCCGGCGCCCGGCCGAAGGCGGCGAAGTCGAAGCTCTCGATCAGCGGCTCCGCTTCCGCGAACGGTTCGACCGGCAGGCTGGTGCCGATCCGCGCGAGCTTCGCCACCAGGGCGGCCGGCTCGATCCCCGCCTCGCGCATCGCCTCCGCCCCGAGCGCGCCGAGCCGTTTCGAGAGCTTGCCTTCCGATCCGACCAGCAGCGCCTCGTGCGCGAAGCCGGGCGGTGCCGCGCCCAGCGCTTCGAACATCTGGATCTGCAGCCCGGTATTGGTGACATGGTCCTCGCCGCGAACGACATGCGTGACGCCCATGTCGATATCGTCGACCACGCTCGGCAGCATGTAGAGCCAGCTGCCGTCCTCGCGCCGGATCACCGGGTCGCTGAGCAGCGCCGGCTCGAAATGCTGGCGGCCTCGGATGAGGTCGTCCCATTCGATCGGGTCGCTATGATCGAGCCTGAAGCGCCAATGCGGCCGCCGGCCCTGCGCTTCGAGCCCCGCCCGCTCCGCCTCGCTCAGCGCCAAGGCGGCGCGGTCGTAGACCGGCGGCTTGCCGCGGCCGAGCAGGACCTTGCGCTTGAGCTCGAGCTCGTGGGCCGTCTCATAAGCGGGATAGGCGCGCCCCGCCTCCACGAGCCGCTCCAGTGCCGCCTCGTAGCGGCCGAATCGCTCCGACTGGCGGTGTGTCTCGTCGGCGGCGAGGCCGAGCCAGGCCAGGTCGTCGGTTATCGCCTCGGCATATTCCTCCCGGCTGCGGTCGGGGTCGGTGTCGTCGAGCCTGAGGATGAAGGTGCCGTCATGCCGGCGCGCCCACAGCCAGTTGTGCAGCGCGGTGCGGATGTTGCCGACATGGAGCCGGCCGGTCGGCGACGGGGCGAAGCGGGTGACGACCTGCATGGCGCGCGTCTAGGGCGCGCCGGACGGCGCGGCAACGCCCTTGCCTTCGCGCCTCCTCGCCGTAAGAGGATGCCGACGCCGCTCCCGGGATATTCGCCGCCATGAAGCTGATCACGGGCAATTCGAACCTGCCGCTCGCCCAGGCGATCGCCGGCTATCTCGAAATCCCGATCACCCAGGCCAGCGTCCGCCGCTTCGCCGACGAGGAGATTTTCGTCGAGATCAACGAGAATGTCCGCGGCGAGGACGTGTTCGTCCTGCAATCCACCTCCTATCCGGCCAACGACCATCTGATGGAGCTTTTGATCTGCATCGATGCGCTGAGGCGCGCGTCGGCGAAGCGGATCACCGCCGTCGTCCCCTATTTCGGCTATGCCCGGCAGGACCGCAAGCCGGGGCCGCGAACGCCGATCTCGGCCAAATTGGTCGCCAATCTGATCACCGTCGCCGGCGCCAACCGAGTCCTTTCGGTCGATCTCCACGCCGGGCAGATCCAGGGCTTCTTCGACATCCCGACCGACAATCTCTACGCGGCGCCGGCGATGTCGGAGGACATCAAGACTCGCTTCGCCGGCCGGCGCATCACCGTCGTCTCGCCCGACGTCGGCGGCGTCGTCCGCGCCCGGGCGCTCGCCAAGAGGCTCAACAACGCGCCGCTCGCCATCGTCGACAAGCGCCGCGAGAAGCCCGGCGAATCGGAGGTGATGAACATCATCGGCGACGTCGAGGGGCGGTTCTGCATCCTGATCGACGACATCGTCGATTCGGCCGGCACGCTGTGCAACGCCGCCGCCGCGTTGAAGGAAGGCGGCGCCGAGGACGTCGTCGCTTATTGCACCCACGGCGTCCTTTCCGGCGGCGCCGCCGCGCGGGTGCACGTTTCGGTGCTTTCCGAGCTCGTCATCACCGATTCGATCGCCGCTTACGAAGCCGCCGAGGCGACCGACAAGATCCGCCTGCTCACCATCGCACCTTTGCTCGCCGAGGCGATCCGGCGCATCGCCGACGAATCGTCCGTTTCCAGCCTGTTCGACTAAGCGGGTCTATTCTGGTCCTGCATGTCAGCTATCCGCCGGTCGACCAGTGAACAGGGTGACGGAATCCACGAAGCACAGCGGATTGCCGAATGGGTCCATGGCATAGAAGGAGCGCTCGCCCCATGGCCGCACCGCTATCTCGCCCATTGGCAGACCGCCGTCGCCGAAGGCGGATTCCAGGCAGGAGAGCGCCTGCGCTCGCGCAAAAAGGGCGTCCAGATCGTCCGCCGAGAAATAGACGTGGCCGAAATTGGGATTCGGGCTGGTCGGGTCGCCATCTTGCGCGGGTGAATAGACGGCGAGGACGACGCCCCCGCAGCGAAAGTAGTGCCGTCCCGGGGAGACCGACATGCCGGGCTGGTCGAGCAGTCTGGCGTAGAAGCGCCGCGATACTTCGATATCGCCAGCGGGCATGATGACGCGATAAAGTCGACAGTCGCTCATGTGCGGAGGGCTAGCATGGCCGATTCCCACATCGCAACGAGGCACCTTGGAGTTACCAGCATGGGAAGCGATTCCAAGCCGGACGTGCGGCAGGAACGGGCCGCCTGCCCGCTCTACACTGCGATCGGCGTGATCGAGGGACGGTGGAAGCCGATGCTGTTTCAGCGGCTGGGGCGCCGTCCGTTGGGGTTCGGCGAATTGCACCGCGCTCTGCCCGGAATCTCCCGCAAGGTCCTCGCCGAGCAGCTGCGGCAAATGGAGTGCGACGACCTTCTGGTACGGCGCGAGACGGGCGATCATCTAGGGTCGGTGCGCTACGAGCTTACGCCGCATGGCGAGACGCTAGGTGCGGTATTCCACGCCTTGTGGGCCTGGGGAAAGGTTCACCTGACGCGAGACGGTGCCGATCGCGGCACAATCGCCCGCGCGCCGGAGAGCTTGCCCAATTGACGGCAGGACGCGGCGAGCGGAAAATCTCGATCCCCGCCGGGCTGCCCGGGGCCAGGCTAACTCCAAACCCTTGCCTTTTCGCGGCCATCCCCATATAGGCGCCCCTCTTTCCAGCTCTGGAAGAATCGAACCGCCCGGCCAAAAGGGCTGCCGTGGCTGTTCCCAAACGTCCGCCCAAGTGGTGGCAAGGAGACGAAAATGCCCAAGTTGAAGACCAAGAGCGGCGTCAAGAAGCGCTTCAAGCTCACCGCCACCGGCAAGATCAAGTGCGGCGTCGCCGGCAAGCGCCACCGCCTGATCAGCCATAACGGCAAGTATATCCGCCAGAACCGCGGCACCGACGTGCTCGCCGACGCCGATACGGCGCGGGTGAAGCTCTGGGCGCCCTACGGCCTGAACTAGGAGATACCGAGCCATGGCACGCATCAAGCGCGGCACCACCACCCGCGCCAAGCACAAGCGGCTTCTCGATCAGGCGAAGGGCTATTACGGCCGCCGCAAGAACACGATCCGCATCGCCCGCCAGGCCGTCGAGAAGGCCGGCCAATATGCCTATCGCGACCGCAAGGTGAAGAAGCGCTCGTTCCGGGCGCTCTGGATCCAGCGCATCAACGCCGCGGTCCGCGTCGAAGGCCTCACCTACGGCCGGTTCATGCACGGCCTCAAGCTCGCCGGCGTCGACCTCGATCGTAAGGTCCTGGCCGACATCGCGATGCACGAGGGCGAGGCGTTCAAGGCGATCGTCGCCCAGGCCAGGGGCGCGCTTCCGGCCGAGGCCTGATACGACCCGAAAGACAAGGAAGGCGCGGTGGGCCGAAGCTCGCCGCGCCTTTTCTTTTGTCGCTATGCTGCGACTCTCGCCAGCTGCGCGCCCCCGCAATCGAGTGCTGCCAGAGCTCAAGACAGACGAGCTGGTTAATCAACGACATTATACGTCGTATACGCCGCGAGCTTTTTCCTATATTGTGGCAGTTCTTCGCGGGGGGGAAAGCCATGCGGATGTTTGCCGTTGCGATTTTGGGGGCAATGGCGTTCAGCCTTTCGGCCCAGCCGCCCGATCATCGCGGTATGCACATGGCGCGGGCGGTGCTGTTCACCGCGACCGCCGACAGCGCGCAGGCCGTGCCGAGGCGGCCTTCCGCCGCCAGCGCCACCGCCGGCGTGACCATCGATCGGATAGCGAACGACCTGCGCTACGACATCACCTATCACGGGCTCGAGCATGGCGCTCCGTCGCGCATCGCGCTTCACAATTTCGGCGCCGGCGGAACGGGAGCGGAGGTGGTGGTGCTTTGCGGCCGAGGGGCGGCGCCCTGTCCGGCCCGGCCCTCGGCGAGGCTGGCGGGCGCGATCGGAACGCTCCGACTGACCAACCGGCTGTTTTCTGAATTCGTCTCCAGCCGCATCTATCTCGAGATCGACGGCGGCGACGGCCGGCCGGAAATTCGGGGCCAGCTCAGGACCAACGGTGCGATGGCGCCGGTTCGCAATTATGTCGCCCGGCTCGCCCCGGTGCCCGGCACCCCCGTTACCCCCGCCACCGGCGAAGGCACCGCGGTGCTTTCCGAGACCTTCCTGCCGGGGAACCGCGTGGCGGTGCAGTACAGCGTGACCGTGGCCGGGACGAGCGGACCGCCCGAGGCGATGTCGCTGGCCGGGGTGAACGCGTCCGATCCCGGCGCCGCGGCGCGTTTCCTCAATGCGGCGCGGCTGCCGAGCGTGCTCCGCATCCTGAGCAACCGCGCGCGGGGCGGCGGGACGTTCAGCGGACGCTATGTCGCGCGCCGCGCCGACCGGTCGGCGGTGCTCGCGGTGAATCTGCTGGGGACGAACCGGGCGCCGGCGATCGCGGTGCGGACCGGCCGCTTCCCGCGCGGCGAGCTGTCGGGAGTATTCATGCCGGTGGAATGACGAGCGTCCGATGGAAAGGGGGCTGACGATGAGCAGATTGACCTGGCTGTCCGCCGCAGCGGCACTGGCTGCTGCCCTGCCCGGCCTCGAGACGGGTGCGGCGGCGGCCTGCACCGCAACCATCCAGGCATCGTCGGATACGCCGATCGCTGCCGGTTCCACCTTCAACGTTGGCCAGCAGGCGATCTTTACCGTCACCGGCGCGACGCCGGTTTCCTATGCCTGGTCGGTCAGCGGGCAGGTCAACATCAAGGACTATAACGAGGATCTGGGCACCCGGCTCTCAACGACGCCCCCGGCAACGCCGACGGCATGGCTCGAAACTCCGCTCGTCGCCGCGGACATGACCCAGCCCACGCTCAGCCTCTACTGGAAGCCCTCCGCCGCCCAGATCCATCCGAACAACGCGTCCGAGGTCCGCACCGTGACGCTTAACTATAGCGATGGGGTCAACCCCTGCACCGCGACCCTCAACGTCACGGTCGAGCGCAATACAACCGACGAGACGCGCCAGGCCGAGGATTTCTACACCTCGAATCATCGCGAGCCGACGACGACGGAGCCGGGCCAGGGACGGGTGATCGACGAACATCAATACTGGCATGTGGCCGGCGTCGGCGGAATGGGCGCGACCGACGATTGGTGGCGTTTCCTCGCTTGGCACGGCTATTTCCTGCGCCGGTTCGACGAGTGGCGGGAGGCGTTCGGCTACCCGTCCGTCGTCGCCTGGCATCCGGGCCGGCGAGTCCCGATGGGCGCCGAATTCGACAACCACAATGCCACTCTGCGCAATCCCGGCTTCGACCCGGACACGAGCCGCATCCCTTGGCATTTGACGCTCGCCGGCACACCGCCCGGGGGCTCGCCCAGCATATCGACGCCTGCGGATCTCGACGCCTTCAGCGGTTCCCTGAACGGCTATCACAGCCAGATCCATTGCACTTTGGGTTCCGGCGGCGGCTTCGGCAACATGTGCGACTTCAGCTCGCCGAAAGACCCTTTGTTCTGGCGGTGGCACGGCTTCATCGACATCCTCTACCGCAATTATTGCGCGGTGAAGGGCTTGACGACCTGCCACAGCCCCGCCGGCCTCGCCGCCGATCCGTGGATAGGCGACAATGCCGCCGATATTGCCGCCAACGGCGTGCCGCCGTCGCCCGGCATACACTATCTCAGCCCCGACATCTGGAATCGCCGCAACGAGGTCCTCAGCGCGACCTGCCTGCCGGGCACGATCCCAACGCCTCTGAACACGGTGGGCGGCGTGTTGCGGGACTGCGGAACCGAATTGCAGCACGAAAACCCGGTCGCGGGTCAGACGAACTATCTCTACGCGACCCTGCGCAACACCGGCGCCTCCGCCGTGCGCAACGTCTATGCCGAGGTCGTGGTCTATATCGCCAACGCGTCCACCGGCCTCTCCTGGCCCACCGACTTCACGATGCTGCCCGAATCGCGGCAGTTCATCACCATCCACCTCGAGCCGAACCAGGTCACGGCGATCGGCCCGCTACCGTGGACGCCGCCGTCGCCGTCGCCGTCCGACCATTGGTGCATCTACATCCGCATCCTCAGCGTCCAGGAGGCACCGCTCGTCGAGGGTCCGGTGGTGGACACCAACGTCGCCAACAGCAACAGCATCGCCTGGCGCAATCTCAAGGTCGTCAACCCCGGCGAGCGGATGATGTCGCGCTTCATCGTCCGCAACATCCGCCGCGAGGGCGAAGCGCTGGCGCTCGATCTCGCGGTCCCGCCGGAGCTGTTGCGCGCCGGGCGTGTGGTGCTTGCGCTCGATCCGGCGCTGCAGCGCGCAGCCGGCGGCCAGCCGGAGGTGCGCGGCGGCCGGCTGGTCGAGCGGGGCCGAATCCAGATCACCGAGCCGCGCGCGGTCATCGCCGGATTGCGCCTTCCGCCGCGCGGCCAGGGCGTGGCCGAGATTCAGATCGATGGCAACGCAAGGACCCCGACCGGCGACATCGTCGTCACGCAACGCAGCGGCCGGGGCGTCGACGGCGGAGTGACCGTCCGGGTCGCGCCTCGCCGCCGCCGCGCCTATCACTGAGCCTAGGCGATCAAATCGTAAGCGGGGACGGTGAGGAACTCCGCGCATTCCTCCGCCAGGACGAGCGATTCGAAGAGGCCGCGCGCTTCTTCGAGCCGTTCGCCTTGCGGCAGCGCCGCCATCTCCCCGGCGAGCAATTCATCGAACAGCGGCCGCGTCAGAGTGCGGCCGTCGTCGAGCGGCGCCTCGAACCTCAGCCATTGCCAGAGCTGGGTGCGGCAGATTTCCGCGGTCGCCGCGTCCTCCATCAGATTGTAGAGCGGCACCGCGCCGCGTCCATTGAGCCAGGCGGCGATATATTGGACGCCGACGCGGATATTCTCGCGCACGCCGGCTTCGGTGCGCGGCCCGTCGTGCAGGCGCAGCATGTCCTCGCGCGTGACGCCGCTCGCGATCCTGCGGTCGAGCTGGTTGGGCCGTTCGAACGCCGCCATCGCCGCCTGCACCATGCCGGGATGGGCGACCCAGGTGCCGTCATGGCCGTTCGCCGCCTCGCGCTCCTTGTCGGCGCGGACGCGTTCGAAGGCGATCGCGTTCGCGGCCTCGTCGCCCTTGACCGGGATCGCCGCCGCCATGCCGCCCATCGCGAAGGCGCCGCGGCGGTGGCAGGTCTCGATCAGCTTCAGCGAATAAGCGGCGAGGAAGGCCTTATCCATGGTCATCGCCGACCGGTCCGGGGTCAGCCGCTCCGGCGTTCGGCCGAGCCGCTTGATGGTCGAGAAGATATAATCCCAGCGGCCGCAATTGAGGCCGACGATATTCTCTTTGAGGGCATGGAGGATCTCGTCCATCTCGAACGCGGCGGTGATCGTCTCGATCAGCACCGTCGCCTTGATCGTGCCGCGCTCGAGGCCGAGCCGCTCCTCCGAATAAGCGAAGACGTCGCTCCACAAGGCCGCTTCGTGATGGCTTTCGAGCTTGGGGAGATAGAAATAGGGGCCCGAGCCCGCTTCGATCGCTTGATGGGCGTTGTGCCAGAGATAGAGGCCGAAATCGAACAGGCTCGCCGCCACGCCGAGATGGCGTTCGTCGAGATGCCAGCCGCGCGGCCGGACCATGAGCACCGCCGGCCTGTCGCCAACCCGATAATGCTTGCCGGTCGCCGGATCGTCGAAGGAGAGGGCGCCGCGCCAATAATCGAGGAGATTGGCCTGGCCCTCGATCAGATTGGCCCAGGTCGGCGACGTCGCGTCCTCGAAATCGGCCATGAAGGTCTGCGCGCCGGAGTTGAGCGCGTTGATCACCATCTTGGCGTTCGTCGGCCCGGTGATCTCGACTCGCCGGTCCATCAGGTCGGCCGGGATCGGCGCGACTCGCCAATCGGCCTCGCGGATCTGCGCAGTCTCAGGGAGGAAGTCGGGAAGGGCGCCGGCGTCGAACGTCTTCTGGCGCTCGGCCCGGGCGGCGAGCAGCGCAACGCGGCGGCCGTCGAAGCGGCGATGGAGGCCGGCGACGAAGGCCAGCGCCTCCGGGCTCAATATCTCGTCGGAGCGGGACACGCGCGCTGCTATAACCCGGCCGGGCGGCTCGGCCAATGCCGATGCCGTCACCGGCCCTCGGCCGCGATGCTGTAGCGCGTGGTCGCGGTGACGTTCGGGCAATAAGTGAGCCGGATCCATTCGTTGCGCGCCTTGCGCGCGTCCTCGAACGGCCCGACCATCTTCTCGGTCCCAGGCACCAGCGCCTGGAATTGGGGATCCTGATATTCTCCCCCGACGACCCAGTAACGCATCTTGACTCTCCTTACGCCGCAACCTGGACTTTGAACTGGTCGGCCTCGGTCGATCCGGCGAGCGCCGCGGTCGAGGCCTCGCCGCCGGCGAGCGTCTGCGCGACCAGGTCGAAATAGCCGGTGCCGACCTCGCGCTGGTGGCGGGTGGCGGAATAGCCTTGGGCCTCGCTGGCGAACTCGGCCTGCTGGAGCTCGGAATAGGCCGCCATGCCGCGGTCGCGATAGCCGGAGGCCAGCTCGAACATGGAGTGGTTGAGGCTGTGGAAGCCGGCCAGCGTCACGAACTGGAACTTGTAGCCCATCGCGCCCAGTTCGCGCTGGAAACGGGCGATGGTTGCGGCGTCGAGCCTGGCCGCCCAGTTGAAGCTCGGGCTGCAATTATAGGCCATCGCCTTGCCTGGATGCTCGCGCTGGATCGCCTCGGCGAACAGCCGGGCCTCGTCGAGGTCGGGATGACTCGTCTCCCACCAGAGCAGATCGGCATGCTCGGCGAAGGCGAGGCCGCGCTTGATGCAATGGGCGAGGCCGGTGCCCTCCCTGAGCCGGAAGAAGCCCTCGGCGGTGCGCTCGCCGGTCAGGAACTCGGCGTCGCGCGCGTCGACGTCGGAGGTGATCAGCTTCGCGCTCTCGGCGTCGGTGCGCGCGACCAGCAGGGTGGGGACACCGCAGACGTCGGCCGCGAGCCGCGCCGCGTCGAGGTTGCGGACATGGGCTTGCGTGGGGATCAGCACCTTGCCGCCGAGATGGCCGCATTTCTTCTCGGCGGCGAGCTGGTCCTCGAAATGGACTCCGGCGGCGCCGGCCTCGATATAGGCCTTCATGATCTCGAAGCAGTTCAACGGGCCGCCGAAGCCCGCTTCGGCGTCGGCGACGATCGGCACGAACCAGTCGCGCCTGGCGCCACCCTCGCTATGCTCGATTTGGTCGGCGCGCTGGAGGGTGCGGTTGATCCGGCGGCAGAGCTCGGGCCCGGCATTGGCGGGGTAGAGCGACTGGTCCGGGTACATCGCGCCGGCGGTGTTGGCGTCGGCGGCAACCTGCCAGCCGGAAAGGTAGATCGCCTTCAACCCGGCGCGGACCATCTGCATCGCCTGATTGCCGGTGACCGCGCCGAGCGCGTTCACATAATCCTCCGACTGGAGCAGCTCCCAGAGCCGGTTGGCGCCGCGGCGGGCGAGGCTGTGCTCGACCGGGACCGAACCGCGCAGCCGCTCGACCTCGGCGACCGTGTAGGGGCGGGCGATGCCGTCGAAGCGGCCGGGAGGAGCGGGGACGACGGCGGTGAAGTCGGTCATGCGGGGCCTCTGACTGGACGAACTGGACAGGTAAAAGCATCGAATCCGGCCGGAGGGAGCAGGGAAAAGGGTCGCGCTGTCGCGACACGACTTGCGACTTTTGTAAATATTTGACAATGTGACCGAATGGCGGAGCGAAAGCTGTATCTCGGGCGCAGGCTGCGGCGGCTGCGGCGCGAGCTCGGGCTGAACCAGAGCGCGATGGCCGGCGAGATTGGCGTTTCGCCCTCCTATCTCAACCATCTCGAACGCAACCAGCGGCCGGTGACGGCGCAGGTGCTGCTCCGGCTCGCCGAAGCCTATGACGTCGATCTCAAGAGCTTCGCGGCCGAAGGCGGCGACGGCACCGGCATCGAGCAGCTCGCCGAGATTTTCGCCGATCCGATGTTCGGCGGAAGCGCGGTGCCGCGCTACGAGCTGGTCGAGGTCGCCGACAACGCGCCGGCGGTCGCCGACGCGCTGGCGCGACTCTACGCCGCTTTGGTCGAGCGGCGCCGGCAGCCGGCCTCCGAGGGCGAGGACGAGCGCGCGCCGCTCAGCCCGCAAAGCTGGGTGCGCGACCATATCCAGGCCGGGCGCAACCATTTCTCCTATCTGGAGGAGGCGGCCGAGACTCTGGCCGGCGCGGTCGGCGACCCGCTCACCGTCGCCGAGCCGCTGCGCCGCCGGCTCAAGGAGGGGTTCGGAATCGAGGCGCGGATTGTGCCGCCCGAGCTGCTCGACGGCGCCAGCCAGCATTACGACCTGCACCGCCGCCGGCTGATGCTGTCGGCGCTGCTCCGGCCCGAGAGCCGCACCTTCGGCCTCGCCTATCAGCTCGCTTTGGCCGAGTTCCGGCCGCTTTTGGAAAAGATGGTCGAGGCGGCGGCGCCGCCCGATCTGCCGACCCGGCGCCTCCTGCACATGAGCCTCGCCAATTACGCCGCCGGCGCGATCATGATGCCCTATGCGCCCTTCCTCGCGGCGGCCGAGACCCACCGCTACGACATCGACCGGCTCTGCGCCCTGTTCGGCGCCAGCGTCGAGCAGGTCGCGCACCGGCTGACCACGCTGGGTCGCAACAATGCCCGCGGCATCCCCTTCTTCATGCTTCGAGTCGACGCCGCCGGCAACGTCTCCAAGCGCTTCGCCGGCGAAAGCTTCCCCTTCAGCCGCTTCGGCGGCACCTGCCCGCGCTGGAACCTGCATTCGGCCTTCCAGACGCCCGGCCGGGTCGTCACCCAGATCGTCGAGACCCCCGACGGCCAGCGCTTCTTCACCATCGCCCGTACCGTCACCCGCTCGGTCCGCCTCGACCCGCGCGAGGACAGCCAGCTCGCCATCGGCCTTGGCTGCGACGTCAAGCATGCGTCGCGCATCGCTTATGCCGACGGCCTCGATCTCGCCGATCCTTATGTGACCGCGATCGGCCCGGCCTGCGCGATCTGCCCGCGCGTTCGCTGCCCGCAGCGTGCCGCCCCGCCCGCCGGCATGACCCTGACCGTCAGCGAGACGCGCAAGACGATCTCGCCCTTTCCGTTCCTGGGCGGCTAGACGGTCCGCGGCACGCCGGGCGTTCCGATCGCGCAGTCGAGCGCCGCCCGGTCCCAGCCGGCCAGGTCGGCGGCGGCGGCATAGGTCGATTCGAGGAAGGCGAGCAAAGCGGCGTCGGGATCGGCCGCCGTGCGCACCGCCTCGTAATCGAGGATGAACTCGCCGAGCGTGGCGTCGAAGCACGCCGCCGCCGGCTCGACCTTCGCCTCGGCGAAGCCCTCGGGCGTGGGATAAGCGTAGGAGTAGAAGAAGGGCTCGGTCTCGGCGCCCGCGCTGCCCGGCCAGAAGCCGGCGCTGGAGACTTCGTGGCTGTAGGCTTCACGCGTGATTTCGTCGGGCAGATTGGGGATGCCGCCCGGGTGGGGCGGCGCCTCCCGGCCCGAGAAGCGGGTGACGGCGAGATCGAAGCCGCCCCAGAAGAAATGGACCGGGCTGACCTTGCCGAGAAAGCCGGAGCGGAACAGGCGGAAGATACGGTCCGCCTCGACCAGGGCGCCGTGCAGCCGCCGCGCGCTGTCCGGATCGTAGGCGCGCACCGCCTTGTCCTCGGCGAAGGGAATGGCGGGCTCGATCTCGTTCGGCGCGGCGTGAATGTGGATGTCGTGCCCGGCCCGCTCGAGCATCGCCATGAGGATGCCGTAAAAGTCGGCGACCGGCATCGGCTGCAGCGGCACGCTCATCCGCGCCGCCGCGCTTTCGTAGACGAGTTCGTGGCCGGCAAGGTCGAAGGCGAGGCTGAACGTGCCCGCCGGCGCGTGGATCGGCTCGGTGACGAGGCCGCGCGGGGTGACGTGCAGGGTCAGGTGCCAGCCATGGTTGCGCCACGGCAGCAAGGCGGTCGGTACCTTGCCGACCACCTGCGAGAAGAGATGGAGCGCGACGATGGTGGGGCGGTCGCGGGCGGCGGTGAGCGCGGGCCAGGCCATGGAGGCAAGTCTTGCCGCAACGTCCGCGGGTCCGCAACGCGAAAGCGGCATAGGGCGAGACGCAGATCGTTCGATGATGTATGGAAGCCAAGGCGACAAATGCGCATCACGATCGACATAGACGACGCGCTGCTCGCGGACGCGCTCCGTCTCAGCGGGCTCAAGACCCCGTCCGAGGTGGTCGACCTTGCCCTTCGCACCCTCATCCGTCTCCGCAGGCAGGAGAAAATCCCAGCGGGGAGCAACGATCAGCATATCTGATCCGGATCGGCGCCTTCCCTTGAGTCGGTCCCGTTGGAATCGTCACCCCGGCGAAGGCCGGGGTCTCGTGATGCCACGCCGAGACTTCTTGTCCTGAGATACCGGCCTTCGCCGGTATGACGGCTTGGTTCAGCCTGGACGGGGCTGACCCGAGATATTCGCCAGCAATGACAAGCGGCCCCGGCGCTGGGGACGCCGGGGCCGCGGTCTCCTTTCGGGGGGGCGGAAAGGAGACGAAGGGTCAGGCGAGGCGGCCGCACATCTGGATCGGCTGGGCCATGTTGAAATAATTGGGGCTGGTCGCCATCACCGCCTGGTGGATCTCCTCATATTGCTCGCGCGTGCCGTCGCCTTCGAGCGTGACGATGTAGTTGATCCGCCGGTAGCCGGGCGGGACGCTCTCATCGAGGCCGAGGAAGCCGCGCAGGTCGAGTTCGCCCTCCATCTCGATCGTGCAGTCGTCGAGCGCGATGCCGCGGATCGCCGCCTGGCAGACATAGCCGACGACCATGCAGGAATTGACCGCCGCCATCAGCAGCTCCTGCGGGTTGGGCGCGGTGTTGGTGCCGAGCAATTCCATCGGCTCGTCGGCGACGATGGTGAAGTTGCGCGGCACGACCTCGCCGGCCAGCGTGTAGGATTCGACCGTCGTTTCCGATCGGGTCTGGCCCTTCCATTCGGTCTTGACGCGGAAGGCGGTCTGGCCGCAGCGCGGGTCGAGGCCGACCTTCTCGAGGGTCTCGTCGAGGCCGGCGAGATCGATGCCGTTGACCGGCGGGCGGGTGGTGGTGTCGAGCATGGTCTGTCTCCTTTTTGGGGTGGTCAGGCGAAAATCGGCGCGACAGCGGCGATCCGGTCGCGCGCGGCGGGCGACATGGCGGCGAGGCTGGCGACGAACTTCGGGTGAATCATGCCCGAGCCGAGATAGGTCCAGCGCAGCGCCTGATGCTGCTGGTTCTCGAGCGCCCGGCGCTCGCGCGCCGAGAGGCGCCGGCCGGTCGCCGCGACGAACGCGTCGATGTTCATCCCGGCCTGGGCCCTGAGGCCGTCGTCGAGGAACTTGCCGATCTCGAGGAAGCCGTCGATCGCCTTGTCGATCGCCGCTTCGCCGCGGCCCTCGGCGAGCGCCTCGACCATCAAAGTGTCGAGCTTGGCGTGCTGCGCCTCTTCCATCCAGTGGTGCTTCAGAAGGCTCTTGAACAGCGGATCGAGGCCGGAATCGTCTCTCACGCTGTCGACATAATGGTTCTGGGTCATCCACTCGATCATCAGGATGACCAAAGCCACCGCCAGCGGATCGTGGCGGAGCACTTCCGCGGCGATCGCCTCGGCCGGGCCGATCGTGGCGCAGGGCGTGCCGAAGCTCCCGGCGAACAAAGCGTGGAACTGGCGGAACAGGTGGATGTGCTTGGCCTCCTCGCTCGCGAAGCCGAGCAGCGCGCGGACGCGATGATCGTCCTCGTTGAGCTGCGGCCGGGCATGGTCGAGCACGAAGGGGAGGATGAACTCCTCGACGAGGCCGAACAAAGCGAGATATTCATGGCCGCGGATCTGGTTGAGGATGCGCGCCTCGTCCTCGCTCAAAAAGGGGATCGCGGCGGTCCGCGCCAGCGCCTCGGGCATGAAGGGCCTGGAGAAATCGAGGCGGCTGCCCGGCGGCAGCACGTCCTCGATCTCCCAGCTGGCCCGCGCCGAGGCTCTCAGCACGTCGCGGAAGTTGAAATTGTGGTGCATTGGAATGTCCTCCCTGACGTCTGTTTTGGGCTCAGGCCGACGCGGAGGCGGTGGCGACGCCGGCCGGCTGGACCGCCAGCGAGGCGAGCACGCCGCTGAGGCTCGCCGAGCTGCAGCCGAGGGCCGCGGCGAGCACGAGCAGGCCGCGAAGCCGGCTCTTCTTTTTCTGAAACGTCATTTCATTTCTCCCACGACTGGAGCCGCGACAAAGCGCGGCGATGGGTGGGCTATGGAGGGCGGGCGTGACGGGGAGATGCCGCGGGCTGACGAAAAGTGTTTCAATTGTTACAGTGCAGGCCAGGCGGCCGGACGATATGAGCGACGACATCCAATCCGTGGGCGAGCGCCACGACGATCTCGAGGTGATGCGGGCGAGGCTCGAGCTCGCCATCGCGGGCGCGCAGCTCGGCGTGTGGTCCTACGATCCGCGCACCGGCTCGTGCTGGTTCTCGGACCGGTGCAGGGAGCTGCTCGGCCTCGAGGGCAATTTCATGCCCGACGCGCGGGACCTGCGGAAGCACATCCATCCGGACGATTGGGAGAAGCTGGCCGCGCCTTATTACGGCCGCTATCCGGACGAGCCGCTCGCCATCGAGTTTCGAGTGCCCCTGCCCGACGGCGAGACCCGCTGGATCTATGCGCTCGGCGCGGCCGCGCGCGACGAGACGGGCGAATATACGGCGGTCCACGGCATCCATCTCGACATCACCGAGCGCAAGCGCGCCGCCGAAGAGCTGGGGGAAACGAGACGCCAGCTCGACATGGCGGTGGACGGCGCCAAGCTCGGCATCTGGACGGTCGACCCGGAAACCGGCGCGACCTGGTATTCGGACCGCTCGCGCGCGATGCACGGCCTCGGCAGGGAGCTCCGGCTCGATGCCAGGATGCTCAAGGCCTATGTCCATCCCGACGATTGGGACCTCGTGGTCGATTCCTACCGCAAGGACTTTCCCGGCGACGCGATCGAGCTCGAGCACCGCGTGGTCTGGCCGAACGGCGATGTGCGCTGGGTGCAGTCGATCGGCACCGCGCTGCGCGACGCCGCCGGCAAGGTTCACACGGTGAGCGGCATCCATCTCGACATCACCGGCCGCAAGCGGGCCGAGGAAGAGCTGGCGCGGTCGCGCGACGCCCTGCTCCAGTCGGAGAAGCTTGCTTCGCTCGGCGCCCTGCTCGCCGGCGTCAGCCACGAGCTCAACAACCCGCTCGCCGCGATCGTCGGCCAGGCCGAGATGCTCCAGGAGGATGCCGCCGGCACCGAGTTCGAGGAGCGCGCCCGCAAGATCGGCGCCGCGGCCGAACGATCCGCCCGAATCGTCCAGACCTTCCTCGCCATGGCGAGGCGCGGCGAGCCCAGGGCCGCTTCGGTCAACATGAACGAGCTGATCGCCTCGTCGCTCGAAATCACCGATTACGCGCTTCGCACCGCCGGCATCGCGGTCAGGGTCAATTTCGGCACCGGCCTGCCGCCGATCGAGGGCGATTCCGACCAGCTCCACCAGGTGCTAGTCAACCTCATCGTCAACGCCCAGCAGGCGATGGAGAAAGGCGAGGCGTTCGAGAAGGTGCTGACCATCCGCACGTCGGTGAACCAGGCCGGCCATATCCTGATCGACATCACCGATACCGGCCCGGGCATCCCCGAGCCGATGCGCCGCCGAATCTTCGAGCCCTTCTTCACCACCAAGCGCTCGTCGGGCAGCGGCGGGACGGGGATCGGCCTGTCGTTCAGCCAGGGGATCATCGAGGCGCATGGCGGCACGATCCGGGTCGAGCCGGCCAGGCGAGGCGCCCATTTCCGAATCGACCTGCCGCCGGCGGCGGGAGCGCCGGCCCCGGTGGTGGTGCCGGACGGCAAGTTCGACGCGGCGGAGATGGGCGAGCTGATCGCCGCGCGCCGCAAGGCTTTGGTCGTCGAGGACGAGCCCGACGTCGCCGAGACGCTCAAGGAGCTGATCGAGCGCGAGGGCTATCAGGTGACTCTCGCCGCCAACGGCACCGAGGCCTTCTTCGCGCTCGACCATGGCGAGTTCGACCTGCTCTTCTCGGATTTGCGGATGCCGCTGCTCAACGGCCCCGAGCTTTACGCCCGCTTGAAGGAGATCAGGCCCGAGCTGGTCAGGCGCATGGCCTTCGTCACCGGCGACACGATGGGCGACCAGATGGGCGAGTTCCTGAAGAGCGCCGGCCGGCCGATCCTCGAAAAGCCGTTCACCAGGGCCGGCATCCGTGCCGTGCTCGCCGCCTTGGTCGTGCCCGGAGAGAAAGAATGAGCGACGCGGCGCATATCGTCGTGGTCGACGACGATCCCCAGGTGCGCGAGACCGTCGCCGAATATCTGCGGCGGGGCGGCTTCGCGGTGACCGAGGCCGATGGCGGCGCGGCGCTTCGGGCGGTGATGGCGGCGCGGCCGATCGATCTCGCTTTGCTCGACGTCAACATGCCCGGCGACGACGGGCTGACTCTGGCACGCGAAATCCGCGCTTCGGGCGACGCCGGCGTCATATTATTGACCGCCAACAGCGACGACCTCGACAAGATCGTCGGTCTCGAGGTTGGCGCCGACGACTATATCACGAAGCCCTTCAACCCCCGCGAACTCCTCGCCCGCGTCAAGGCGGTGCTGCGCCGGGCGCGGAGCGGCGGCGCCGAGACGGCGACTCTGGGCCGCGAGGTGCAGATGGGCAAATGCCGGCTCAGCCTCGACGCGCGCAAGCTCTACGCGGCCGACGGCGGCGAGGTGCCGCTGACCGCGATGGAATATGATCTGCTCCGCACCTTCGCCGAGCATCCCGGCCGGCCGCTCAGCCGAGACCGGCTGCTCGACCTCGCTCATTCGAAGGACATGGAGCCGTTCGACCGCTCGATCGACACGCGGATCACGCGGATCCGCCGCAAGATCGAGGTCGATCCCGCCAGGCCCGACTGCATCCGCACCGTGCGCGGCGCCGGCTATGTCTACAATCCCGGCTGCCGCACCGCCTGAGGCTTTCTTTCCTCGCCCAAGTTCCTCTAAGGGCGGGCGCATGGTGAGCGACCTCGACCCGATGAAAGACGACTGGCTGAGCCGGATCGCCGCGGCGGCGGACCTGCCGGCGCTGGAAGCCGAGCGCGTCGCCGTACTCGGCAAGCAGGGCGCGGTCACCGGCCTCTTGAAGACCCTCGGCGGCATGTCGCCCGAGGAAAGGCAGAACGAGGGGCCGCGCATCCATGGGCTGCGCGAGACCGTCACCGCGGCGCTCGCGGCGCGCAAGGCGGCGCTGGAGGAAGCCGAGCTGGAGCGGCGGCTGGCGACCGAGCGGCTCGACATGACGCTGCCGGTCGCGGCCGGCCCGCAGGGCTCGGTCCATCCGGTGAGCCAGGTGATGGACGAGCTTGCGGAGATCTTCGCCGATCTCGGCTTCGCGGTCGCGACCGGGCCCGAGATCGAGGACGACTGGCGCAATTTCACCGCGCTCAACATCCCCGA
>Ga0190265_10000526_pt1 | contig 26961 bp, 23 predicted proteins | sample Popmic124T_FD_133135 | JGI IMG/M metagenome (GOLD analysis project Ga0190265, IMG submission 133135) | Populus adjacent soil microbial communities from riparian zone of Indian Creek, Utah, USA - 124 T | ecosystem: Environmental > Terrestrial > Soil > Riparian zone | place: USA: Utah | collected...
ACGAGTCCTGGTCTCAAAGAGAGCCGCAGTCGATCCCCGCAATGGCAGCCACGGGTTGGGATTTTTATGTCTCTGCGACGAGCCCGAACTACCCAACAAGGTTCCCCTTCGGCGCGCCGAAGGAAATCTTGAGGAGCGAGGCTTACATTCCGAAGCGCTGCCCCCGGGCTACAACGCGTGCCTCTGCCAGGAGAGTCAGTCTGACAAAGTAGAATTAGGGCCGTGCGGTATTTCTTGCGGTACAGGCAGTAGGCTTCGTCAACGGCAGCCTCGAGCTCGTCCGCGGTCTTGAAGCACGTGGCCTTGAGGATGCCGCAGGTATCGATCAGCCCAACCAGGGTCCGCACCGTGAAGGCGCCGCGGCTGAAGCCGAATAGAAAGATCCGATCTCCAGGGTCGTAGATGCGGACGATCTCCTTGTAGAGCTGCCGCACGTTGCGGCTCAGGCCCCATCCGGTTGCCCCGGCGAAGATCTTGAGCACCTTGAACCTCTCGGTCCCGACTCCGTCGTCGTAGAAGGCGACCTGAGGATCCAGGTCGGGGTTGTGGCGGTGTCCGTTCAGGTCAATCGCCTCGAAAAGCTTGAAGACATTGGTGCCGCGGCCCTTGATCGCAGAATTCCCTGTTCCATCCGAGCAGACGATGATGCTCTTGCCGGCCATGCTTCTACCTCCTGACGTAAGGTCTCATATCTGGTTCAGACGGACCCAGATGTGGAATTCAACCTGATTTCGTTCGCCCGGTGCTCAAGATTGAGTGCTCCTCCCGTCACCCTGCTCGGAGGGAGAGGTTCGTTCAATCGGGAGGAGATTTCCACCTGGAGGGTTGTTCGCGGAGAACTCTGAGCCTTAGGAGAAGTCGGGGGTATCAGGCGAACCGGCGGAACGATGCCGGTAGAGTCGGGAAGGGTTCTTAGGCTCAACTGATCCGTTGTAGAATTGCTATAAGACTTGCACTTCTTCGGACATTTCGTTGGCTGCGAGCAACTCGTGAAGAATCCCAGCATGCCCGCCGTCGACTCAACCTCCTTCCGAGTTGTTCCGTCTATAGCTCGAGAAAATGAGCGGCAGGCCGACCCTAGACCGCCCCCCCCGTCGTTGTTATAGGACTATCCGCTTCCAAATATGACCGGCTATTTTCGCTTGTGAGAACTAGTCTATCTGTAGGCTCTGGTACTGGACGTCCTATTTCCCGATCATACTGTTGTTGAAGGCTGCGGAGCCTTTGTTCAAGGACGGGGAAGAGCGGCTTAGGCCAAGGCACACCAACATAAACCGGATCAATATTTTGAAGTCCGCCATCGCGGAGGGCCTTAAAGATAGCGACATGGCGTATGAAGCGTAGGAGTAGATCTTCAAGGATCTCGTCTGCCTGGGCAAGGTGAATGTTGCCTTCTATTACCCTGAGCATCGCCTCATGGTTGGGCAGGAAAAAGCTTTGGCAGAGTTGGTTGTCTACAGTTTTCTTAGTTTTGAGACTTGGCGAAATTCCGTTGGCAAGATGATCCCAAACAACATTGTTCTTTTGAAGGTGGATATATAGGGGCCAGTAGAATAGAGAAAGTTGGCGCTCGAGAAATTCAATTCTCTTTTGTCTTGCAAGTGCCACATATTCCTCGCGTCTCTTCCAAAATAGATCCCATAGAGACTTGGCAATGAAACCGGCGACAGCAGCCAAGGCAGTGAGAAGCGTCGGATGCATATTAGTACCTCCCTTATCCGTTGGCGCCTGAAGTACAGGAGTGCCGCCGAGCCACGGCGACTCCTCGATTAATAATCTGTAGCCTTCGAACTCCCAGGCTATTGCCTTCTCGCTACCTAACTATCCCCCCTCACCTTGAACCCTGTCTGAAATCTTCTCTGCGACAAACTCTTTGCCTACTCGTTTCACTGCAACGACCACAAGCCGCCTAGAGGATCTAAGAATAATTTTTACCAGTGATAAGCCGTGAGCGTCACTGTGTAGGGAGGCCGAGTCGAAAACAAGATTGGGGAGCGAATTAGCCGACAAAAAGTACTGCCGGTCCTTCCTCACGGCATCGTTACAATCCTCGTCGGGACACCACTGACCATTTAATAGCCTTACTGCCTTGCCTGCCATCTCATAGAATTCATCAAGGAACTCCTCCTCTCTTAGGTAGTTCCTGGTGAAGTGTTCATTCATCGTCTTTCCTCTGCTGTCTTTGTGGAGAGCCTATAATGTCGCCTCGCGACTATAAGCATGTCCATGATCGTGCCCTGATTTCGTGTCGACGAGTATATCGTAACAGCTAGACGGCCGTGTTCTCAACTTCCTCTTGTCCAGTGCCCACGAGGCACTAGTTTATCGGCGAGGTGGAGCGCACCGCCTCTTGGACTCTTGTGCCCTTGGCGCAGGCAATGTGTGGCAGGTTGCTTGCTGACGGATCCTGGATCTCTACCGGGAACCCCCATCCTGTCCTTCCCCCTTCCAGGTGGAAGGGACGTGGACCCGGCGGCCTTGCCTTCGTTGGGCGGCCACGCGGAGCGTAGCGATCAAGGAACATGAAGGGGGCTGCTGATCAGGGGGCGTGGCCTCGTCCGCCGAGGCCCGGGCCGGAGAGTCCTGTCCACGGGCCGAATCGGGTAAGCTCTTGCCTATGATCAAAACATGGCTGGTCGGCCTGTTCTACGGACTCGTCCTCTTGACCACTCTCACTCCCACTCTGTCTGCCCAGGTGCCCTCGGCCGAGGTCGCCGCGGTTTCCGCGGTTCTCGACGGGTTCCATGCCGCGGCCGCGCGGGCGGATGAGGCGGGGTACTTCTCGTTGTTGGCGGAGAACGCGGTGTTCCTGGGGACGGATGGGACGGAGCGGTGGGACAAGGCGGCATTTCGGGCTTTCTCTCATCCCTACTTCGCGGCGGGGAAGGGGTGGACTTATACGCCTCGCGACCGCCACGTCAACCTGTCTCGGGATGGGCGGGTGGCATGGTTCGACGAGATGTTGGACAACGCGAGCTATGGGGAGTGCCGGGGCAGCGGGGTGCTGGAGAAGGGGGAGGACGGGTGGAAGATCGTGCAGTACAACCTCTCGATTCCCGTGCCCAACGACCTCTCGAAGGATCTCGTGGCGCGGATCCTCAAGGCGAAGAAGGCGCCCAAGCCTTGATGGTGATGAAGTGGGTGCTGGGGCTTTTCTTCGTGGCGGCCGGGATCGCGCACTTCGTGCGCCCCGGGATCTACCTGAAGATCATGCCACCCTATCTGCCGTGGCACCTGCCGCTGGTCTACCTGAGCGGGCTGGCGGAGGTGGTGCTCGGGGGGATGCTGCTCGTCCCCCGGTATACGGTGCCTGCCGCCTGGGGGTTGATCGCGCTGCTGATCGCGGTGTTTCCCGCCAACGTGCACATGGCGATGCATCCGGAGCTCTACCGGGGGATCAGCCCGATCGCCCTGTGGGTCCGGCTGCCGCTCCAGGGGGTGCTCGTCGCGTGGGCCTACTGGTACACCCGGGGGTAGCCTGGCGACCGCTGGCACGGTACCTGCTAGATTGAACGGCGCAGTTCAACCCAAAGCAGCGCACGGGCCGCAGTAGGGCCCTCTTCTCGAAGGAGGAGCACAGATGGACATTCTGACGTGGCTCATCGTAGGGCTGGTGGCCGGAGTCCTGGCTTCGTTCGTCGTCGGAGGCGGTTACGGTCTCCTCGGCGACATCGTGATCGGCATCATCGGCGCCTTCATCGGCGGCTGGATCTTCGCCCAGTTGGGCCTGGGCGCACCCGGAGGGCTGATAGGGACGATCCTGGTCGCCTTCGTCGGCGCCGTGGTCCTACTTTTGTTGCTGAGGCTGATCCGCCGGCGGGCCTGAAACCCTCGGGGCTTCGCCCCTTGGGCCCTCACCACCCCAACCCTCCTCTCCCGGCCTCCCACCCAGCCGCCGGGGAGAGGAGGGAGCTCCAAATCTCACAGAACCTTTTTACCGCCTCAGCAGGCGCAGCCCGTTGGCGATGACCAGCAGGGAGGCCCCGGTGTCTGCCGCGATGGCGGCCCAGAGGGAGGCGGCACCGGCGAAGGTGAGGATGACGAAGATTGCTTTGACGGCCAGCGAGAAGGCGATGTTCTGGCGGATCACGGCGAGGGTGCGGCGGGAGTGGCGGATCAGCCAGGGGAGGCGGGTGAGGTCGTCGGACATCAGGGCGACGTCGGCGGTCTCCAGGGCGGCGTCGCTTCCGGCGGCTCCCATGGCGATGGCGAGGGTCGATCGCGCCATGGCCGGGGCGTCGTTGACTCCGTCTCCCACCATGGCGACGTTGCCGTAGGCGGCGACCAGCTCCTCGACGGCGGCAAGCTTGTCCGCCGGCAGCAGCTCGGCGCGGACGTCGTCCACCCCAGTCGCGAGGCCGATGGCCTCGGCGGTCTGGCGGTTGTCGCCGGTCAGCATGACGATCTTCCGGATGCCCAGGGCGCGCAGGGCCTCCAGGGTCGGGCGCGCCTCGCTCCGCACCGCGTCGGCCACGGCGATCAGGCCGCAGACGTGGTCGCCCGTGCCGATGACGACCGCGGTGCGGCCGGCGCCGGACATGGCGGCGAGGCGTTGGCGGACCTCGTCGGTCTCCTGGCCCCTCTCGACCAGGTAGCGGTGGGAACCGAGCCAGTATTCGCGGCCGTTGAAGCGGGCGGTCGCCCCCCGGCCCTGGAGGATCTGCAGGTCTTCGGCGGGCCGCACCTCGACGTTGCGCTCGCGGGCGTAGGCGACGATGGCGCGGGCGAGGGGGTGGTCGCTCCGCGCCTCGAGCGCCGCCACGCGCTCCAGCAGCTCCCGCTCGTCGTGCCCGGAGAGCGGCACGACCTCCATCACGGTGGGGGAGCCGGTCGTCAAGGTTCCGGTCTTGTCGAAGGCGATGGCGGTGAGGCGCGCGGGGATCTCCAGAAAGAGGCCGCCCTTGACGAGGACGCCGTGGCGGGCCGCGGAGGCCAGGCCGGCGACGATGCTGACGGGGGTCGAGATCACCAGGGCGCACGGGCAGGCGATGACCAGGAGCACGAGGGCGCGGTAGAACCATTCGGCCCAGCCGCCTCCCAGGGCGAGCGGCGGCCCGAGGGCGACGGCCAGGGCCAGCCCCATCACCGCCGGGGTGTAGACCCGGGCGAAGCTCTCGACCCAGCGCTCGGACGGGGCCTTCCTGGCTTGCGCCTCCTCGACCATACGGACGATGCGGGCGAGGGTCGTGTCTTCGGCGCGGCGGGTGGATTCGACCTCCAGGGTGCCGTCGCCGTTGATGGTGCCGGCGAAGACCTCGTTCCCCGGCTCTTTGGGGACCGGCACGCTCTCGCCGGTGATGGGCGCCTGGTTGACCTGGCTGACGCCGGCCGTCACCCGGCCGTCCAGGGGAACGCGCTCGCCGGGATGGACGACGAACCGCGTGCCCACGGCGACCGCCTCGGCCGGCACCTCCGCCTCGCCAAAGGAGTGCCGCACCCGGGCCGTCTGGGGGGTGAGGTCCATCAGGGCGGCCACCGCCCGGCGGGCCCGCCCTACGCTCCAGGACTCCAGGGCGAGCGAGAGGCCGAAGAGGAAGGCCACCAGGGCCGCCTCGAGCCAGTCGCCGATCCCCAGGGCGCCGAGCACGGCGATGGTCATCAGCAGGTTCATGTCCGGCGCGAAGCGGCGCAGGGCGTTCAACGCCTTGGGCGCCACGAACCAGCCGCCGGCCACGATCGCCAGCAGGTAGAGGAGGCGGGAGGCGAGCGGCAGGGCCGCCTCGCCGCCGAGGGCAGCGGCCACCCCGCCAGCCGCCACCGCGTGCGCGGCGAAGCCGGCCAGGGTAGCGAGGCCGCTCAGCACGGTCGTGGCCTCGCGGCCGCGGCGCTGCCAGAACCGCTCGTCCCGTGGTGGGGCGGCGTCCCACGGCTCGGCCGCGAGGCCGGCGCGCGCCACGGCCTTCAGCAGCTCCCGCTCGCCAGGCGACGGGAAGCCGCGGGGGACCGCCACCGTCATCCTGCCCTTGAGGAGGTCGAAGGCGAGGTGCCCGTCGCCGCCCACGAGCGGCCCCACCTCGCGCTTCAAGGCCCGCACCTCCTCGGCGCAGTCCATGCCGCGGATCTTGAAATGGCGGCCCTCCGGCGGCACGGGCGGCATGGGGGCCGTGGGCTCGATATCGTCAATTTCCATCAGGGGCGTCCCGGATTATCCCGATTCATGCACTCTACTCTATAGAAGGTCCGGCTTCGTAAACCCCCGGACCCCTAGGAGGTCAATCATGCGCAAAGTGATCTGTACGAGCTTCATGCTCCTCGCGGTGACCCTGGCGGCCGGTTCCGGCGCCCCAAAGGCCAACGCGGCGATCGAGCCGACGAACTGCCGCTACACCTGCTCCTGCTCCGGCACTCCGCTCAGGTGCTGCACCAACAGCAGCGGCGTAGAGTCCTGCAAGCCCACGAACGTCATCGCCTGCCCCCAGGTCTACAACTGCTAGAAACGCCGGGCGGGGCATAGGAAACTCCCGGCGGTTGTTACAGCCTGTGTCGGGGCGTTCATGCTAAAGTCTCGATAAAGGTTTGCCTGACAACCGTAGGAGGAGCTCCGATGCGCCCGCTCTGCTTTGCCCTGCCCCTGATTTTCGCCGTCTCCTTCCTTCCTGGTACCGCCGCGACGGCCGCGGCAAGGCCGAAGGCCACCGTCCGCGTGCCGCAGGACGCGAAGACGCTGACCGACGCCATCAAGAAGGTGGGGGAGGGTGGGATCATCGAGCTCGCCGGGGGCACCTACGCCTCGCCGGGCAAGGGCTTCGCGATCACCGGAGCCCTGGCCCGCAAGTCGTTCACCGTGCGCTCGGCGGCCGGGGCGCAGGTGGTGCTGGACGGCGGCGGGGCGCGGCCGGTGCTCTCCCTGATCGGCGCGCCGGGCCGGCGGGTGGTCTTCGAGCGGATCATCTTCAGGAACGGCCGCTCGACCGGGAACAACGCGGCAGGCGGGGCGACCGTCTCCGGGGCCGCAGCGACGTTCCGCCTCTGCGCCTTCGAGAACAACCGGGAGGAGGCGCGGGCGACCGGCGGCGGCGGCGTCAAGGTCTTCAACGGCGCGTCCGTCGCCTTCATCAACACGCGCTTCCAGGGCAACAGCTCGGACCTGCGCGGCGGCGGCCTCGTGGTGCGCGACGCGACGGTCACTATCCAGGGCGGCTCGTTCTTCGGCAACCGCACCAACCTGCCCGGGCACCAACGCAACGCGGCCGGCGGCGGCATCGCGGTGATGAACGGCGTCCTGCGCGTCACCGGCACCCGCTTCGAGGGCAACCAGGCGGGATGGACCGGCGGCGCGATCTACGCGATCGGCGGCTGGGACCGCTCCGGGGCGAACGTCCAGGTGACGAATTCGACCTTCGTCGACAACGTGGCCGAGGGCAACCCCTGCTGCGCCAACCAGGACGTGACGACCGGCGGCGCCATTCAGGCGGAGGACCTGACGACCCTCGCGGTCAACGGCTCGCTTTTCCTGCGTAACCGGGCGGACGTCGGCGGGGCGATCGACAGCTACCGCGCCGTCGTCAACGTCGACCGCACGGTCTTCCGGGGCAACCAGACGACCCGCTCGCGGCCGGAGCGCGGGGCCGGCGGCGCCATCGCCGTGGTCTCCACGGACTTCGCCGACTCGTCGACGAACAACGGCGCCGCCAACCGCCGGTCCGCCCAGCTCACCATGACGCGCTCCCTGGTCCAGGGAGGCGGCGAGGTCGAGCGGGCGCCCTACGCCGGCGGCTGCCTGTTCGCCTCGGGGGACTCGAACCGCCAGTACGGCGAGGGGGGTGTGGGCGCCAGCGGCTCGCTCGCCGACAACCGCGCGCGGGTCAACCTGCGCCAGGTCGTCTTCTTCGACTGCGACGTGGCGACGACGCCGGACGACGACGCCTTCGGCGGCGCCGTGCTGCTCGACCTGGCCAGCCTGATCATGGAGGACTCGATGATCCTCGCCTCCGACGCCCGGGGCGACGGGGCCGGCGGCGGCGCGGTGATGGTCCGCCAGGAGTCGACCGCGACCTTCCTGCGCACCTCGTTCGCCGGCAACTCGGCGGAGAGGTGGGGAGGGGCGCTCTTCGTGCGCGGCTCGAACCTCGAGGTGACCGATTCCCGCTTCTACCGCAACGAGGTCTCGCCCGGCGTATCCGAGCCGATCGGCGACTCGCGCGGCGCCGCGATCTTCACCATCCCCTTCACCAACGCGGCGCGGCCGCGCAAGGTCACCGGCTTCGTGTCCGGCTCGGTGTTCAGCGAGAACGTCGGCATCCACGCCTGGGACGTCGAACCGAACGAGGGCCCGGCCAACGAGATCCGCTACAGCGGCAACCGGTTCACCACGACCCCCTTCGGCGCCAAGGTCTACTTCTTCTCGCGGCAGCCGGGCGGCTTCTCCGTTCCCGAGCTGAACGTCACCCCGCGGGCCGGAGTGCCCAACACGCAGGTCGCGAACCTGAAGGAAGGAGCCCTGGTCGGCGTGCCCTCGGCCGACGCCGTGGGCGCCGGCGCTCCCGCTCCCACGGAGACCGCCCTAGCCTATGCCTGGACGGGCCGGGCGGCCACGCTCGCCGGCGTCGGGCTGCCGGCCCGGGGCGGTCTGCTGGAGGTGCCGCCGGGAAGCTACGCGCTGGTCGTGGACGGCGCTTCCATCGCGAGCCTCGCCGTGCCGATCCCCTCGACCTCCAGCAAGAGCGACTTGGCTTCCAGCCCGCCGCCGAACCCGGTCAGCGAGCCGTCCGCGCCGATCACCCGGTGACAGGGGACGACGATGGGGATCGGGTTCGCGCCGTTCGCCCGTCCCACGGCCCGGGCGGCGCCGGGGCGCCCGATCGCCCGGGCGATCTCGCCGTAGCTCCGGGTCTCGCCGAACGGGATGCCGCGTAGCGCATCCCAAACCTGCTTCTCGAAGGCGGTGCCGATCGGCGCCAGCTCGAGGTCGAAGGAACGCCTCCGGCCCGCGAAGTACTCCTCGAGCTGCCGGCGCACCTCGGCCGTGCGCTCGGCGTCCTCGACGACGCGAAGGCCTCTCGCCTCCAACTGGCGGGTCAGCTTCTGGGCGTCTCTGCCCGTCTCGAACTCGATGCGGATCACCTCGCCGCGCTCGCCGACCACGCAGAGCAGCGGGCCGCAGGGGGAGGGGACGATGGTGGTGTAGCAGGTCGTCATCATTCGGTTCCTCGGAAGGGTGGAAGGTCGCGCCATGGGACCACTCTAGGCCAAGGCGCGGCCGCAATCCACCGGGTTCCTCCGTCGAATTTTGATGCTCCGGCCCGCGACGTTAGAGGCTGGGAGTAGCGCCGAGCGGCACGCTTCTCGCAAATCGATCCCGCGTGTCCTTCGAGCTCTGGTTCTTCGTCCTCGGCGGATTGCTGATCGCCATCGCCCTGATCGCGTCGGTCGTCAAGCACCTGCCGTTGACGACGACCATGCTCTACCTGCTGGTCGGCGTGGCGCTCGGCCCCTTCGCGCTGGGCGCCATCCGCCTCGATCCCCTGCGTCATGCGGCGATCCTCGAGCGGGTGACGGAAGGGGCCGTCCTCGTCTCGCTCTTCACGGCCGGGCTCAAGTTCAGGGTGCGCCTGCGCGACCGGCTCTGGCGCGTGCCTCTGCGCCTGGCCTTCCTCTCGATGTCCGTGACCGTCGGGCTGATCGCGCTGGTCGGGACTCTCGGCCTGGGCCTGCCGCTCGGCGCCGCCGTCCTCCTCGGTTCGATCCTCGCCCCGACCGACCCGGTCCTCGCTTCGGACGTCCAGCTCTCCCATGCCGGCGACCGCAACCGCGTGCGCTTCAGCCTGACCGGCGAGGCGGGTTTCAACGACGGCACGGCCCTCCCCTTCGTCTTGCTCGGGCTGGGGCTCCTGGGGACGCACGAGATCGGCGCCTGGGGCTGGCGCTGGCTCGCCGTGGACGTGGTTTGGGGGGGCGCTGCGGGCCTCGGGATCGGCTTCGCCCTGGGCACCCTGGTCGGCCGCCTCGTGCTCTATCTCCGCCGTGAGCACAAGGAGGCTTTCGGCCTCGACGACTTCCTGGCTCTGGGGTTGATCGGGCTCTCCTTCGGGGCGGCCGAGGTGGCCCATGCCTACGGCGTCCTCGCCGTCTTCGCCGCCGGCCTGGCGCTGCGCCGGGTCGAGCGCCTCCACACCCGGACCGAAGAGCCTGCGGAAGTGCGCGAGATGGCCGCGGCCGGCTCGGCCGAGGAGATCGCGACCGATCCCGAGCAGGCGCCCGCCTACATGGCGCAGGCCGTGCTCGGCTTCAACGAGCAGGTGGAGCGCATCTTCGAGCTCGGCGTCATGCTCCTGGTGGGAGGCATGCTCTCCGGCCGCTACCTGCCGCGCGAGGCCCTCTGGTTCCTCCCGGTCCTGTTCCTCGTCATCCGTCCGGCCGCCGTGTTCCTCGGCCTCCTCGGCGCGAAGCTGCCCAGCCTCGAAAAGTGGCTGATCGGCTGGTTCGGCATCCGCGGCATCGGCTCCATCTTCTACCTGATGTACGCCATCCACCACGGCCTGCCCGCGGAGCACGCCGAGCTGCTGGTCGGCCTGACCCTGACCGCCGTCGCTACCTCCGTCCTCCTCCACGGCGCTTCGGTGACACCGCTCATGCGGCTGTATGAGAAGCGCCGGGGCGGTGCTATCCTCGCCCCGTCAAGCCCTTGAAGAAGCGTCGGAGGTAAGCATGCGGAGCAGGCGGGCCTTGTGGTCGCTGGTGGTGCTCGTGATCTCGATTTCGCTGGCGGCAATGGCGGCGATGGCTGCGAAGGCGGCGCCCCCCGCCCCGGCGTGCTCGGCGCCGCTCCCCCTGCCGAGCGCCTTTCCGTTCGCCAAGTCCGAGTACGAGCTCATCCTCGGCCGTTTCCTCGCGGCGGAGTGCTACCTGGAGCTGGGCTGGCCGCGCGACAAGGAGGTGCGGCCCACCGGACCCACGGTGGCCGGCCTCTCCGGCGATCCCCATACGGGCCCGGCCTGGACGACCACCACCTGGGGCACGCACAACACGGTCGTCGTCCACTACTCGCCGGACGTCTACCGCTTCATGTGCGAGGAAGACGCGGCGGGGGAGCGCGAGTTCGTCACGGAGTGCGGCGAGACCTGCCCGGACTGCCGGCTGGACGGCGAGGAGCCCGTCCGGCCGATCGCGGACGGCTCCATGATCCTCAAGCTGATGTACGGCAACACCACGGCCGAGCGGCTGGAGGACCCAACCGTCCCCGCCGGGCCGCCGACCATGATCGCCCTCATGGTGCGCGACGCGGCGGGCTCCAAGGACGGCTGGTTCTGGGGCTCTTGGGACCCGCAGGCCTCCCAGGCCTCGCAGCTCGACTGGCCGCCGCCGGTGAACCTGCCCTATCCCTGGATGGGCTCGGGCTACTACTGCGTCAACTGCCACGCCTCGGCCAAGTCTGAGTTCACCTTCTCCAGCATCAACAACGTTTTGGGGGATCCGGACTCGTTCCTCAAGTTCTACTTCCAGGACCAGCCGCCCATCGTCGGCGCACCCGAGCAGCCGACGATGGAAACCATCTCTTCCCACGAGCGCATCTCGGCGCCTCAGCAGCTCCTTGAAAAAATCGAGGGCGCCGTCCCGAGATGGAACGAGGTGGCCTGGCCGAACCCTCAGGTCCAGCGGGTGAGCCAGCCGCGCACCGGCTATTCGACGGAGTTCCTGAAGACCTTCGGCGCGCGCATCCTCGTGCCTCCAAGCTCGCGCGACATCACCCGCCTGTTCATGCCGCCCGAGGTCTACGATCACGTCGGCTCAGGCCCTGATGGAGCGCCTCTCTTCGTGACCTCGGACCAGTGCGTGGGGTGCCATGCCGCGGGCTCGACCGGCATGCACTTCGACATGACGCTGCAGCAGGCCGATCAGCCGGCGTACAAAAACCTTTTGAACTTGGCCCCCTACGGCGAATGGCGCAGCTCGCCGATGGGCCTCGCCGGGCGCGATCCGGTCTTCTTCGCCCAGCTCGAAAGCGAGAGGACGCTCCACCCCGCGCTGGGCAAGGTCGTCCAGGACCTCTGCCTGCACTGCCACGGCGTGATGGGGCAGAGGCAGCTCTGCCTCGACCAGTTCAAGGACGATCCCAAGCGGGCCAACGAGGTCTGCAACAACACCGCCCTCCTGGGGCTGGATCAAAACTCGCAACCGATCGTGAAACGTGAGCTGTTCACCCGCGACATGGTCAACGCGATCCCGTATCAAGCGAAGACCGACCGCGAGAAGCGGGACGCCCGCTACGGCGCCCTGGCGCGGGACGGCGTCTCCTGTACGACCTGTCACCACATCGAGATCGACGACGAGGAGCCGGTTGGGAACACCTTCACGGGCGACTTCCGCGTTGGCGCGCCGGACGTCATCCACGGCCCCTTCAGCGGTCCGCAGCAGGTGCCGATGGATCACTCGCTCGGCGCCAAACCGATCGAATATTCGAAGATCCAGTCCTCGAAGATCTGCGGCAGCTGTCACAGCGTGGTGCTGCCTGTTTTCGACGGCGACAAGCCCTGGGTGCGGCCGGGCGAGAAGAAGCCCGAGATCATCATCGAGCAGGCCACCTACCCCGAGTGGGTGTTGAGCGACTTCCGGGAAGGCGGGGCCGCGGCCCAATCCTGCCAGTCCTGCCACATGGCTTCTACCTACCCGGGCTTGGCCGGCACGCTCGGCTCGAAGATCGCCTCCATCCAGGAAGCGAGCAACATGCCGCAGGCCGAGCACCGCCAGCCGCAGTCGGAGATCGATTTGAAGAGCCGCTCGCCCTTCGCCCGGCACACCTTGGTGGGGTTGAACGTCTTCTTCAACCTTTTCGCCCAGCAGTTCCCGGACGTCCTCGGCATCCGCATCCAGGACCCGATGCTGGGCGGCCGCGGCGTCGCGCCGCTCCAGACGACCTACAACTCGATGATCCAGCAGGCCGACGCCTCGACCGCGAAAGTCTCGGTGACCGGAGTGAGGCTCGACAGCCGCCAGCTCGTGGCGGACGTGCAGGTGGAGAACCTGGCGGGCCACAAGTTCCCCTCGGGAGTGGGCTTCCGCCGCGCCTTCCTCACCTTCGAAGTGCTGGATTCGGACGGTGTTCCGATCTGGGTCTCGGGCCGCGCCGCGCCTACGGGCGAGCTGATCGACGAGTCCGGCCGGCCGCTGCCGGGCGAATTCTCCTGGAAGAGCGGCTGCCAGCCGATGACGGCGAAAGAGCAGGAGAACTGGTTCCAGCCCCATTACGAGGAGATCACGCGGCAGGACCAGGCGCAGATCTACCAGGAGCTGGTGAAAGACCCCCGCGGCAAGCTCACCACCAGCTTCCTCTCCCTCGCCCACGAGGTGAAGGACAACCGCCTCCTGCCGCGCGGCTGGGACCCCTCGCCCGAGCTCGCCGAGGCGGAGGGGCTGGGGAGCGCCAAGCTCAGCGCGCGGGACCTGGTCGAGCGCATCCTGCCCGACCTGCCGGACGGCAAGGGCGGCCACGTGAGCGACCCATGGTACGAGCCGAAGTCGCGCGGCGGCCTGGGAGGAGGCGGCGACGCCCTGACCTACGCGGTGCCCCTGGCCGACCTCGGCGGCGCCCAGCCGGCGAGCGTGCGGGTGACCCTCTACTACCAGGCGATCCCGCCCTTCTATCTCCAGGACCGCTTCTGCACCGCGCCGGCCCAGCCGGACACCTCCCGTCTCTTCTTCCTCGCCGGTCACGTGAACCTGGACGGCACCCGGGCGGAAGGCTGGAAGCTGCAGGTGGTGTCGAGCGGGGTGGTGAAGCTTGGGAATGTCACCATGAGCGCCAAGCCCGGAACCTGAGGGGAACCCTTCCGGGCGGTCGTTTCTCCCGAATCTCAATGCCTGTGAGATTCCGGGCTTAGAGCGGCTGATCCTGATTCATTTTCATCACGATGGAGTCTACAAGTTCCTCAGTTAAAGGTTTCGCCACGTTCCAGGCTTCATTGAATAACCTCGCTGACAAGTCCAGATCTCTGCTCGTCGTCGTCATGGAGATCTTGGAAAGCTCCAAGCTCGTCAAGCTGATCCGGAGCCGCTCTTCTCGGTGAGAGAAGATGCCAAAATGGGAGCTCCTCGCATATTTCTTTAGCTCCGATGAGTCGCTGTTTGCTAGGTCCTCGGCCCCGAGGACCTTCACTTGAAATTTTTCCTCTGAATTGTGTGCAGATGACATCTGGGACGAGAGGATCTGTTGTACTTCATCAGGCCTGAGATCATGAACATGAAATAGCAAGTTGATAATCCTTCTTACGTGGACACCGCGTTCGCGGACAGCTACTCTCGTCCTTTCGCTGAATGCAGGCAATCGCCCAAATCTCCAGGATTCGAGGTTGGTAAACACGTCGTAGCGGTCTCCCTCTTCAAGGGAGTCCATTTGGGCCACCAGAAGCTTATCAGTCAGCTCCGCACTTGGGACATCGAGGTCGTGCGGGCCTTCTTTTGCTAGGTTTTGAAGGCAGCCGGCATTCTGTCGTGTTATGGCCAATAGATCAGAAAGATAAATTATGTATTTATCTTTTATCCAGATTCCCTCGTTCTCAAGCGTCCAGATGGATCTTACTATTTCCTGAATGTCGGAGGCCATTTTTGCCAAGTGATGATGTCTGGAGGAGGAGTCTTCATCAAGAAGGGTACTCAGGCCTTCTCGCAATGCAGCTTCACCGGTTGCGCGAGCGATGGGGCCCAACTCTCTTAAGCTTTCGCTGAGTCTGTCACTGAGCTCCAGGGCCTTTTTGATGTGGGCGCCCCATTCATAGAAGAAGACGGCTATGGCTGAAACAATGAAGCCCGTGCCTACGTGCCCAACGATCAAGGGCAGCACTCCAAGAGAAAACGATTGTTTCTCGTCGACATGATGTAGACCCTGTTCCGAGAGAACAAGCAAGATCCCTACGGTCAGGCCCAGAAGTGTGTAAGGCCAGCTTGATTTAAAAGCGGGAGCGAATTCTCGACGTGCTTGGGAGAGTTGTTTGTTCCATCTTCTCCTTGACGCTTTTCTTGCCATCATTGCAATTTCCTTTCAGTGTGGCGGTAACCCTGACGCTTCGATCGACAAACATCTCACTTGAGAGGCGCCTGAGAGGTCGATGCCTTTGTCCTTCCGGTTACGCCAGAAGCCTCAATTCGTAAAATTCAATGTGTGTATGTAGAATTAGGCTTGGCACAGATGCTACAGCAAGAACCATGATGAAGTCGATATCCGCTAGAAGTCATCTCATAAATCTTCTCGTAGGGGCGGGTCTGGACGGAAGGGCGGTGGCTCGACCCGCCTGGGGGGAGGCGGCCTCCGCAGGGCGGGTCGAGCCACCACGCCGCCGTCCAGACCCGCCCCTACGGAGAAGCTAGGGATTTATGAGACGCCTCCTAGGGCGCTAGCGTCGAGGAACTTTGTTTTCCCAGCCGCTACTGGAGGGACAAACCAGTTTGAGGGGAACCCCTTCAGGCGGTCGTTCTCCCTTGGACCCCGACGCACGGGGTTGATTGAAAGTCGGGAGAAGCGCCATGTCGAGCGTAGTCCTTGATTATCCCATCGCGTCTCCACGTCCGGTGAAGTCCGTGCCCCTCGGGGTCGCTGAGGCTTGCCGGCTTCATGAACGGGCCCTGGCTCTCCGTGCCGAGCGGCAGACGGTCGAGGCCGAGGCGCTCGCCCTGCGCGCGCTCGACCTCCTCACCCGGGAGCTCGGCCCGGACGACCCGGACGTCGCCAACGTCCTGCTCTGCCTCGGCGGCCTGCGCGAGGACGCCGGGGACCTGGCGGCCGCCGAGTCCTTCTACCGCTACGCTCTGCGCCTCCTGGAGAGGGCGGAGGAGGCCGGCGAGGTGCGGCTGCGGGTGCAGGCGATGAGCCTGCTCGCGGGCGTCCGCCAGGTCCAGGGGCGCTACGTGGCCGCCGAGAGGCTCTACCGCCGCGCGCTGGGCATCGCCGAGGCGGCGCTCGGCCCTGAGCACCCCCACACGGCGCTCTGCCGGGAGGGATTGGCGGCGCTCTCCGAATCCTGATTTCCCTCTTCGTGCTACGATCCCCCCGCCTTTCGGCACCTGGTCCAACCCCAGCCTGTCGGGCCGCGCGTAGAGGGTCGCGGCTTGGAGGAGAGTGCATGGAAAGAGGGTCCGTAATCGCCATCGGCGGGGCCGAAGACAAGGTCCGCGAACGTGTCGTGCTGCGCCGGTTCCTGGAGCTGTCCGGCGGGCGCGAGGCGACCGTCATGGTGCTTGCCACGGCTTCGGAGATCGCCGAGACGGGGGACCGCTACTCGGCGATCTTCCACGACCTCGGCGCCAGAGACGTCGAGGTGCTGCGCATCAGGAGCCGCGAGGACGCGCTGGGGGCGGTCGACCCGGAAGTCTTCGAGCGCCTGCAGACGACCACCGGGTTCTTCATGACCGGGGGGAGCCAGCTCCGCATCTCCTCCGCGCTGGGCGGCACCCGGTTCGCCGCGGCGGTCCACAAACGCCACGCGGCCGGCATGGTGGTGGCTGGCACCAGCGCCGGTGCGGCCGTTCTCTCGGAGCACATGATCGCCATGGGCGACTCGGGCGGCACGCCGCGCCGGCGCCTGGTTCAGATGGCCCAGGGCCTCGGCTTCGCCCCCAACCTGATCGTCGACCAGCACTTCCGCCGCCGCGACCGCCTCGGCCGCCTGCTCACCGCGCTCTCCTACAACCCCGGCCCTCTGGGCGTGGGGGTCGACGAGGACACCGCCGCCATCATCGCGCCGGACGGCGTCCTGACCGTGCTCGGCAGCGGGGGAGTCACCATCGTGGACGCCTCCGGCATGCGTTTCACCAACAGCCACGCCACGCAGCGCGGGCAGCCGCTCGCCATGCTGGGCCTCAAGCTCGATTTTCTGACCGACGGCTGCCGCTACGACGTAGAGCAGCGGATCGCCCTCCCGCAGGGGAGCCAGGCGAACCGCGCTGCCACCGCTGAACCGGCCGGCGTTACCCTCGAAAGCGTGCACGCATGAAAATCCTGGATACACGCGTCTATCGCGGCCCCAACCTCTACGCCTTGCGCAAGGTCATCCGCCTGCGGGTGGATCTGGGCGAGCTCGAGGACTTTCCCACCGTCAAGCTCCCCGGTTTCACCGACCGGCTGCTGGAGCTGATCCCGACGCTAGAGGAGCACACCTGCTCCTACACCGAGCCCGGCGGCTTCGTGCGCCGCATGCGGGAGGACGAGGGCACCTGGCTCGGGCACGTGCTGGAGCACGTCGCGATCGAGCTGCAGTGCCTCGCCGGCACGCCGGTCAGCTACGGCAAGACGCGCAGCCACGATCTGCCCCGCGGGCAATATCACGTCATCTACAGCTACGACGAGGAAGTGGTGGGCCTCGCGGCGGGGGAGCTGGCCTTGCGGCTCATCCTCCACCTGCTGCCTGCGGAGCATGCGGCGCACCTGCCCGGCCCGTGGGATTTCAAGACGGAGCTCGAAGACCTCGTCCGCCTCGCCCAGCGCCGCGCCTTCGGCCCCTCGACGGGCTCACTGGTGCGTGCCGCCGAGGATCGCGACATCCCGTGGATCCGCCTGAACGACCGTTCGCTCGTGCAGCTCGGCCACGGAAAGTACCAGCGGCGCATCCAGGCGACCGTCACCAGCGAGACCCGCCACACGGCCGTCGAGATCGCGTCGGACAAGCGGCTGACCAACCAGATCCTCGCCGACCTGGGGCTCCCGGCGCCGCGGCAGAAGATGGTGCGCGGTCCCGAAGACGCCATCGAGGCGGCGGAGCGGCTGGGCTACCCGGTGGTGGTCAAGCCGCTCGACGGCAACCACGGCAAGGGCGTGTCGATCAACCTGCGCGATTCCGAAGCCGTGCGCGTCGCTTTCGAGAAGGCTGAGTATTACTCCTCGACGGTGATCGTCGAGACCTTCCAGGAGGGCAACGACTATCGCATCCTGGTGGTGAACGGCAAGGTGACCGCGGTCGCCGAGCGCGTGCCCGGCCACGTGATGGGCGACGGCGAGCACACGGTCGCCGAGCTGATCGAACAGACCAACAGCGACCCCCGGCGCGGCATCGGCCACGAGAAGGTACTCACCCGCCTGGAGGTGGACCACCAGGCCGAGCGGCTGCTCGAGCAGGCGGGCTTGACCCTGGAGTCCGTGCTGCCCGCGGGCGAGGTTCTCTACCTGCGCTCGACTGGCAACCTGTCGACCGGCGGCACCTCGATCGACAAGACCGACGCCATCCACTACGACAACCGGATCATGGCCGAGCGCGCCGTCAAGGCGATCGGGCTGGACGTCGGCGGCGTCGACTTCATCTCGCCGGACATCGCCCGCAGCCACAAGGAGATCGGCGGCGCCATCGTCGAGATCAACGCCGCTCCCGGCTTCCGCATGCACACCGCGCCCACCGAGGGCAAGCCGCGCGACGTCGCCGGCCCGGTCCTCGACATGCTCTTCCCGCCGGGCACGCCCTACCGCATCCCGATCGCCGCCATCACCGGCACCAACGGCAAGACGACCACGACCCGCATGGTTGGGCACATCCTGAAGCTCTCCGGGCACACCGTGGGCATGACGACCAGCGACGGCGTCTACATCGACGGCGAGCTGACGGTGGCGGGCGACATGACCGGCCCGTGGGCGAGCCACCTGGTGCTGCGCGACCCGACCGTCGACGCCGCCGTGCTGGAGACGGCGCGCGGCGGCATCGTGCGCGCCGGCCTCGGCTGGCGCAGGTGCAAGGTGGGCGCGGTGTTGAACGTCGCCTCCGACCACCTGGGCATGGGCGGGGTGGACGACCTCGACGCGCTGGCCGAGGTCAAGCGCGTGGTCGTCGAGGTGGCGCGCGACTTCTGCGTGCTGAACGCCGACGACGAGCGGGTGGCGCGCATGGCCGAGCACAGCCCGGGCCAGGCGATCTACGTCACCATGCACCGCGAGAACGAGCTGGTGAGGAAGCACATCCGCCAGCGCGGCCGGGCCGTGGCGCTGGAGGAGGGCTTGAACGGGCGGAAGATCGTGCTCTACGAGGGGGAAGAGACCGTCCCCCTGCTCTGGGCGCGGCAGATCCCGGCGACGGTCGAGGGGCACGCGCTCCACAACGTGCAGAACGCGATGTTCGCCGCCGCCATCGCGCACGCCATGGGGATCAGCCTGGAGAACATCCGCCAGGGCCTGCGCACCTTTACCACCGACTTCTATCAGACCCCGGGCCGCATGAACTTCTTCAACGAGCACCCCTTCCGGGTGCTGCTCGACTACGCCCACAACGCCCACGGTATGAAGGCCATGGCGCAAACCGTCCGCGAGCTCACCGTCAACGGCCGCCGGATAGGCGTCGTCTCCGCCCCCGGAGACCGCCGCGACGACGACATCCTCGAGATCGCCCAGGCCGCGGCACCCGCCTTCGACTACGTCCTCCTGCGCGAGGACGACAACCGCCGGGGCCGCAAGACGGGAGAGGTGGGCGCCCTACTCCGCGAAGGCCTCCTCGCCGCCGGCCTCCCCGCCGACCGCATCTCCGCCCAGGTCTACGACGAGGAGGAGGCCGTCCAACTCGGCCTGGAGACCGCCCAGCCGGGCGATCTCCTCGTAGTCTTCGGCGACGACCTCGACCGTTCCTGGAACCAGATCGTGACTTTCGGCCGCCCGGCGGAAACCCGCGCTACCGTAACGTCTCCGGCGCCCCTCTTCGCCGCGGACGCGGAGCCGGTGGCGGTGCCGGTGACCTCGGCGGAGGCCCCGGTTGCCCCCGGCGAGCGGGCGGGGGAGCACGAGGACTAGGAAGAGATTCGAGTAGGTGGGATGGTCAGGGGCCGGGGAAACAAGATTTGGCCCCTCCGTTTGCCTAGGGCTCCAATTACCAGCGGTGACCGGAGCCAGGCTGCGCCGAAATGTCGCCGGTCACAACGCACTCAACCTCTACCCCTTGGAACTCCCGCGGCAATTCCCGGCTGACATCCGAGTTGCTGACGTAGACGCGTAGCGACTGGTCGCCGATGCCGAAGCCCTCGACACCGGATACCTCGCTGAACGCTGCTTTGGCCGCGGCCTTAATGGCTCTCATGTCCGGTTCCATCACTTCACCTCCATATGCCGGAACAGGGCTGGTCAAGCGATGATTTCCACCCCAAACCGGTCAAGCACTCGCTGAATAGGCGTGGCGAAAGTGCTGCCATTGCCTCCGGCGAACAGAAGTGCAACGGGGCTGCGAGTAACCGCGTCAACGACCAGCGAGCCTGAGTCGCCTCCATCGCTGAACGGGCCTCCGACGCCTGAGATCATCAACTGATCTTCAAAGGAGGCAACTCTCGTGCCATACCGTACGCGAATGTCCGCGCTCAGGTCGAGTATAACACCGACGGTGTGGAGGGTCGTCCGTCCTCTCTTGCGCACTGACTGGTAGAGGGCCGCCTGGTTCACTGGAGCCGCGATGGCTCCGATCGTATGAATACGTGGGCCTACGTCCGCGGAGTTCCCCAGCCGCGCGATGGCCGCGTCGATGACATTTACCAGGCCGCCGAAGCGGAGCGGCTCGAAGTCGGTGAGGAAGCCGATGGGATTGCCAAGGCTCCCTCCATCCATGGGGCCAGGTTCGAGGACTTCGTCGTCTTGCGCGGCGTCGTTGGTGTTTGCCAGGACATGGTTGTTGGAGAGGATGTAGATGTTCGTGTCTCCTGGGTCGAGCCGGCGCACCAGGCAGCCCAGCGTTCCGGCTGTGATCGCGTGATGGCCGACGGAGACACCGCAGAGAGTCGGCCTGGCCTGTGCCCGGAGGTCGCCAAGGGCGATGACATCAGTCGGGAGGCCATTGACTAGATCGGGGATAAGCTCTTCCTGCGGTAGTCCCCTTACGGGAAGCTTGGTGCGAACGTAAACACGGACCGCCAACTCCTCCTCAAACCCCGCTCCTTCTGTGCTTTTGGCACCGAAGCCCACTCCGAGCAGATTGCTGGTTCCCTCGGTCGCTGGCTCGCCCGCGGCAAAGGCAGCGAAAGCTGGAGCGGCGGACATACGCTCCAGCAACTCCGACTTGTAGTGGTGGGCCATCTCCAGCATCCCTGGACTTCGTGCCAAAGGCCGAGCACCGGTAGCGGGCTGGTCCACGTTGGGCTCCAGGACATGGTTCGTCTCGAAATCCGGATCCATTTCCATCTCCTTCAGGCGGTTTCTTGGCAGGTTGAACCTCCTTTTGTTAGACGGCGGATTGTGCGGATTTCCGCGCCGGCAGTTGACCGGCTCCTGGGGCGAGGCTCCACCTTCCGCGACGAGTCGCTCAACTTCGGGTGCATTTGCCCGAAGTATAGGACATCGCAGACGGATTTAGAGATCGTTGATCAGCGCGTCCAGCAGCTCGAACGCGGCCCGCACCACCCGACCATCCTCGTCATAGCTGGGATCGTAGGCGGTCAGCGCCGCGGCCCGGAGCGGGATCTGGCGCGCGATCGTCCGCAAGGCTTCCTTCATCTGATCCAGGGTGGGGCCGTCCGGCGCCGCGAAGACGTTCACGCGGCCTTCGGCGGGATCGAGCACGTCGAGGTCCAGGTGGAGGTAGGCGCCGGAGACCCGGGTCTTGAGATCGGCGAGAGCGGGCTCCAGGGCGGTGGCGAGGCCGGCCGGCGGGATGAGCCTCACGCCGGAAGCGGCCAAGGCTTCGGCTTCCAGGGGATCGAGGTCGCGGGTGCCGAGGAGCAGGGCGTTCTGCTCGGCCACCGGGTGGAAGCCGGGGACGGTGGCGGCCATCTGGTTCCAGCAGCGGCCGGTCGCCGCGGCGAGGGCCATGCCGTCGAGGAATCCCCCAAGGGTCGTATCGGGAGTGTTGAAGTCCCCGTGGCTGTCGAACCAGAGCACGCCCGTAGGGTGTTCGCTCACGCCCGCCAGGGTGCCGATCGAGGAGATGCAGTTGCCCGCCAGCACGAGCGGGAACCGGCCTTCGGCTAACGCCGCGTGGATCCGCCGGCTGAGCTCGCGGTTCAGCTCGAAGGCGGTGCGGATCTCGGCCGGCGGATCGCTCTGCGCCTCGATCCAGCCCACCCAGGCGTGGTGGCCGGCCAGCTCCAGGTGCTCCACCAGCCCGGCGTTCAACAGGTGCTCGGGGCCGGCGCCCATGCGATAGGCGCGGAGGGCGGTGTCGTAGGGTACGGCGAGGATCTGGATCTCCATGCGTGGCTCCTTTGGACGAGCGAGCATAGCTTACCGTGCGGCGGTCTCCCAGCAGGCCCTTCGATGAGCCGCGGTGGGAGGGGATCGGAGAGGCTTTTGTCGCATTGTTCCCCGGATGACGGCTGGTCGTCTAGGGATTCAAGCCATGTCCCGCGACGACGGCTCGTCGTCCGGGGATTAACGCTGTTTTCCTGGGAGGACGCTCGCTGTCTTTGGCTTCACGCCGATTTCTCGGGACAGCGGCTCGTCGTCTGGGGATTGACGCCAACTCTCCGGAGGATGGGCCTGTATCCGGGGATTCAAGCCGTTGTCTCGGGACGACGCCCATCGTCTAGGGATTCACGCCGTCCTCCAGGGATTCAAGAACTTTTCCGGGGAGAACGCCTTGAATCCCGAGGGAAAGCTCCCTTCCCTCGGGATCTACGCCAACTTTTCGGGATTTACCTCTTCTTCTACACCCCGAAAGCGTCCGGGTCGCTACGAATGAACCGAGCGGCGCCGGCGAAAGGGGCGGAATCGGCGAAAAGCTTGCTTTCCAGCTCGGCAGCCAGCCCCGTATCTCCTCGCTGCCGAACGAGCCTCAAGAGAAGAACGACGAGATCCATCTGCTCTTTGCGCCGATCGCGCAGCCTCCGGCGGGTCAGGTTGAAGACCTCGAGGGAAGCTTTGGCTCTGACGTCGTCCGGGCTCGGTTCGATCTCCCCGAGCGGGTTGTAGCGCAGGCACCGCTCCGGGTCGTCCGTACAAGGATCGAGGAGAAGGGGACTTTCGCGGGTGAGGTCTTCCTGGTGAGACATCGCCCTGCGGTCTTCGTCCTCGATCGGAAACTGATCGGCTTTCCCCGCCGCCTTGCCGATACCCGGGTCGTCCCAGAGCGGCTTGTCCTCCAAGCTCTGGTTGCAGGGCGCGCAGGACGGGTAGAGGTTCGACCAGTCATAGGCCAGCCAGTAGTAGCCGGGGTGGTCGTCTTCCCGGCCGGCGACCCGGCCCTTGGGACGGAAGTGCTCGACCTGCCAGCCTATTTCGCTCAAGGGAGTCTCACAGTAGGCGCACTTGCGGTGGAACAGCTCTTCGAGCGCCACCTTGACCGAGGGATGGCGGTAGACGTGCTCCTGCACGACGTGGCCGCCGCGCTCTTCCTTCGCCTTCCTGGTGAGCGCCTCGGCGTTCTGGAACCAGGCGTCGCTCGGCCGGATGGGCCGGCCTTGGGAGTCCAGGCGGTCTCGATCGACGTGGATCACGGAGCGGGTCAGAGGTTGTACTTCGCCATCAACTCTTTGAGCAGACGAGAGGTCTCGTTCTCTGGCTTCGGCGCGCCTTCGAAGGAGCCGATCTCGACGGCGAGGGAGCGGAGCTGGCCGCGCTCTGCGGGGCCCCTCTCTCCACGGGGGATGCTCGCGAGCTCTCTGTACTCCTCGAGTTTCTTCCGCGTCTCTTGGCCGTAGACCTCGCTGTCGAAGAGGCGCGGGTCGGCGAGCATGTCCTCGACGGAGTAGCCGAGGAAGTTCGGCACGTTGCTTTCTGCAACGATTTGATCTCCCTCGCTCCGAAGGACGATCAACTCGTCCGGCCGGGCGTCCAGTGCGACGAGCGGACTGTGGGTCGTCGCGAAGATCTGCATTTCCGGGAGGATCTCCGAGAGCCTCGGAAGGATTTCGGCCTGCATCGAGGGGTGGAGGTGTTGATCGATCTCGTCGATCAGCAGGATTCCCGTGACATGCCCCTGCTCGTCGATGGTTCCCGCCCGCATGGCCCAGGCATAGAGATCCAGGAGCCAGTTGAAGGTGAGCCGGTATCCGTCGGCCCAGGCTTCGAGCGGTATGCGATCCCAGAGTGGCGGTCCCTGGATTACGACACCGCCTCCTGGAGAAAGCTCGATCTCGTGGTCTGGGGAGAGCCCGAGGACTCTCTTGATCCCCTGTAGGATGCGCTCGTAGTGCGCTGTCCCAAATAGGGACCGCAGGCGGTGGAGGGTCAATTCCGTGGAGATCAGGGGTGTTTGGTAATTGAAGAGTGTGGCAACGGAGTCGGCGATCCTGTACTCGCGCCCCGTGTCCTGCCCGGTTCCGAACCGGCCGGCTCCGTAACCGCAAACGAAGATGCTGGGAGGATAGAGTAGGTTTAGATCCTGGTAGATCTCCTCTTTGGTTCCAATTCTCTTAAGAGAAGTCGTAACCGAAGGGTGGCAGTCCCCCTCTGCAGTCAATTTTGTGACGATCCGGCCTACATCCTTTCCCTTTGAGATCAAGCCGCCGATAGGCTCAGAGATCAGTTTGCTGCCGTCCGTCTGATCCGCCAGGCCGATCGCGATAGCGCGGAGGATGGTCGTTTTGCAGGTGCCGTTCTTGCCGATGATCAAGGTCCGCCGGCGTGCACTGCCATCCGTCTCGCGGAGGTCGAGATCCAGCTCCCGGAAACCCCGAATGTTCTCCAGGCGGAGATGAGCGATCTCGAAAGAGTCGATGACGGGTTCCATGAACAGATCCTACCGTTCTCTCGCGTCCGCCGCCAGAAGATTCGCCAGCAGCACGATCCTTCTTCTGAAGGACCGCAGGTCCACGAACTCGTCGCGGGTGTGCATGCCGCCGCCGACCGGTCCCAGGCCGTCGAGCACGGGGATGCGGCCGGGGTCGGGGAGGAAGTTGGGGAAGGAGATGCCGCCTCGCTCTTCTTCGATCTCGAGAAGCCAGCCGCTCTCGGCGGCGAAGGCTACGGCGTGCCGGCTCCAGGCGCGGTGGGGTCCGTGGGGGTCGACCGGGGGGATCACGGGGCCGTGCTGGAACGTGGAGGTGGTGCCGGTGGCGGCGGCGACGTCGCGGGCGAGGGTCTCCAGGGAGCGCGCGATCTGCACGGCCTCGGCGGGGCGCAGGAAGCGGGCCTCCCCCTCGGCCACCGCGCGGTCGGGCACGACGTTCAACTGCCGGTCGGTGCCGAGGAAGGCGCAGGCGCCGGAGAGGTCGTCCACGAACCCGGAGTCTCCGGCCACCAGCCGGCCGGTGTTCACCGTCGGGCCTCCGCGCGGCCGGGAGAGGGACTCGGCCTCGACCACCCAGCGGGCGGCGGCGGCCAGGGCGGAGCGGCCCTGCCAGTAGTGGAGGCCGGAGTGCGCGGCGGTGCCCCGCACCTCCAGGCGCCAGTTGATCATGCCGCGGCGGCCGGCGACCAGCGTCTCGGCCTCGCCGGCCGGCTCGCCCGGCTCCAGCACCCAGAAGGCCCGGGCCTCTTGGCCCCAGCGGCGCACGGCGCCCCGGGAGAGCTCGCCGCCCACCTCCTCGTCGGGCACCGCTACGAAAAGCAGGTCGCGCGCCGGTTCCTGGCCGCGGTGGCGCAGCAGGTCGAGCGCTCCCACCAGGGTCGCGAGACCGCCCTTCATGTCGATGGCGCCGGTCGCGACCAGCCGGTCTCCCTCGACCCGGGGCGGCGCCGCCGGCAGCACCGTGTCCAGGTGGCCGATCAGCAGGAGGTGGCCGCGCGAGGTGTCCGGCCCCCGGGCGTAGAGCACCGGCTGCGGCTCGGCCGTCGGCTCTCCGGACTCGTCGGCCGGCACCTCGTCGTGGATCTCCGGGGTGAGCCCGCGCTCCCTCAGGGCCTCGGCGAGCCGCTCGGCCATGAGGCGCAGCCCGGCGAGGTCGCCGCTGGGAGAGGAGATGGCGGTCAGCTCGCGGAGCAGGCCGAGCGCGCGGTCGAAGACCGGGGAGGGGAGAGCGTCGGTCGAGGGCTCCATGGCGGCGAAGAGTATCGCAGGGTCCGGCCGGGCAGTGTAGAGTTGTCGCCGAGGAGGAGCTATCCAATGGTCAGTGCCGTCATTCTGCTCATGGTAAAGAAGGACAAGGTCAACGAGGTGGCCGAGCAACTCGTGGGCCTCGCCGGGATCACCGAGGTCTACTCGGTCGCCGGCCAGTACGACCTGGTGGCGATCGCGCGGGTCCGCAACAACGAGGCGATCGCCGACGCGGTGACCAACCAGATGCTCAAGATCGACGGCATCGTCAAGTCCGAGACGCTGATCTCCTTCCGCGTCCACTCGCGCTACGACCTGGAGAGGATCTTCTCGATCGGCAACGAGGAATCGGTGAGCTGAAGCCGCGGGAGCTCCTCCGACAAGTAGGCAAGAGAATTGCATTGGCCTCTGCCGCTGTCGTCGTACATCAGGGAGGAAGCTCATGTTGATGAAGGCTCGCGCTTCTCGTTATCCTTCCGCTGTTCCTGTCTCGTCGCCCGCAACCGGCCGGCCCGGACCGCGTCCGGTGCCGGACCTCGACGCGACGCTCCCCCTCGGGCAGAAGGTACAACGCCCCGCCCCCGAGGCCCTGCCGATGAAGTGCCTGCGCTGCCAGGGCCCGGTCGAGCGGGGGACGGCCCCCGTGCGCGTCGAGCGCGGCGGCTACCGGCTCTCCTGGGAAGCGGTGCCCGCCTGGGTATGCACCCGCTGCGAGCTGCCCTACTTCGAGCAGAGCGAAGTGGAGGCCATCCGCCAAGCCGTGAGAGCCATGCGCTCCCTGCCCTTCGCCAGCAACGGCTGACCGGCGCCCCCGATCTGTGTTATTCTGCCGCCCCTTGCCGCGGGGCGGCATTTCATTTTTACATCCTCGGTACCCCCAAGTCCGAAAAGTGAGGACCGCTTGAATCAACAGACGAGAGACGACGTGCGCAACTTGGCCATCATCGCCCACGTCGACCATGGCAAGACGACCCTGGTGGATGCGATGCTCTGGCAGAGCGGCATCTTCCGGGAGCACGAGCACGTGAACGAGCGGGTGATGGACTCGATCGACCTGGAGCGCGAGAAGGGGATCACCATCATGGCCAAGAACACGGCCATCCTCTACAAGGGCACCCGCATCAACATCGTGGACACGCCCGGCCACGCCGACTTCGGCGGCGAGGTGGAA
>Ga0190265_10000527_pt1 | contig 26946 bp, 25 predicted proteins | sample Popmic124T_FD_133135 | JGI IMG/M metagenome (GOLD analysis project Ga0190265, IMG submission 133135) | Populus adjacent soil microbial communities from riparian zone of Indian Creek, Utah, USA - 124 T | ecosystem: Environmental > Terrestrial > Soil > Riparian zone | place: USA: Utah | collected...
CCCACGGCCAACCTGATGTCGGCCACCGAGCACACCTTCGCGCTTCTCCTCTCGCTGGCCCGGCGCGTGCCGGAGGCGGACGCCTCCATGAAGGCGGGCGGCTGGGACCGGAAGCTGACCGGCGTCGAGCTCCAGGGGAAGACTTTGGGGATCATCGGCTTCGGCCGGATCGGCCAGAGGGTCGCCGACCGCGCCCGCGGCTTCGAGATGAAGGTCATCGCCTACGACCCGTTCCTGGACGCCGCCGCCGCCCGCAAGCTGGAGGTGGAGCTGCTGCCGCTCGACGACCTCCTGCGCCGCGCGGACGCCATCACTCTCCACGTGCCGATGACGGACCAGACCAGGAACCTGCTGAACCGCGAGCGCCTGGCGATCCTGAAAAAAGGGGCTCTCGTCATCAACTGCGCCCGCGGCGGGGTGGTGGACGAGGACGCGCTTCTCGAAGCCCTGGAGTCCGGCCACCTGGGCGGCGCCGGCCTCGACGTGTTCGCCGAGGAGCCGCCCAGCGACCTGCGCCTGGTGCGCCATCCGCGGGTGGTCGCGACCCCACACCTCGGCGCGCAGACCCGCGAGGCCCAGGAGCGCATCTCTCTCGAGGCGGCGCAGATGGTCATCGAGGCCCTTTCGGGCTCGCTCGCCGTGGCCGCCGTGAACCTGCCGTTCCGCGCCGCGGGAGGGCGTATCGAGCCCTTCATGAGCCTCGGCGAGAAGCTCGGCCGCATGGCCGGCGCCCTCCTGGGGGCCGCGCCGCAGCGGCTGCAGGTCGACCTCTGGGGTCTGGACGAGGGGCTGCGGGCGCCCGTCGCGGTCGCCGTGCTCAAGGGGGTGCTCATGCCGTTCCTGGGCGAGGCGGTCAACTACGTCAACGCCGAGAGGGTGGCCGAAGGCAGGGGCATCGAGGTGGTCCGCGCGACGCACAACGCCCCGGGGGACTACGCGCAGCTCGTCTGCGTGTCCCTCAAAGGCGGCGGCCGGAGCATCGACCTGGGCGGCACCCTTTTTGGGGACCGCGACCCGCGCGTGGTGCGTTTCGAAGGCTACCGCCTGGAGTTCCGCCCTGAGGGCAAGCTCCTCGTGCTGGAGAACCTCGACCGGCCGGGCGTCGTCGGCAAGGTCGGCACCCTGCTCGCCGAGGCCAACGTCAACATCGCGGACATCCATCTCGCCCGCCACGACAACGAGGCCCTCGCCGTGCTGCGGGTGGACCAGGAGGCCACCGACGCCCTGGTCGAGAAGCTCCGCGGCCTGCCCGAGGTGAAGAGCGCGCGGCGGGTGATCCTCTGACCTCATCGAGTTTGGTCTAAACTTCCTCCGGTTCACCCCTCTCCCCCCGGGAGAGGGGCAGGGGTGAGGTGGTCCTTTTCAAGGAGCTTTTCATGGCGCACGTAGGTGTCGTATTCGGGGGGCGGAGTGTCGAGCACCAGGTGTCGATCCGCTCGGCTCGCACGGTGGCCCAGGGGTTGCGGGATTCCGGGCACACCGTCACCCCTTTGGGGATCGCCCAGGACGGCTGCTGGATCGAAGCGGACGCTTCGGCGGCGGTGCTCTCGGGCGACATCGCCTCCATCCCGCCGGTCGAGGTCCCCGTAGCCCCCACCGTGCGGCACCTGCTCGCCTCCGGCGTCGAGGTGGTGTTCCCCATCGTCCACGGCACCTGGGGGGAGGACGGCACCTTCCAGGGCCTCTGCGAGATGCTCGACCTTCCCTACGTGGGGCCGGGCGTCACGGCGAGCGCCCTCGCCATGGATAAGATCCTCTGCAAGCGCCAGCTTATCGCCGCCGGCGTGCCCGTGGTGGATTTCGAGGCCGTCACCCGCAGCGGCTTCGAGGCCGACCCGGACGCGTTCCAGAAGCGTTGCGAGCGGTTGCCGTTCCCGCTCTTCGTCAAACCGAGCGTGGGGGGCTCCAGCGTTGGGGTGAAGAAGGTGCCGGATTCCTCATGCGTCAAGACCTCCGTGCGCTTCGCCCTAGGCTTCGACGACGCCGTCCTCGTCGAGCGCGGCATCCGCGGCCGGGAGCTGGAGTGCGCCGTGCTCGGCTACCAGAACCTGGAAGCCTCGGTGGTCGGCGAGGTCATCCCCGGCAACGACTTCTACGACTACGCCGACAAGTACCTCCAGGACACCGCCGGCCTGATCGCCCCGGCGGATCTCCCCGAGAGGGTCTCCGAGCGCCTGCGGCAGATCGCCGTCCAAGCCTTCGCCGCCATCGGCGGCGTCGGCCTCGCCCGCGTCGACTTCCTGATGGAAGGCGAGGACGACCTCTACGTCAACGAGATCAACACCCTCCCCGGCTTCACCAGCATCTCCATGTATCCCCGCCTCTGGGGCCTCTCCGGAGTCCCGCTCCCCCGCCTCGTCGACCGCCTCGTCCAGATCGCCCTCGAACGCCACCGCGACCGCCACCGGCTGGACGCGGGGATCAAGGCTTTTTTGGCGGAGTTGGGCGGGTAGCTGACGTTAGGGCTCGCCGCGGTCCCAGAGTAGAATGAGGCAAGGCGCTGGAGGGCAGAATGAATTTCACCATCGAATACGAACAGGAAGCTGACGGGCGCTGGTTGGCGGAAGTGCCAGAGCTGCCTGGGGTCCTCGCTTGCCGCTCGAGGTGAGGTCCAAGGCTGAAGTCCTTGCTCTTCGCATTATCGCCGAACGAATCGGCGTGACACCGGCAAGTTATTCGCCTGGTTCCGAGATATCAAGGTCACGATAGATTTTTCGAACAAGAAAGTCGTTGATCTCTCGGTGGCGTGGGACCGTCGAGGTCTTGCGGGCCTTGCGATTGATGTAGACGCTGTGGCGAGATCCTTCGCGGAGGAGCTCGCAGCCCTGGGATTCGAGGTGCTGTATCAGGTCTCGCCGTTTCAAGCAGAGACCTTGAGCTGCTCGCGGATCGCCTCGACGCCTTCCAACTCTTCCTCGGCGAGAGTCCTGTTCGCCTCCAATACGAGTTGGACTGCTTCTCGGAGGTTCTCGCGCGCTTCTTCAAGCGTAGCGCCCTGAGTATTGGCTCCAGGGAGCTCCTCGACGAAAGCGATGTAGCCGTCGGAGACGCGACGAAATACGGCGGTTAGCTCAAGGGTCATCTACACTCCTTTACGGGTCTACATATCCTCTAGTCCGTATCATTTTACCATATCGGGAACGATGGCCAGCCGCACTTCTCCGTCCCGGCTTTGGGGCTGAAGGCTCGCGCATGGGGGTGCTCGTAGGCCGCGGACTACCCCTCGGGCTTCGCTTCTCGGGTCCTGACCACCCGGCCCTCCTCTCCGGCCTCCCACCTTGCCCGCCGGGGAGAGGGGGGGAGCTATAATTCCCGATGCTGACCAACCCTTTCGCGGGTACCGGAACCTATAGAGGAGCAATCCATGTGGAAACGCGCCAGCGCCTCGATCGCCATCACAGGCCTTGCCCTGCTGGGATGCGCGAGCGGCGGGGAGGTGAAGAAGGCCGAGGTTACCTATCAGGATCTCGTCCGGTACGAAGGCAAATATGAGTACGAGAACGGCCTGACTCTCGAGATTGCCGCGTCCCCCAGGGAGAAGATCCTCTACGCGCTCATCTCGGACGCCAAGTACCCGCTCCGGCCGGCGGGCGAAGATACCTTTCTGAACGTGGCGAACGAGCGCGTGTTGTTCACGGAGCAGGGCGGCGAGGTGGCCGGCTTCATGCTGCCGGACACCCGCTCCGACCGCTTGTTCAAACGGCTCTCCAAGGATGTGCGTTTTCCCGTAGAGATGTGGTATCCCCGCATGACGCAGAGCCCAGGGGGCGGCTCGATCACGTTGGCCGTGCCCCAGGATCGGGGCGACGGTCTCGCGGTGGGGCCACTCCAGGGCTCAGGGCTCGATGTCGCTCGGATCGAGGAGATGGTCCGGCAGATCGCCGCGGGCCGGTATCCGGACGTCCACAGCGTGCTGATCTTGAAAAAGGGCGCGCTCGTGGTGGAAGAGTACTTCTACGAGTACACCGCGGACACGGTGCACCCGTTGCGCTCGGCGACGAAGAGCTTCATTTCCGCGCTTGCGGGCCTCGCCATCGAAGACGGCCTCATCCAAGGCGTGCGCGAGCCGGTGCTCCCGTTCTTTGCGGACGAGTACCCGCAGATCGAAAACCTGAACGATTCGAAACGCAAGCTCACGATCGAGGATCTCCTCACACAACGAAGCGGGTTCGACTGCGACGATTGGAAACCCGATTCGGTGGGCAATGAAAGCCGGATCGCGCAGTTGGATGACTGGGTGAAGGCCTTCCTGGACCTCCCGACGCTCCACGAGCCCGGCACGGTGGCGAGCTACTGCTCCGCGGGCGTGATCACGCTCGGGCGGATCGTCGAGAAGAAGGCGAAGATCCCGCTCGAGAAATACGCCGAGCAACGCCTGTTCGAGCCGCTGGGGATCCGGAGCTACCACTGGCGTTTCGATCCGGACCGCTCGAGCTCCGAGACCTTCATCCAGTTGTCCCTGCGGCCGCGGGACATGGCCAAGTTCGGGCTGCTCTACCAGCGGGGCGGCCAGTGGGGCGGCCGCCAGGTCGTCCCGGCCGAATGGGTCGCGGCCTCCATCGCCAAGCACTCGACGGTGGGCGACACGGACTACGGCTACCTCTGGTGGCGGCCCTACCTCAACACCCCCGGCGGGGTTCATCACGGGATCATGGCGACCGGCAACGGCGGCCAGAAGATCTTTCTCTGGCCCGAGCTCGACATGATCGTGGTGTTCACCGGCGGCAACTACAACATCGACTCCCCCACGAACGAGCTTCTCATCAACTTCATCCTTCCGGAAACAACCGTTCTCTGAGCTTCCAGCTCTTCTCAAACGCGCCCTGAGACGGGCCTGAAATCGTCGACGTCTTGGGCTACTTCCAGTAGCCGAGAAACGTTTTTCGTCCCTTGGCCATGTAACAGGTACGAGGAGCCTGAAAGCGTCTACGGTAGCCTTTGGGCTCCGCGTTTCTGCGAAAGGAAAAGGGATATGAAATACAGGTATGGACTGGCGGTCGCTGTAGTCGCAGTCATTGCGCTGTGCATGGGGCTCCCCCTGGGCCTCCACGCGCAGGGAGAGGTCAGGAAGGAGCTCATCGTTCTGCTCGCAACGGATCAGAAGGCGGTGCTGACGCCGGAGGATCTCGTGGAGTGGGTGGGGAGCAACCAGGAGCTTCCGGCCGATCTCGGGGTAGGCAGCCCCACGAAAGCGGAATTCATCATTCCTGCCCGCGACCGCCGCTCCAAGGGCGAGAGCGACCCGGACGGTCCTGAAGCGCTGCTCGAGCGGTACGTGGTGCTCAGCTATCCCTCTCCGGTCGATCTGGAGGCGATCCGGCAAGCCCTGGAGCTGAACCCGAACGTGCTGTGGGTGGGCGAGAACCTGGAGTTTCACGTCTCGGCGGCTCCCAACGATCCGCTGTTTCCGGCGACGGACGTCTTCGGCAATCCGCGGACGCCGGACCAGTATCAGTGGGGGAGCCATGCGTTGAAGCTCCCCGCGGCCTGGGACTACAACAAGGGGCGGGCCTACGTCGGGGTGATCGACCTCGGGATCGATACCACGCATCCGGACCTCCGGCCGTTCCACATGAACGGCTCGACCCTGGTCTATGACGGCGGCAACTTCCGGCCGCAATTCTCTTTCGATTACGGCTATCCCACCGAGAGCCCCAACAGCGTGGACGAAGGGCAGCCGCAGATCGAGATGCAGAATGGAATCCTCGCGCCCCGTACGGTGAGCATTGCTGGGCACGGAACCCATGTCGCGGGCATCGTCGCCGCGACTCCCAACAACCAGACGGGTGTAGCGGGCGCCTGCTGGCACTGCAGCCTGATCATCAGCAAGGTCAGCCGTTTGGCCTTCCGGTCCAGTCAGTGGGTGAACGCCGCGACCACTCAGGCCAACGTCGTCGCGGGGATGCGCGGTGCGATCGAAAGGGGGGCTCAGATCCTCAACCTGAGCCTCGGCTATCGCCCCGACATTTCACCCGTGGCTCCGAACTGCGCGAGCGATCCCCTGAACCCCTTCTGCACGGTCCTCGACCTCGCCCAGCGGCGGGACGTCGCGATCGCCGCAGCCACCGGTAACGACTTCAACCCCGTGGTCGATTTTCCCGCCAGCGACTCCCGCGTGATCGCGGTGGGCGGGATCACCCCGGCAGGGAGCTTCTGGAACGACTGCTCGGCCCCCGGTCCGGAGTGCGGCGGCTCGAACTACGATCCCGACCAGGTCGTCGCTCCCGCCAAGCAGATCCTCTCCACGTTCTATCGCGGGCTCTTCTACCAGGGGGCCGGCCAGCCCTGCGCCGGCTTCGACGATTTCGGCCTCTGCACGGGCACCTCGATGTCTTCTCCCTACATCGCGGGTTCCCTGGGCGTCCTGCGTTCGGTCGATCCGCTGCTTGGGAAGGCGAGCCTCAAGAGCCTGCTGACCGGCAACGTGGACAACCCCGCCGGCTGGAACCCCGCGCACGGCCATGGCAAGCCGAACGTCGGCGCCGCGGTCAAAGCCGCGCTGGGCAAGGTGGGAGGTGTGGTGATCCCCAACCGCCTGACGCCGCTGTTCAGCCTCTACAGCCCGGTTGTCGAAGACTTCTTCTACACGACCGTGCCCCAGATGGCTGCCTCCGCGGTCCTCGACTCGGGCGGCTACAGCTCCTTCGGCCCGCTGGTGCCGGGTTACTCGCTCTATCCGGGGACCGAGTGCCAGGTCGGCCCCTGCGCTTTCGCCGATCCCACGGCGTCGGCCTACGTCTTCACCGGGGACCGCGCTCCGTTCGCCGGCGCGCTCCTGGTGCCGCTCTACCGCCTGAGCTTCAAGGGGTCGAACCCCAACGGCAACACGAGCCATCGGGACACCAACTACACGACCGACGAGAGCGGCATCGTGCTCTTCAAGGGGATCGGCTACGAGCTCGACGGCATCGAAGGGTACATCTACAAGAAGTGCACGCCGGAGCCGAGTTGCATCCCGCCGAGTGCCGTTAAACTGATGCGCCGGTACCACCCGCAGCGCGACGACTTCGCCATTTTCCCGGAGTCCGAGCTGACCACCATGCAGAGCCTGGGCTACACCTCGACGGGCGGCGTCTCCGACGTGCTCGGCTACGTCTATCCGAACGCCGACACGGACGGCGACGCGGTGATCGACGGTTTCGAAAACCTGGTGGGAACCAAGGCGAACCTCGCCGACAGCGACTGCGACGGAGCGAACGACGGCCAGGAGCTCCTCGGGTTCGGGGTGAGCGGCCGTGGCGATCCGAACCAGGGCCCCTGCGGTGCCGTCTTCGCGGACGTTCCGCCGGGCCACTGGGCCAAGAGCTTCATCGAAGCCATCTACATCCAGGGGGTGACCACGGGCTGTGCGACCAACCCGCTGCAATACTGCCCGGGGACCCTTCTGGACCGCGCCTCGATCGCTCCCTTCCTGCTGCGCGCGAAGTTGGGCTCGAGCTTCGTGCCGCCGGCCCCGAACTGCGCCAGCCCGCTGTTCGCGGACGTCCCCTGCACCCACTGGGCCGCCCCCTGGATCGAGGAGCTGGCGCGCCAGGGGATCACCGGCGGCTGCGCGGTCGGCAGCTACTGCCCGGCGGACCCCGTGGACCGTTCGCAGATCGCCGTTTTCCTGCTGCGCACCCTCAACGGGATCACCTACACGCCGCCGCCGGTCAACTGCGGAAGCCCGCGCTTCACCGACGTTCCCTGCACCCACTGGGCCGCGCCGTGGATCGAGGAGCTGGCTAACCAGGGGATCACCGGCGGCTGCACGACGACCGCCTACTGCCCGGCCAGCGTGGTCGACCGTGCCCAGATGGCGGTCTTCCTGGTGAGGACGTTCAACTTTCCGCTGCCCTGAACGTAGAAGCTGGAGCGGGCCGGTTTGGATCCGGTCCGCTCCTTGTGTTTGTCCAGGAGCCGCGTCTTATGAAGAGAGCTTTCGTTCTCGCGTTTTTTCTAGCGATCTCGGCCTACGGCCAGCCCACAATCCCGCAGACTCCTGCCGGCAAGGCCTTCGAGGCCTGGCTCACATCTTTCAACTCTGCGGATCCCGCGCAGATTCGCGCGTTTGACGCAGCCTACCCGCGGGAGAACGCGCCGCCCGTCGAGGCGCGGGTGGATTTCAGCCAGAGGACCGGCGGTTTCACCGTTCTGCGCATCGAGAAGAACGAGCCTCTGTTGCTCGTCGTGCTGCTCCAGGAGAAGAAATCGGACACCGTGGCCCGGATCGAGATGAAAGTGAGCTCGGACGAGCCGCCGAAGATCTTGGGCTCGAGCATGGAGGCCATCCCGCGTCCCGCGGACCTGGCGATTCCGCGGATGACGGAAGCCGCAGCCCTGGCCGCGCTGTCGGCGCGGGCGGACGAGCTCGCCAAGGCCGATGAGTTTTCAGGCACTCTGCTCGTCGCGCGGAAGGGCAAGATCCTCCTCGAGAAGGCTTGGGGCCGAGCCGACCGCGAGGCTGGCACGCCCGCCACTCCCGCCACACAGTTCCGGATCGGGTCGATGAACAAGATGTTCACCTCGATCGCGACGCTGCAACTCGTCGAAGCGGGCAAGCTGTCGCTCGACGACCCGATCGGCAAGCACCTGACGGATTATCCCAACAAGGATGTGGCCTCGAAGGTAACGGTGCGGCATCTGCTGACCCATACCGGCGGCACGGACGACATCTTCGGCCCGGAGTTCGAGAAGAACCGGGACCATCTGCGCGAGCACGGCGACTACGTGAAACTCTATGGGGCCCGCGGGCTCACGCATGAGCCCGGCGCGGAGCACCGGTATTCGAACTACGGGTTCGTCCTGCTCGGCGCGCTCATCGAGAAGGTGAGCGGCGTGTCCTACTACGACTATGTTCGAGAGAAGATCTTCAAACCGGCCGGCATGACGTCCACCGACTCGCTACCCGAGACCGAAAGCCTGCCGAGCCGATCCAAGGGATATCTGAAAGCGAACGGCTCCTGGACCTCGAACGCCGAGACGCTCCCCTGGAGGGGCACCTCCGCCGGGGGCGGCTACTCGACGGTCGGCGATTTTTTCCGGTTTGCGGAGGCTCTCGAAGCGGGGAAGCTGGTTTCCAAGGCGCTGCTGGCCGAAGCCACCAAGCCGCAGATCGAGGGTTACGGATACGGCTTTGGGACCGGGGGTGAAGGAGTCTTGAAAAGCTACGGCCACAGCGGGGGGGCGCCCGGGATGAACGGCAGCCTCCTGGTTTTCCCGAATCTCGGTTACGTGGTCGTGGGCCTGAGCAACCTCGACCCGCCGGCGGCTTCCCGGCTCGTCGAGTACTTCTCGCTCCGGATGCCCGAAAAGCCGTAGCGCGGCAGGAGTTAGAGCGGGAGGATCTCGACCAGCGCCGAGCCGCTTCTGACCATGTCCAGCTTCTGGGCGGCGGCGAAGGAGAGGTCGATCATCCGGCGCCTGGGCACGGGGCCGCGGTCGTTGATGCGGACAACCACGGCCCTGCCGTTCGTCAGGTTGCGGACCTGGGCGAGGGTGCCGAGCGGCAGGGTGCGGTGGGCGGCGGTCAGGGAGTGCATGTCGAACGGCTCGCCGCTGGCGGTGGGGGAGCCGTGGAGCCCGGGGCCGTACCAGGAGGCCCAGCCGCGCAAGGGAGTGTCCGGCAGCATCCGGGGTACCCCGGATGCCCGGTCCTCCGGCAGGGACACGGCGACCTCGGCGGTCGGGGCCGCGCCTTCAGTGGCCGGCCGCCGTGCGGTGTAGAGCACCGTTCCGACGTAGGCCGTGAGGGCGATACAGGCCACCCAGACGAATGCGGCGAAGCCGATCGAAGGGGAGTCGTCCGCACGCAGGACGGTCGTGGAGCGTCTGAACCGAGCCATGATCCGTTTTCCCGCGCGGTTACTGGGCGGCTACGACGACCGACGAGAGGCCGAGGATCGCCAGCTCACGGCGCAGCAGCTCGGCCCGGTCGCGGTCCTCAAAGGTGCCGATCCGCACGCGGCTCCAGGTGCCGTCCGACTGGACGACGGTCTCGGGATAGATCTCCATCAGCTCGCCTTGCAGGGCCCGGGCCCTGCCGCGGTCGTTGAACGCGGCGACCTGGACGGTGAACCGGCTGGAAGCGCTGAACCCGCCGGGGGCGGGGTAGAGCTCGACCAGCCCCGTTCCCGGACCGACCAGGCTGACCTGGCGGGCGGCGGCGTGGGAGAGGTCGATCACGCGGCGCTTGGCAAACGGGCCGCGGTCGTTGATGCGCACCACCACGGACTCACCCGTGCGCGGGTTGCGCACCTCGACCAGGGTACCGAAGGGGAGTGAGGGATGCGCGGCGGTCAGGGCGTTCTGGTCATAGCGCTCGCCGTTGGCCGTGCGGCGTCCATGGAAGTTGGGGCCGTACCAGGAGGCCATCCCCCTCTGCAGGGGAGAGCCGACGGAGGGCACCGTGGGGCGGCGGTTGCCGGAGCAACCGACCAGGCAGCAGACTTGCAAAAGAACGAGTGCGGCGAGACCGGAGCGGACGACGGACGTCGAGAGCCTGGGCTCTGTTCCTTTTCGCATGGGCTTGGTGTTCTCCGTAAGGTGGTTGAGCCATCTTCGTGAGAGCTCTTGGTCCATTGAGCGCTGGAACAAGCTTGCGCATTGCCTATCTTAGCACATCGATAATTCTCACCTTATTTACACCCGGGGAGCCGCCACCTCGACGGCCTGGAGCCCCTCCAGGGCGGGAGCGACGACCTCGGCGAGCAGCTCGTCCACTTGGGCGGCCGAGCGGCCGGTGAAGGCCTGGGGATCGAGCCAGGGCGCGACCTCGTCCGCGGTGAGACGGAAGTCCGGGTCGCCGGTGATCAGGCCGACCAGCGGGTTCTCCCCACCCTTTTCTACAACGGCCTGGGCCTCGAAGCTGTAGCCGCGGATCCTCTCGTGGAGCTGCTGGCGGTCGCCGCCGCGCAGAGCCGCCTCCATGAGCAGGGTCTCGGTCGCCATGAAGGGCAGCTCGCGGGCGACCCGCGCCGCGACCACCCCTTCGCGCACGGTGAGGCCGTGGGCGATGTGGGCGGCGAGGCCGAGGCAGGCGTCGGCGCAGAGGAAGGAGTCGGGCAGCACGAGGCGGCGGTTGGCCGAGTCGTCCAGGCTGCGCTCCAGCCACTGGGTGGCAGCGTTCAGCGGGCCGTTCAGGCTGTCGGTCAAGAGCCGCCGGGCCAGGCCGCACATGCGCTCGGCGCGGATGGGGTTCCTCTTGTAGGCCATGGCGGAGGAACCCACCTGCTCGGCGTCGAACGGTTCGGCGAGCTCGCCCACCCCCTGCAGCAGGCGCAGGTCGGTGCCGTACTTGTGGCAGCTCTCGGCGATGCCGGCGAGGTTGGCGAGCACCTGGGAGTCCTGCTTTCGCGGGTAGGTCTGGCCCGTGACGGGGAAGCTCTCTGCGAAGCCGATCCGCCGCGCGAACAGGCGGTCGAGTTCGCGCACCTTCTCGTGGTCGCCCTGGAAGAGGGTGAGGAAGCTCGCCTGGGTGCCGGTCGTCCCCTTCACCCCCCGGCAGCGCAGGGTGGCGAGCCGGTGGCGCACCTCGTCGAGGTCCATCAGGAAGTCCTGCAGCCAGAGGCAGGCCCGCTTGCCCACGGTGGTGAGCTGCGCCGGCTGGAAATGGGTGTAGGCGAGGCAGGGGATGTCGCGGGTGCGGCGGGCGAAGACGGCGAGCTCGGAGACGGTCGCGGCCAGCCGGCCGGCGAGCAACTCCAGGGCCTCGCGCATCAGGAGGACGTCCGTGTTGTCGGTGATGAACGCGCTGGTCGCCCCGAGGTGGAGGATGCCGCCCGCGCCCACGGCGGTCCCCTGATCCGCCTGCTCGGCGAAGTGGCGCAGGTGGGCCACCACGTCGTGCCGGGTGCGCCGTTCGAGCTCCGCCACCCGCTCGAGGTCGAAGTCTCCGGCCACCGCCTTCAGGGCGGCGATCTGCTCGGAACTGATCGGCAGTCCGAGCTCCTTCTGGCACTCGGCGAGGGCGATCCACAGCCGCCTCCAGGTGGCGAACCGGTGAGAGGCGGAGAAGATCGCCGCCATCTCCGGCGAGGCATATCTTTCATAGAGAGGGTTCTGGGGGGTCTCGGGGAGCATGGGGCGGATTCTACCCGATGCCCCTCCCTGGCCCCTCCGCCGATGATGCTACAATTCGCACCCGCGCCCCCTCCGGCGCAGTCAACTTCCCTGGGAAGCTCCCGCATGACGATTCAAGTGGATTCCGAGATCGGACGCCTTCGCCGCGTCCTCGTACACCGCCCCGGCCGCGAGATCGACTGGATGGTCCCGTCGATGATGGGGAGCCTCCTCTTCGACGACATCCTCGACGGCGCCGAGGCGCGCGAGGAGCACGACTCCTTCTGCGGCGTGATGCGGCAGGCCGGGGTCCAGGTCCTGGAGGTCCAGGAGCTGCTCGCCGGCGTGCTCGGCGACGAGGAGGTCCGCCGCCGGCTGCTCGACGAGATGGAGGCCGAGTACGGGGCCGCCTTCAGCCTGGTGCGCCGGCTCTACGACCTGCCGCCGGCCGAGCTGGCGGCGGCGCTGATCTCTGGGATCCGGGCGACCGGCGAGGCCGGGGCCGGGGTCCCGGGCCACCTCCAGCAGTTCGAGCTGGACCCGGTCCCCAACTACTTCTTCCAGCGGGATCCCCAGGTCGTGATGGGCAACCGGGTGGTGATCTCCTCGATGGCGACGACCGCCCGCGAGCGCGAGCCGCTGATCGCCCGCGCCCTGTTCGAGAACCATCCGGCGCTCTCGGGCGTCGCGGCGCTCTTCGAGATCGACGTGCCGCCCTCGGGGGCACCGCACCACAACCCCCACTTCCCTTACCCCAACCTGGAGGGGGGAGACTTGCTGGTGGTGAGCCCGGAGATCGTCCTGGTCGGCCTCTCCGAGCGCACCAACCGCCGCGGCATCGAGGTCCTCGCCGAGTACCTGCGGCGCGAGGAGACCTCCTTCCGCCACCTCATCATGGTCGAGCTGCCCCGCAAGCGCTCCTACATGCACCTGGACACGATTTTCACCCTGATCGACCGCAACCTCTGCCTCGCCCACCTGCCGGTGATCCTGCCCGGCGGCCCGGAGTCGGCGCACGTCTACTCGGTCGACCTCTACGCCAAAGACCTCACCTTCACGGTGCGCAGCTCGCTCCTCGCCGTACTGGCGGGCCTCGGGCTCGACCTCGAGGTGGTGCCCTGCGGCGGCGCCCTGGACCCGATCGACCAGGAGCGCGAGCAGTGGACGGACGGCGCCAACGCCTTCGCCCTCGCCCCCGGGCTCGTCCTCCTCTACCGGCGCAACCGCAAGACCCTGGAGGAGCTGGCGCGGCGCGGCTGGCGCGTGCTGCCCGAGGACGAGGTGCTGGCCGGCAAGCACGACCTCGCCGCCGGTCCCGCGGTCATCTCGCTGTGGTCCAACGAGCTGTCGCGGGCCCGCGGCGGCCCCCGCTGCATGACCATGCCGCTCGAGCGCGACCCGCTTTGAACCTTTGACTTGTCATCCCTCCCCTCTTAAGGAGAGTTTCGATGTCCCAGCGTCATCTCATCTCGATTCACGACCTGACGGCCGCCGAGGTCCACGGCCTCTTCCGCCTCGCCGCCGACGTCAAGGCGCACCCCGGCGCCTACTCGAACGCCCTGGAGCGCAAGAGCCTGGGCATGATCTTCGAGAAGTCTTCGACCCGTACCCGGGTGAGCTTCGAGGTCGGAATGGTGCAGATGGGCGGCCACGCCCTCTTCCTCTCCAGCCGCGACATCCAACTCGGCCGCGGCGAGCCGATCTCGGACACCGCGCAGGTGCTCTCGCGCTACGTCGACGGCATCATGGCCCGCACCTTCGCCCACCAGACGGTGGTCGACCTCGCCCGCTACGGCTCCATCCCGGTGATCAACGGCCTCACCGACGACCTCCACCCCTGCCAGGCCCTGGCCGACTACTTCACCCTGAGCGAGATCTTCGGTGTCGGCGACCTGAAGGGCCGGAAGCTCGCCTACGTTGGAGACGGCAACAACATGGCCCATTCGCTCCTGTTCGGCGCCGCCAAGGCGGGCATGGACGTCGCCATCGCCTCGCCCAAGGGCTACGAGGTCAAAGAGCACTACGCAAACCTCGCCCGGCAGGACGCCGCGGCCGCGGGCACCCAGGTCTTCTTGACCAACGATCCCAAGGAAGCGGTGAAGGACGCCTCGGCCGTCTACACCGACGTCTGGGCCTCGATGGGCCAGGAGGCCGAGGCGGCCGAGCGCCTGAAGGCCTTCCACGGCTACATCGTGGACGGCGCGCTGATGGCGAACGCCCGGAAGGACGCCGTATTCCTCCACTGCCTCCCGGCCCACCGCGGCGAAGAGGTCGCGGCCGAGGTCGCCGACGGCCCCCAGAGCCGCATCTTCGACGAAGCCGAGAACCGCCTCCACATCCAGAAGGCCATCATCCTCTGGCTGATGGGCGGCGTCAGCCTCGCCGAGCCGACTTGGCGGGCGTAGCCAAAGGCTTTCACGTTAGATGTTTCGGCAGTAGGACGAGAGGTGTACGTCGAGAGACCAGATGTAGACCCGGCGTTGCCGGTGGATTGCGCACTGCCGTTCGTACTCTTTAAAGATCGTCAAGTCTCCGAGCCCGGCTTGGCGGGTGGCCCATTCAGGGAACTCGCCGAGCCACTCCAGCAGCGCTGTGTCTTCAAAAAGAGGTGTCGGAGTGAAGGGAGCCTCTCCGCGGATCGCCTGCTGAATCAGCAAGATGAAACTTACCGCCGTCTCCCTGCGTTGCCGTCCATCGCCGTTCTGACCGATGTGGTTTCCGGTTTCGAGGATGGTGCTCATCGGAAGGAGGAGAGACTCCCTCCGCTTGATCTTGCGCTCCATCTCGCCGTAGACCTCGGCATGACTCCCACACTTGGCAGGGACCTCGAGAATCTCACAGAGTATTGAGGTATCGACCAGGCAGACGCTCACGAAGCCTGGGCCCGCCTCTGGAAGTCCGAAAGCCAGGCGAGCCCTTGCTCGACCTTCACGGCACCATTCCGCTTGTCGGGGGACTTCAGGAACCTGTCCAGAATTCCCTTGGTGACCAACCGGCCGATCGGACCCTGAGCAACGAGTTCCGGGTAGCTCTCCAGATCTTCGAGACGGATCAGCCGGCTATCGCCCGTGTCCGGATCGCGGTAGCAGGCGACGGTGTCGGGCACCGCCTCCAGAGGGATGGCGTCAAGCAGGGCGGGGTTGTGTGTAGTGAGCAGGATCCGCAAGCCGCGTTCTCGGGCAACCCTCTGGATGTTGCTGAGCAGCAACTCGGCCCGGCTTGGGTGGACGCCGTTGTCGATCTCTTCAATGACCACCATCGAACCCTCGGGGACTGAGAGCAAAGCGGCCGCGACTGCGAGGACACGAAGGGTGCCGTCTGAGAGAAGGGCCGCCTCGCGGGGGACCTGCTTGCCTCCGAACGTCTCGTGGAGTTGGACCATCACCTCGTTGCGTGGCGTCTCGAGGAAGGAGATGTCACGGATGTCCTGCTCGGGAAGAGAACGGATGAACTCGAGAACCGCTTCCTTGTGCCCGTCTTCTTCCACAAGTTGATACAGCACTGACGAGAGGGCGGCGCCATCCCCTTGAAGCTTCTTTTCTTGCTGGAAGCTGTAACCCCGCATCCGGCGTGGGTTGGGATCGAGGAAAAGGATGCTCTCCAGGCTCTGGCGCAACCGGGATGCCGCAGGAGGAATCAGTCTCTGTGATCTCTTATGATTAGCCGCGAACCGGGCGGGCGTTGCAATTTGGGTGAAGACGGCTTGTTGGTCGATACAGGAAAGCCTTGGTTTCTTTCCTCCTCGCGCAAAATTGTTGTAAGCGACTTGGATCTCGTTGCCGTAGGGGCTTGCCGGTTCCACGACCTCATACAAGGGGATGTGGGGTGAGTAAGACGGGCAGTCGAGGACCTCGGCGACAATCCGCAGACCCTCTCCCCCGATTCTCAAGGTCGTTCTGAACGATAGGAATCCTGCACGGTCAGAAGGAAGAGCGTATAGCTCGCATCCAAGCGTGATGTCCTGGCCCTCGGAAGTGAAATCGTTGAAGGTCCCGCGGATGCTCAGCTCCTGCTCACGGATGGCAAAAAGGACATCTCCGAGCCGCCGTCCCGAGGCCAGCCAGGACAATAGCTGCAGAGCCTCGATGGCGTTGCTCTTGCCCGAGGCGTTTGCGCCGATCAAGAGTGTCAGAGGCGAGAGAGGCAGCACTGCCTTCTTGAAGCTCTTGAAGTTCTTGATGGTAATGTTCTTGATCATCCTGACCGGAGTCTACACCGGAACCCTGGAGCAGTGGCTCCCGCCTAGATTGCGGGAGAACGCCCTGAAGCTTCGCAGTGATTCCCGGACGTACGGGAGTGTTTCCCGTGGGTACGGGAGTGACTCCCGTAGATTCGGGAGTGACGCCGCAAGTCCGGGAGTAGCTCCCGTTGGTCCGGGAGTGGCTCGCGTTGGCACGGGAGTAGTTCCCGTAGGTCCGGGAGTAGCTCCCGTGAGAACCGGAGTGGTTCCCGTGAATCCGGGAGTGTCGCCCGCAGGTTCGGGAGTGTCGCCCGTGAGTTCGGGAGTAGCTCCCGCTAGCACGGAGCGAGCTTCAGGGGATCGGCGTCTATCGATCAGGGGCCGGGGAAAGCCGGTTCAGCCTCCTGCCCCGTGGGGCGAGCTCCCCGACCTCAGGGGCGGATGACTCGCCCCGAGGGTTCAGGGTCTTGCCCCGCGGGGCAGGACCCTCGCCCCACAGGTTCAGAGTCTTGCCCCAGGGGGCGAGCTTCCCGCTCCTCGGGGCAGCACCTTCGCCCCGCGGTGCGGGCCGTGCGCCCCACGGGGCGGTGACTGGCGATCCAGGGGCCGCAGGCTCGCCCCATGGGGCGGGGTGTTCGCCCCGATGGGCGGATCCTCCACAACTCGGGGCGGGCAGCACGCCCCGAAGGGCGGAGAGCTCGCCCCCCGGGGCAGATCCGCAAAAAAGTCTTCCACGATTAAGTTTGCGCCTAGGACTCCCGACCTCCCCGGTACGGAGCTAGCCCCGAGCCGTGGAGTGGACACGCGCCGGCCGGCGGGAGAGAATGAACGAACAGCTTTCCAACAAGGAGACCCGATGCGCAAGGCAGCAGCCCTTTTTGTGCTCCTCCCGCTGGTCCTGTCTCCGCGTCTCGGCGCGCAGGTCGAGGGCCGCACCGCCACCCCCGCCGAGCTCGGCCTGCCCGAGACGGTCGAGGTGAAGTCCCCCATGCTCCTGGAGATCTCCCTCGGCGCCTCCGGAGAGAAGCGCTCCTTCGCCGACGCGGAGGTCCAGGGCCGGACGATCTACGACACCAAGAAGTTCGTCGTAGACAAGGCCCGTGTCCCGAAGGTCTTCATCCGCAAGCGCCCCAAGGGCCGCACCATGGAGCTTGAGGTCACGCCCACGATCACCACCACCTGGTACCGACAGGACATCGACGTGCTCGTAGCCCTGATCGGCCCGGACGGGAAGGAGGTCGCCCGCCAGCTCTGGGACGACCTGACCGTGGGAGACGACAACAGCGTGGCGAACCGGATGGGGATGGCGGTAGCGGCGCCAGCGCAGACCCGGCATCCGACCGCCACCTTCAAGCTCCCGCAGGCCGACTTTGACGCTCTGTTCACGGGAGCGAAGCCGCCCCTCATCCGCCTGGTGCTGACGATCCAAGGAGACGAAGACGAATAGGAAGGGGCGGTGCTGGGGGCGGCCTTAGGGTGTAGACTTGTCGTGACGGTTGCGCTTCGGCGGGCTCTTGTGCTGCAATCCGGAGTCTGTCGGCGAAAGGATGGCTCCCATGTCCGTAAGTTCTCTCCGGGCTTCCGAGCCGGATGTCCACTATCCGGAATCCGACGGCAAGCCCATGGCGGAAACCGAAATCCATCGCGACGAGATGATGGACACCATAGCGGCCTTGAAGCGCCGCTACCGCGACGCTATGGACGTCTACGTCGGCGGCAACATGCTCTTCTATTACGTGGAGGGGCAACCGAAGCACTGCGTTGCCCCCGACGTTTTCGTGGTGCACGGGGTCCCCAAACGGAAGCGCCGCGTGTACCTGCTGTGGACGGAAGGGCGGTCCCCCTCGTTCGTCATCGAGGTGACGTCGAACTCCACCCGGCGGGAGGACCTCGCGAAGAAGAAGGTCCTCTATGAGCGGCTGGGAGTGGAGGAGTACTTCCTGCACGACCCTCTGGGCGAGTACCTCAAGCCGCAGCTTCAAGGCTTCCGCTTGGCCGACGGCATCTACCAGCCCATTCCCAGGGAGGGAGACGGCTCGCTGGCCAGCCGGACGACGGGGCTGCGGCTGAGGAGCGAGGGGGAGAACCTGCGGCTCCTCGACGCCACGACCGGGGAGCGGCTCTTGTGGGTTGACGAGGTGGACACGGCTCGGGAGGAGGCGGAGGCTGGTCGCCAAGAGGCGGAGGCCGGTCGTCAAGAGGCGGAGGCCAGCAGGCAGGCTGCGGAAACTGACCGGCAGACGGCAGAGATGCGCTTGGCCAAGGAGGTCGCCGTGCGGCGGGCTTTGGAAGAGGAGCTAGCCCGTCTGCGCGGGTCCGGAACCTAGCCGGTCCGGCATCGGTTTTTCAGGCCAACCGCCCCGCCATCTCCCGCCAGGCCTTTCCCCGATGGCTGACGGCACCTTTCTCGGTGCCGGTCAGCTCGGCGAAGGTGCGGGTCTCTCCGTCGGGCAGGAAGACGGGGTCCCAGCCGAAGCCGTGGGTGCCTCGCCCGGGGAGGACGAGGGTGCCTTCGGTTTTCCCTTCGGCGACGATCTCGCGGTCCCCGTCCTTATAGAGGAGGGCGCAGCGGGCGGTGGCTCGCGGGTTGCCCAGGGCGGCGGCCGTGCTCGCCAGGCCCTCGGCTCCCACGGCCTCCAGCATCCACTTGACGAGCGGGCCGGGGAAGCCGTTCAGGGCGGCGAGCTCGAGGCCGGCCTCTTCGACGACGAGGGGCCGGCCCAGGCGGCGCCAGGCCTCGCCGGCCTTGGCGCGCAGCACTTCTAAAAGGTCCAACGATTGGATTTCGGGGAGGTCCAGCTCGACGGCCTCGAGCTCGCGGCCCACGGCGAGCCGCGCTTCGGCGATCTTGCCGCGGTTGCCGGTGACGAGGACGAAGGAGGGCACCGGCTTCAGCGGTTGCCGGCCAGCCGCCGCAGCTCGTCGATCAGCTCGTCGGTCTGGCGGCGCAGGTGCTTCAAGTCGCTCGAGTTGTCGATCACGCGGTGCGCCGAGGCGCGCCGCCTCTCGCTGTCGCCCTGGGCGAGGAGGCGGGCGCGGGCGGCGGCCTCGTTCATCCCCCTCCCGACGGCCCGTTCGAGACGGGTCTCGCACGGCGCCTCGACGGTGACGACCAGCCGGAACCCCGGAGCGTAGCCGGCCTCGATCAAGAGCGTGGCTTCGAGGACCACGACCCCTTCGGCGTCGGCCGTGACCTCCTCGAAGCGCCGGCGCACCAGGGGGTGGATGGCGGCCTCCAGGGCGCGGCGGGCCTCGGGGTCGCTGAAGACGCGGGCGGCGACCTTGGGGTGGTCGACCGCGCCCCGTTCGTCGAGCGCCTCGGGGCCGAGGAGCTGGCGCACCGCGTCGGCTCCCGGCTGGCCCGGCTGGTAGAGGTCCGCGACCAGCCGGTCGGCGTCCACCACCGTGAAGCCGGCTTCGGCCAGCCAGCGGGCGACGGTCGACTTGCCGCTGGCGAGGCCGCCGGTCAAGCCGACGTAGAGGGCGCTCCGGTTCATCGCGTCACCTCGAATCCCTGCCGCCTACGGGCAGCGTGAAGAGTGTTGACCAGGACCATGGCGACCGTCAGCGGCCCGACGCCGCCGGGCACCGGAGTGATGGCGGCGGCCTTGGGGGCGACGCGGGTGAAGTCGACGTCGCCGACCAGGGTCGAGCCGCGGGTTTCGAGCTGGCGCCGGCGGGCCTCGTCGCCGGGGAAGAGGCGCTCCACCTCGGCGGGGTCGGTCAGGCGGTTGATGCCGACGTCGATCACCACCGCTCCCTCGCCCACGTGCTCGGGGCCGAGCATGGCGGGGCGGCCGACCGCGGCGATCAGGATCTCCGCCTCGCGGGTGACGGCGGCGAGGTTCAGCGTGCGCGAGTGGCAGACCGTCACCGTGCAGCTCTCCCGCAGCAGCAGGCCCGCCATCGGCTTGCCGACGATCGAGCTGCGGCCGACCAGCACGGCGCGGCGGCCGGCGAGGGGGACCGCGCTCCTCTTGAGCAGCTCGACGATGCCGGAGGGGGTCGCGGGGGCGAAGCCCTCCTGGTCGAGCCAGAGGCGGCCGACGTTGACCGGGTGGAAGCCGTCGACATCCTTCTCGGGGAGGATGCGTTCGACGATGCGGCGCTCGGCAATCTGCGGGGGGAGCGGGAGCTGCACCAGGATGCCGTCGATCGCGTCGTCCCGGTTGAGGCCGTCGATCAGGGCGAGCAGCTCGGCTTCCGAGGCCGTCGCCGGCAGGCGGATCGTGCGGCTCGCGGCCCCCACCTCGGCGCAGCCCCTGACCTTGCTCCCCACGTAGACCTCGGAGGCGGGGTTCTCGCCGACCAGCACGGCGGCGAGGCCGGGCGGCCGGGCGCCGGCGGCGAGGAGGGCGGCGACGCCCTGCGCCACCTCGGCGCGGAGCACGGCGGCGGTGGCCTTGCCGTCCAGGAGGTTGGTCATCCCGGCAGTCATCCCGGCAATCATCCCGGCACCTGCGCCGGCACCTGCGCGCTGTACAGGCAGACGATGCCGCCCGAGAGGTCCTGCCAGCCGAGGCCGGCGAACCCGGCGGCGGCCATGCGGTCGAGGAAGGCCTGGCGCTGGGGGAACCCGAGCACCGAGTCCGGCAGGTAGGTGTAGGCCGCCCCGCGCGCGGAGACCAGACGGCCGATCCACGGCAGCAGGCGGCGGAAGTAGAAGAGGTAGAGCCCCTTGAGCGGCTGGAGCGTGGGCACGGCGAACTCCAGCACGACCAGCCGGCCGCCTGGCTCGAGCACGCCGGCGAGCTGGGAGAGGGCGGCGTCCAGGTCCGCCACGTTGCGCAGGCCGAAGGAGACGGTCGCGCCCTGGAAGCGGCGGGCGGGGAAGGGGAGGGCCAGGGCGTCGGCCGCGAGGGCCCCGGGCCGCGGCGCGGCGGCGCGCGCGAACTTGCGGCGGGCGATGGCGAGCATCGGCACGCAGAAGTCCGCTGCGGCGACACGCGCTCCCCGCCGCTTGAGCGCCACGGCCTGGTCGCCCGTGCCGCAGCAGAGGTCGAGCACCGCGGAGCCCGCCGGCAGGCCGAGCGCCGCCGCCGCCTTGCGCCGCCACACCACGTCGAGGCTCGCCGAGAGCAGGTGGTTCAGCAGGTCGTAGCGCGGGGCCACCCCGGCGAACATGTCGCGGATGGCGCGGCCCGATTTGTCGAGGGGGGGAGCGGCGGAGTCGGTCACGAGGTAGAGTGTATCGCGGCCGGACCGGCGGAACGCACGGTACCTTGCCCTTGACAAGCCGGTGCCGTATGCCTACCATATGGCTCCTTTGCGTCGCGAAGGTGGGTTTCCCTGCGCTGCCGCGGCCCGATCCAGAGTGGTTGATCCTGAGTGGTCGATCCCAAGTACCATCGGAGAGATGTGAGATGCTGAAGAAGACCTATAGCCCGAAGCTCGCCGAGATCGAGCATCGGTGGCACGTGCTGGACGCCGCGGGGATCCCGCTCGGGCGTCTCGCCTCGCTGGCGGCGCGCCTGCTCACCGGCAAGCACAAGCCCACGTATGCACCGCACATCGACACGGGCGATTTCATCATCGTCATCAATGCCGAGAAGGCCGTGCTGACCGGGCGCAAGGAAGAGCAGAAGATCTACCACTACCACACCGGTTATCCGGGTGGCTTGAAGAGCGAGTCGGCCGCCAAGCTGCGCCAGCGCCGCCCCACCAAGATGATCGAAGAGGCGGTCTGGGGCATGCTGCCCAAGAACAAGCTGGGCCGCCAGCAGCTCCGCAAGCTCAAGGTCTACGCCGGCGGCGATCATCCGCACCAGGCGCAGCAGCCTGAAGCGTTCGACGTTCCCGCCGCGCTCTAAGTCGGTAAACAGGAGAGAGCTCAAGTGAATCAAACCACCAATTATTACGGGACGGGGCGTCGCAAGACGGCCGCGGCTCGCGTTTTCATGCGGCCCGGCGCCGGCGAGGTGAAGGTCAACGGCCGGACCCTCGATCATTACTTTCCGAACGAAGTCCTGAAGATGGTCATCAAGCAGCCCTTGCACCTCACCGAGACGGTGGAGAAGTTCGACATCATCGCCACCGTCAAGGGCGGCGGCAGCGCGGGCCAGGCTGGAGCCATCCGGCACGGCATCTCGCGTGCGTTGCTCGTGTTCAACATCGAGCTGCGCGGCCGGTTGAAGACGGCCGGCCTCCTGACGCGCGATCCGCGCAAGAAGGAGCGCAAGAAGTATGGTCAGAAGGGTGCCCGTGCCCGATTCCAGTTCAGCAAGCGCTAGAAGACCGAGAAGGGAGAAGATCGCTTGGTCGAAGTCACGATGAAGGAACTGCTGGAGGCCGGTGTCCACTTCGGACACCAGACCCGGCGCTGGAACCCGAAGATGAAGCCGTACATCTTCGGCAAGCGCAACGGGATCTACATCATTGATCTGCAGAAGACCCACAAGCTGTTCAACGAGGTCGCGCAGTTCGTGCAGCAGTTGGCTGCCGAGGGCAAGCGCATCCTCTTCGTGGGTACGAAGCGGCAGGCTCAGGAGGCGATCGCCGAGGAGGCTCGGCGGTGTGGCGAGTTCTTCGTCACCAACCGCTGGCTGGGCGGTACGCTCACCAACTTCGTCACGCTGCGCACGTCGATCCAGCGCCTCAAGGAGATCGAGGCGCGCATGAACGACGAGAACAGCCCGCTGACCAAGAAGGAGCTGCTTCGTCTCGAGCGCGAGCACGAGAAGATGATCAAGAACCTCGATGGGATCCGCGACATGGAGGAGCTGCCGGACGCGCTCTTCGTCGTCGACCCCAAGAAGGAATCCATCGCCGTCGCCGAGGCCAACAAGCTGGGGATCCCGGTCATCGCGATCGTCGATACCAACTGCGATCCCGAGCTGATCGACTACCTGATTCCCGGCAACGACGATGCCATCCGCGCCATCCGCCTCTTCGCCTCTCGGGTCGCCGACGCCTACCTGGCCGGTTCCGGGAAGATGGAAGAGACGATGATGATGCAAGCGAAGGACGGCGTCTCCATGCCGATCTTCGACAAGGACGCAGCGAGCGCCGCACCGGCCCACTAGTCCGCCGCCAGAGGTTGTGCCGCCTGGCTCCCCGGCCGGGCGGCGCGGGATAGAGGTCAGTCGAACGCGAGTCGATCTGACCTCTTCTTGTATCCGCATGAAATCCGTTCCGAAGGAGGACGTCAAAATGGAAATTACCGCTCAGATGGTCAAACAGCTCCGCGAGCGCACGGGCGCCGGGATGATGGATTGCAAGAACGCCTTGAACGAGGCCCAGGGCAACCTCGAGAACGCCGTCGACGTGCTGCGCAAGAAGGGCCTCGCCGCCGCGGCCAAGAAGGCCGGCCGCATCGCCGCCGAGGGCGCGGTGGGCTCCTACATCCACGCCGGCGGCAAGATCGGCGTGCTGGTCGAGATCAACTGCGAGACCGACTTCGTGGCCCGCACCGACCAGTTCCAGGAGCTGATCAAGGACGTCGCCCTGCACATCGCGGCGACCGACCCGCGCGCCATCCACCGCGACGAGGTCACCCAGGACGTGCTCGACCGCGAGCGCACGATCTTCCGCGACCAGGCGCTCGCCTCCGGCAAGCCGCCCGCCGTCGTCGACAGGATCGTCGAGGGCAAGATGGAGAAGTACTACTCCGAGTTCGTGCTGCTCGAGCAGCCGTTCGTCAAGAACCCGGACATGACCGTCGGCCAGCACATCGCCGAGAAGGTGGGCAAGATCGGCGAGAACATCGTGGTGCGGCGCTTCGTGCGCTTCAAGCTCGGCGAGGGGATCGAGAAGCGCCAGGACGACTTCGCCGCCGAGGTCATGGCCCAGGCGGGTAGCTGATGGAGTGGAAGCCGGTCTATCGCCGGATCGTCCTCAAGCTTTCGGGTGAGGCCCTGATGGGCTCGCAGTCCTTCGGGATCGACGAGAAGGTGGTCGCCGTCATCGCCGACGAGGTGCGCGACATCCACGGGCTGGGTGTCGAGATCTCGATCGTCGTCGGCGGCGGCAACATCATCCGCGGCCTGGCCGCCAGCCATCGGGGGATCGACCGCGTGACCGGCGACTACATGGGCATGCTCGCCACGGTGATCAACGCTCTCGCGATGCAGGACGCCCTGGAGAAGCGCGGCGTCCCCACCCGGGTGCAGACCGCGATCGACATCCGCGAGGTGGCCGAGCCGTTCATCCGCCGCCGCGCCCTGCGCCACCTGGAGAAGGGGCGGGCGGTCATCTTCGCCGCCGGCACCGGCAACCCCTACTTCACGACCGACAGCGCGGCCGCCCTGCGCGCCAACGAGATCCACGCCGACATCCTGCTCAAGGCGACCAAGGTGGACGGCCTCTACAGTGCCGACCCGGAGGTGGACCCCGACGCGGTGCTGCTGCCCGCCGTGACCTACCAGGAGGTGCTGGAGAAGGACCTCAAGGTGATGGACACCGCCGCGATCAGCCTCTGCCGCGACAACGGCATTCCCATCGCCATCTTCAATCTGATGACCGCCGGCAACATCCGCCGGGTGGTCTGCGGCGAGCGGATCGGCTCCGTCGTCTCGAATTGACAGCGCGCGGCCGGCCGGGGGAAGATTTTTGCCCACGGCCGGCGGCGAGGCCTCGCCGCCCGTGAGATTCAGGAGGGGACAATGAGAGAGCTTTTCCGCGAAGTCGAAACCCAGATGAAGCAGGCCGTGGACCATTTCCATCACGAGCTGAAACAGCTCCGCACGGGCCGGGCCTCGCTGTCGATCCTGGAGGGCGTCACGGTCGACTACTACGGCAGCCAGGTGCCGCTCAACCAGGTGGCGAACCTCTCGGTCGCCGACGCCAGCATGATCGTGGCGCAGCCCTTCGACCCGACGCAGATCGCCGCCATCGAGCGCGCCATCATGAAGTCCGACCTGGGGCTGAACCCCTCGTCCGACGGCAAGCTGGTCCGCATCCCGCTGCCGCCGCTGACCGAGGAGCGCCGCAAGAGCACGGTCAAGAAGGCCCACGACATGGCCGAGCACGCGAGGACCGGCATCCGCCAGGTCCGCCGCGAGGGCAACGACAAGCTGAAGAAGAAGGAGAAGGACAAGGAGATCAGCCAGGACGACGAGCGCCGCGGCCTGGACGAGGTCCAGAAGCTCCACGACCAGTACATCGGCGAGATCAACGGCGGGCTGGCCAAAAAAGAGCAGCAGATCCTGGAAGTCTGACGCTGTTCCTCTACGGCTACCACCCCGTCCGCGAAGCCCTCCGCCACCGCCCCGGGGAGGTCGTCCGCGTCCTGATCTCCGCGGCGCGCACGGGCCGGCGCCGCGAGGAGATCGAAGCTGCGTGCCGCGAGCATGGGGTCGCCTGCGAGGTGGTGCCGGAGCGCGCGCTCGCCGAGCTCGCCGGGCCGGCCCACAACGGCATGGCGGCCGAAGTGCGGGCAGAAGGGCGGGCCGGGGCGGACCGGTCGAGCGGCTCCGAGGACATGGCCGAGGGGGGCGACCCCGATCTTGTCGTGCTCCTGGAGGACGTGCAGGACCCGCGCAACCTGGGGGCGCTGCTGCGCGTCTGCGAGGGGGCCGGGGTCGGCCGGGTGCTCATCCGCGACCGCGGCTCGGCGCCGCTCTCGCCCCTCGTGGCGAAGACCGCGGCCGGGGCGAGCGAGTGGCTGGCGATCGAGCGGATCGGGAACACGGCGATCGAGGTCGAACGGTTGAAGGAGGACGGCTACTGGGTCTACGGCACCGACCCGGACGGCGAGGCGCCCTGGGACCTGCCGCTGACCGGCAAGGTCGTCCTCTGCTTCGGCGGCGAGGAGAAGGGCCTCCGCGCCCGGACGCGGCAGATCTGCGACCGCATGATCGGGCTGCCGATGCGCGGCCGGGTCGGCTCGCTCAACATCGCGACCGCCGCCGCCGCGGTGCTCTACGAGGCGCTGCGCCAGAGGAGCTTGCCAGACGAGGGGTAAACGGCTATGCTCCTCGCCGCTCCTCACGGGGCGGTGGGCCGTGGTTTCTGGAGCTGGGCTGCACAGATCGCCGGCATAGCTCAGGGGTAGAGCTACTGTCTTGTAAACAGTAGGTCCCCGGTTCGAATCCGGGTGCCGGCTCCAGTACCTGCGGCAAGTTGAGAGTTCTTTGGAGGTGTGGCCGAGTGGACAATGGCAGCAGACTGTAAATCTGCCGGGCTTCGCCCTACCGAGGTTCGAATCCTCGCGCCTCCACCATTCCCGTTCGTGTTCTCGAGAGTGACTGCGGGAGTAACTCAGGGGTAGAGTCACAGCCTTCCAAGCTGTTGGTCGCGGGTTCGAATCCCGTCTCCCGCTCCATGCCTGGTCCCTCATCCTTGGCGATGAGGGACAAAAAGGGGTAGACAAGCCGGCTCGGCTCTGGCACAATGCTCCTCCTTCTCCTCGGACGCCCAGATCTTGGGTTGTCCTCGCCGGGCTCCCTGCAAAGGATGTAACCCGCGGCAAAGGGGCTTTACAGAGGCGCGAAGGAGTTGTAGGATCGCGCGGTTTGACTGCCGGACGGCGCCCGGGCAGCGGCCTTGGGCTCGTCCAAACGAGTGTTTTAAGCCCACGTGGCTCAGTGGCAGAGCACTTCCTTGGTAAGGAAGGGGTCACCGGTTCAAATCCGGTCGTGGGCTCCATAGTTTCTAAATACGCATTACGCTCTTCATAACCACCAAGAGATTTCCCAGGAGGCACCTGAAAGCCCATGGCCAAGGAGAAGTTTCAGCGTTCGAAGCCTCACGTCAACATCGGGACGATCGGTCACGTCGACCATGGCAAG
>Ga0190265_10000528_pt1 | contig 26939 bp, 26 predicted proteins | sample Popmic124T_FD_133135 | JGI IMG/M metagenome (GOLD analysis project Ga0190265, IMG submission 133135) | Populus adjacent soil microbial communities from riparian zone of Indian Creek, Utah, USA - 124 T | ecosystem: Environmental > Terrestrial > Soil > Riparian zone | place: USA: Utah | collected...
GAGGAACTAACGAAACATCTGGGGACGTTTACCTCCATCATGACGAACGAGGAAATGGAGGAAGAGCAGATGCGGCATCAGAAGGAGCGTCTGCGTGGTTCTCGTTGATTCGTCGGTTTGGATCGATGCCTTGCGGCAATCGGGTCCTGCGGATATTCGGTAGCGGCTGCAGATGCTGCTGGAGGCTGGAGAAGCTGCCTGGTGCGCCGCAATTCGGCTCGAACTCTGGCCTGGAACACGCGATGCCCGGGAGCGCAGCATTCTGGTGCAGTATCAGTCAATCGTCACTGATCTTCCGGTTACGCAAGGTGTTTGGGCACACGCGATCGAACTGGCTGAGCGCGCCCGCAGCAAGGGAATGAGCTGCCCATATCCCGATCTGTTGATCCATGCCTGCGCAAGGGTAAACCGAGTCGAACTGCTGCACCGCGACAAACATTTCGATCAACTTGCCTCTCTCTAGCCGCCGCGCGGATGACTACGGTTTCGGCCATAGTTTTTCAGATGGGCCTTGTTCGCTGAAAGTTCCGCTGGCAGCGAATCCGAGTGAATGACCAGATCTTCCATGCGACCCCAGAGTGAACCCTTTGCGCGCTTCGCCGGCGCCGCTTTGTGAGTCAGCCGTTCACGAACAATCTCGGATTTCGACATGTTACGAGCCCTGGCGGCACCCGAAATTTCCGCAAAGAGCTCATCGGCGACTCTAACGGTGAGCGTTTTCAGCCGAGCAAAACGTATTGCCGCTCTGACAAAACAACAACTCCGCGCCTTTCGCGGCGGACCTACGCCGCCAAAAAGCAGGTGATTCAAGCACGCCTGGTTGAATACCACCATTCCGTCGCCCCCTTCGGGACTCCTGCTTTCGTGGAAATGATTTACCCGGAGTTCCGCCAAAAGGCTTCACTCCGGGCTCTATTGCGCCGCACCTTTTGTGCTTCCCTTTTTCTGTCTGAGACGGCCGGTGAGCGCATCCAATTCGCGCATAAAATTGCGAGGGCCATGGACCACCGTTACAGGTAACGGATGTCCCGCGAATACACGCTCCAGCGCGCTCCCTCCGCGACCGCGATCAACATTGATTACGCGGCGGAGCTGAATGAGCAGCAGCTCGCGGCGGTGACCGCGTCGCCCGGGCCGCTCCTGGTCATCGCCGGCGCGGGCAGCGGGAAGACGCGCACCCTCATCTACCGCGTCGCGTACCTGCTCGAGAACGGGATCGACCCCCGCAATATCCTTCTGCTCACTTTTACGAACAAGGCCGCCCGCCAGATGCTCGATCGCGTCGCGAACCTGCTGCCGGTGGATGCGAGCGGACTCTGGGGCGGCACCTTCCATTCGATCGGAAATCGCATGCTGCGCCGGCATGGAAGCGCGCTCGGGTATTCGAGCGGGTTCACCATCATGGATCGTGAAGATCAAAAGGATTTGATCAATACCGTGGTTGCCGCGGCGGGAATCAACCCGAAAGAGATGCGATTTCCGAAAGGCGATGTGCTGGCCGAGATTTTTAGCTTCGTCATCAACACCGAGACGGCCATCGATGCGTTGCTCGCGGAAAAGTTCCCGTATTTCCTTCCGCTGCTCGAGCAGATCACGGACGTGCACGTGCGTTACGAGAAAAGGAAGAAGTCCACGAACTCGATGGACTTCGACGATCTCCTCGAGAAAACGCTCCGGATGCTGAAAGAGCACGAGGAGATCGCGGCTTTTTACCGGCGGCAGTTCCAATTCATTTTGGTCGACGAGTATCAGGACACGAATAAAATCCAGGCCGACTTCATCGACACGCTCGCCTCCGAGCACCGGAACGTGATGGTGGTGGGCGACGACGCGCAATCGATCTATTCCTGGCGCGGGGCGAATTTCAAAAACATCCTGGCCTTTCCGCAGCGCTATCCGGATGCGCAGGTCTTCAAGATCGAGATGAACTACCGGAGCGTGCCGGATATTCTGCGCGTCGCCAACGCGGCGATCGCCGCGAACGTGCAGCAGTTCCGGAAACAACTCAGCGCCACTCGGCCGACGAACTCAGTCAAGCCGGCCGTGGTGGGATTGAACGACGGGAGCGAGCAGGCGCAATTCGTGGCCCAACGGATTTTGGAACTGCGCGACGAAGGCATCGAGTTGAATGAGATCGCGGTTTTGTATCGGGCGCATTATCACGCCATCGAATTGCAGCTCGAGCTGTCCCGGCGCGGAATTCCCTACGTGATCACGAGCGGCGTTCGATTCTTCGAGCAGGCGCATGTGAAAGACGTGACGTCGTTCATCCGGTTCATCGCAAATCCGCGCGATGAGGTCGCGTTCAAAAGAATGGTGAAGTTGCTGCCCGGGATTGGGGGGAAAAGCGCGGATAATCTTTGGCGGGCCTGGGAAGGCAAACTGGACGAGCAGGGGGAGGTCACCTCGTGGAGCGAGCGGCTCCTGGCGATGGCCGTCGGCGCGAAATCAAAGAAAGCGTGGGAACAGCTCGCGCATACGCTCGATGAAATTGCGCCGGGCGGGCAGCCGAATCCGCCCTCGGAAATGATCACGTCGATCGTGGAGGCGGTTTACGACGATTACGCGAAAGCGAACTTCACCAACTATGAGTTGCGCCGGGAAGACCTGAACCAGCTCGCGGCCTTCGCGCGCCAATTCAAGGATGTGCACGAATTTCTCTCGCAGCTGGCGCTGATCAGCAACATCGATGCGGAACCGGCGCTGGATCAAACCGCGGACAACGAAGCGGTAAACCTATCGTCGGTGCACCAGGCCAAGGGGCTCGAGTACCATACCGTCTTCGTGATCTGGCTGACGGATGGGATGTTCCCGAGCTCACGCTCACTGGAAACGCGCGACGCAATCGAGGAAGAGCGCCGGCTGTTTTACGTCGCGATTACGCGCGCGAAAGACGAGCTTTATCTCACGTTTCCTCACATGCGTTTGAACGCGGGTTACGGCGACATGTTCCAGAGGCCTTCGCGCTTCCTGAAGGAAATTCCGACGCAGCTGGTCGAGGATTGGCGGATCCGGCGCAGATAATTTTTTGGCCACGGATTAACACGGATGAAACACGGATAGGGATATGCTGGAAATCGACGACGAACATCCGAGCAAGCTGCTTCATCGCGAGGTCACGGAGAGAATCATCGGGGCGGCTTTCGAAGTGCATGGCGAACTGGGATACGGCTTTCTCGAACGCGTGTACGAGCGGTCACTTCAAGTGGAACTAATTCGGCGAGGTTCGGCGGCAGAAATCGAAAAACGGGTGCAGGTGCGTTATAAGGATATTGTCGTCGGAGATTATGATTCTGATTTGATTGTCGATGGGTGCGTGCTCGTCGAATTAAAGGTTAATCCTCAGTACGATCGCCGGGATGAAGCCCAGCTGCTTAATGTGTTGAAGGCGACTGGCATCAAGGTTGGGCTCCTCGTCAACTTCGGACGGACGAAAGTCGAGTACAAGCGGCTCGTCTTTTAAATCCGTGTTTCATCCGTGTTCATCCGTGGCTGAATTCTCCCCTGCATGAATCTGTCGCCCGAGCAAAAAATTGCTGGGGTGCTGGCGCCGCTCTTCGCGCTGCGCCGGGAGAACGACCTGGGCATCGGCGATCTGGAGGCGTTGCGGCAGTTTATCGATTGGGCGGCCGGGATCGGGTTCAAGATCGTCCAACTCCTGCCGATCAACGAAATGGGGGGCGATCATAGTCCGTATAACGCGATCAGCGCGGTCGCGCTGGAGCCGACGACCTTGCACCTTGCGCCGGGATCACCCGGGGATCTTTCCCAGGAGGATTTCGACAGCGTCATCGCGCGAAACGATCTCGAGAAGTTGCGCAAAGGCGCCGTGAACCACGGTCGCGTCCGCCGTCTGAAAATCGATCTCCTGGAAAGGGCCTTCGTGGAATTTTCCCGGCGAGCTGGGGAAGACGCAGGCCGCGCGACAGACTTTGATGCATTCTGCGAAGCCGAGAGAGCGTGGCTGGCGGATTACGCGTTCTTCCGAGCGCTCATGGAAGGAAATGGCAACCAGGAAACGTGGGACAAGTGGCCGGAGGAGCATCGCACCGCGGCGGCGGCGCGGGAATGGCTCGCGACCCAGACAGCCGAAGTGCGGCGACGTTTTTCCGAACGCGAATCATTTTTCAAATATGTCCAATGGGTCGCATTCGACCAATGGGGTGGAATCAGAGCGTACGCGGAAAAGCGCGGCGTTGCGTTGATGGGCGACATCCCGTTCGGGGTCAATTACTACAGCGCGGACGTCTATTCGCGGCGGGATGAATTTGCCCTGGACTGGTCTGGCGGGGCGCCGCCCGAACCTTATTTTAAAGACGACGCGTTTACCCAGAAGTGGGGACAGAACTGGGGCATCCCGCTCTACCGCTGGGACGTAATGCGGGCGCGAAATCTCGCCTGGTGGCGGCAGCGGGTGCGGGGCGTCCGAAAGATTTTCCACGTCTTTCGGATCGATCACGTGCTCGGCTTTTACCGGATCTACGCGTTTCCCTGGCGACCCGAACGCAATCCGGAATTTCTGCCGCTGTCGTGGGATGAAATGCGCGAACGGACCGGCGGGGCGATTCCACAGTTCTATCCGCGCGATGATTCCACGGGGGAAAACTGCGAAGCGAATCGCCGCGAAGGCGAAGATTATTTGCGCGCGGTCCTCGAAGAGGCGGGGGACACCCGCGTAGTCGGTGAAGACCTGGGGACCGTGCCCGATTATGTCCGGCCGAGCCTGCGTTCGCTGGGCGTGGCGACTTTCAAGATTCCGCAATGGGAGAATTACGACGACGGTCGATCGATCCCGGGCAGCGAATACCAGCGTGTCTCGGTCGCCACCTATGCGACCCACGACCACAAACCTCTGCGGGCGCTCTGTCAGGAGGCCGTGGAGAAATCGAACCCCGACGAGGAGCAAGCCAGACGCGACGTGGCGAAAATCGCCGAATTCGCCGGCGCGCCGCCACTCCAGGAAGGGACAAAGTTTGAGACCGACTTCTATCCGCGGGTGATGGATGCGCTCTTCCGCAGCGAATCGTGGATTGCCATCGTCATGATCACCGACCTTCTGGCCCGCAAGGATCGATTTAACGTCCCCGGAACCGCGGCGAAGTCGAACTGGAGCCGGCGCATGGCGAAGACGGTGGCGGAATTGGGCGCGAGTCCGACGATTCGAAAACGGATTAGGATTGTCCGTGAACTGCTCGAGAAGACGGGACGCGCGTCATCCTGAGCGGAGCGCAGCGGAGTCGAAGGACCCCGTGGTTTTCGTTCGACGTTCCACGGGGTCCCTCGGCTTCGCTCGGGATGACATGGATCGGTATCTGTGGCTAAATAAATCATGAACTCACCTATTAAAGTGGCGATCACCGGAGCGGCCGGACAGATTGGTTATGCGCTAGTCTTCCGCGTGGCATCCGGCGCCATGTTTGGTCCAGACCAGCCGGTCGCATTGAACTTGATCGAAATTCCAGCCGGCTTCGAGGCGCTCAAAGGGGTGGTGATGGAACTGGATGATTGCGCGTTCCCCCTCCTGAACAACGTCGTCGCCACCACCGATCTCGATGAAGGGTTTCGGGATGTGAATTGGGCCCTGCTCGTAGGCAGTGTTCCGCGCAAAGCCGGGATGGAGCGAGGGGATTTGCTCGGGATCAACGGGAAGATTTTTATCGGCCAGGGGCAGGCCATCGAAAAGAATGCGGCGAAGGATGTGCGAATCCTCGTGATCGGCAATCCGTGCAACACGAATTGCCTGATCGCGATGAACAACGCGAAATCGATCCCAAGCGATCGCTGGTTTGCCATGACGCGGCTGGACGAGAACCGCGCGAAGGCGCAGCTCGCCCAGAAAACCGGCGTGGATGTTACCGAGGTCACGAACATGACCATCTGGGGGAATCATTCCGCGACGCAATATCCCGATTCCTACAACGCGAAAGTCAAGGGTCGCTCCGCGGCGGAAGTGATCGGCGACGAATCATGGTTGAAGGAAACGTTCATTCCCGCGGTGCAACAACGCGGCGCCGCCATCATCAAGGCGCGCGGTTCCTCCTCCGCGGGATCGGCGGCCAATGCGATCGTGGATACGGTCCGGTCGCTGACTAACGATACGGCTGAGGGCGACTGGCATAGCGTGGCCGTATGCTCGGATGGCAGCTACGGCGTCGAGGAAGGATTGATCTGCTCGTTTCCAGTCCGCACTCGTAACGGGAAGTGGGAGATCGTCCAGGATGTGCCGCTGAACGAATTTGGCCGGGCGAAGACGGATGCCTCGGTCGCCGAGTTGAAGGAAGAGAAGGCGCTCGTTGGCGAGTTGATCGGGTAAGCAATTCGCTGGCAAAGGCGGTGTCATCCCGAGCCGCGCAGACGGGACCGCGACCATGGGAGGAGCGCCGACCTCACGATGCTCAGGCGCTGCCGCGTTACGGACGGCGTGTTATACGAATGATGCCCTACTTTTTCTCGAACACGTGCATTTCGACTGCGAGGTCCCTCGCCGTCTGCGCGGCTCGGGATGACACCTAATCGCCACACCACCGTGTGTGCCGCGAGTCGGCCTTCACGAAATTGGTTTGCGTCCCCAGACGGAGATTAGTTCGTCGCCCGGTTTTGTTTCGATCGATTGGAAGCCGGCACGGCGGAGGTATTCCTGCAACTCCTGCGGCGTCGAGCAAACCGTGATGTGGTCGGGGCGCTCAGAGACCGGGAATTTCCGGTGCGTCTCGAAGATGGACCAGCCGGCATCGGAACAAAGATTCACGTTATCGACGTAGAGCTTGCCTCCGGGACGCAGAACGCGAAAGGCCTCTTCGACGTATCCATAGCGATCCCAGCCCTCCAAGTGCATGAAGACAACCGTGCAATAGACAAGGTCGATCGAATTGTCCGGGATGGGGCGCAGATCATTTCCAGACAGTTCGACGAATTCCACGTTCGAAAGACCCTGGAGCCGCTCGGCCGCAAACGTGAGCATGTTCGGAGAAACGTCGGCGCCGATCCAGCGACGGCAACGGCCGGCCAAATGCTTTCCGACCCGCCCGACCCCGCAGCCGATTTCCAGAACGACATCGGTGGGACTGATGCCGACGTTATTCAGGAGAAATTCGGCCGTGCCAGCGCCGCTCGCCTCAAAAACAGCCTCATCTTCGGTGCCGCTAACGTGCATCTTCGCACTGGAGAGCGATTCCGAGAGCGCCGTCCAAACGCCCTTGTAATCCGAACGCATGGTAGTCTTACGGTAATTCCTGGCCGATCAGGCGCTCCAGCGCTTCGTGATATTTTTGCGAGGTTTTCTCAATGATCCCGGCGGGCAGCGATGGGGCAGGCGGAGTCTTGTCCCAATCGATCGTCTCGAGATAATCGCGCACAAATTGTTTGTCGAAGCTGGGAGGACTTTGTCCGACAACGTATTGATCGGCCGGCCAGAAGCGCGACGAATCGGGCGTGAGACATTCGTCGATCAGGAGCAACTCGTCGCCGAAAAGACCGAATTCGAACTTAGTGTCGGCCACGATGATCCCGCATTTCGCGGCGTGCGCCCTGCCTGCCTCATAAATCTTCAGACTCAGAGCCTTGACCTGCTCCGCAACGTCTTCGCCGAGCAGCCGGCAACATTCGTTCCAATCGATGTTCTCGTCATGGCCCACGTCGCTTTTCGTCGAAGGAGTGAAGATCGGCTCTGGCAATTGAGAGCCGAGTTGCAGGCCTGGCGGGAGCGCTGCGCCGCAAATCGTTCCGCTCTTTTGATACTCTTTCCAGCCCGAGCCGGCGAGATAACCCCGGACGACACATTCCACGGGAAGCGGCTGCGCTTTGCGCACGATCATCGAACGGCCGTGCAATTCATGATGGTAGGGGGCCAATTCGGGCGGGAATTTTTCGATGTCGGCGGTGATCATGTGATTTTGGACAAAAGTGAAGCGCCGGAACCAAAACGCGGAAAGCTGGTTCAGGACGGCGCCCTTGCCCGGAATGGGATCGGGGAAAACGACATCAAAAGCGGAGAGCCGATCGGTTGCGACGAAGAGGAGCGTTTCGCCCAGATCGAACACTTCGCGGACTTTGCCGCTGCGGAGTTTCTTTATTTCGGGAAGATCGAGTGAAGTTATAGGAGAGCTTTGCACAGGTATAGAGTGAATGGTGATCAGTGAATGGTGAATGGTGAAGAGCCCAACTTTGCCAACGGTTGATAAAAACGCCAGTTCCCGATTCACTATTCACCGATCACCATTCACCCTCTCTTCCAATGGCCGGCCTTGTCATCAAACCTCGCGCGCGAATCCTGCACGGGCACGATTGGGTGTTTTCCGGGGAAGTCCTCAAGGCGTTCGGCAATCCAGCGGACGGCGATGTCATTTCGCTGAAAGACGGAAGAGATCACCTGATCGGCAGTGCGATTTACAACAGCAAATCGCAAATCGTGGCCCGGCGATTCTCGCGGCGGCGGCAGGACCTGGATCTTGATTTTTTCCAGCGCCGGATCGCGCAGGCAATGGAGTATCGGCAGCGGCGTGGGATCGATCCGCGGCTTTGCCGCGTGGTCTGGAGCGAGAGCGATGGATTACCGGGCGTGATCGTCGATCGCTACGGGGATCATGCCGTGTTGCAGACGCTGACTCTGGGGATGGACCTGCGGAAGGGTGTCATCGTCGAGGCGTTGCGGACGGCAGCCGGAGCGCCCCTGCAATCAATCATCGAGCGCAACGATGCCCCGGTGCGGCGAGCGGAAGGGATGGAGTTGCGCAGCGGGGTCCTGATGGGCGAACCGCCGGATGGACCTGTCGTTATCGAGATAAGTGGGACGCCACAGCGGGCGTCCCTCCAGTTGGAGATTGATCTCATGCACGCGCAAAAGACGGGATTTTACCTGGATCAATTGGCGCATTACCCAGCCGTGGCGCGCCAGGCGCCGGGGCGGCGCGTCCTGGATTGTTTCACGAATCAGGGCGCATTTGCCCTCGCCTGCGCGCGGGCCGGCGCGGCCAGGGTAACCGCGGTGGAAGCGAGCGCGGAAAATATTGCGAACTCGCGGCGAAACGGGGAGCGCAACAAATTGCCGGTCGAGTGGATCGAGCAGGACGTGTTTCAATTCTTGCGGTCCGCGGAAAAGGCGGAAGCTGAATACGATCTCATCATTCTCGATCCGCCCTCCTTCACCAAAACGAAGGGCGGTCTGCGCGACGCGTTGCGCGGCTATCGCGAGCTGCACGTGCGGGCGTTTAAACTGCTCTCGCGCGACGGGATGCTCGCGACTTTCTCCTGCTCGCATCACGTGAACGAAACCATCTTCAACCAGACCATCGCGGATGCGCTGGTGGATGCGCGCCGATCCGCCCGCCGGCTGCATCGCTTCGAGCAAGCGCTCGATCATCCCATTCTTTCAACGTTGCCGGAGACGGAGTACTTCAAGGGAGTGCTGCTCGAAATGGTGCCGGGGAGATGAACCGGAGGAGCGCCCTGAACGCCCGGAAGTCTTCCCAAATCGAATTTGCCGTGGCGATCGCGGCGCTGATCGCGTTGAAACTTTGGCTCGTCCAGGCCGAGGACATTATCGGAAGCGCCACGCAGTATGACGCGCTTTGGTTCGTTCGTTCGGCCAGCCATTGGTACTGGGATGCGCCCTACAGCTGGACGGCATTTGTGCGGCCATGCGCCTATCCTCTCTGGATCGCGGCCGTTCATCTGCTGCATCTTCCGCTGCGGCCGGCGATCGAAATGCTTCAAATCGGCGGCGCCCTCGTCCTTCTGATTGCTCTGCGAAGAATCGGCGCGGGGCGCTGGCTCGCCGCCGCCTGTTTTGCGGCCATCTGCTTCCATCCAGCCGGCTTCCAACTCAATAATTATACGATGTCCGACACCTTTTACGCGGCTGCCCTGTGGTATGTGCTCGGCGGTTTGATTCTGACGGCCGCGACCCGACACACATGGATTGCCGTTGGAACAGGAGGAATGATCGCGATCCTTTGGAATACGCGCGAGGAAGGCCTGCTCGTCGCGGCCTTGGTGGCGATCTGGTCGGCCATACTTTTCGCCCAGGAAAAAAGCCCTGGCAGCTCCACGCGCCTGGCGCTGGCGCGAATCGCAAAACCGATCGTGGTCACGTGCGCCGTGGCCGCGCTGGCGATTACCGGCGTTTACACGACAAATTACTTGGTCTACCGATCTTTCGCGCGGTCCGAAATGACGGCGCACAGCTTTCAAGCGTTGTTTCACGCTCTTCTGCGCATCCGGCCATCCGAGCCAAAGGGATACGCGCCAATCACGACCGACACGTTGCAACGCGCTTTCAACGTGAGTCCGACCTTCGCGCAGCTCCGGCCGCAATTCGACGGACCGCTCGGTGAAGCGTGGCGCACCGAAACCAGTCGTCGCGTCGGGATTCCCAACGAAATTGGGGTGGGCTGGATCGTCTGGGCAACGCGTCACGCTGCCAGCGTCACCGGCGTCTTCGACACCCCGGAAGGGTCGCAGCGCTTCTTCAAAAACGCGGCCCGGGAAATCAATATCGCGTGCGACGACGGCCGTTTGCCGACACGGTTCGTCGTGGATGGCTTTCTGGATCCGTTAGCGCAAAGCGGCGGATTGGGCAGGCTGCCTGCCTCCCTCGCGCGCGTCGGCGCCAGGTTCTTCGCGCGTTGGCCCAGAAGCACGCTCGGCGATGACGAGATCCTGACTCCAGCCGAGGTGTCGCTCTACGACGAGATGACGGGCCGCCGTTCCGCAGGAACATCACCAGGAACCGGTCTCGCCGTCTTGCTCGAGAATTTTATCGGGCGTTATCATTTCGTCGCCGTGATTCTCCTTCATTTGCTCGCGATCGTCGCCCTAGTATCACTTGCGCTTACTCGACGCCGAGCGGGACCCTGCGGCGGATACGGGGCAGCGATCGTTTTGCTCGGGAGCGCCGTGTTCTTGCGGGTGGTTCTCCTGGCCTGGCTGGACGCGACTGCGTTTGACGCCACCGGCGATCGTTTTCTGTTTCCGGTCCTGCCACTGTGGACAACCGTGCTCGTGCTGACGGTAGGGTATGCTGCGGCGCGCATGTTCCACTCGAACGAGGAAGGTAAGGACGTTCCGCGCCCTGGTGGCTGACCGGAACGGGTCGGGGCGCGTTGATTAGCGGTTAGACGGGTTTCCGCGCGATGAGAACCGAGTCGTGCCACTTGTTGCTTTCCTCATCGTATTCCGGCAAATCTTCCCATTGCGTGCTGGCCTCGATCACGTCGAGCCCGGCGTAACGCGCGAGCGCGCGCAGGCCGTCCGGATACATGCGCCAGCAGTCAACGGGGAAACGATGCTCCGGGCCGCTCGATGGGACGATGATGCAACAAAGGCCGTTCGGCCTCAGGGTTCGCGTGATCTGGCGCATCGTTTCCCAGAAAAATTCCGTGTGCTCAAATGTCTGGCCGGCGACAATGACGTCCGCGCTTTCCGGCGCCAATTCCCGCCAGTCGTACGGATTGGCCAGGATAAGGTCGACGTTGTTCCCGCCGGCCAGATCGACTCCGAGATATTGCCACGGCGGGACGGCAAAGAGCGGCCGGTAGGAACCGTTTATGTCCTGACTTCCCAGGTCGACGATCACGAGCGGTTCCTGGCGGCGCGTTTCGAGATGGTCGCGCCGAAAGGCGGTCATTTTGTCGAACGAGCTTTGGTGCATCTGCTCGCAGTGAACCCTGCGCATCGGTTTTTCGCAACTCTCGTCGCAGGTTGAAGGAAAACCCGGTTTGCAAACCGCCTCTCTTTTCGTTCAGGATGAGTGCGCATGAAGCCAGATCTCGAAGCAGAATTCGCGAAGCTCGCCCCGTGGGTTTTTCAGTTCCGGATCGACGGACATGACTACGGCGGTGCCGTCAGTGCGGCCGGCGACGCGCGGGTAGAGCGTTTTTTTCGCTTCGCGCCCAACGCGGCAACGATTCTCGAGCTGGGCGCGCTGGAAGGCGCGCAGACCTTTCTCCTGGCGGAACGGCCCGGAATGAAAAAAATCCTCGCTCTGGAGGGGCGTGCCGCAAATCTCCGCAAGGCTCGATTTGTCCAGGAACACTTGCGCGTGAAGAATGCGGAATTCGCCCAGGCGAACCTGGAGGAGGCCGACCTTTCCAGCTACGGCAAGTTCGACGCGGTCTTTTGCTGCGGCCTCTTATATCATCTGCCGAAGCCGTGGGAGCTGATCCAACGGCTTCCTTCGGTCGCACCCATTCTCTTCCTTTGGACCTCCTACGCGCCCGAGAATGAAGCCATCGAACTTCCGAATGGCCTTCGAGGTAAAATCCAGAGCGAAGGCGGGCCGGACGAACCGCTGAGCGGCCTGTCTCCCACCGCGACCTGGCTGACCCTGGAATCGCTGATCACAACCCTGACGGCGAGCGGGTATCGGAGCGTCCACGTGATCCACAACGATCCGACGCACGCGAACGGGCCCGCGGTTACGATCGGCGCCACAACCACCTAATTCGTTGCCATACCTCTCAGGCTTATTTTCGACGCGCGGATCTGCGCCTGTCGGCCTTGATCCCCGGAAGAACGGTTTTTTGCGGTCCGCTCTTCTCCTTCCTGGGCTATGCCTCCTCTTGGTCGGCGCACTGATCTATCGAGAGTTTCTCTTCGGCGATGCGGTCCTTCTTTACCGGGACATCGGGAGCGATTCATTCGTCCTTTTTTACACAGAGTTTATTCACCTTTCGAACTACGTCCGGAGCCAGGGCTTCCCTTCCTGGTCCTTCTATGTAGGAATGGGTCAGGATCTTGCCTATGCCACAGGCTATCTCATCTGGCATCCTGTCAGTTGGCTACCCAGCACTCTGATCGCCCCGGCGCTTGCCTTCCAACACTTGGGCAAGATTCTCGTCGCGGGATTATTCTTCTTTCGCTTTCTCCAGCTTCGCGGCCTTCGTTCGCCCGCTCCGCTCCTGGGTTCGCTTCTGCTTTCTTTCTCGGCTTATATGTGCATTGGCAGCTGCTGGTATCCCTTCGCCGACGACGTTGTTTGTTTCGCCGCGATATTGTTCGGCGCGGAGCTGGCCGTGCAACGCGGCCGATGGCTCGTCCTTGCCCTGGCGGTCGCGCTGGTGGGAATGATAACTCCATTCCATCTGTATCTTTGCGCCTTGTTCCTGCTGCTTTATGTCCCGATAAGACTCTACGGGCAATATGGATGGCAGCCGCGGATCATCGTGCGCGGTTCCCTTAAACTCGCCGGGGTGGCCGCCCTCGGCGTTGGCCTCGGCGCGATAGTCACTCTGCCCTATCTCCATGCCGCGCTAAACAGTCCCCGCGGTTCCGGGACAACATCGGCCGTGGCAGCGTTGAGTTCCGCGCCATTGTTTGGCCTCGAGTCGTCTCTCCATTACATCACCGCGATCTTGAAACCGTTCGCGAACGACATTCTTGGAACGGGGACCGGCTTCCGTGGCTGGCACAATTATCTTGAAGCTCCATTAACCTACTGTGGGCTTGTTTGTCTCCTCATTCTCCCGCAAGTGCTTATGGACGGAACGCGCCGCCATAAGGCGCTATGCGTCCTCTTCCTGATCGGGATGATTATTCCGACCGTCTTTCCCTGGTTCCGATACCTTTTCTACCTCTTTCAAGGCAGCTATTATCGGACGTATTCTTTATTCTGCGTCCTTGGAGTAATCACTTTGAGCATGATGGCTTTCTCGCGCTACGTGGAAGGCCGCACGCTGCGCCTCTGGCTCCTTTTGGCGACTGCCGCGGTGTTGCTGGGAACTCTTTGCCTGCCCTTCGAGCCCTTTCAGGCCCTCATCAATCCAGGTCTAAAACGCACAGCCACGATTCTCCTGCTCTTATACGGCGCACTTCTGGCCACCGGGCAATTGTTGAAGAAACGAAAAGTTGCGGCGTGGCTCGTTGTCGGCCTATCGGCGATCGAGCTGGTGCAGTTCGATCGAATCACGGTCTCCGATCGTGACACGGTCAAGAGAGAGGAATTAAGCAATCGCAAGGGTTATGAAGCCGAGATCATCGCCGCGCTGCGGGACATCACGACCAGCGACGATGAAAAGTTCTTTCGCATAACGAGGCTCCTGCCATCTGGTTCCGATCTTCCGTTCACCCTCAACGAGGCCATGAGGTTTGGTTACTACGGCACATCATCTTACAGGTCGTTTAACAATCTCAACTACACTAACTTCCTGACCGCGGTAAACGCCATTCCAGCCAACTCTGAAACAGCCACCCGTTGGTCGGTCGGGTTGCTCAATGATCCCATCCTGTCTCTGTTCGCCGCCGAGAAGTATGCGTTGGTGGATGATCCCCTGCCCTTTCGGAGCGCCGTACAATACGAATTCGTCAAGCGCTACGAGAAAGGCTACCTCTTCCGCAACGTCGGATTTCTCCCCTTTGGGCTGGCATTCGATCGCTACGTCACCGAGGGCGCTTTTCTGAGCCTCCCCGCGGCTGAAAAAGCGGCGGTGCTCCTCCGTGCCGTGGTTCTTTCGAATAAGAGCGAAGGCGAGAAGCAGAAACTTAAGGAGGCAGATCTTTCCGATCTAAGACAGGACGCAAGAAATTCCTCGCTTGCTGAAGTAGTGGCCGAGCGCCGGAGCACGGCTCTCGAGCTTGCTTCTTTCGACCAAACGCGCTTCGAGGGCAAGGTTTCCCCCAAGCAGAAAAGCATTCTCGTGCTGCAAACACCCTTTGACCGCGGATGGCGAGCCTTTCAGGACGGGAAAGCCGTACCGGTGCTAAAAGTCGATTTCGGGCTGCTGGGCGTCGGAGTGGATGCGGGGGAACACAGGATGGAATTGCACTACCGCAATCCTGTCCTGGTTCCTGCGCTGCTGGTCAGTCTCGCGGCTTTCTTGATCCTTGGCGTCGGCTTATGGCGATGGCCGCGCCTTGGCCTCCCAGGCTGAGGCAGATAAACAGGCCGGCGTTTACGCTCGGCGCCACGGCCGATTAATTTTCGCCATTCCCTTTCAAAATGAGAATGCGCTCGTCGTTGGTCCGCCAGAGATAAGGCACGACCGGAGTCATGACCTGCCCGAAATCGGCCTGGACCAGCAGAGGCGAGACCTTTGCCTGCCAGCGATCACGATAGGCAGACCAACCATTCGGATCGCTGGCGTAGCGCAGATCGAATTCACCGGTTACGACATAGTCGAATCGCTCCCGCTCGAGAAGGTCCGCCGCTTCGAACCAGGGAACGACCGTGAGTCCGGCCGCGATCCGTTTCCATTCCGCCGGCAGAATTGAAAGTTCCCGGAGGCCGAGAACGGTGTCTTGCTTTGTTGCATGTTCCTGGAGCCAATCAATAGCCTGAATACGACTGTCCTGATGCGCCATTCGCCGCTGCACCTGGCGGAATGACGAGAAGCCGAGGGAGACAACGCAGCCGCCAATGACCGCAACGCTTATTCCGAGGCGCAGCCATCCGTTTCCTCCCCGGCCGGCCCTGTCGATCAGAGCAGCAAATGCGATCGCGGCCGCGATACACAAGGGCGGAACGAGCGGCAGGAAACTGCGAAACGGCCGAAAGGATTGACCCCAAAACGCCGCGATAAGCGCCGCGGCAAAAAGAATCCAACCCAGCGCGACCGTTCCTGTTTTTCTTTGCCGCAGCATCAAGGCGATTCCCACAAATCCAACGAGCAGCAGGGGCACACCCAGTTCCCAGCTGGAGACCGCCTGCGCGAAGTAACCCCGCGGAGAGGGAATCCGGGCATAGTCGCGAAGATTAGCCAAAACGTCGCGCCAGACTGCAACCGGCTTTAGAAAGGTCATCGGCGCGCCCAACAGAACTCCGAGGACAAATCCTCCCGCGGCAGGAAGGAATAATCCCAAACGGCGCGACCATCGAACCGGGAGAAGCAGGATAGTCGTGAGAACGGCCATGCCGGCGGTTGCGGCAGGGTATTTTGAGGCAAAGGCAAGACCCGTCGCGAGTCCGGCGAGCGCGACGCCTCGCCAGAGCGGTTTGCCCGCCTCCGCCTGGATTCGTGCGCAAAAGTAAAGAACCGCGAGCACGAAAAAGGTCGCGAACGTATCCACGATCACAATCGACGCGCGGGTCACGAGGGCCGGACAGACCGCTACCAGGAGCATCGCCAGGAGGCCGGCCTGGCGGTTGGCAAGCCGGGCCGCGAGAATTCCCGCCAGAATTACGGTGGCGATGCTCAGGCAAGCTGTCGCCAGCCGGCCGGCGACAATTAGTTCGACCGGCGTGATCAGATCGTAGTTGAGTTTCGAGGAAGGAAGGTCGCGCTGCTGCGGAAGGTCTTCCTGAAAAGAGCGGCCATGATAATGGCGATAGAACGGCCCATAAGAAAGCAAAGCCGCGCCGGCGCAATAAGCCGGGAGAGCGGGCAAACCGTACCAGGAAACGTCGAGACTGCGATTGTTGAACGCGTCGATCGTCTGATGAAGCACATGTCCTTCGTCGACATAGTCGATGTAGGGCAGGCCGGATCGAATCGGCAATACTCGAAACAATATGGCCAGGACAAGAATCGCCCCCCAGCAAATCCAGAAGAGGACGCGGTCTCTGGGCGACGACTCGCGCAACAACGCCATCATGATAATTTCAGGGATTCAAAGGCCAAATGCCGTGCCGGGACATTCGCCCAACAAACAGAGTGCGGCGCACGGGATAAAGAATATTCTAATCCCGCGCCGCCGCGCCCTTCCGAATTGAACGCGAACTGGAGTCAAATTCCTTAGTCATGCAGTGGTTTTTTGCTCTCACCGAAGACTCGACCGCGTTTCCAGAGTATTCGGAAATGATCATGGTGGCGGTCCACACAGCGAGGAGATTTACCTCGCTCGTCCCGCACTGCATTTACGATGGCGGCGAAAATGATTTCACGGAGTGGCTGACTCGACAGGACGTGCGGATCGTCCGGCACCGCAGCTTTCTCCGCGAGTCCCTGGCCGAATTGGGCCGGCAGAAGGGAAATCCGCATTTTGCCGCGGCGCTTTCCGGCGCTTTCTCCCGCGTGGAACTGCCGGACCTGGTGACGCGCCCCGGGGGCGCGGCCCGCGTCCTTTATACCGACTGCGATGTGATGTTCGCCGGTGAAGTCGTGCCCGAGCTGGAGGCAAATCCTTGCGAGTATTTCGCGGTCGCTCCGGAAGGGACCCAGGACGATTACGTGAACATGAATACGGGCGTGATGCTGATGAACACCGATCGGCTGCGCGAAAGTCTGCCGAAGTTTCGCGGATTTATTTCGCAAAACCTGGCGGCGCTCGAAAGCGAATCGTGGGACCAGGCGGCCTACCGGCGGTTCTACCGCGATGGCAACGGCCCGCTCTGGGATCGGCTGCGACCGGAACTAAATTGGAAACCGTACTGGGGTGAGTGCGCGCAGGCGAAAATTATCCACTTCCACGGACCGAAGCCATTTCAGCAAAACCACATCGAATCCCACTGGCCCGAACTCAGATCGTTGACCGGCGGCGCTTATCCCGCGCTGGTCGAACGGTGGTCCGAGCTGCTGCGCGAAGCTCGAAAGTCTTCGGGGAAAATTGTGGAATTCTGAAGTTCGCCCGCTAATATCATCTCAGCCGCGCGCGATCCGGGTGCTTGAATCGTGCGATGCCACAACGATTGCCATGGCCGAACGAATACGACCGATCGAACAGATGCTGGAACTAAGCGAAGAAGAAGCGATGTCACCGGAGCATCTCGATTCCCAGGTTCAAAAAGCGCAGGAACAACTGCTGCAACTGAAGCGGCAGTCGGAGCAAATCGAGAAACAAAAGCGCGAGCTCGAAGAACTGAGCCGGCGCCAGGAGGAACTGGAACGCGGCCGCGCGGAAATGACAGACAAACTCTCGCGCTCGCTCGTGATCCTCGAACGCGAAGGATACGATTCGCAAAAAAAACTCGAACAGATTCGCGCGACCCACGAGAGCTTTACCCAGCATTTGCAGCTGCTCGAGGCGATCGAGCCCAAGACCTGGAACCCGGCGGAGCTCCCGAAAGAGTTGAGCCGGGCCTTGAGCACAGTGGACGACGCGCGGACGGAATTCAGCCAGCAACGGAGCCGGCTCGAGGCCGGGAACATGGATCAATCAACCGACCTGGATTTGCCGGAGGCCGCGCCGGGTCTTTCGGGACTGGCCGGCGGGAAAACCTTCGCGCAATGGGTGCAGATCGGTTTCGCCATCACTCTGCCGCTGATTATTTTTGGGATCATCGCGCTCCTGATTTTCTTTTGGGTGGCCGCGAACACTCAATGATTCCGCATGCGCCGCCGAACGCTTAAAGCCGGAACGCCGCTCAACCAAAAACAGGAAGAACTCGCTTAGCGCGAATCGCAGCTTCGCGGCGAAATGGAAAAGCTGGAGCGCATGATCGCGGAAGCTCCCCGCGTCGCCGAGGAAACGACCCGCCGGCAGCGCGAGGAATTGCTGGAGCGTGCCAGCGAAGGCCGCAGCCGGCTGGATGTCTCGGTCGCGCTCCAGGACAAGCGCTGGGGGGACGACAGCCACGTCGGGGGCCGGCGCGTCTCGCTGCGGAAGGAACGGCGCGAAGGCCGGATCATTTTTCTTGTTCTGGTGATTGCGCTCTGTATCGCCGTCATCTGGCTGGTGAGCCATCTCCCGTTTTAATCGATTGCCGCATGGCCGAGCCCGTTCAGATCGACGTGGCGCACGTCGCGAAACTCGCGCGGCTCAATCTCACCGAGGCGGAGACGAAACTCTTTCAAGCGCAACTGGGGCGCGTCCTGGAATACGCGGAGAAATTGCGGGAACCGGATACGAGCCAGGTCGAAGCGGCGGCACACGCCGTTCCCATTTTCAACGTCTTCCGCCAGGATGAGCCGCGAGGCGGGTTGAGCGCGGAAGAAGCGTTGAGCAACGCGCCGCGTCAGGCAAACGGCCTTTTCATCGTCACGAAGGTGGTGGAATGACGGGAGCCGATCTGCCGGCGCTTAGCATTGCCGAGCTGCGGACGCTTCTCCGTCAACGCGACGTTTCTCCGCGCGAAGTCCTGGAGGCCCTTCGGTCCCGGATCGCGGAAGTAGAGCCGGGCATCGACGCCTATCTCTCGATCGATTTCGACGACGCCCTCAAACAGGCGGAGCGCGTCGATGTGAATTTGCCGCTCGGAGGCGTGCCGATCGCGATCAAGGACATGATCAGCGTGGCGGGCCAGCCGTGCACCTGTGCCTCGAAGATCCTGCGGAACTATCGGGCGCTCTACGACGCCACCGTCGTTCGCAAGCTCCGGGCCGCGGGCGCGATTCCATTTGGCAAAACCAACATGGATGAATTCGCGATGGGCGCGTCCACCGAGAACTCGAGCGTGAAAGAGACTCGAAACCCGTGGGACATCTCGCGCGTGCCCGGCGGCTCGAGCGGCGGATCGGCAGCGGCGGTGGCGGCGGACGCGGCCTTTGGAGCCCTCGGCACAGACACGGGCGGTTCGATCCGGCAACCCGCGGCGCTTTCGGGCGTGGTGGGAATGAAACCGAGTTATGGCCGCGTTTCGCGCTTCGGCCTGGTCGCGTTTGCCTCGTCGCTCGATCAGGCCGGCCCGCTGACCAAGACGGTGCGCGATTCGGCCTTGATCATGAATGCGATCGCCGGACCCGACCCGCTGGACTCGACCTGTTTAAACGACGCGGTCCCGGATTACGCCGCTGAGCTGGGGCGCGACTTGCGCGGGATCCGCCTCGGTCTGCCAAAGGAATACATGATCGATGGGATCGATCCGCAGGTGAAAGCGGCGGTGGAAAAGGCGGTGGCGCATCTCAACTCGTTAGGCGCGGAGATCATCGAAGTGTCATTGCCCCACACGGAATACGCGATCGCCTCCTATTACATGATCGCGAGCGCCGAGGCGTCCGCGAATCTCGCGCGCTTCGACGGCGTGCGTTACGGCCACCGCGCGGAGAATCCGCTGAATTTGTTCGACCATTATAGCCGGACGCGGGAGGAGGGATTTGGCCCGGAAGTGAAGCGGCGCATCATCCTCGGCACCTACGTTCTCAGCTCCGGATATTACGAGGCGTATTACGCGCGCGCGCAAAAAGTGCGGACGCTCATCCGCCGGGATTTTGACCAGGCCTTCGCCAAAGTGGACGCTCTCATCTCACCGACCTCGCCGGTCCCGGCATTTCCGTTTGGGGAGAGAAGCTCCGATCCGTTGCGGATGTATCTGGCCGATGTTTTTACCAACGCGGCGAACCTGGCCGGCATTTGCGGGATCAGTCTGCCGTGCGGATTTGCCCGGACGGAGAATGGAACGGAGCTGCCCGTTGGGTTGCAGTTACTCGGGAAAGCGCTGGAGGAGGCGCGGATCTTGCAGATTGCGCATGCTTACGAGCAGAGCACGGATTGGCATAAGCGGCGGCCGCCGATGAGAAGAGGGAACGACCGGCCAACCTGAGATGGTAGTGTCCTAATTTAAACGCCTGGCTTTCGAGTTCCCCGATTGCGTTCGTGTAGACGCGATTTTCCAGGGATAACACTTCAACAATTCCCTCCCAAACCGTTTGCCCTTGGAATGTCTCTTTGACCGGAATGGCAGCACTGTCCCGAACAAGGCAATGCTCATTCTTCTCGATTTCTTCGCGAAGTTTTTGTTTGCGCTCGGTCACCTTCAACCATCCCAACCAATTACACGAACTGTGGATGCGGGATGTTCTCCTTGCGAGCGCCAAGAAAGAGATCGATTTGGACAATTGACAGATGGTGTACCTTATCAACGCATCATGATAAGTTTATTGGAAGCGGCAAAAGATGCGGGACTTTATTCGATTCCCGAAGCGGCCCGCTATGCCAAAATGCATCAGAGCAGTTTGAGAAATTGGTTCGCTGGCGGCGTCAATCGTCCTCCGCTACGACCCAGCGAAATTGATTCCCCGAACTTCAAAGCAATCACCTTTTGGGATTTAATAGAAGCTGTCGCGATTCGCTCTTTCCGAGTTGATTACAACATTTCTTTCCAGAAGATTCGCGAAGCCATCAAAAATGCGAAGGAGCGATATGGGATTGAACATCCTTTCGCCCACGAAAATCACAAGACGGTCGCTATCGGTCGCGATCTTCATATTTTTCTCAAAGAGGACGCGGAGAATCCCGTGCAACTGACCGGGAAAATAATAGGCCAAAAGTCCATGAAGCCATGCATTGAGGCTTACATGAAAGATATGGAGTTTGACTTGAATGGGATGGCGCGCCTTTACACTGCGTTCCGCTACAGGAATCAAGAAGTGATTCTCACTCCGAAATTCCACTTTGGAGAACCAGCGATAAGAGAAAACGGGCATACCGCCCAAACTCTTTATAAAGCGGCAATCGCTGAGGGTGGTTTTGAGCGTGCGGCGGAATTATATGAGGTAAGCGTCGATGCTGTGGACGCCGCGTACCGTTACTGTAATGCTGAATTGGGATTAGCGGCTTAAATAGACCCGCTCCCCCATGAGGCTCTACTTCGACGAGTGCTGTAGTCGGCGACTCGCTAGAGAGCTTAAAGCACTATATTCCGCAGATTATCCAGATTTGGAAACGTGCCATGTTCTGGACTTCTATAATCCTTCGACGGCGGAAAGTACTTGGCTGCAACCTCTACATGATGATCGCTCTTGGATTGCAATTACGAACGATCACGGTCGCAATTCAAAAAAGGAGAAGTTTCACGCCGTCTGCTTGGCGCTTGGAATTACTTATGTCGTGATGACTCCGGCACTCATCGAGGCCGGATACGACGAACAGAAAGACGCTTTGATGACTGTTTGGGACCAATTGCCGGAACTGTCCATGTTGCCTCCGGGAACCAAAATTACGCTTGGCTTTGAAGACTCGAAATCAGGAATCAGAACTTACGCTCTTCGAGTTGGAGGGAAACTTTTGCCCCGCATTTCAAATTAGGACACCACCTCTACGATCGATCAAACGATGTCTTTTCCGGGTGACGTAAACCTCGCTCGGACCACGCTCTGCGGCTTATCGCTGATGCCGAGATAGATTCGGCCCACGTACTCGCCCATGATGCCGAGCAAGAGCAATTGCGTTCCGGAAAGCAACAGGATCGCAGCCATGAGGGAACCCCAGCCGGTCGGATTTTTCTTCAAGAGGTGTTCGAGCACAACCCCGATCACCGCGAGAAAGCCAAGCGCGCTCGTGATCAATCCCGCCAGGGTCATAAGGCGGAGCGGCAGGACCGAAAAATTGACCAGCATGCTCATCCAGAGCCGAAGGAGCTTGCGCAAGGTGTATCCGCTTTTGCCCTGCCCGCGTCCCACATGGCGCACCGGCACGGCGCCCGCGTTCTGCGTGACCTGGAAAATGAGCCCGTCGATATAGGGATACGGCGTGCGCGATTTGGCGACCTCATCCGCGACCAGCCGGGTCAGACATCGGAAACTCGACAGGTAAAGTTTCCTCGGTTTTTCCACGACGTAATCCGCGATGAGATTGGTGAGCCTGCTGCCGAGGTTGCGCCACCAGGCATGTTCTTTCCGCTCGTAAATAGCGTAAACCACATCGTGCCTCCCCGATTCCGCCGCGGAAAGAAGCTTCATCACTTCGGACGGCGGGTTTTGCAGGTCGTCATCCATGGTAATGACATAACGGCCAGTGCTGGCGCGCAAACCGGCCAGGACGGCATTGTGTTCGCCAAAGTTCCGGGAAAGGCTCAGAAACGTGACCGGGATCCGGCTCCGCTGCGCCAATCCCAGCGCTATTTCCTCCGTCTCATCGCGACTGCCGTCGTTGACGAGAACCAATTCAAAACCGCCGCCAATTTCCAAGGCGGAGATTTCCTGGTAGAGCGCCGGCAGCGTCAGGGCGGCGTTGAAAAGAGGAATGACGATGCTGAGATGCGGACTGGATTCATCCATTTTTTCGCGCGACGGCAAAGAGCGACGTCCCGAACGGCAACGATACGTGACGGCTGGCCCGGAGTTCAAGACCTGCGATGCGCCGAAAAATTGAATTCACGATGAGCGGGAGCGGGCGGAAATCCGAGCGCGGGCGCTCATTCGTCTGGGGACGGCCGCGGCTGAGCCACCGCAAGAGGGCGATCGGGGGCGCGAAGGTCGCGTTCCAATAAGATAATCTCTCGACCGCGAAATCGGCCCCTTCCAGCAGCGTCCGAACTTGCCCCTGGGTGTAGCGGCGATCCACATCCACCGCGGAGTCATGCGCTCCTTTCAAGAAATCGAAAGCCGCCAGGTTCAGAATCACCCGGCCACCGGGGGATAAAACACGATGCGCTTCGTGGAGCGCGAGCGCGTCATCCACCCGGGCGTGACTTAAGACATCGAGCGAAAGGACGAAGTCGAAGGAATCTTGCGGAAAGGGAAGTTCGTGCACGCTCGCGGAAACAAGCCTCGCGCCGGTCTCGCGCCCGGCGGCCAGTTCCACGGCATGAGCGCTCTGATCCACTCCGGTTAAATCGGCCAGAGGAAATTTTTCCCGTACCACCCTGAGCATTCCTCCGGTGCCGCAGCCGGCATCGAGCAGAGAGAAGTTCGGAGCAACCGGCGCAATCGAATCGGCGACATGCTCACGCAACGCCTGGTACCACCAATAGTGGTCTTCGACCGAGCGCATGATGTCGTGTTCGCGCGGATCCATCGTTTGGGGCTGATAATTCCCTTGGAGGCGAGATTAGCGCAAGCCTGTGCCCCAGCGGCGATGAAGAAATCGCTCGATCGGCGCGAACAGAATCTTGTCCGTGAGCAGCCCGATCAAGACGATGACCAGCATCACGCCGATGACCTGATCCATCGCGTGCAGTTCGCGCCCGTAATGCAAAAGATGGCCGAGCCCGAAACCGGTGAGGATGGTCACGTAAATTTCGGCCGCCATGAGGGACCGCCAGGCGAAGGCCCAGCCTTGTTTCATGCCGCTGACCAGATACGGCAGCGACGCCGGCAGGATGACTTTCGTCCATTTGTGCAAGCCGCGCGATCCCATCGTCCGCGCGGCGCGGGCGTAGATGGGCGGAATGTTGCGGACGCCGGTATCGGTCGCGATCACGACCGACCAGACGGTTCCCATGATGACGACGAATAGCATCGCGCTTTCGGTCTGCCCAAACCAAAGCAAGGCGAGTGGAATCCAGCAGACGCTCGGCAAGGTCTGGAGCCCCAGGGCCAGGACCCCGACGGTGTCTTCCATGAACTTGAAGGCTGATGTGAATAGCCCCAGCGGAAGACCAATCGCGATGCCGATAAGGTAGCCAACGAGCAGCCGCCGCACGGTCACGACGGTGGCTTGAAGCAAAGTCCCGTCGCGCGCCGCGGCCACAAGATATTCCCCCACACTCTTTGGCGACGGCACTAAGACGGGCGACCATATGCCCTTCCGCACGACGAAATGCCAGATGGCAATAAGGGTGACAAAGAACAATGTTGCCAGGAGAGCGCGCCTCATCAGTCGGATACCTCCCCAGCCGCGTGGCCTTTCAAAGCGCGCGTGATTTTCCCCGCGTGTTCGGCGAGCTCGATGCTGTTGATGTCGCGCGGCCGCGGGAGCGGGATGTCGAATTGCTCGCGGATCCGGCCGGGATTGCGCGAGAATAAAATGACGCGATCGGCGAGGCAGACGGCTTCGCGCACGTTATGCGTGACGAAAACGATCGTCTTGCGGCGCTTTTGCCAGATCCGCTGGATGTCGCTGTAAAGTTGCTCGCGGGTGAGGGCATCGAGCGCGGCAAATGGTTCGTCCATCAGCAAGACGCGAGGATTCGGAGCGAGCGCCCGGGCCAGGGCGACGCGCTGTTTCATCCCGCCCGACAGCTCGTGGACATGCGCCGCCCAGAATTTCTCCAAGCCGACCAGTTGCAGAAAAAACTTCGCGACCTCGAGACGTTCTTTGTTCCTCAGCCCCGGTTTGAGTTTCAAACCGAACATGACGTTGCCCGTCACGTCGAGCCATGGGAAGAGCGCGGATTCCTGAAACATGACGAGCCGGTGCCGCCCGGGGTTGAGCACAGGCTCGTTATCGGCCATGACCATGCCCTCGTCCGGCGCTTCGAGTCCCGAGATGATATCGAGCAGAGTCGACTTGCCGCAGCCGCTCGGCCCGACCAGGCAGACAAATTCGCCTTCGCCGATTTGGAGCGAGACCTTATCCAGCGCGTGCACCGTCTGGCGTGAAGTGCGAAACCACTTCGACACATTGTCGACAACGAGCTTCGCCGGCGGCGGCCCAACTAACTCCTCCTGGAGTGACATTCAGGGTTTCTCGAAAAGTTTTGAGAGATCGGGCGCGGTCTTGATCAAGCCGGTCTTGAGCGAGCTTTGCATGAAATTCTCGACCGCGGCGCGCGGCACTTCGGACGTGAAAACGATCCGCTTCCACGATTGCGCGATCAGGTCCGGCGCCATCTCGCTCTTGGTTTCCTCGCGCAGCTCGGCTTGAACAAGCTTCTGGGCCTCCTCCGGGTTCTTCACCATCCAATCCGTCAATTCAGCGTGCGCTTGCAGGAACTTTTTCGCGAGATCGCGCTTTTCGGCCAGACACTTGACGCTCGACACCAAAATCGTGGTGGCGACGTCGCGTTCATCGATAAGAATCTTTCCTCCCGACTCGCGTTCCAGCCGCGAGACCCACGGCTCAATGGTCCAGACCGCATCGACCCGCTTCTGCTGAAAGAGCGCCAGCTGGTCGGGGTTCTGCGTGGGTAAAACCTGCGCGTCCCCGCCGAGCTGAGTAATCTTCAGGCCGCCGCCCATCAGCCACGCGCGACAGGCAATATCCTGCGTGTTTCCCAGTTGCGGCGTCGCAATTTTCTTTCCGCGAAAATCGGCGGGCGTTTTCAGGTTTTGGTCCGGTTGCACCACCAGCGCCGCGCCGCCGTTCGCTGCCCCCGCAATCAGCCGGACTTCCGCGCCGTTCGATTTCGTATAAGCATTCAGCGCGGGGCCGGGCCCGACGTAAGTGAGATCGATCGAGTGCGCGAAGACCGCTTCCATCGCGCTCGGTCCCGCATTGTAAACGAACCACTCGATTTTCGTCCCGGGGCCGAGCCGCTCCTCGAACCAGCCTTTCCCCTGGCGCGAGAGATTGTGCGCCACCAGCGCCTGGGCATGCGTGATGTTCGGAAAGTGACCCACGCGCAGGACAATGTTTTCCGCCGCTTCCACGCGACCGATGAGCGCGATGGCGATTGAGAGAATCAGCACGGACATTGTCTTCATAGGCTGCAGGGGCAATTCGAGCGTTACCTGTATTCGTTTCTGCCCGTGAGGAAGAAGGCATGTGATCGAGCTTTTTCAACAGTCACCACTCTTCGGACGAGCGCTTCCCAGCAATGGTTTCTAAAATTGCCCCGGTCAACTTTGTCATACGCAAATGTGCTTTCCAAACCGCACGAATTGAGTCATCAAAGAATCGGACATGGCCATGTGTGTGGCTTACCTGAGAGGATCCGGATGAGCAGACATTTCCCCCAGCCTTCCGCGGTAGTGAGGCCTGCGATCTCCGTCATGATCGTTTGCGCGCCCGACACCGATGTCCTGGCCGATTCGCTCGAGAGATTGCTCGCGGAGACGGAGGGATTCACGTGCAGGCGATCCGAGTATTCTCCGGAGTCCGGCATCAAGCCGCGCCCCTCTGGCGATCCCGATGTCGTCATAGTCACGCTCGGCGATTCTCCAGCTCTCGATCTGGCATCTCTCTTCGAGTCTCTCCACCGCGCATTTCCCAATAGACCGGTGCTCGTGACGACGACGCAGCCGGATGCGATCGATATTCTTAAGGTGCTCGAGATGGGGGCGTCGGACTTTTTCATGCCTCCCGTGCGGCGTTCGGAATTGGTGGCGCGGTTAATGCGCCAAGCCCGAGTGACGCATCGGGGCGATGCGCTCGTGCAAGAGCTCAAGGAGAAAATTGGCCTCAAGCAGATCATCGGTGAAAGCCCTCTCCTCCTCGAACAAGTCCAGCGGGTGCCGCGCTTCGCCCGGTGCGATGCCACGGTGCTGATCTCGGGCGAGTCCGGCACCGGGAAGGAAATCTTCGCGCGCGCC
>Ga0190265_10000529_pt1 | contig 26935 bp, 30 predicted proteins | sample Popmic124T_FD_133135 | JGI IMG/M metagenome (GOLD analysis project Ga0190265, IMG submission 133135) | Populus adjacent soil microbial communities from riparian zone of Indian Creek, Utah, USA - 124 T | ecosystem: Environmental > Terrestrial > Soil > Riparian zone | place: USA: Utah | collected...
CGCCGCCCTCGAGGCTGTCTTTGCCGTCCCCGCCCGACAGCTGATCATTGCCACTGTCGCCAGAGAGGACGTCATCGCCGGCCTGGCCGAACAGCTGGTCGTCGTCGTCGCCGCCAGACAGGGTGTCGCCGTCATTGCCGCCCTCGATAATGTCGTTGCCGGCATCGCCGGACAACAGGTCGAATCCGGCGCCGCCCAGGATGACGTCGCCGTCGTCGCCGCCGCTCAGACTGTCGTTGCCGTTGCCACCATCGATGAGATCGGCGCCGGCCAGGCCGAAGACGGTATCGTCGCCGCCGAGCGCATTGATTGTGTCGTCGCCGGGCGTGCCGGTCAGCGTATCGTCTCCTTCGGTGCCGGTGCTGGTGGATCCTTCGTCGCGGCCCTGGACCGTGATCGTAATCGTGGAGGACGACTGAACTCCGAACTCGTCCTGGATGGTGTAGTTGAGGGTTACGGTCGCGCTCTGGCCGCTGGCGAGATAGTCGAAATCGGTGCCTGGATCGAAGCGGACCTGGTTTTCGACGATCGTGACCGTACCCTGGCCGGCCGGGCCGGAGGCCGCGACGACGGTGAGGACCGCGTCATGGTCGACGTCGACGTCATTGGCGAGGACGTCGACCACGACGGCTGAGGTCTCGCTCGTCGTCTTCGCATCCGCATGGGCGACCGGGCCGTCATTAGTGCCGGTAACGGTGATGGTGACCGTCGAGGTAGCGGTCGCGAGGTGCTCATCCCTCATGACGTAGGTGAGCACCACCGTTTCGCTATCGCCGACCTGGAGCTTGTCGAAGGCCGTGCCCGGGTTGAACTGGACCTGGTTGCCGACGATCGAGGCGGTGCCCTTGCCGGCCGGCGCGGAGGCCGAGACGAGCGTCTTCACGGCGCCGTCGTCCACGTCGGTGTCGTTGGCGAGGGCGTCGATGGTGAGCACCTGGTTCTCGGTGCCGGCCGCGGTATCGGGATTGGCGACCGGGCCGTCATTGGTTCCGGTGACGGTGACGCTCGCCGTCGAGCTCGACGTCGCGCCATGCTCGTCGGTGATCGAGTAGCTGATGACGACGACTTCGCTCGCGCCCTGGGCCAGATGGTCGAAGGCCGTGCCAGGATTGAACTGGACCTGGTTGCCGACCACCGCCGCTACGCCCTTGCCGGCCGGCGCCGAGGCGGAGGTGACGGTCAGCACCGCGCCATTGTCGACGTCCGTGTCGTTGGCGAGAACGTTGATCAGCAGGACCGCATTCTCGGCCGTCGTGGCGGTATCGGGGTTCGCGGTCGGCGCGTCGTTGAGGCCGGCGATCGTGATCGTCAGAGTGCCGGTGTCGCTGCCGTCATTGTCGGTGACGGTATAGTTGAAGCTGTCCTGCGCGGTCGCGCCCAGAGCGAGCGCCTGCGCCGAGGCCGACAAGACGTAGCTGTAGGTGCCGTTCGAAGCGAGCGTCAGAGTGCCGTAGGTGCCGGTGAAGGTGCCGGCGGTCACCGTCATCGCGTCGCCGTCGAAATCGAAATCGTTGCTCAGGACGCCCGCCGCGCCGCTGTTGTACGTGCCGGCATCCTCGTTGATCGAGGCGGAATCGTCTCGCGCGATCGCCCGGTTTTGGCCGCTGCCGAGGTTGATGACCCGGTCGGCGAAGACCAGCCGCTCGACCCGGATCACCTGGTCGTGGCCGTCCGCCCCGGCGCCGCCGTTGTGCAGAATGTGCAGATAGCCGGCGCTGGCGAGGAAGGTATATTCCTGGATCAGCCCGGAATAATAAGCGATGTCGAAGCCGTTATTGCCGTCGATCAGGTCGTCGCCGGCGCCGCCGTAGAGATGCTCGTTGCCGTTCTCGCCGAAGATCTGGTCGTTGCCGTCGCCGCCGTCCAGCGTATCGCCGCCATTGCCGCCGTAGATGATATCGTCGCCGCCGAGGCCGTAGATGGTGTCCGTGCCGTTGCCGCCGTCGATTACGTCGTTGCCGTTGGTGCCGATATGCGTCGTCACGTCGAGTTCCTCCCCCTCTTCGACGACCAGGCGCAGCGCACACCCGCATTTCCAGCGCAAACAGAGCTAAACGAAACTGCAATGATGCTGGCGCGGCCGCTCCCGATCTAATCCTGTTCTGCAGAACCGATCGAACTCGAAAAAGCGGAACGAATGCGTGCCGTCCCTGACTTCTTCGCGATGCGACTCGTCCCCCCGGCGCTGCTTGGACGATCAAAGTGACTTGCGGCGGGGCAAGTGTCCAGAGCGGAAAGCATGGATAAATCAGGGCGAAAACGACGAGGGCGACAAATCCCGGCGCGACCGGTCAATGCCGTCGGGCGAAGCAGGAGATATTCGCCCCCTTCCCGCGGGGCGCGGCCGGGCATGGATGGAAGAAAGTGACTGTCAGGCGGGGCGGAAGCGCGGCCGGGGTGGCGGGCGATAGGGGATCGGCGTCCCGGGCTCCCACGCCGCGTCGGCCGCGGCCTGCGAAGCGGACGAAATGGACGCCTGGCCAGGCGGTTCCGCTGCCGAAGTGGACGAAATGGACGCCTGGCCAGGCGGTTCCGCTGCCGAAGTGGACGAAGTGGACGCCTGGACGGGCGGTTCCGCTGCCGAAGTGGACGAAGTGGACGCCTGGACAGGCGGTTCCGCTGCCGAAGTGGACGAAGTGGACGCCTGGAGCGACTTTTCGCTCTCCGAAGTGGGCAAGTTGGACGCCTGGAGAGGTTCGCCGCCGGGCGCAGCGGCGGGCGCCTGGAGCGCCGGCGCCGCCGGCGGCTCCAGCGCCGGTCCAGCCGCGGCCGGCGAGGCCGGGGGAAGCGCGGCCGGATCGCCTTCGCCCGGAAGGCGGCGGCCCCATTCGGCCTCGGCCGCGTGGAGGCGATCGAGCATGCCTTCGAGGTCGGGCGGCGGCTCGAGGCCGCGGCGCCGAAGCCAGCCCTCGATCTCGCTCAAGGGCGCATATTTGAGCGGATTGCGGGCGCGCAGCAGCGACATCAGCAGCCTATTGTCATATTTCCAGCGGACGCCGACGCGCTGGCCCTTATAATAGACGATCTCTTCCTGGCCGTTGATCGCCCGATCGAGCGCGGTCGCCTCGAGCAGGATGTCGGTGCCTTTCAGCGCCTCCTCGACCGCGGCGCGGAAGGCGGCGGCGTCGGGGCTGCTCAGGAGGTTGTAGACGGTGGAGCGCGAAACGCCGGTGAGGTGCGCCGCGTCGGTGATGGAGCCGGTGCCGCGCAGATGGCCGCAGAATTCCTCCTGGCGCTCGGGCGAGAAGCCGTCGCGGCGGTGGCGGCGCGGCGGCGGCGCGGGGTTCTCCATGCAGGCCAGCTCCGCCTTCGAGCAATAATAATAAGCGGCGTAGCTGCCGTCCTGCTGGCGCGGGATGAGGTGCATCGGGCCGTGGTCGGGATGGGTCGGCGGGATCTCGTCGCCATTCCTGTAGAAGAAGCCGGTGCCGGTCCGCTTGGGCGGCCCGGTCAGACCCTGGCTGCGCCGCGCCTCCGCCGCTTCGGGCGGGAGGCCATAATCGGCGGGCTGCCCCTCCTCTTCGCCCGGCGGCAGCTCGTGCGGCAGCTTCGGCTCGCCGGGCAGGCTGTGCCTCGGCGGCTCGCCCTTGCGGCGCCGCTCCTCCTCGGCCTCGACCCAGGTCTGCTGGCCGGGCTGAAGATGCGGGGAGGGCGGGCCGCCCGCCTCGGAATCGGCGGGCTCGTCGGGAACGCTCGAATCCTCGCCGTCCCAATCCTCCCGCCAATCCCGGCTGGAGGGTTTATGGCCCCTTCGCGGCGACTCGGAGTTCCGGTTCCGTTCCATACGCTCGGTAAAGCAGGACAAATCCTACTTTGCAAGCAAAAAGATTCGGGTCATCCTGAATCAAGTTCGGGACGGACTGCGCAGCCGCGAAGGGCGCGAAGGCGCGGTTCCCTGGCGGAGGCCATTCCGATGAGCGCCAGCGATTCCGAGCCGGGGAAGCGGCCCGGGAAAATAGTGGCTGTCACTGTTTTCCCGCTCCATGCGATCGGCGATGATATCTTCCACCGAGATGACGCGAAAGCGCGCCTTCTCGCCCACGGGCTGCACAAGTCGAATGCGGTCACGGCGCGAGCCTAGCAAAGCGAGGCGGAGGCGGCGAGGCGGCGAGTGAGGAAGGATGGTTCACGCAAAGGCGCGAAGGACGCGAAGGGGTCAGTTCTTCCCTTTGGCCGAAGGCCTTTTCGATGGCGACGGCGAGCGGGAGGCCTGCCGGGGGGACTTGAGGCGCTCCGCGCCCTTTGCGCCTTCGCGCCTTCGCGTGAAACAAATTTTCTAGTCTTCCTTCGACCCGGTCTTCGCTGGGGCAGGCGCGCGCAGGACAACCCTTAGACGAGCTCAGGGCACGCAGAGGCGGCGGGCGTCGCGCTTGAGCGCTGCCAGGCAGGCCTCGCCGCCGGTGAGCTCGGCGACTTCGTGATCCTTCGACAGGCTCAGGATGATCGGAGGGCGAGGTCGATCTTGAGGGCGAGGGCGGGGAGATCGGGCGCCGGGGTGCGCACCAGCTTCTTCCCCGGACCTGATCCGCGGTCCAGCTGGATTCCCGCGTTCGCGGGAATGACGGCGAAGAGGAAAGACTGGCGGGAACGGCGAACGCCGCGCCTAGCAACGCACGGCGCGAGACGTTAAGCTCGGCGACGGCCATCGTCTCTCCGATGCGGGTCCTTCGACTGCGCTTAAGGCAGGCGGGCTTTGGTTGTTGGTTTTTCGTTAAACGGAAAATAGGGGCGAGTCAATAGCCGATAAACAGAAAAGACCGCGTGGCCGGCCCCGGACGGGCGTTCATCCGATGCGCGGCGTTCGCATGCCTCCCGAGCTGGAGGCGAAGATCGACGCCTGGATAGAACGCCAGCCCGATCCCAAGCCCTCCCGCTCCGAAGCGATCCGGCGGCTGGTCGAGAAGGGGCTTCGCGACTGAGCGAGCACGACCGATACGCTACCTAAATTCCAAAACGGAGGGCAAGCGCAGAATGTAAGCCCTTGCCCGACAATTTTCTTGACAACTGTCAGGCGTTGCCTTACAAACATCATTATGATCAAGTCGTTTCGCTCCAAACCCCTTCGTATTTTCTTCGAGACCGACGACGGATCGAAACTCCCCGTGCAGAACGTCTCGCGTGTGCGCCGCCAGCTCAACGCTTTGGACGCTGCCACCGCTGCCGAGCAAATGGCCGTTCCCGGCTGGCGCTTTCATCCGCTGAAGGGGAAGCCGAAGCGATATGCGGTCGATGCGTCGGGAAATTATCGCCTGACCTTCGGCTTCAAGGAGGAGGATTCAATCGACGTCGATCTGGAAGACTATCACTAACTGTAACTCCATCGCCTTGAACAAGGATGTAACCAATGGCGAATAAGCCGATTAAGGGCCTGAGGCCCACGCACCCCGGGGAGATTCTCCGTGAGGATGTTTTGCCCGCGCTGAGCATCACCAAGACCCGGTTTGCCGAGTTGCTGCATGTGTCGAGGCAGACGCTGTATGACCTGCTCGGCGAGAAGCAGCCGGTCACGCCGCAGATGGCGCTTCGGCTCGGCCGCCTGCTCGGCAACGGCCCGGACATCTGGCTGCGGCTGCAGGGCGCTTATGATCTTGCGATCCAAGCGAAGGCGATGGGGCCGGAGCTGGAGCAAATCCGCACGCTGGAAATGGCGTGACGGAAGTTCCGCACTTTTGGCGAAAATAGTGGCTGTCACTATTTTCCTAGGCGCTTCGCGTCCCGGACGAGCGCGGCGAGACACGCTTCGCCGCCGGTGAGCTCCCAGATCTCCTGATCGATCGCGAGGGCGAGCTTGGCGGCGAAGGCGGCGGGGTCGGGCGCCGGGGCGCGGAGCAGGCGCCTCAGCGCATGGTTGAAGCGGCCGAGCACGCGGTCGAACACGTCGTCGTCGGCGCCCTGGGCGGCGGCAACCGCGGCCTCGGCGTTGCGGGAATGGGCGAGGGCGGTCTGCCATTTCCCGGCGCGGCGTTCCGCTCGTTCGTCACCCCGGGCTCGATCCAGGGTCCAGCTCGCCCCTGGGACTGGCAAAGGGAAAAAGGAGATGGATCCCGGATCAGGTCCGGGATGACGGACAAACGGGACGGCGAACGCCGCGCCTAGCAACGCACGGCGCGAGAGGTTAATCTCGGCGACGGCCATCGTCTCTCCGATGCGGACGGTCGGTGGTCGGGACGGGGCGAACCCCGACTGGCTAGGTTTTCGGTACCAATAACCTAGGGGCGAGCCAATAGCAACCGGCGAGAAAAACAAGGGGGGACGGCCGAGGACGGGCATCGGCCCGAATATCGGGCTGCGCCTCTATCCCGAGCTGGCGGCCGCGGTGGACACCTGGATCGCCAAGCAGCCGGACCCGAAGCCGTCGCGGCCAGAGGCGATCCGGCGGCTCACTGAAAAAGGTCTGGAGGCGGATCGAACCGGAAGCGGGATGGGAACAGCCTAGGGATGCCGATCATCTCCGTCTTTTTCGGCATCGTGATCAGAATGTATCACGACGAACATCCGCCTCCACATTTCCATGCCGCCTACCAGGGGTTCGAGGCGTTCATCGGCATCGCCGATGGCGAGATCATTCACGGAAAGCTGCCGAAGAAGGCCGCCCGCATCGTTCGACAATGGGCGCTGGACCATCGGGACGAACTCATGGCAAACTGGGCGCTTGGCGAAGCCCTCCAGCCGATGGAGATGATCCCGGGAGCCGATGTCGATGATTAAGCTCGTTTCCATCACCCCCGCTGGCCCGGCGGCGCTGGACCTCGTGTTCAGCGACGGCAGCAGCGGCCGCTGGTCGGGCAAGGAATTGATCGGGCGCGACACCGTCCTGACCCGGCCGCTCGCCGATCCTGACTATTTCGCGCGCGCCTTCCTCGAGGCCGGGGCTCTCGCCTGGCCCAATGGGCTGGAACTCTCCGCTCAAAGCCTTCATCGCCGGCTGAGCGATGCGGGAGAGCTCAGGCGGGAAGCGGCCTGAAGCGGGCGATATGAGATCGCCGCCACGCGCCTGCGCCCGACCGATCCCTTGAAAGGGCCGGGCTTTCCCGCCACTGCGGCGACATGGACGTCCACCCCCTCATCCGCCACGCGCCCGATCCGGACCATCCCGGCTGGTGGAGCTGGGACCTGGCGGACGACACCAAATTCAACAGCGTGATCGGCAAGCTGCTGGTCCGCGCCGACGGGCCGGGGCGGGCGGTGTGCCGGATGTTTCCGGAAGGGCGGCATTCCAATCTCGGCGACATGGTCCATGGCGGGGCGATCCTGACCTTCGTCGACATGGCGTTCTTCGCCGGCGGGCGGCTCGCCGGGGCGGACGTGGTCCGCGCGGTGACGCTCGATTGCAGCGTCCGCTTCCTCAGCCGCGGCCGGATCGGGGTGCCGCTCGACGCCGAGGTCGAGCTGCTGCGCGAGACCAAGCGGCTTGTCTTCCTGGCCGGGCGGCTGGTCCAGGAGGGCGAGCTGGTCGCCTCCTTCTCGGGCGCGCTGCGCAAGGCCGGCAAGGCGCCGTGACCCCGGTTTCGGACCGCTATCATGCGCTGGTGGCGGCCGGCGAGCTCCGCCCCGACGACGACCAGCGGCGCGCCGTCGCCATCCTCGACGCGCTCGCCGCGAAGCTCGCCGCGGCCTCGGCCAAGGGCAGCCTCCTCTGGCGCCTCGCCGGGCGCAAGGAGCCGCCGCCGGCCGGCGCCTATCTGTGGGGCGGGGTCGGGCGCGGCAAATCGATGCTGATGGACCTCGCCTTCGAGACGATCGACCATGAGCCGAAGCGCCGGGTCCATTTCCACGAATTCATGCTCGAAGTGCACGAGCGGCTGCGCGCGGAACGGGCGAAGGAGGCCGGCGACCCGATCCCGCCGGTGGCCAAGGCGATCGCCGCCGAGGCGAGACTGCTCTGCTTCGACGAGATGGTGATCAACAACAGCGCCGACGCGATGATCCTGTCGCGGCTGTTCGCGCAGCTGCTCGAGGCGGGGGTGACCGTGATCACCACCTCGAACCGGCCGCCCAGGGACCTCTATCTCGGCGGCCTCAACCGCGAGCTGTTCCTGCCCTTCATCGCTTTGGTCGAGCGCGCGCTCGACATCGTGCCGCTGAACGGGCCGACCGACTATCGGCTCGAGCGGCTCGGCGGCATGCCGACCTGGTACGTGCCCAACGGCCCGGTGGCGACCGCCGCGCTCTCCGACGCCTTCTTCCGCCTCACCGATTATCCGCCGGAGGATCGCGCCCATGTGCCGACCGAGGAGCTCAAGGTGCCCGGCGGCCGCGTCCTGCACGTGCCGAAGAGCCTCAAGGGCGTCGCGGTCTTCTCGTTCAGGCGGCTGTGCGGCGAGGCGCGCGGCGCGCCCGATTACCTCACCATCGCGCGCCATTTCCACACCGTCATCCTGGTCGGAATCCCGCTCATGGGCCCGGAGAACCGCAACGAGGCGGCCCGCTTCGTCACCCTGATCGACGCGCTCTACGAGCATAAGGTCAAGCTGCTCGCCGCCGCGGACGCGCTCCCCGAGGCGCTCTATGTCGCCGGCGACGGCGCCTTCGAGTTCGAGCGCACCGCCTCCCGCCTGATCGAGATGCAGAGCGAGGATTATCTCGCCAGGGGCCACGGGGAGGATTGACCGCCGCCCCGATCCCGCCAAATCTCCGCTGCCCTGAAGGAGCCCAGCCCATGCGCCTTGCCCTGCTCGCCGCCGCCTTGCTCTCCACCGCCGCGCTCGCGGCCGCTCAGACGCCGGTCCAAACCGACATGCGGACGACCGACCGCTGGCACGCCAAGGCTCGGGAGATCTATGAGCGGGCGATCAGCTTCCAGACCGTGCAGGGGCGCAACCAGAGCCCTGAGCTCGCCGCCTACCTCCAGGAGCAGTTCCGCGCCGGCGGGCTGACCGGCGTCACCATCCATCCCCATGACGACACCGCCGCTCTGGTGCTGCGCTGGCCGGCGGCGCGGCCGTCGGGGCGCAAGGCGATCCTCCTGCTGGCCCATATGGACGTGGTCGAGGCGCGGCGCGAGGATTGGTCGCGCGACCCCTTCACGCTCGGCGAGGCGGAGGGCTATTTCTACGGCCGCGGCACGCTCGACGACAAGCAGGGCGTCACCGCCGTCACCACCGCTTTGCTGCGCCTGCGCGCCGAGGGCTTCCAGCCGGGCCGCGACATCATCGTCCTGTTCACCGGCGACGAGGAGACGACCGGCAACGGCGCCGACCGCGCCGCCAGCCAGTGGCTCGACACGACGGCGATCGATTTCGCGCTCAACGCCGACGCCGGCGGCGGCGCCTTCCTCGCCGACGGCACCCTGCTCGGCTTCGGCATCCAGACCGCCGAGAAGACCTATCAGAGCTTCACCCTGACCGCGACCAACCCGGGCGGGCACAGCTCGCGGCCGCGCCCCGACAATGCGATCTACGCGCTCGCCCACACCCTGGAGCGGCTCGAGCGGCACCGCTTCGAGCCGATGCTGAACGAGACCACCCGCGCCATGTTCAGCCATCGCCTGCGGACCGCGCCGCCGCCGCTCGCCGCCGCGATCCGGCGCTGGCTCGCCGACCCCAATGACGGCGAGGCGGCCGACATCGTCGAGGCCTCGCCGACCGAGACCGGCATGACCCGCACCCGCTGCGTCGCCACCCGGCTCGAAGGCGGCCATGCCGACAACGCGCTGCCGCAGCTGGCCCGGGCGACGGTCAATTGCCGGATGTTCCCGGGCACCGATCCCGCCGCCGTGCTCGCCGCGCTGCGCGCGCTCGGCGCGCCCGACAATGTCGCGGTCGAGCCGCTCGCGCCGGCGCGCCCGACCGACGCCTCGCCGCTGCGCGAGGATGTGGTCGCCGCCTATAGCGCGGCGGTCCGCGCCCGCCATCCGGGCGCGGCGATCGTCCCCGACATGAGCACCGGCGCCACCGACGGCCTCTATTTCCGGGCCCGCGGCGTGCCCGTCTACGGGGTCGACGGCTCGTGGGCGGTGATCCCGGTCGACGAGCGCGCCCACGGCCGCGACGAGCGCCTCCCGGTGCGCGCCTTCTACAACGACGTCGACCATTGGACCGACCTGATCCGGCGGCTCGCCCGCTAGGCGCGGCGAACGCGGGAACCCGTCGCAGCGCCCGGCATTGTCGAGGCGAGAGGAGATTGATCATGCTCGGAACCCGCAACGCCGTCGCCAACCTGGCGGTCAGCGACCTCGACCGCGCCCGCGACTTCTACACCGGGACGTTGGGCCTCAAGCAGGTCGACAATGAAGGCGAGGAGCTGATCGTGCTCCAGAGCGGCGACAGCGCGCTCAACGTCTACCGCTCCGATTATGCCGGCACCAACGAGGCGACCGCGGTCACCTGGGCGGTCGACAACATCAAGGCCGAGATCGAGGCGCTCAAGGAAAAGGGCGTGATGTTCGAACATTACGACATGCCCGGCCTCGAACGCGACGGCGACGTCCATGTCGGCGAGGGAATGAAAATCGCCTGGTTCAAGGACCCGGACGGTAACATCCTCAATATCGTCGAAGAATAACCGCCGCTCCGGCGCCTGGCGGACAGATTTCGGCTGTCCGGCCCGCCACCCCGATGCTATTCGCGGGAGGAGGGAGATGTGCCATGGCGAAACCGACGACGCCCGCCCAGATGGCGGCCCTGTTGGTGGTCCGCGGCGGGACCGGCATGGATGAGGATGTCGCGGCCGTCCGGCCGGAGATCGCCAAGCTTTCCGCCGAACTGCTCGGCTCCCTGATCAAGAAAGGCGCCAAGGTCGTCGCCTGCCGCGGCTCGGTGACCGACGTCGAGACCAAATTGCGCGGCGCCGTCCCGCGGGGCTGGGAGGATCTGCGCCCCCAACGCACCTGGGACAGCGTCCCCGGCACCTATCTCGCCAAAGGGAAAAGGGTGATCGTCGCGACGACGGCCGCGCCCGGCGGCGGCCGTAAGGTCCCGGATACGGGCGACGGCCACGGCTCGGTCAACCTCGCCGTTCACGAGACGCTGCACGGCCGCCACCGGCTGAGCGGTTCGGTGCTCAAGGCGAAGGGGTTCAAAAAGGCGCGCGAGGCGGATTTCGCCCGCTTGCCGGCCTATCTGCGGCAGGAGGGCGCGGCCGGGCTCGAGGAAACCTATGCGGAAAGCGGCGCTCGCTTCTTCCACCGCGATCCGACGCTCGCGACCGACTGGCCGGCCCTGTTCGCCTTCTGGTCGGGCGCCCCGATTCCCGCCGCGGCGGCGGGAGCCTCGATCCTGGCCTCGCTCGGCGGTGGGGCGGCGGAGGCGGCGCCGGCGCCGGCGGCGATCGGCGTCGCGGAAATGGACGAGGACGGCACGATCACGCTCGACCTTCGGGCGGCGCGGCGCGGCGCCCTCGGCCATGCCTTGCTCGTCATCGGCCCGGACGACCCGGATTATGAAGAGGTGCGGGCGCAGCATTTTCCGGGATCGGGCGGCGGCGGCATGCTCGCCTCCCTGCCCGGCGATTCCGGCAGCGTGCTCATTCCCCCGGCCGGCTGAGCCGGCTCAGCACATCGCCTCGGCGAGCCGCTCGCCGCGGCCGGTCAGCGCATAGACCGCGCTCGGCGGGAAGCCGTGCTCGATCGCCCGGCTGACCAGATCCATGGCCAGCATCTGCTTGAGCGTCAGCGACAGCGCCCGGGGCGTGACCGGGACGAGCGACGCGCGCAACGCCGAGAAACGGCCGCTTTCCCGCCCCAGCCGAGCGACCAGCGGCAGCGACCAGCGCGACAGCTGCCCCGGCTCGAGACCGAGCCGTTCGCGTGTCGCCATCACCCTGACGCAGAAGACGGCGACCGGCGCGCCGGCGCCGGTCAGCACATATTCCGGGCGCAGCGGGTGGCCGTGGCCGGGATTGCGGCGCAGCCAGCCCGCCGCCTGGAGCTGGGCCAGGCTCGCCGCCAGCGCGCTGCGCGACACGCCGAGCCGGGCCAGCATCACCGCGAAGCGCGACCCGTCCTCGGCGCCGACATGCGCCATCAGCGGCACCAGCCAGCGTCCCGCGGTCAGCCGCCGAAGCTCCTCCTCGCCGATCATGGCCCTTGCTACCATCGCTGAAAAGTATATGCGATATAAAAATAGAACCTGGACGATTCGGGGAGGTGACGATGGCGATCGGCTATGATGGCGGGCTGACCTGTTCGATGGGGGTGACGAGCCTCGATACGAGCATCGCCTGGTACCGGGACGTGCTCGGCTTCAGCCTGCTTTACCGGATGGAGGAGATCGCCTGGTGCGAGCTTTCGACCGGCGTGGCGCGGGTCAATCTCGGCCTCGGCGTGCGCGAGGAAGCCGGCGGCAAGGGCGGCGCGACCCTGACCTTCGGGGTCGAGGACATCGAGGCGGCCAAGGCCGAGCTCGACCGCCACGATGTCCGCCAGGACGGGCCGATCCAGGACATAACCGGCATGGTCCGCCTGCTCACCTTCTTCGATCCCGACGACAATGCGCTGATGTTCTACCAGGATCTGAGCGAAGCCCATGACCAAGGCAGGTGAGCGGCCGAAAACAGGGGACAGTCCCCTATTTCCGAGGCGGCGAAAACAGGGGGACTGTCCCCTATTTCCGGGGAGGCGGGAAAAGGGGGACTGTCCCCTTTTTTCGGAGCGTGGTCGCGGCGCTGGTGCTGTTCGTCGCGGCGCCGGCGGTCGCGCAAGAGGCAGGCGGGCTCGCCTGGCTGGTCGGAAGCTGGCGCGGCGCCGGCACGATGTTCGGCCGTGCGAGCGCGGCGGCGCTTGACGTCCGGCCGGCGCTCGGCGGCCGCTTCCTCGAGCTGAGCTACCGGGCCGGCGGCTTCGAGGGCCGCGCCTTCTACCGGCCGGTCGGCGAGGGCCGCTGGCAGGCGACCTGGTTCGACAATCGCGGCACCAGCTTTCCGATCGACGCGGTCGCGGCTGAGCGCGTGCTGACCGCCGACTGGGGTTCCGCCGAGACCGAGCGCGGCCGCACCGTCTACCGGCTTCTCGCCGACGGACGGCTCGAAGTGACCGACGCCGCGGCCGGGACCAATTGCGATATGCGCGAATTCGCCCGGCACGTCCTTGAAAAGGCGGATTGAAGGCAAAAACCCCCTCCCAGCCGGTTGCCGCCCGCGCGCGAGCGGTCTAAGCGGGCGCCGCGTCTCGGCCGCGTCCTGCGGCTCCTTCGCTTTGGACAGAAGAAAGGCAAGGAGGGCCCATGGCTCGCAACAAGATCGCGCTCATCGGTGCCGGCAATATCGGCGGCACCCTGGCTCACCTCGCCGCCCAGAAGGAATTGGGCGACGTCGTCCTGTTCGACGTGATCGAGGGCGTGCCGCAGGGCAAGGCGCTCGATCTTTCGCAATGCGGCCCGGTCGAAGGCTATGACGTCGCCCTCAAGGGCTCGAACGACTATGCCGACATCGCCGGCGCCGACGTGATCATCGTCACCGCCGGCGTCGCCCGCAAGCCCGGCATGAGCCGCGACGATTTGCTCGGCATCAACCTCAAGGTCATGAAGGCGGTGGGCGAGGGCATCAAGGCGAACGCCCCCGGCGCCTTCGTGATCTGCATCACCAATCCGCTCGACGCGATGGTCTGGGCGCTGCGCGAGTTCTCCGGCCTGCCCCACCATATGGTGGCCGGCATGGCGGGCATCCTCGATTCGGCGCGCTTCCGCACCTTCCTCGCCGAGGAGTTCGGAGTCTCGGTCCAGGACGTCACCGCCTTCGTGCTCGGCGGCCATGGCGACACGATGGTGCCGATCGTCGAATATTCGACCGTCGCCGGCATCCCCATTCCGGATCTCGTCAAGATGGGCTGGTCGACCCAGGAGCGGGTCGACGCGATCGTCAAGCGCACCCGCGGCGGCGGCGGCGAGATCGTCGCCTTGCTCGGCACGGGCTCGGCTTTCTACGCCCCGGCCGCCAGCGGCATCGAAATGGCCGAAGCCTATCTGAAGGACAAGAAGCGGCTTTTGCCCTGCGCCGTCCACCTCAGCGGCCAGTACGGCGTCGACGACCTCTATGTCGGCGTGCCGTGCATCATCGGCGCCGGCGGCGTCGAGAAGATCGTCGAGATCGAGCTGAAGGATGAGGCCAAGGCCAATTTCCAGGTCTCGGTCGACGCGGTCAAGGAGCTGCTGGAGGCCTGCAAGGGGATCGACGGCAGCTTGAGGTGAGGGGCGCGTCGCATGGGCAAATGGCCCGAAGTGGTAGCCGAGATTTTCGGCGTGATGGCTGGATCGTGGATCGGTTGGCTGCTCTTCGCGCTCGCCCTTCTCTTCATGTTTTGGACGTTGAAAATGGTTCGGCCCGGCCGCCTGCGACGTTTCCTCGGCTTCACCCTGCCGGTGCTTGGGGTCGGCGTCGCCGGCGTCCTGTTGGCCCTCTACCTATCCGTCAATTCCCGATCACAGGATTACACGCCCCTCATGGTCCTCATCCTGTCTTACTTCCTCATCATCGTCGCGGTGGCGACCATGTTGGCCGCCATACCGGTCGCCCTTTGGCGGCGCTGGGCGACCCAATCCGGAGCGACGAAAGCAGAATGAGCATCCTTGTCAACGCCTCGACGGGCACCGAGGGTCGGCCCGCATTGCGCGTCTCGGTCATGCACGTCGGGCGTCCGCAATGAGCCTCCTCGCCGCAGTGGTGGCGCTGGGACTTGGAGACGCTTCGGCCGACCGCGCGCTCCTCGATGCGTTTCGGGCCGCGTGCGAGCGGGTGGACACCTTCGACGCAATGAAAGCGGATGCGGCCTCGTCGGGCTGGGAAGAGATCGCCGACGACGCCGATCCCCGGGTCGCGCGATTGCTCCGGACCGGCCGCAAGGCCGTCGGCGGCGGCGGCACGGCGCAGGGCGCGAATTTTCGCCGCAGCTTCGCCGGCCGGCCCGTCTTCCTGATCCAGTCGCGCTACGAGGACCGCTCGGGCTATTGGGGCAATGGCTGCCGGCTCTATCATTTCGAGGCCAATGCCCGGATCGATCCGGCGCTGCTGCGGCAATGGATGGGCCGGCCGCCGACGGGAGCGCAGAATTTCAACGGCGTCGGCGCGAAGTTGCTTTGGGAGCCGGGCTGGCGCAGCGGCGTTTCGGTCGAGGTCAACCATGTGCCCGGGAACAGCAAGGTGCACACGCGTTACGGCCTCAGCGGCAACATCCTGGTCGCCACGGCCATTGGAGGGTTTTGAATGTCGATTCTCGTCAACGCGTCCACCAAGGTCATCACCCAGGGGATGACCGGGGAGACCGGCACCTTCCATACCGAGCAGGCGCTCGCCTACGGGACGAAGATGGTCGGCGGGGTGACGCCCGCGAAAGGCGGCCAGAACCATATCGGCCTGCCGGTGTTCGACACCGTCGCCGAGGCGGTTCAAGCGACCGGCGCCGACGCCAGCGTGATCTACGTGCCGCCGCCATTCGCCGCCGATTCGATCCTCGAGGCGATCGACGCCGAGGTGCCGCTGATCGTCGCGATCACCGAGGGCATTCCGGTGCTCGACATGGTGCGGGTGAAACGGGCGCTGTCGGGCTCCAGGTCGCGGCTGATCGGACCCAATTGCCCCGGCGTGCTGACCCCGGACGAATGCAAGATCGGCATCATGCCCGGCTCGATCTTCAGGAAGGGCTCGGTCGGCATCGTCAGCCGTTCGGGCACTTTGACCTACGAGGCGGTGTTCCAGACCAGCAACGCCGGCCTCGGCCAGAGCACGGCGGTGGGGATCGGCGGCGATCCGGTCAACGGCACCGACTTCATCGACGTGCTCGAGCTGTTCCTCGCCGACGAGGCGACCGATGCGATGATCATGATCGGCGAGATCGGCGGCTCGGCCGAGGAGGACGCGGCTTTATTCCTCGCCGACGAGGCGAAGAAGGGGCGCGGCAAGCCGGTCGTGGGCTTCATCGCGGGCCGCACCGCGCCGCCGGGCCGCCGAATGGGCCATGCCGGCGCGATCGTCTCGGGCGGCCAGGGCGGCGCCGAGGACAAGATCGCGGCGATGGAGGCGGCTGGAATTACCGTCAGCCCGAGCCCATCTGAGCTGGGCAAGACGCTGGCGGCGCTGTTGAAGGGCTAAGTTCCCCGGCGAAGGCCGGGGTCCAGGAGCCGAAGGCTTTGACGGAGAGATGATGAAAGCTGGCTTCGTCTATGTCATGGCGAACCGCAAGAATGGGACGATCTATCTCGGCGTGACCAGCGACCTTGTGCAGCGCGTTTACGAGCACCGTGAAGGGTTGGTCGAGGGTTTCACCAAACGATATGGATGCAAGTTGCTGGTCTGGTTCGAAGCCTATGACGATCTTCAGCAAGCGCGGCGGCGCGAGCTGCAAATGAAGGAATGGAAGCGAGCCTGGAAAATCAGGTTGATCGAGGAAATGAATTTTGATTGGGACGATCTCTATCCGGCGCTGTTCTAATCCCGGCTCGCGCCGGGCCTGGGCCCCGGCCTTCGCCGGGGAACGGTGAGGCGATGACGGAGCGCGAGCAAGGCCCGAGCTGGGCCCGCGACAATTGGCCGCTCATCGAGCTCGACGATCTCAACGCCGGCCTCGATCCCACCGCCATGGCGATCGAGACCGTCGCGGCGCGGGCGAAGGACGCCGCCGCTTCGTCCGGCGCGTCGGCGGTCGAGATCGAGCGCGCCGCCAACGATTCGATCTGCGCGATGATGCTGATCCGCACCTATCGGGTGCGCGGCCATCTCGCCGCCGATCTCGATCCGCTCGGCCTGGTCAAGCGCGAGATGCCGGCAGACCTCACCCCGGAATTCCACGGCTTCGACGGCGCCGCGCTCGATCGCCCGGTCTGGCTCGGCGGCGCGCTCGGCCTCGAAATGGCGACGGTGCGCGAGACCGTCGACATCCTCAGGCGCAATTATTGCGGCCATGTCGGCCTCGAATATATGCACATCAACGACCTCGAGGAGCGCCGCTTCCTGCAGGACCGGATGGAAGGGCGCGAGGCCGAGATCCGCTTCACCCCGGAAGGCAAGCAATCGATCCTCACCAAGGTCGTCCAGGCCGAGCAGTGGGAGAAATTCCTCGCCCGCAAATATGTCGGCACCAAGCGCTTCGGCCTCGACGGCGGCGAATCGATGGTGCCGGCGCTCGAGGCGGTGATCAAATATGGCGGCGCCGACCGCGTCGTTTCGATCGTGCTCGGCATGGCCCATCGCGGCCGCCTCAACGTCCTCGCCAACGTCATGGGCAAGCCCTATCGCGCCATCTTCTCCGAATTCGCCGGCGGCGCCGCCAATCCCGAGGATGTCGGCGGCTCGGGCGACGTCAAATATCATCTCGGCACCTCCTCCGACCGCGAGTTCGACGGCATCAAGGTCCATTTGTCGCTCGTCCCCAATCCGAGCCACCTGGAAGCGGTCGATCCGGTCGTGCTCGGCAAGGCCCGCGCCCAGCAGGTCGCGCGCGGCGACCCCGACGGCGATCTCGTGCTGCCGGTGCTGCTGCACGGCGACGCCGCCTTCGCCGGCCAGGGCATCGTCGCCGAATGTTTCGGCTTTTCCGGCATCCCCGGCTACAATACCGGCGGCTGCCTCCATTTCGTGATCAACAACCAGGTCGGCTTCACCACCTCGCCCCAGTTCGGCCGCTCCTCGCCTTATCCGTCCGACGTCGCCAAGGCGGTGCAGGCGCCGATCCTCCACGTCAATGGCGACGATCCCGAAGCGGTGACCTTCTGCTGCAAGCTCGCCATCGAATATCGGCAGAAGTTCAACCGCGACATCGTCATCGACATGTGGTGCTACCGCCGCTTCGGCCACAATGAGGGCGACGAGCCGAGCTTCACCCAGCCTTTGATGTACGCCAAGATCCGCGCCCATCCGCCGATATCGCAGCTTTATGCGGAGCGGCTGGTGAAGGAAGGCGTGATCGGGGAGGGCGGGCTCGACAAAGAGATCGCGGCCTTCACCGCTTTGCTCGAGAACGAGTTCGAGGCGGCCAAATCCTATCTGCCCAACAAGGCCGACTGGTTCGAGGGCGCGTGGAGCGGGCTCGGCCGGCCCGACGAGGCGATCACCGAACGCCGCAACGTGCCGACCGGGGTGCCCGAGGAAATTGTGCGCGAGATCGGCCGGGTCCTCACCGCCATCCCGGCCGACGTCGCCGTCCACAAGACTTTGGTGCGGATCATCGACGCCCGCCGCGAGATGTTCGACAAGGGCGAAGGGTTCGACTGGGCGACCGCCGAGGCGCTCGCCTTCGGCACCCTGCTGCGCGAGGGCCATCCGGTCCGCCTGTCGGGCCAGGATTCGGGCCGCGGCACCTTCAGCCAGCGCCACACGGTCTGGGTCGATCAGCAGACCGGCGCCAAATATATCCCGCTCACCAAGGCCGGTCCGGCCCGCTTCGAGGTGCGCGACAGCCCGCTCTCAGAATTCGGCGTGATGGGCTTCGAATATGGCTATTCGCTCGCCGACCCGCAGACTTTGGTGCTCTGGGAGGCGCAGTTCGGCGACTTCGCCAACGGCGCGCAGGTCATGATCGACCAGTTCATCGCCGCCGGCGAGGCGAAATGGCTGCGCGCCTCGGGCCTCGTGCTGCTGCTGCCGCACGGCTATGAGGGGCAGGGGCCCGAGCACAGCTCGGCGCGGCCCGAGCGCTTCCTGCAGCTCTGCGCCGAGGACAATATGCAGGTCGCCAACTGCACCACGCCGGCCAATTATTTCCACATCCTCAGGCGCCAGATGAACCGCGACTTCAGGAAGCCGCTGGTGATCATGACGCCGAAATCTTTGCTTCGGCACAAGCAGGCGGTGTCCAGCCTCGCCGACTTCACCGGCGAGAGCCATTTCAAACGCATCCTCTCCGATCCCAGCCCGCCGGCCGACACGGCGGTGAAGCGGCTGGTCCTGTGCACCGGCAAGCTCGCCTACGAGCTCATCGAGGCGCGCGACAAAGCGGGCGACGCCCATGTCTCGATCGTCCGCGTCGAGCAGCTCTATCCCTTCCCGGGCGAGGCGTTCCTGGCCCGCGTCAAGCGCATGACCGGTCTCGAAGAGGTGGTCTGGGCGCAGGAGGAGCCGCAGAACCAGGGCTATTGGGCCCATGTCGAGCCGCGCATCGAGCGCCGCCTCGCCGAGGCCGGGCTGAAGCCGAAGCGGCCGATCTATGCCGGCCGGCCGCCGGCCGCATCGCCCGCCACCGGCCTCGCCAAGCGCCATGCGGCCGAACAGGCGGCCTTGATCGCCGACGCGCTCGGCCATAGTTCGACGCCGCTCACTACAGGTAGCAGCGCCGCATCCGCGCAGAGGAAAGCGAGTTAGAATGGCCACCGAAGTCAAGGTTCCGACGCTGGGCGAGTCGATCACCGAGGCGACATTGGGCGCCTGGCTCAAGCAGCCCGGCGACGCCGTCGCCCAGGACGAACCGATCGCCAGCCTGGAAACCGACAAGGTCGCGATCGAGGTCAACGCGCCGGCCGCCGGCACGATGGGCAAGCAGCTGGTCGCGGTCGGCGACACGGTCGCGGTCGGCGCGCCGATCGCCGAGATCGAGGCGGGCGGCGCCGGCGCGGCTGCCCCGCCGGCCCGGAGCGAGGCCGCAGGCGGCGGGACCGAGCTGCCCGAATCCAGCCCGGTCAATCCCAAGGGCGCGGGCGAGAATATCGAGGCCAAGGAGGAGATGCATGACGAGGAGGAGGACGGGCCGCATCTGACCCTCTCCCCGGCCGTTCGCCGGATCGTGCTCGAACATCATCTCGATCCCAGCAGGATCAAGGGCACCGGCAAGGACGGCCGCCTCACCAAGGACGACGTCCTCGCCGCCGCCGAACACCAGAAGAGCGACGCCCCCGCGCCCGCCCCGGCGCCCGCGCCCACGCCGGCGCCGCCGCCGCCCGCCGCCCCGGCCGCGCCGCGCAAGGCCGGCGAGCGGCGCGAGGAGCGGGTGCGGATGACCCGTCTCAGGCAGACCATCGCCAAGCGGCTCAAGGAAGCGCAGAACACGGCGGCGATGCTGACGACGTTCAACGACGTCGACATGTCGGCGGTGATGGCGGCGCGCGCCAAATATAAGGACCTGTTCGAGAAGAAGCACGGCGTCCGCCTGGGCTTCATGGCTTTCTTCGTGAAGGCCGCGGCGCTCGCCGCCCGCGACGTGCCCGCGGTCAACGCCTCGATCGAGGGCGAGGAGATCGTCTATCACGATTATCTCGACGTCTCGGTCGCGGTCTCGGCGCCGCAGGGCCTCGTCGTCCCCGTCATCCGCGACGCGCAGGACATGAGCTTCGCCGAGATCGAGAAGGCGGTTGCCGATTTTGGCCGGCGCGCCAAGGAGGGCACGCTGACCATGGAGGAGATGCAGGGCGGCACCTTCACCATCTCCAACGGCGGCGTGTTCGGCTCCTTGCTGTCGACGCCGATCATCAACCCGCCGCAATCGGCGGTGCTCGGCATGCACCGGATCGAGGAGCGGCCGGTGGTCAGGGACGGCCAGATCCTTGCCCGCCCGATGATGTACCTGGCGCTCTCCTACGACCACCGCCTGATCGACGGCCGCGAGGCGGTCACCTTCCTGGTGCGGATGAAGGAAGCGCTGGAAGACCCGACCCGGATTTTGATCGATTTGTAATGACTGTTCCCCGGCGAAGGCCGGGGTCCAGGCTCTTTTTGTCTTTTGCTGGACCCCGGCCTTCGCCGGGGAACGAGGTAGAGATGGCAGACTTTGACTTCGACGTGATTGTGATCGGCGCCGGGCCTGGCGGCTATGTCGCCGCGATCCGGGCGGCGCAGCTTGGCCTCAAGACCGCGTGCGTCGAGAGCCGCGAGACGCTCGGCGGCACCTGCCTCAACGTGGGGTGCATTCCTTCCAAGGCGCTGCTGCATGCGTCGGAATTGTACGAGGAGGCGCATTCGGGCGCGCTCGCCAAATGGGGGGTGAAGACGTCCGGCCTCGAGCTCGATTTGGGCGCGATGCACGGCAGCCGGCTGGAGGCGATCAAGGGGCTGACCGGCGGCATCGAATTCCTGTTCAAGAAGAACAAGATCGAATGGCTGAAGGGCCACGCCAAATTCACCGGCAAGGACGCGATCGACGTCGCCGGCACGGCCTATAAGGCGAAGAATTTCGTCATCGCCACCGGCTCCAGCGTCGCGCCGCTGCCCGGCGTCGAGATCGACCATGAGGCGATCCTCGATTCGACCAGCGCGCTCGAGCTCGCCAGCGTGCCGGAGACGATGGTGGTGATCGGCGGCGGCGTGATCGGGCTCGAGCTCGGCTCGGTCTGGCGGCGGCTCGGCGCCAAGGTCGTCGTCGTCGAATATCTCGACCGGATCCTGCCCGGTATGGACGGCGAGGTGCGCAAGGAATGCGCCAGGATCTTCAAGAAGCAGGGCTTCGAGATCCGCACCTCGACCAAGGTCACCGGCGCCAAGCGCGGCAAGAAGGGCGTGACCCTGACCGTCGAGCCGGCCGCAGGCGGAGCTTCGGAGACGATCGAGGCGGACGTCGTCCTCGTCTCGATCGGCCGCAAGCCCAACACCGAAGGCCTCGATCTCGGCAAAGCGGGGATCGAAGTGAACAAGCAGGGCCAGATCGAGACCGGCCACGATTTCCGCACCCCGGTGCCCGGCATCTGGGCGATCGGCGACGTCATCCCCGGGCCGATGCTCGCCCACAAGGCCGAGGACGAGGGGATCGCGGTCGCCGAGAATATCGCCGGCCTGACCGGGATCGTGAACCACGAGGTGATTCCCTCGGTCGTCTACACCATGCCCGAGATCGCCGGCGTCGGCCTCACCGAGGAGGACGCCAAGGCGGCGGGCTATGAGGTCAGGACCGGCAAGTTCCCGATGCTCGGCAATTCGCGCGCCAAGACCAACCGCGAGGGCGACGGCTTCGTCAAGGTGATCGCCGACGCCAAGTCGGACCGAGTCCTCGGCGTCTGGATGATCGCCTCGGTCGCCGGCACGATGATCGCCGAGGCCGCTTTGGCGATGGAGTTCGGCGCCACGTCCGAGGATATCGCTTACACCTGCCACGCCCACCCGACCCATTCGGAGGCGGTCAAGGAAGCGGCGATGGCGGTGACGGGGAAGCCGATCCACATCTGAGCATAGCCGCCCGAGGGCGGCGCAGCGTCATTCGGGAGCCTGCCCCGGCGGTTTCGCTTTGGGCTTCGCGACCCTCGCACGTCCTATGGCGGGCCTGGCGGGGGGCGGGGGCGGGGGCGCGGCGGCGGCCCCGGCAGCGCTCGCGACCTGCGCTTCGATGCCGGCCATGACGCGGGACAAGCGCCCCTCCTCTTCCTCCTCCTCGTCGAGAAGCTCGTCCAGGATTCTGGTGCCGAACGAGGTGAACAATATCACGTAGAGCCACACCACGAAGGCTGCGATGCCGTTGACGACCTCCCAGGCGGTGCCGCTGTAGGGGGCCGGCCGGCCTCCCACGATCGACAGCAGCGACAGCGACGCCCACAGAGACTCGCCGATCCCCGGCAGGGGCTGGTTGGCGGGAAGCAGCCCGAGCGGGCCGATCGCATGGAGAATGAGAGCGTAGGCGACGAACAGCGACAGGAACGTGGCGACGTTCATGTCGATATATTGCAGCAGCGCGAGCCGCGGCCGGTTTCGGTCGAAAAAGTCGATATGCTCCTTGCCGAGCCGAAGCAGGCGTGCCGCGCTCCTGATGTCGACGGGCTGGTACAGGGTGAAGAAGGAGGAGCGCTCGAGATTCTTCAGGATCACCGCCACCGACACTCCGAGGATGATCCAATATTCGACTCTGCCCGCCGGCGCGCCGAAGATCAGCGTGAATATCCCGAGTCCGATCAGCAATCCGGACGCCGACACCGCCCAGCACAGCAGCTTGACCGGAAATATGAGCGGCGCCGGGCCACCCAGCATCAGGCGGAAGACCGCGCCGACGACGGGAAGGCGCTGCGCATTGCTGATCAGCGCGTAGGCGATCCCGCCCAGCGCGATGCCCCACGCGCCGAAAACGGCGAGAAGAACCAGGAGTGCGATGTCGCGAATCATGCAAGCCCCATCAAGCTCCGTCGACGTCGGGACTTGCCGGACAATGGCGGCGAACGAGCCGAAGCGCAATTCGACCGAGATCGCGGCTTTCGCCGGAATGACGCGACAGGGCCCTGACGTGTTATGGGCGTGCGATGGATGGCCCGCTTCCGATCCCGCTCGGCCCGGTGCTCGAATTCCTCGACCTTGCCGGCATTGCCGTCTTCGCCCTTTCGGGCGCGCTGCTCGCCGCGGTGAAGCGGCAGACTCTGGTTACCTTCCTGTTCTTCGCCGTGGTCACCGGCGTCGGCGGCGGCACGGTGCGCGACCTTTTGATCGGCGCGCCGGTCTTCTGGGTGCACGAGAATTTGACGCTGCTGATCTGCTTCGGCGCCGCGCTCGCGGTCTGGCTGCTGCCGGCGCGGCTGTGGAAGGGCAAGACCCTGCTCTGGCTCGACGCGGCGGGCCTTGCCGCCTACGCCACGTTCGGCGCGGCCAAGGGGCTCGCCTTCGGCCTCGCGCCGCTGCCCGCCTTCGCCATGGGCGTGCTCACCGGCTGCCTCGGCGGCATCGTCCGCGACGTGCTCGCCGGCGAGCCCTCGATCCTGATGCGGCCCGAGCTCTACGTCACCGTCGCCGCTCTGTCGGCGGCTCTGTTCGTCGGCCTGACCATGGCCGGCGTGCCGGGCGGCGTCGCCGGCCTGGTCGCCGCCGCGGCCGGCTTCGCGCTGCGCGGCGCCGCGATCCTGCGCGGCTGGGCGCTGCCCGCCTACACCCGCTAGCCCGCCCAGGCCGCCGAGACCGGACGCGGCTCGTCGGGCGAGGCTGAAAGCGGCGCCAAAGCGCGCTGCCAGAGGCCGACGCTCAGCCATTGGCCCGCTTTGAAGCCGACCTTTTCATAGGTTCCGGCGCGCACGAAGCCGAGCCGCTCGTGCAGCGTCACGCTCGCCGGATTGGGCAAGGTGATCGCGGCGATCGCCTGGCTGAAGCCCTGCGCCTCCAGCACCGGCAGCAGCGCGCGGTAAAGCGCCGTGCCGAGGCCGCGGCCGTGCGCGCCCTGGGCGAGATAGACCGTCGTCTCGACGGTGAACCGGTAGGCGGGCCGGGCGCGGAAGGCGGCCGCATAAGCATAGCCGGTCACCGCCCCGTCGCCGGCGTCGCAGGCGGCAAGCCAGGGATAGGCATCGCCCGCCGCCGCGATCCGGGCGCTCATCTCCGCTTCGTCCGGCGCCGCGGTCTCGAACGAGACCACGCTCTTTTCCACATAAGGCGCGTAGATCGCGGCGAGCGCCGCCGCGTCGCCCGCGGTGGCGCGCCGGATCGTCATCCGAGCGAGGCGAGCAGCGCGCTCCACAGCGAGCGCTCGGCGCGGGCGCGGCGGAGCGGCGCGGTCGCCGGACATTCGAGGCAGCGCGCCTGGATCGCCGGGCCGGCGAGCAGGCGCTGGGCGTCGGCGAGCGCGCGCTCGATCATCGCCTCGGGGCGCCGGGCGAGCCGGGCGAAGGCGTCGCGCGGCGTCTCCGCGCGGGCCTCGCCGCCGAGCAGGCCGGTCAGCGCCTGCGCCCAGAAATCGGGCTCTTCCTCGAGATAGACCGGCCGCGCGTCCTCGGGGTCGATCCGCGCCCGCCGCGCCGCCTCGGCGATCGCGTCGTCCAGCGAGCCGAACCGGTCGACGAGGCCGAGCTGGCGGGCGGTGCCGCCGGCCCAGACCCGGCCCTGGCCGATCTCGTCGACCCGCGCCGGCGGCAGGCGCCGGGCGCGGGCGACCAGGCCGACGAAGCGGCGATAGGTCGCCTCGACGCCCATCTGCAGCAGCCGGTCGGCCTCGGGCGATGGGCCGCGCAGCAAATCGGGCTCGCCCGACAAGGGCGTCGTCCGCACCCCGTCGGCGCCGACGCCGAGCCGCTCGAGCGACCCTTCGAAGCTCGGCAGGATGCCGAACACGCCGATCGAGCCGGTGATCGTCGAAGGCTCGGCGAAGATGATGTCGCCGGCGGTGGCGATCCAATAGCCGCCCGAGGCCGCCACCGAGCCCATCGAAACGACCACCGGCAGGCCCCGCGCCTTGGCGGCGAGGACGGCGCGGCGGATCCGCTCCGAGGCGAGCACCGATCCGCCCGGCGAATCGACCCGCACCACCAGCGCCTTGAGCCGGCCATCCTCCAGCCCCTGTGCGAGGTTGCGGGCGATGGTCTCGCCGCCGGCCAGGCCGGGCGCGCCGTCGCCGTCGATGATGTCGCCGGCGACGGTGAGGATGCCGATCTGGCCGTCGTCGTCGCCCGGCGGATGCTCGTCCGCCCAGGCCTCGTAATGGACCGCGCGATAGCTGCCCGGCACGTTCGCCTCGCCTTCGCCGGCGAGCTCGGCCATGCGCCGGCCGAAGGCGATCCGGTCGCCGATCCGGTCGACGAGGCCGGCATTTCGCGCCGCCCGCGCCATGTCGCCGCCGGCCGCCGCGATGAAGCGCGCCGGATCGGCGACATAGGCCGCGAGCCGCGCCCGCGGCCGCGCCCGTCCGACATCCTGCCGCCAGGTCTCCCAGAGGGAATCGGCGAGCGCCTGGCTGGCCTCGCGCGATTCCGGCGACATGTCGTTCCTCGTATAGGGCTCGACGGCCGACTTGTAGGTGCCGACGCGGTAGACGTTGGCGGTGATGCCGAGCCGCTCCATCAGCCCGGCATAATAGAGGTTGGTGCCGCCGGGGCCGGCGACCAGCACCGCGCCGAGCGGGTCGAGCCAGATCTCGTCGGCATGGGCGGCGAGCTGATAGCCGTCGTCGCTATAGCCGGTCGCGTAAGCGACGACGCGCTTGCCGGCGCCGCGGACCCGGTCGAGCGCCTCGCCGACATTGGCGAGCGCGCTCTGGCCGCCGCCGTTGAACAGGTCGAGGTCGAGCGCCACCGCCTCGATCCGGTCGTTGGCCGCGGCCTCGTCGAGCGCCCGGATCACCGCCGCGAGCCGATATTCGCGGATCACCGCGCCGCCGCTCAGCACCGTGCGCGGGTCGGGCGCCGACGGCTGCTCGACGATCGCGCCGGCGAGGTCGAGCCTGAGCGCGCCGCTCCGCGCGCTGTCGCGATAGGGGCTCGCCGAGAGCGCCGCATAGAGCCCGCCGAAGAAGGCCAGCATGACGATGAGGACGAGCGCGTCCTTGACGCCGACCAGCAGCTTCCACGCTTTTCCCGCGAACTTCATCGTCACGCTCCCTCGCCTCGCGGGCTAACCGACGCCCGCCCGGCTGTAAATGGCGCGGCCGCGCGGAAAAAAAGGAGGGGCCCGAGTCCTTGACGTGCGATGAACACGCTCTAAATCAGCCTCCATTGGCACTCGTCCGATGCGAGTGCTAACAGATTTCAGGCCCATATAGGAAAGGTCACAGCGCATGAAGTTTCGTCCGTTGCACGATCGCGTGCTCGTCCGCCGCGTGGAGGCCGAGGAGAAGACGGCCGGCGGGATCATCATCCCCGACAGCGCCAAGGAAAAGCCGCAGGAGGGCGAGGTCGTCTCGGTCGGCTCCGGCGCCCGCGCCGAGGACGGCACGATCACCCCGCTCGATGTCAAAGCCGGCGACAAGATCCTGTTCGGCAAATGGTCGGGCACCGAGGTCAAGATCGACGGCGAGGACCTCCTCATCATGAAGGAGTCGGACATCCTCGGGATCGTCGGCTGACCTTGATTTAGCGGACTGTTCCCCGGCGAAGGCCGGGGCCCAGGCTTTTTTTTCTGGCTGGACCCCGGCCTTTGCCGGGGCACAAAATAAGGAACACACAACATGGCAGCGAAAGACGTACGCTTTTCGCGCGACGCCCGTGAGCGGATCATGCGCGGCGTCGACATCCTCGCCGACGCGGTCAAGGTCACGCTCGGCCCCAAGGGCCGCAACGTCGTCCTCGACAAGAGCTTCGGCGCGCCGCGCATCACCAAGGACGGCGTCACCGTCGCCAAGGAGATCGAGCTCAAGGACAAGTTCGAGAATATGGGCGCGCAGATGCTGCGCGAGGTCGCGTCGAAGACCAACGAC
>Ga0190265_10000530_pt1 | contig 26916 bp, 29 predicted proteins | sample Popmic124T_FD_133135 | JGI IMG/M metagenome (GOLD analysis project Ga0190265, IMG submission 133135) | Populus adjacent soil microbial communities from riparian zone of Indian Creek, Utah, USA - 124 T | ecosystem: Environmental > Terrestrial > Soil > Riparian zone | place: USA: Utah | collected...
GCGGACGGGGATCAACACCGGCGAGGTCGTCGCTGGCGGCGAGCACACGCTCGTCACGGGCGACACCGTCAACATCGCCGCACGACTGGAGCGTGCCGCCGATGTCAATGCGATCCTCATCGGCGCGGCGACCTACCACCTTGTGCGCGACGCCGTCGTGGCCGAGCCCGTGGAGTCGCTCGACCTCAAGGGGAAGTCGACGCCCGTCGACGCCTGGCGCCTCACAGCCGTCATCCGCGACGCGCCCGGGCACTCCCGGCGGCTCGACTCGCCGCTCGTCGGCCGCGAGTTCGAGCAGGCGCTCCTCCGGCAGGCCTTCGAGCGCGTCGCCGCGCAGCGTTCGTGCCACCTCTTCACGGTCCTCGGCTCTGCGGGCGTCGGCAAGACCCGCCTCGTCAACGAGATGCTCGTGGACGTGAGCTCGCGGGCGACGGTGCTCGTCGGGCGCTGTCGCCCGTACGGCGACGGGACCACCTTCTGGCCGCTGCGCGACATCGTCCGGAAGCTCCCCGACCTGGAGGCGATCGTCGGGGTGGCGGACGCGCAGGTCGTCAGCGGCGCCGTCGGCCTCGGGGACGCGACGGCAGGAGCCGACGACACGTTCCGCGCGCTGCGCAAGCTCGTCGAGGCCGTCGCTCACGACGAGCCGCTCGTGCTCATCATCGAAGACGTGCACTGGGGGCAGGCGAGCTTCCTCGACTTCGTCGAGCACCTCGCGGAGTGGGTGCGCGACGCGCCTGTGCTGATCCTCTGTGTCGCGCGGCCCGAATTGCTCGAGGACCGTCGCTCGTGGGGCGGCGGCCGCCTGAACGCAACGACGATCCTGCTCGAGCCGCTCGATGAGCACGAGTCCGCCCTCTTGGTCACGAATCTCGGCGGCGAAGACGTTGCGGCGGAGCTGCGTCGCACGATCACCGAGGTCGCCGAAGGTAACCCGCTCTTCCTCGAGGAGATGGTGGCGATGATCCGCGAGGATCCGCACGCCGTGGTGTCGGTGCCCCCGACGATCCACGCACTGCTCACGGCCCGCATCGAGGGACTGGCGCCGCGAGAGCGTGAGACACTTCAGACCGCCGCTGTCGTGGGCCGGTTCTTCTCGCGCGATGCAGTCGCTGCCCTCGCCGGCGACGTGGACGCGGAGCTCGCGACGCTCCGGAAGAAGGATCTCGTTCGGGCGCATGTTGACCCCGACGAATCTCGCGAGACCTTCCGCTTTCGACACGTCCTGATCCGCGACGCCGCGTATGACGCGCTGCCGAAGGCGGTGCGCGTGTCGCTCCACGTCGCGCTCGCCGACTGGCTCGCGGCGTCGGAGGACAACCCGCGGCAGGAGCTCGATGAGCTCGTCGGTTACCACCTCGAGCGTGCGGTGCAGCTGAAGGACGAGCTCGGCGAAGAGTCGCCGGAGCTTGCAGCCCGCGCCGCGTCCGCGCTTGCACGTGCCGGGCGTCGCGCGCTCGTGCGAGGGGACGCCGCGGCGGCCCGCCATCTGCTCGAGCGTGTGGCCTCACTTCCCACGCCGCTCGATGCCGACCGGGTCGAGCGCCTGCTCGAGTTCGCGGCGGCGCTGGAAGAGCGCGGGGAGCTCCTTGCCGCGGAGACGGCGCTCGCCGAGGCGCTCGCAGGTGCCCGCTCCCTCAACGACGCCCGGCTCGAGGCGCGGTCGCTTGTGGAACGCTCCTTCCTCTCGTTCTACGCCGACCCGCAGCGGTGGGTGGACGAGGCGCTCGAGACGGCCGAGCGCGCAATCACGGTTCTGGACGAGACGGGAGACGACTTTGGGCTCGCCCGCGCGTGGCTGCTCGTCCTGCTCCTGCATTACGGACGCTGCCACGTTGCCGAGATGGAGAAGGCGCTCGAGCCGTCGCTCCACCATGCGCGCCGCGCACGGGACGGCCGCCTCGTCGCCGTCGCGCTGAACGCATCTGTGCGAGGGCTGCTCATCGGCCCTACCCCCGTGGACGAGGCAATCGGGCGGGCGGAGAAAATCGCCGACGAGCCAGAGGCGGATCGCGCGCTGGGTGCGGTCGGGTGCGGCGTCGTCGCCTGCCTGGAGGCAATGCGCGGCCGCTTCGACGAGGCTCGAGCCGCGTACGCCGAGAGCGTCGAAGTGCTCGAGGACCTGGGACGCACGCGCCTACAGGCGGCCCAGCGCGCCTACTCGGGGCTCGTCGAGCTGCTTGCGGGCGATGCCATCGCGGCGGAGCGCGAGCTGCGCGCTGGGATCGTGGAGCTGGAGACGATCGGCGACAAGACGAACCTCGCGACGGTCGCCGGGCTGCTCGCGCAGGCGCTGGCGACGCAGGGTCGCTGGAACGAGGCCGAAGCCGCCACCGAACTCAGCGAGCGGGCGTCGTCGTCAGCCGACGTCGCCGCCCAGGTCACGTGGCGCCTTACCCGGGCGCGGCTGAGAGCGCGCCGCGGCCAGGTTGAGGACGCCGATCGCCTCTCCGGCGAGGCCGTGGCCCTGGCGGCCGCGACCGACAGTCCGACGCTGCTCGCCGACGCCCTGTCCTGTCGTGCTGACGTCGCCGCCGCAGCCGGCCTTGCCGACGATGCCGCTACCGCGTTAACGGGCGCGGCCGAGCAGTACGAGCGAAAGGGTCACACCGTCGGCGCGGCCCGCGCACGCGCCGCGCTCGCTCAGGACGGCGGCGCAACTCCGAGCCGCACGGCCACCTCGCCGTCGACGGACGGGGCCGTCGCCGGCGGCACGTAGAGCGTCGCGAGTGGCGTCATCGGCGCCGACGGCAGATTGGCGATACGTACGCGCTCGACCATCGCGCTGGCCACCGGGTACGGCGAAGCCTCGTAGACGACGACCTCGTGGTCGGTGCCAAACACCGCTGCGAGGCGCTCTGCGACGAGGTCGAGGTGCCGGTACTGAGGGTCTGTGACGGCGCCGGTCTCGCCGACGACACCGATCTGCCACAGGACGAGCGCGCACGCTGCGTCGATCGGCCGTCGGTGAAGGAGGAAATCGGTCGCGTCGTAGCTCAGCCAGCCGTGGTCGCCGGGATCGACACCGAGATCGGCGACCAAGCAGTCCTGCGCGGACACCGCCGGGAGCATCCGCGCCGGTATTCCCTCAGCGCGGGCGCGACGGATCGCTGTGTGACCGGGGCGGCTGAAGACTCCCGGGTTCCCGTAGAACGCCGCGCAAACGCGGCGTCCTGCTCTCGCCGGCGCGACGATCTCGTCCGCCATCCGCGAGTAGATCTCGAGCCGTGGGCCGCCGGAGTCATACAACGGGGTCAGCGAGCGTGCGTGTTCGTGCAGACCGTCGAGCCACGTAGAAGCCAGCGGATCGGCGGCGACGTGCAGCATTTCGTCTGCGCGTTCGATCGCGGCGCGAGCCTCGGGAGTGAGCTGCGTTGCGAGCCTGATGCCTGTCCCGACAACCGTCACCGACCCGGGGCGAGGTCGCGTCAGAACGTGATGTACACGGACATGATCCGGATCGTGTGCCCCGGGCTCGCCTCGTAGTCGGCCTCGATGATCACGCGGATCTGCCGGATGTTGTCCTCGACGAATGTGCTACGGCCCGCCGACCTGAAGTACTCCGGGTACCAGCCCTCGAGGAGCGCGATCTTCTGCTCCTTCGTTGCGGTGTCCTCGAGCTCGAGCAGGCGTTCCGGCTGCTGCGCGAGGTCGAGCAACACCTCGGCGAGGGTGAGGTTCCCCCTGAGATCCGGCATCCTGACGACGCTACAACTGTACCCAGCTCAGGTCAAGCATGCGGGGCCCAAAACGCCCGTAAGTACACTGTCGCGCTCGTGTTCGACGCCCTCTCAGACAGGCTCCAGAGCGCCCTCGGCGACGTCCGCGGGCGAGGCAAGCTCGACGAAGAGTCGATCTCGAAGGCGATGCGGGAGATCCGGCTGGCGCTGCTCGAAGCGGACGTCAACTTCAAGGTCGTCAAGGACTTCGTCGCGCGCGTAAAGGCGCGCTCGCTCGGCCTCGAGATGACGAAGGGCCTCAGCCCCGGGCAACAGGTCGTGAAGATCGTCCACGAGGAGCTGACCGAGCTGATGGGGAGTGGAGGCTCCAAGATCGCCTTCGCGGGGCGACCGCCGACCGTGATCCTGCTCGCCGGCCTCCAGGGCGCGGGCAAGACGACCGCAGCCGCCAAGCTCGCGCTCCTTCTGCGCAAGGGAGGGCATACGCCGTCTCTCGTCGCCGCCGACCTGCAGCGGCCGGCGGCCGTCGATCAGCTCCAGCAGCTCGGAAAGCAGCTGCAGATCCCCGTCTTTACGGGGTCTGACCCCGTTCAGGCCGTCACCGAAGGCATCGAGCAATCGAAGCAGCAGGGCCGCGACGTCGTCATCCTCGACACGGCAGGTCGGCTGCACATCGACGAGCCGCTGATGGAAGAGCTCGCGGCCGTGAGCAAGGCGGCCAAGCCCACCAACGTCCTCCTCGTGCTCGACGCGATGACAGGCCAAGAAGCGGTTGCCGTCGCGGAATCCTTTCACGAGCGGATTGCGTTCGACGGCGTCATCCTCACGAAGCTCGACGGCGACGCGCGCGGCGGAGCGGCGCTCTCCGTGCGTGCGGTCACCGGCAAGCCGGTGAAGCTCGCGTCGGTCGGGGAGAAGCTCGACCAGTTCGAGTACTTCCACCCCGACCGGATGGCCTCGCGCATCCTCGGCATGGGCGATGTCTTGACGCTGATCGAGAAGGCGGAGGCGGCCGTCGAGGTGGACGAGCAGGCGCGTCTCGAGCAGCAAATGCTCGCTGGTGAGTTTACATTCGACGACTTCCTGTCGAGCTACCGGATGCTGCGGAAGATGGGCTCTCTAAAAGGCGTTCTCTCGATGATTCCAGGTATGGGCAAGCAGCTCCAGGGGCTCGACATCGACGAGTCGCAGATGGGCCGAGCCGAGGCGATCGTCCTGTCGATGACTCCGAAGGAACGCCGGATGCCGCACCTCATCGATGGGTCTCGGCGCAAGCGGATCGCGGCGGGGAGCGGCACCTCCATTCAGCAGGTGAACCAGCTCATCTCGGCCCGCAAGCAGATGCAGAAGATGATGAAGCAGATGAAGAAGGGCAAAATGCCGGGGATCCCGCCGGAATTGCTCCAGCAGGCACAACAACAGCAAGGAAGGAGATAGAGAAGCTTGGTAGCAATGAGACTGACCCGCGTCGGGTCGAAGAAGAACCCGATCTACCGGGTCGTGGTGGCCGACTCGCGCTCTCCGCGTGACGGCAGGTTCATCGAGATCGTCGGGCGCTACAACCCGCAGACGGAGCCGTCCACGATCGACTTCGACGAGGACCGCGTGAAGGAGTGGCTCTCGAAAGGGGCGCAGCCGTCGAACACGGTCTCGCGCCTGCTGAAGATCGCGAACATCAGTGGCTGAGCTGCTCGCCTACCTTGCTCGCCAGCTGGTGGACGAGCCGGATGCAGTCTCGGTCAAGGAAGAAGAGCGTGAGGGCGCGATCGTCCTGATGCTCACCGTTGCCAAGGACGACGTCGGCAAGGTGATCGGCCGCAAGGGCCGCATAGCCCGGGCACTTCGCGCCATCGTCCGCGCCAGCGGTGCCCATTCTCACCGCCGCGTCCTGCTCGAGATCGTCGAATAGTTGCGGGTCGCTGCGCTCTACGATGTGCACGGCAACGCGCCGGCGCTCGAAGCCGTGCTCGAGGAGATCGAGCGCGAGGGCGTCGACGCGATCGTGTTCGGCGGCGACCTCGCCTCTGGCCCGCTTCCGCGTGCGACCGTCGAGCTGGCGCGCTCTCTCGACGCCGTGTTCGTGCTGGGGAACGCTGATCGGCTCGACTCACCGGCGATGAGCCCCGAATGGGACGCGGCGCGACGCTGGGTCGAGCAGCAGCTCGACGAGGAGCAGATTGTGTGGCTGGCGAACCTCGACTTCTCGGCCGTGATCGACGACACGCTCTACGTCCATGCAACGCCGCAGGACGACGAGACGGTGGTCACCGAGCTCACCTCCGACGAGCGCCTGGGCGAGCTGCTGGCCGAGGTCGAGCAGTCGCTCGTCGTCGCGGGCCACACGCACATGCAGCTCGACCGCCGGGTGGGCGACAAGCGCTTCGTGAACGCGGGCAGCGTCGGCATGCCGTACGAACGCGAGCCCGGCGCCTACTGGGCGCTCATCGGCGACGACGTCGACCTGAGGCGGACGGATTACGACCTGGAGCGCGCCGCGGTCGCAATCCGGGCTTCCGGCCATCCGATGGCCGAAGAGCTCGCCGCCGAGAACGTCCTGACCATCCCGTCTCGAGAAGAAGCTCTCGCTGCTTTTGGCGGCTGATCTCGTCATGGTGGGCCGCGTCGGCAAGCCGCACGGTCTCCAGGGCGCCTTCGCGGTCGAGGGCGGGAGCGAGGACCCCGACCGGTTCGCTGTCGGCGCAACCCTGATCGTCGAAGGCGCCCCGGCCCAGATCCTGGAGTCGAAGCGTGCCGGCGGGCGCCCGGTGATCCGCCTCGACCGCGAAGTGCAACGCGGCGCCGAGCTCCAGGTCGAGCGGGCGGAGCTTCCCGAGCCCGAGGACGGCTCGTACTACGTCTTCCAGCTCGTCGGTCTCGCCGTCGAAGAGGAGGGCGGGCGCGCGCTCGGTCACGTCTCAGAAGTCACGCCGGGCCCAGCAAACGACGTGCTCGAACTCGATACAGGCCTCGCGCTCCCACTCGTCGACGCCTGCGTGCAGGAGGTCGATCTCGACTCGGGTCGAATCGTTGTCCAACGCGGCTTTGCACCTGCTGAGTAACCTCAGGCTTCGTTGCAGATCGATGTTTTTACACTCGTCCCACACTCATTTGCCTGGCTCTGCGAGCAGCGTCCGCTCGCGGCTGTCCTCGGCTCCGAGCTCGAGCTGCGCCTGCTCAACTACCGCGACACGACGCCCCTTACCGGCGGCCAGGTCGACGACGAGCCCTACGGGGGAGGCGCGGGCATGGTGCTGCGTGTCGACACTGTCGCCGCTGCCCTCGACGCGACCTACGGCGCTCGCCCGGAGCACCGCGTGATCGCCATGACGCCACAGGGGCGCCAGCTCGACCAGCCTCTGGTCGAGGAGCTCGCGGCCGAGGAGCACTTGACGATTCTCTCCGCGCGGTTCGAGGGCTTCGACGAGCGCATCGTCGAGCACCTGGCGACGGACGCCGTTTCGATCGGTCCCTACGTCCTCTCTGGCGGGGAGTTGCCGGCCATGGTCGTGGTGGACGCGATCGCGCGCCGACTGCCCGGGGCGCTGAGCGAGGGCTCCGGCGACGAGGAGACGTTCTCCGACGAGCTCGAGGGTGGCTTCGAGTACCCGCACTACACGCGGCCCGCCGAGTTCCGTGGGTGGAAGGTGCCCGACGTCCTGCTCTCCGGCGATCACGCCCGCATCGCGGAGTGGCGGCGCGAGCAGAGCCGGGCGAGGACGGCGCGATGAGGAACCCGATCGATCTCCTCACGGGTCGGCTCCCACGCGAGTGGCGCGTCGCCATCGACTGGGCGGTGACGATCATCGGCGCCGTCCTGATCGTCCTCGGCATCAAGGCCTATGTCGTGAACCCGTATCGGATTCCGTCCTCGTCGATGGAGCCGACCTTGCATTGCGCGATGCCGGGCGCAGGCTGCGAATCGGGCCGTTTCTCCGACCGCGTCCTGGCCAACCGCTTCATCTATCGCTTCCGGGACCCCGAGCGTGGCGAGATCGTCGTCTTCAAGACGCCGCCGCGAGCGAGGGCCCAGTGCGGCGCGGGCGGGACCTTCGTCAAGCGCCTCGTCGGGCTTCCGGGCGATCGCTGGCGTGAGGAGAACGGCGATATCTACATCAACGGTCGCAAGCTGGAGGAGTCGTACATCCCCGAGAGCCGCCGCGACGCCGACACGCTTCCCGAGCGGACGATCCCCAAGGACAGCTATTTGATGCTCGGCGACAACCGGCAGTCTTCGTGCGACTCGCGACGGTGGGGGTACGTCCCGCGTGACAACCTGATCGGACCCGTCTTCGCGGTGTACTTCCCGCCGAAGCGGATCACCTTATTCTGAGCCGGTGTCGAGGCTGCTGCGCTTCCTGCTGATCGTTCTCTCGGTCGTGGGCGTGCTCCTCGTCCTCGCCGCGATCACCTCCAAGCTCTACCGGATCCCGACCTCGTCGATGGAGCCGACCCTGCACTGCCCCAAGGGCAGCGGGAACCCAGGCTGCCTCGGCGACGAGCACGACCGGATAGCCGTCTCGAAGGTGCTCTACGAGGTCCGTGACCCGGAGCGCGGCGACATCGTCGCGTACAAGCTTCCACCGCGGGCCGCGGAGCCGTGCGGGTCTCCCGCCGGGTCGACGTTCGTGCACCGAATCATCGGCCTGCCCGGGGAGAGCGTCGCGGTCCGGAACGGCGTGGTGTTCGTCGACGGCCGGAAGCTCACCGAGTCGTACATCGAAGCGGGTCGTCGGGGTCGCGGCTCGTCTCCGGCGCGTGCGATCGAGAAGGACCAGTACTTCGTCCTGGGCGACAACCGCGCACAGTCGTGCGATTCGCGAGTCTGGGGCGTCGTTGCGCGTGATCGCCTGATCGGGCCGAGGATCGCCACCTACTGGCCCTGGGACCGGATTTCCATCCGCTAGCATGCCGTCTGCCCTCCGGGCCTTATCTCCTCGCCATGCCGAACCCCATCGAGCTACTCGAGCAGCGCCAACTGCGGTCCGACCTGCCCAGGTTCAAGGCAGGCGACACGGTACGCGTGCACTTCCAGGTCATCGAGGGCACACGCCGGCGCGTCCAGGTCTTCGAGGGCATCGTCCTCAAGCGTCAGGGCTCAGGTGTGCGCGAGACGTTCACCGTGCGCAAGCAATCGTTCGGAGTCGGAGTCGAGCGGACGTTTCCGCTCCACTCGCCGAAGATCGAGAAGATCGAGGTCCAGGCAATCGGAGACGTCAACCGGGCGAAGCTGTACTACCTGCGCGAGAAAGTGGGGAAGAAGGCGCGCGTTCGCGAGCAGCAGCACATCGCGCCGGTATCCTCGCCCGGTGCCTCTGCCGGAGCGCCAGAGCAGCCTGACGCCGCCGCCCAATCTGCCGAAGATCATCCGGAGGCCGAGGGCGTCGAAGAGCAGGTCGCAGAAGCTTCTGTCGAAGAGGAGCGGAGCTAGGCTCCTTCGCTTCGACCGCGCGCTAGGCGTGCGGTACGTCGCCGGCACGGACGAAGCCGGCCGTGGGTCACTGGCGGGGCCGCTCGTCGTCGGGGGCGTCTTGCTCGATTACGGCTGTCTGCGCGACCACGCAGTTCGGCCACTCGCTCGTCTGAACGATTCCAAACAAGTGGCCCCCGAGGATCGCGAGGAGCTCTTTCGTGCAGTCATGAGCTGTGCCACGCGGGTCTCGGTCCAGGTGATCTCGCCGGGCGAGATCGACCGCGAAGGCCTGCACCGCTCGAACCTGGCCGGCCTGCGCCGCGCGCTCGCGGCATTGACTCCGCCTGCCGAGGCCTGTCTAGTCGACGGTTTCCGGCTGGGCCCGGCGGCACCCGAGCATCATGCGGTGATCGACGGCGACGAGCGCAGCGCCGCGATCGCGGCCGCGTCGATCGTGGCGAAAGTTGTCCGCGACCGGTACATGCGCCGCGCGGACGCGCTCTATCCGCAGTTTGGCTTCCGCTCCCACGTCGGCTACATCACGCCTTCGCACTCGGCGCTCGTCCGCCGGCACGGGCCGTCCGAGATCCACCGTCGTTCCTTCCAGGCGCTTTGCTACCTCAGTGAGGAAGAGGCAGCCGCCAGGCTCTCGGCGTAGGGGCGCTCAGGCCGAGCTGCGCGCAAAGTGGCGCTTTCGGCTGCGGGGCTACCGCGTGCTGGATGCCAACGCGTGGATTGGCGGGTACGAGCTCGACCTCGTCCTCCGCCGCGGGCGAACGGTCGTCTTCTGCGAGGTGAAGTCGAAGAGTGGGAGAGGGCTCGGAGACCCGCTGGAGATGGTTACCGCCGAGAAGCAGCGTCGTCTGATCCAAGCTGCCGAGTCCTGGCTCGCCGCGCACCCCGAGCACAGTGAGTGCGATGCGCGCTTCGACGTCGTCGGCGTCGGCGCCGGTCGCGTGGAGCACCTGAGACAGGCGTTCTAGCGCGCGCGTCGAAACCGGGGTCGAGATGGCTCCTACGCAGGAAGCGCTCTACCGCGACATCGACCTCGACCTCTCCTGGTCGGAGCGCGACCTCCCCGAGCGCGAGCGGACGAAGCACGTCCATCGGTTGCACCCGTACCTGGGGAAGTTCGTGCCCCAGCTCGTGGAGGCGCTCCTGACGCGTCACTTGCCGCGAGCGCGGACCGTGCTCGATCCGTTTGCGGGCTCCGGCACGACGCTCGTTCAATCGCTCGAGAGCGGCCGCCGGGCGACGGGAGTCGACATCGCGGCCTTCAACTGCCTGCTGATGGACGTCAAGACGCGCGCCTACAACCTCTTCGGGCTAGAGCGTGACATCCGAGACGCCCTGCGGCGCCTGGAAGGCTTCGACGGTCGAGCGCCCGAGCGTCCGTCTCGTTACGTCAAGGCCTGGTTCGCCCCGCGTGCTGCAGACGAGCTCCTCTTCTTCCGTTCGATCGTGGACGAATACGAGCACGCAGACGTGCTCCGCGTGGTCCTGACGCGGGCCGCACGCTCGGCCCGGCGCACCCCGCACTTCGACCTCGACTTCCCGAAGGAACCGCAGCGCGGGGAGTACTGGTGCCACAAGCACCGGCGCCACTGCCGTCCCGTCGAGCGGGCCGAGCACTTCCTGCGGCGCTACGCGCTCGACACGCTGGCACGCATCCACGAGTTCGCCCGCGTGCGGGCGCACGAAGCGGAAGCGACCGTCGTGCACGGCGATTCCAGGGACGCGGAACTACCGCCCGCCGACGGAGTCGTCACGTCACCGCCGTATCCCGGGCTCATCGACTACCACGAGCAGCATCGCTACGCCTATGAGCTCCTCGGCCTGGACGATCGCCGCGAGCTCGAGGTAGGTGCGGCAGCGGCAGGGACGAGCATCGCGGCCATCGCTGCCTACGTCGACGGAACCGCCGAGGCGTTTGCCAACGTCAGCCGCGTCCTTCCGCGACGCGCGCCCGTCGTGATCGTCATCAACGATCGGCGTGACCTCTATCCGCAGATCCTCGAGCGTGCGGGCCTCACCGTCGAGACCCGGTACCAGCGCCACGTCAATCGTCGAACCGGCCGGCGCGCGGGGGAGTACTACGAGGACGTCATCGTCGCCCGAACAGCCTGCTAGAAGCGCCGCAATCGTTACAGCGTGCGCGTCCTTCGTCACTAGCGTGCACAGTTCCGTGCGAATCGTTCGCCTACCGTCGAGGGCTTGCTCGCGCGCACGATCACGCACGCTGTCGTGGGGCTCGAGGCTCGCCGCGTCGACGTCGAGGCGCACCTCCAGCGCGGAGTTCCCGGCTTCTCGATCGTCGGGCTCGCCGACCGCGCCTGCCAGGAGGCAAAGCATCGCGTGCGCAGCGGTATCGCGTCCGCGGAGCTCGAATGGCCCATGCGGCGGATCACCGTCAACCTGGCGCCGGCCGCGCTGCGAAAGGAGGGCTCGGGATTCGACCTGCCGATCGCCCTCTCGATCCTCGCGGCCTCCGGACAGCTGCCGCGCGATCGCTTACGAGGTCACGCGGCGGTCGGCGAGCTTGGCCTCGACGGGCGGCTGCGTCCTGTCGGCGGAGTGCTCGCCGTGGCCGAGGCGGCACGGCGGGCAGGGCTCGAGCGGCTGCTGTGCGCTGCTCCCTCGGGAGCAGAGGCCTCCCTGGCCGGCATCGAGCCGGTCCCGGTGCGCCATCTAGCCGAGGCGGCTGCCTACGTGCGCGGCGAAGCCGAGCCCGAGCCGTACGAGTCGCCGACCGACCACGCGCCTGAGCCTCGCTATCTCGACCTCGCCGACGTGCGCGGCCAGGAGCGGGCGCGTCGCGCGCTGGAGATCGCGGCTGCCGGCGGACACAACCTGCTCCTCGCCGGGCCGCCTGGGACGGGGAAGACGATGCTCGCCCGGCGGCTGCCGGGAATCCTGCCGCCTCTGGACGTCGCCGAGGCGCTCGAGGTCACGCGCATCCAGTCGGTCGCCGGGCTCCTCGACCCGGAGCAACCCCTCGTCATGGTGCGTCCGTTCCGTTCGCCGCACTACAGCGCCTCGGTCGCCGCGATGGTGGGCGGCGGGCCCGGCATTCGGCCGGGCGAGGTGACCCTCGCGCACCGCGGAGTCCTCATGCTCGATGAGCTGGCCGAGTTCCAGCGCCCGGCGCTCGAGGCGCTTCGCCAGCCGATCGAGGACGGCGAGGTGGCAGTCGCGCGCGCTGCCGGCCGAGCGGTCTTCCCGGCCCGGTTCCAGCTGGTAGCGACGATGAACCTGTGCCCGTGCGGCGCGCGTGGTGATCCGGCCGCTGAGTGCTCCTGCTCGCCGCAGCGCCTCGGCGCTTTCCGCGACAAGCTCTCGCGCGCGCTTCTCGACCGGTTCGACCTCGTGCTCGCCATGCCGCGGCCCCGTGCTCACGAGCTTGCCGCTGGTCCCGCGGAGCCGTCCAGTGCCGTGCGGGTCCGGGCCGAGTCAGCGCGTTGCAGGCCGCCTGCCGAATGGGCGCCGGCCGCCGAGGCGCTCCTCGACCGGGCGGTCGAGCAAGTGCCGCTATCGGGCCGCGGGCGCGCGCGAACGCGTCGAGTCGGCCAGACGCTTGCCTCATTGGCAGGCGCGCAGCGGGTCGAGACCTCGCACGTCGCCGAGGCGCTCTCGTATCGGGCCCCGCGCGAGCTGGAGTCGTCGTGAACGAGCTGGCGCTGGCGACCTTCGCGGCGGAGACCGGGACTCACCTCGTCGGCGAGCCGCGTGACCGCCGATTCGCGGCCTTCGTTCGCAGGTTCGACGTCGCCGCGTACACGGAGAGTTTGGAGCGAGCCGATGTCAGGTGGTGCCCTCGCACGGCTCACGAGTTCCCGCCGCTGCTGCGGTCGATCCACGACCCGCCGCCGGGTCTGTTCGCGCGCGGAGCGGCGGACGTGGAGCTACTGCGCAGGCCTGCCGTCGCCGTTGTGGGTGCACGCTCCTGCTCGCCGTACGGAGCGCAGGTCGCCCGCATGCTGGGGCGTGAGCTCGCGGCCACCGGGCTCGTCGTCGTCAGCGGGCTCGCCCGCGGTGTCGACGGCGAGGCTCATCGCGGCGCGCTCGAAGCTGGAGGCGCGACGGTCGGCGTCCTCGGCTGCGGGATCGACCGCGACTATCCCGCAGCGCACAGAGAGCTCGCGGCGCGCATTCGCGAGTCTGGCGTCGTCGTTTCCGAATACCCGCCGGGAGTGGAGCCGGCACCGTGGCGCTTCCCCGCCCGGAACCGCATCATCGCCGGGCTTTCAGGCGTGACCGTCGTCGTCGAGGCGCGCGAACGGAGCGGCGCCCTGATCACGGCCGACCTGGCGCTCGAGGAAGGCCGCGAGGTGTTCGCCGTGCCGGGCGAGATCACCTCGGCGCTCTCGGCCGGGACGAACGACCTGCTTCGGCTCGGAGCAACTCCGCTCACAACGAGCAAGGACGTGCTCGACGTCTTCGGGATCGAGGTCGGCCCGGCCGCAGACCCGGATCTGAGCGAGGAAGGCGTGAAGGTGCTCGCGCGCGTGCGCGACGGCCCTGCGGGGGCCGACGAGCTCGTGCGCGCGACCGGGATCGACGCCGGCGCGCTCGCAACCGCGCTGACCGAGCTCGAGCTGGCGGGTTTGATCATCCAGGGAGAAGGCCTGTACCGGGCGCATTAGCATCGGCGCGCCGAATGTGTAAGGAAACTGCAAAGACGAGGCTGTAAAGGAACTGCAAAACCTGTCGTCCCCGTCGCAGAACGTTGCCGACACAGGGAACACTCAGGGCGGAAGCAAACCCAAGGAGGTACGACGTGAAGCGTCTATTCATTGCGATCGCTGCCGCGGTCTCAGCCATCCTGGCTGGCGTCGTGGGAGTCGCGCAGGGCCAGGAGGCCGCGACGCAGATCGTTACGCCGCCCAGCAAGATCACCATCTGCCACAAGACCGGTTCGGAGTCCAATCCATGGCGGCGGGTTGTCATTTCCAGCCGGGCGATGACGAACCCGAAGTCGAAGTCAGGCCAGCTCCTCCGAGGCCATCTCCGCCACACGGGTGACGCGATGGTTGTCGGAACCGCTGCGTGTCCGTCGCCGACGGCGACGCCGACGCCGACGAATGCACCGGCGATGAAGATCACGATCTGCCACAAGACGGGCTCGAGTGCGAACCCGTATCGGCGGATCACGGTCTCGAGCCGGGCCGTCACGAATCCGAATTCGCCCGCCGGCAAGGTTCTCCGCGGCCACATGGGCCACAGCGGAGACCTGATGCTTCCGGGCGCGCCGGCGTGTCCGCCCGGTTCGCAGTCTGGGCAGGGCATAAAGCTCACTGCGAACCTGCAGCCGGTCGCGGGAGCAACCGGGTCGGGTAGCGCAACAGTCACGATTCGGCCCGGCCTTTCCAGGCTGTGTCACACACTGACCGTCAGCGGTCTCACCGACGTGACGGCGGCCCACATCCACCGCGTCTCGACGGGTGCGATCGTCGTTCCGCTGACAACCCCGGCGACCGGCACGTCCAGTGGCTGCGCCACTGTCGACAAAGCCCTCCTGCTGGAGATCGCGGGGGTCTCGAGCGCGTTCTACGTGAACGTCCACACCGCGACGTACCCGAACGGACAGGTTCAGGGCACGCTCAGCAGGTAACGACGACGCGATCCACAACGCGAGGCCGGCGCACCGCCGGCCTCGCGTGTACTTGGCTCGGGCTTCGGCTTCTTCTTGCGCCTACAGGCGGACGCTAGGCGGGGTAAGCGCGAACTAGCATCGGCGCATGACCTCGCTCTGGCTTGAAGAGCCCGCGGTCGCAAGGGCCGAGAACCGGCTCGACGGCCCGGTCGACGTTGCGGTCGTCGGGGGTGGCGTCACCGGGTGCGCGGCGGCACTCGTCGCGGCGCGGGGTGGGCTGCGGGTGCGTCTTCACGAAGCTCGGCAGATCTCCTCGGGGGCGAGCGGCCGCAGCGGCGGCTTCGCGCTGCGAGGAGGCGCCATGCTGTACGACGTTGCTCGTCGCCAGCTGGGGGCGGAGCGAGCCAAGCAGTACTGGCAGCTCACGGAGCGGGCCCTCGATCACCTCGAGGAGCTCGCCGGCGACGCTCTTCGCCGAAACGGCAGCCTGCGAGTCGCGGTCGACGAGGCCGAGCGCGAGGAGCTCGATCAGGATTACGCAGGGTTGCGCGAAGACGGCTTCGCTGCCGAACTAGTCGACGGCCCCTTGCTCGGCGGGATTCGCCATCCCACGGACGGCTCACTCCGGCCCGCGCGCTGGGTGCGTAGGCTCGCGGCGCTGGCCGTCGACGCAGGCGCCGACCTGCGCGAGCAGAGCCGAGTCGAATCGCTCGACGAACTGGACGCCGAGCACGTCGTCATCGCCACTGACGGCTACACGCAGGGTCTCGTACCGCGCCTCGACGAGGTCATCGTCCCGGTGCGCGGCCAGGTGATCGCCACCGAGCCGCTGGCGCGCCGCCTCTTCGACTGCCCGCACTATGCGCGACACGGCTTCGATTACTGGCAGCAGACCGACGACAACCGGTTGATCCTCGGTGGCCGACGAGACACACAGGCCGACCACGAGCTCACAGCAGAGGAGACGATCACCGAGCCGATCCAGCGCGAGCTCCAGACCTTCGCAGCCGAGCTGATCGGCGAGCCGCCGACGATCACGCACCGCTGGGCGGGCATCTTCGGCCAGACGCCCGATCTCATGCCGCTCGCGGGCCGCGTGCCCGGCCACGACGGCGTTTGGGTCGCGGCAGGCTACTCAGGCCACGGAAACGTGCTGGGCCTCGCGTGCGGTGAGCTCGTGGCGCAGGCCATCCTCGGACGGCCTGCGCCAGAGCTCGAGCTCTTCGATCCCTCGCGGCTGCTCTAGGAGCCTGCCGCTTCGCCGGACTGCATCCCGGCCGGTACCGGGGCGTTCTCGTCGCTTTGCCAGAACGAGAACCGATTGCCTTCAGTGTCGCGGATGGGGGCAAACCAGCCCATCCCGGGCACCGGCATCTTCTCGTTCTCGACGCTCCCGCCTGCCTCGCGCACCTTGTCGAGTGTGGCATCCATGTCGTCGGTGGAGAAGTACACCACTAGGCCCTCCTGGCCCTCCATCCGAGGCTGTAGCCCTCCGCCGCTCTCCTTGTCCTCGTTCTGGAACATGTGGTACTCATTCGGCCCGTCGTAGGTCTGGAACTCGACCCCGAACATCGTTGTCCAGAACTCGCGAGCGCGCGTGGTGTCGTCCGCAGGTATCTCGAAATGCACGATCTTGGCACTGCCCATTTCGGTCCCCCTTCTAGTTTGAGATCTCGCGGCTTTCCGTCTCCGCCGGGATCGGCACTGACTCGTCCGCCTGGAAGATAGAGAACTGGTTGCCCTCCGTGTCCTCGCAACGGGCAAACCAGCCGGTCCCAGGGATCGGCTGCTTGTCCTCGGCCGAGCCTCCCAGCTCGTTCACGCGCTCGACCGACGCGTCGACGTCGTCGCTCTCGAAGTAGATGATCGCGCCCTTCTCGCCGGTCTGCGAGGGGTAAATCGCTCCACCAGGGTCGGCGTCCTCATCGAGCATGTGGTAGTCGAACCCTTCCTGCATGGGGCGGAACTGCCAGCCGAAGAGCTCCGCGTAAAAATCCTTCGCCCGCTGCGTGTCGTCCGCGGGCAGTTCGAAGTACACGAGCCTCCCTGCCATCCGTGGCTCCTCTCATCGGGGTCGAATCAGAGGGCTTCGATCAGTGAGACTCCGTCGAAGGCCTCTGAGTTGGCCTCGTAGGCATCGAGTGCCGCGAGGGCGATCGCTAGATCCTGGATCGCGAGGCCGGTCGAGTCGAACACGGTGATCTCGTCGTCCGACCGGCGGCCCTGCGCATCGCCGGCGAGGACGGCTCCGAGCTCGGTCACGTCCGCTCGTTCCAACGCACCCGCCTCGACGGCGTGGACCAGCTCGCCGTTATGGCTCGCCTGTTCCCAGTCGTCTGCGAAGACGTGCACGCGGGCCAGCTCGGCGACGGCGATCTCCGTCTTCCCGGGCCCGTCGGCGCCCATCAGGCTCACGTGCTGGCCAGGCCGGAGCGACCCTTCCGGGAGGAGCACCTCGTGGCCGGGGGTCATCGTCACCAGGAGGTCGGCGGCGAGGGCCTCGTCCCGCGTCACAACGCGCGCGCCGAGGTCTTGGGCCGCTTGCTCGGCGCGAGCCGGGTCGACGTCGTAGAGCAGGACGTCTCGGCCCCGCCCGACGAACGTTCGCGCAGCAGCGAGGCCGTTCACACCTGCTCCGGCCACCGCCGCCGACTCCGCGTCGGATCTGCCGAGCGTCTCGGCCGCGAGGACTGCCGCTGCCCCCGTTCGCAGCGACGTCACCGCACCTGCGTCGAGCACTGCGCGGAGGACGCCATTGGAAGCGTCCGACAGGAGCACGAGACCCATCACCGTCGGCAGGCCCTGCGCTGGGTTGCCCGGGAACGACGTGACCCACTTCAGCAGCGCGTGGCCGCCGCCCAGGGCGGGCATGGCCCTGAAGTCGCCGGCCGGGTATGCGGGGACGTAGACCTTCGGCGGCATCGTCCACTCCCCGCGCGCGTAGTGGACGAAGGCGTCGCGGACGGCCTCCAGCGCGCGCTCCGGCGACACGGCCGCCTCCACGTGCCGCCCCGAGAGGAACGGGACGCTGGTCAAACCGCTTTGACGGACGCGATCAGCGCCTCGAGCGCCGCTTTCGCGTCGTCGAAGAGCATCACCGTCTTCGAGTCGTAGAAGAGCGGGTTGTCGACCCCCGCGAACCCCGGCGACATCGAGCGCTTGATGACGACGACGTTCCGCGCCTTGTCGACGTCGAGGATCGGCATCCCGTAGATCGGGCTCCCCGGCGAGTTGCGCGCGGCGGGGTTGACCACGTCATTGGCGCCGACGACCACCACCACGTCGGTCTGCGGGAACTCCGGATTGATCGACTCCATCTCGAAGAGCTCGTCGTATGGGACGTTCGCCTCTGCGAGCAACACGTTCATGTGACCCGGCATGCGCCCTGCGACGGGGTGGATGGCATACCGCACGTCCACGCCCTTCTCCTCGAGCAGCTCGCCCAGGTTTCGCACGTCGTGCTGCGCCTGCGCAACTGCAAGTCCGTAACCGGGGACGAAGACGACGCGCCCCGCGTAGGCGAGCATCATCGCGATGTCGTCCGCCGTCGCGGTGCGCACGTCTCCGCCATCCCCTGCAGCAGCAGCGGCGGCGGCCGCCGGTTGAGCTCCGAACGCGCCGAAGAGGGTCTGGCGCAGAGGCCGACCCATCCCGCGGCCCATCATGATCGTGAGCAGGGTTCCCGAGGCCCCGACGAGAGTCCCGCCGATGATCAGGGCCGTGTTGTCCAGCACGAACCCCGTGGAGGCCGCGGCGAGGCCTGTGCACGCGTTCAGCAGCGAGATGACGACCGGCATGTCGGCGCCCCCGATCGGCAGCACGAACAGGTTGCCGAGCAGGAACCCGCCCACCAGCAACAGTGCGAGCCAGAGTCCGTTCTCGGTCGTCGCGGTCAGGACGACCAGTGCTCCGAGCCCGAGCCCGAGGGCGGCGTTGATGAGGTTCTGCCCCGGGAACACGATCGGCTGCCCGGGGAGGAGGTCCTGCAGCTTTCCGAAGGCGACCAGGCTGCCCCAGAAGCTGACGGAGCCGATGAGCGCCGAGAAGAGGATGCCGACCAGGAGGTCGCCTTCGAGGCGACCCGGGTCGGGCGCGTTCCGGTGAAACTCGGCGGTCGCGATCAAGGCGGCCGCTCCGCCGCCGACACCGTTGAAGAGCGCGACCATCTGCGGGATCGCGGTCATCTGCACCGCCCGCGCCGAGAAGACGCCGATGACCGTGCCGACGGCAATCCCCGCGAGCATCAGCCAGTACTGGTCGATCTCCTCGATCGCGAACGTGAAACCGACCGCGATCGCCATGCCGACCGCGGCGATCCAGTTTCCGGACCGCGCCGTGCGCGGGTGTGAGAGCCGCTTGATGCCGATGATGAACAGGATCGCCGCCACCAGGTAGGCGAGGTCGATCCAGGTCTTACTCATCGGGTTTGTCTTCCGGCCGGCGCTTGAACATCTCGAGCATCCGGTCCGTGACGAGGAAGCCGCCGACGATGTTGATCGTGCCGAACACGACCGCGACGAACGCGAGCACCTGCTCGAGCGTCGAGTCGGCGGTGCCCGCGACCAGCATCGCTCCGACGAGCACGATCCCGTGGATCGCGTTCGTCCCGGACATCAGCGGCGTGTGCAGCATCGACGGCACCTTGGAGATGACCTCGATCCCGACGAAGATCGCCAGGGCGAAAATCGTCAGCTCAGCGACCAGCTGAGCAGTCACGCCGGGGCTTTCTGCTTGGTGACACGGGCGCCGTTCGTGATCTCGTCCTCGAAGTCGAGCTTGAGCTCACCCTCGGGAGCGAGGTGCTGGAGCAAAGCCGACACGTTGCGTGCGTAGAGCTGGCTCGCGTGGAACGGCATCGTGCTGGGCAGGTTCGTCGGGCCGAGGAGGGTCACGCCCTGGTGGACGACCTCCTGGTCGGCTTGAGTCAGCTCGGCGTTTCCGCCCGCCTCGGCTGCGAGGTCGACGATCACGGAGCCGGGTCGCATCGACTCGATGGCCGAGCGCGGGATCAGCCGCGGGGCCGGGCGGCCGGGGATCAGAGCAGTCGTGACGACGAGGTCGAAGTCGCCGATCCGCGCCTCGAGCGCCTCCTGCTGGCGCTTCTGCTCGTCCTCGGTCAGCTCGCGCGCGTAGCCGCCCTCGGTCTCCTCACCGACGACGCTGAGCTCGAGGAACGTCGCCCCGAGGCTCTCGACTTGCTCCTTCACGGCGGGGCGCACGTCGAACCCGGAGACGACGGCTCCCAGGCGGCGCGCGGTGGCGATCGCCTGCAGTCCAGCAACACCGGCACCGATGACGAGCACCTTCGCCGGAGCGACGGTGCCCGCTGCGGTCATCAGCATCGGTAGGAACTTCGGCAGCCGGTCGGCCCCGATCAGGATCGACTTGTAGCCGGAGACGGTCGCCTGCGAGGAGAGCGCGTCCATCGACTGCGCGCGTGTGATCCGCGGGATCGACTCCATGGCGAACGCGGTCACGCCGCGAGCGGTCAGCCGCTCGATGCCCTCGGCGTCGGTTAGCGGCTGCAGGTGCCCGATCAGGACCTGTCCTTCGTGGAGACGGTCGACCTCGTCGGCGCTCGGCTTGCGCACCTTGGCGACGAGATCGGCACCCCAAGGATCGCCGAGAGTCGCACCGGCCTCGCGAAAGGCATCGTCCGTAAAGGCCGCAGCTTCTCCGGCGCCGGGCTCGACGACGACGTCGAAGCCGGCCTGCGCGAGCTTGGCGACGATCTCCGGCACGAGTGCCACGCGGCGCTCGTCCGGCGCCGTTTCCTTGGGCACCCCGATCTTCATCGACGCGGAACTCTACGAGGGAGGGAACGGGGGGGCCGTCTTGAACAGTCGAAGTCCGTGGCTTCCCTCACCGCTCTTTCCGCCGCAGTCGAGGAGCGCGACCCCTTCGCACGGGGCCATGCGTCGCGTGTGGCCGTGCTCGCGCACAGCCTCGCGCGTCGCACCGACTTCGACCGCGAGCGCATCGCCCGTCTGCGCACCGGGGCCGTGCTGCACGACATCGGGAAGCTCGCCGTGCCGCGGGAAGTGCTGCTCAAGGAGGGCCCGCTGGACGAGATCGAGGTCATGCAGATCCGCCGGCATCCGACGGCGGGTGCGCGCATGCTGCGCGCCGTCGGCGCGGCCCTGGACGTGCTCCCGTGCCTCCTCTTCCACCACGAGCGCTGGGACGGCGCGGGCTATCCGAGCGGTCGCGCCCGCGACGACATCCCGCTCGAGGCCCGAATCCTCGCCGTCGCCGACTCGTTCGACGCCATGACGTCCGATCGTCCCTACCGCGCGGCCTGCCCCGCCGAAGCCGCACTCGACGAGTTGCAGCGCTGCGCGGGGACGCAGTTCGACCCGAAGCTCGTCGAGGCGTTCATTGCCGCGTGCTACGAGGGCGATCTCGGCTGGGACGCGGCCCTCGCTTCGTAGTCGGCCGCGGAGGCGGGCTTTGCCCGGCTCCGCACACAACACTTCCGCCATCAGAACCAGCCGAAGAAAGTCGTCATGGCGCGCGCAGCGCGCCGGACTTTCTTCGGATTTAGAGCGTAGCCCAGACCTCGAGCTTCGCCTTCGTTCGCTCGATGACCTCGTCGGTGAACTCCTTCGTGCCGGAATGGCCCCCGAGATCGGCCGTGCGCACTCCCTGGGCGACCGCCTCGAGACACGCTTCCCGCAGCGCACGTGCCGGCTCGTCACCACCGTCGACGTAACTGAGCAGCGCCGCTCCGGCCAGGATCATCGCCATCGGATTGGCGACGTTCTTTCCGAGCAGCGAAGGCGCAGTTCCGTGAGCGGCTTCGGCCATGACCACGGTCAGCTTCTCCGGCTCGTCGTCGTCAAACGCGACGAGCAGGGACTCGGCGCCGGCAATCGAGCCGAAAAGCGGAAGCACGAGGTCGGACAGGATGTCGCCGTCGCGATTCAGCGAAGGAATCACGAGCGGATCGCCGGTCGAGGCGATCAGCAGCGCAAAGGTCGCGTCGATCAACTGGGGCTCGTACGTCACGTCGGGGTGGCGTTCCGCAGCCGCATCCATCTCCTCTTTCAGCATCCCCTCGTAGATCGGGCTGACCGTGTACTTCGGGCCCCCGAAGACCTTGGCCTTGGTGCGCTCGGCCTGCATGAACGCGAACTCGGCGACGGCGCGGCAGATGCGGCGCTCGATGCGCTCGGTCCGAAATGCGACCTCGTCGTCACCCTCGCCCTCGCGCCACTCCTTCGCGCCGTAGGCGTCGCCGACTGCCATGCGCACGACCGAGATCGGTGCGTGCACCCCGCCGAACGGGACGACTCCTGGAATACGCCGGCCGGTGCGGACGATGACCTTCCCGCCGATCTCCTCGCGCAGAAGCCGGTTCGGCGAGCCCACGTCATCCGCTCCCTCGGGAGTGATCGTCGCCGCCTTCATGCCGAGGCCCGCCTCGCGCATCGCAGCGGCGGCTTCGTGGACGACCTGGTTCTTCGTCGCACGGCGGTTCTCGAGCGAGAGGTCGTAGCGCTCGAACTCGAGCTCGAGGCCTGTGACATCGGGCGCGAGCACGCGCAATGCCTCCTCGAGCAGCTCCTGCCCGGTCTCGTCTCCCTCGAGGACGGCGATCTTGGCCACGGCGCGATCTTACTTCCGGTGTTCGCGCTTTCCCGTCGGCGGGTAGGGCGCTCGTATGGCACGCACAGGAGGCTGGCGGCGCAAGGGGCGGAAGGGGAACTTCCACTACGTCGACTCGCGCGGCAAGAAGATCACCGATCCCGAAAAGGTGGAGCGCATCGAGTCGCTCGTCATCCCACCCGCCTGGCGTGACGTCTGGATCTCGCCGCGCCCGCGAGCAAAGCTTCAGGCGACCGGGCTCGATCGGGCCGGCAGGCGCCAGTACCTGTATCACCCCGAATTTCGGGCCCAGCAAGAGCAGGCGAAGTTCGACAACCTCGTCCGCTTCGCCGAGCGGTTGCCCGACCTGCGGAAGGCGATGAGCGCGCACATCGGCGAGGAGCCGCTCAGCTCCGAGTGGACGTGTGCGGTCGCGATCCGGCTCATCAACATGGGTTGGTTCCGTGTGGGGACCGAGCGCTATGCGCGCACGACTCGCACGTTCGGGATCACGACCCTCCGCAAGAGCCACGTCTCGATTCGTGGAAACCGGATTGCTTTCAAGTACCGGGGGAAGCATCGAGTGCTGGTGCGGACGGCGGTTGCCGACGCCGAGCTGGCGGATGCGCTGAAGACACTGCGCGACCTCCCCGGTGGAGGACGCCTCTTTCGCTACGAGCACGAAGGCTCGTATTGCAACCTCACCGGAGCGAGATTGAATGAATACATTCGTCAATACATGGGCGGGGAATTCACGGCCAAGGATTTCCGAACGTGGGGTGGGACTCTCCTCGCTGCGATCGCTCTCGCGGAGAAGGGCGTTCCAGAGACGGAAACCGAAGGAAAGCGGAAGGTTGCCTCAGTGATGCGAATTGTGGGGGAGAAGTTGGGCAATACTCCGGCAGTTGCGCGCGCGTCGTACGTCAGTCCCGCCGTCGTCGAGCAATATCTCGACGGTCGCACGATCGACGATTTTCGGCCTCGACATTTACGCGTCGTAGGCGCGCGCGATACGGGCCTCGATCGGGAAGAGCGTGCCCTGCTCGCCTTGCTACGCTCGTGGCGAATTCGGCGCTCGCGACTTGCGGCCTGAATTCCGTCGCCATTTAGGCTAGGCTCGCCCGGTTCCCTTTCCCCTAGGAGGCTTTTCATGGCTCGAAAAACAGTTCTCGTGTGTGACAGTTGCGGCCGTGAAGTCGGCGAGAACAAGGGCGCAACGCTGCGCATGACGTTCACCGATGCACGTCGCGGGGCCAAGCAGGCCGACCTCTGCGATGACTGCGCCGGCAACATGCCCGGGCGCGCGACGGCTCGCCGCGGGCGACGCCCGAAGTCCGCCTCAGCCAGCGCCTAGCCCTTAACGTCAGGCCGACTTTCGTCGGCCGAGGGCGGGTCTACGATAGGGCCGGTGAGCCTTTCGGTCCTCGCCGGCCCTGCGAACGCGGGAAAAGTCGCGCTGCTGCTCGAGCGCTACCTCGCCACGCTTGAACAAGATCCGGTGCTCATCGTGCCCTACCGGTCGGACGTCGACCGTGTCGAGCGCGAGCTCCTGGTGACGTGCGGCGGGCTCGTCGGCGGCGCGATCGGCACCTTTGACGACCTCTTCGAACGGGTTGCTCGCGACGGGGGATCTCGCCGTCCGATTGCGACCGAAGCGCAGCGGAACCTGATCGTCCGGAGCGTCGTTTCCGGCGCCTCCCTCAATGGGCTCGGCCCCTCGGCGCGTTTCGCAGGCTTCGCCGAGGCCCTCGGCGGTGCGCTGCGCGAGCTCGAGGCAGGGCTCGTCGATCCGGACGAGCTCGACGGCGATCTCGGCCGGCTTTACGCGGCCTACCGCGCCGAGCTCGATCGTCTCGGCCTCTGGGATCGCGATCTCGAGCGCCGGTACGCGGTGGAGCGGATCAGCGGGGAGCTGGAGTCCTGGGCCGGGCGGCCGGTCTTCGCGTACGGGTTCGAGGATCTGACCGGCACCCAGTGGGCATTGCTCGACGCGCTGGCGGGCCGGGCCGACGTCACGGTCTCGCTTCCTTACGAGCCGGGGCGCGCGGCGTTCGCCTCCCTGAGCGGCACGATGGACGACCTCGGGGCGCTCGCCTCGGGACGGATCGAGGAGCTCGCGCCACGCTACGGCGAGATCGCGCCGGCCGCGCTGGCGCATCTCGAACGCCATCTCTTCTCGGAGCGGCCCGACCCCGGCCCGCAGCTCGAGGGCGCAATCCGCTTCCTCGAAGGCGCAGGACAGCGCGGCACGCTCGAGCTCGTCGCCGAGGAGCTGCTCGACCTGCTGCGCTCGGGGGTGCCGGCGGAGGAGATCCTGCTCGTCTGCCCCGCACTCGACCGTGTCCGCGCGCCGCTCGAGACGGCACTCGGCGGACTGGGCGTTCCGTACGCCTTCGAGGGCCGCATTCGTCTCGGCCAGACCGCTTTCGGGCGCGCGCTGCTCTCGCTTCTCCGCTTCGAGTGGCTCGGGGGCGATCGCAACGACCTCTACGCGTTCCTGCGCTCGCCCTTCTCCGGGCTGACCCGCGCGCACGTCGACTATCTCGAGGGCCGCCTCCGCGGGCGCGCGGTCAACGAGCGCGAGCGCGTGCTCGAGGAGACGCTGAAGCTTCGGGGAAAGCGGCTGCCGATCCTCGACGCGTTTCGCGAGGAAGCCCCTCCAGCGGAAGCGGTGCAAGGCCTGGCGACTGCCATGGTGCGGGCCGCCTACGGCCTCGACTCGCCGCCGGTCTCGGACGACGCGAAGCTCGACCTGCGCGCCCACGAAGAAGTCGGTTCCCTGCTCGCTGAGCTGGCGACGTGGGTCGACCTCGGCGGCACGCTCACCCGTGAGGAGCTACTCGGCGCGCTGGAGCACGCCACGGTTCGGCTCGGCTCACCCGGCGAAGCAGGTCGCGTCGCGGTCGTCGATCTCCTGCGCGCGCGAACGCGCCGGGTCGAGGTCGTTTTCGTGCTCGGGCTCGAGGAAGGTCGCCTTCCGAGGCGAGCGCACCCCTCGCCGTTCATCGACGACGACCTGCGTCGCGGAGTGGACGAGCGCTCCCGCCGCGCGCGGCTCACCCGGCCCGACGAGGTGTCCCGCGAGCGCTACTTCTTCTATGCGGCGTGCACTCGACCCTCGCGACGCCTGTACCTCGTCCGCGAGGCGGCCACCGATGAGGGCTCACCGCGTGAGGCGAGCCCGTTCTGGGATGAAGCACGCGACCTGTTCGACGTCGTCGACGTCGCCCGCTGGACGAAACGTCGGCCGCTCGCAGCGCTCACCTGGCAGGTCGACCGCGCACCGAGCGAGCGAGAGCGGCTGCGCGCGCTGAGCGCTCTCGCCGCCACAGCTCCGGCCGAGGCATCCGCGCTCGCCGAGGCGAACGGGTGGGAGCGTCGGCTCGAGCGGGCTCGCGGAGCATTCGAGCGTCCGACCGTGATCACCGATCCCGCGGTGCTCGCCGAGCTGCGGGCGCGTACGACGTTCGGAGTCACCGAGCTCGAGTCCTTCGCGACCTGCTCGTCGATCTGGTTCCTCGAGCGCGTGATCAGCCCGCGCACGATCGATGCGGAGGTCGATGCGCGGATGCGCGGCTCGGTCGCGCACCAGGCGCTCTTCAAGTTCTTCTCCGGGCTCCCCAAGCGGCTCGGCATCGACCGGCCCGACCCGGCGCGCATCGACGAGTGCCTGACCTTCCTCGACGAGTGCCTCGAGGAGGCCATCGACGGCGGGGTGTGGATCGAGCTCACCGGCCTCCAGCGCCGCGAGCTCCGGGAGACGCTCTGGCGCGACCTGGGGCATTTCGTGCGCTCCGAAGCGGAGTCCGATCTCGTCCTCGTGCCGCAGAAGTTCGAGGTGTCGTTCGGCTCCGAGCGGTCAGCCCCGGAGCTCCAGCGCGGCCTTCAGGTCGGCGACTTCAGCGTCTCCGGGAAGATCGACCGTATCGACGTCGCGCCGATGAGCGCGCGGGGAATCGTCCAGGACTACAAGTCGGGGAAAACCGCGCACTCGGCCGCGAAGATCGAGTCCGAGCTGAAGCTGCAGATCCCCCTCTACATGCTGGTGCTGCGCGACCTGGTCGGCATCGAGCCGCTCGGCGGCCTGTACCGGGCCCTGGCCGGCGAGCGGCACGCGCGGGGGCTGCTGCGGGCGGAGGCGGAGGACGACATCCCCGGCTTCTCCAAGCGCGACTACCTCGACGAGGACGCGTTCTGGGCGCAGACCGAGCGTGCGAAGGAGCATGCAGTCGAATTCGTGGAGCGCATCCGCTCGGGCGACGTCAGGCACGACCCGCGCGGCGGCCCGCCGTGCCCGAGCTGGTGCACGCTCGCTCCTATGTGCCGGGTGGCCCGGACGTGAGCACGGCGCCGAATCCCGAGCAGCTGGCGGCGATCGAGGCCCCGGGGCTCGTGTTCGTCTCCGCAGGTGCTGGAACCGGCAAGACGACCGTGCTCGTCGAGCGCTTCGTGCGTGCCGTCTGCGACCGCGGCCTCGACATCGATTCGATCCTCGTCATCACCTACACGGAACGGGCAGCCGGCGAGCTGCGGAGCCGCATCCGGCGGCGGCTGCTCGAAATGGATCGCGCGGATCTCGCACGCGACCTCGACTCGGCCTGGATCTCGACGATCCACGGCTTCTGCCATCGGCTGCTGAAGGCCCA
>Ga0190265_10000531_pt1 | contig 26909 bp, 10 predicted proteins | sample Popmic124T_FD_133135 | JGI IMG/M metagenome (GOLD analysis project Ga0190265, IMG submission 133135) | Populus adjacent soil microbial communities from riparian zone of Indian Creek, Utah, USA - 124 T | ecosystem: Environmental > Terrestrial > Soil > Riparian zone | place: USA: Utah | collected...
GGCATGTGGACGTCGGCGCCGGTCACCCGCTGCACCGGCGCGTCGAGGTGGTCGAAGGCCTGCTCGGTGATCAGCGTCGCCAGGTTGGCGCCGACGCCGCCGTGCGGCCAGCCCTCCTCGACGATCACCGCCCGGTTCGTCTTTCGGACCGACTCGAGGATCGTGTCGAGGTCGAGGGGGCGCAGGGTGCGGGGGTCGATCACCTCTGCCTCGACGCCGTGCTCGTGCGAGAGGACCCGCGCCGCGTCCTCGGCCACGTGGGCCATTTTGAGCACGCCGACGATCGTCACATCGCCGCCCTCGCGCCGTATCGCCGCTTCGCCAAAGCGCAACACGCCGCTCTCGCCATCATCATCGGCGATCTCGCCGCGGCTGCCGTAGAGGCTCTCGTGCTCGATGAAGACGACGGGGTTGTCGTCGCGGATCGCCGCCTTCAGCAGCGCCTTGCCGTCGGCCGCGGTCGAGGGGCAGGCGACCAGCAGCCCGGGAACCTGCAGGTAGAGCGCCTCGAAGCTGTGCGAGTGGGTGGGGCCGAGCTGGTGCCCGCCGCCGCCCGGCATCCGGATCACCATCGGCACCCGCGCCTGGCCGTTGAACATGTAGGGGATCGCGGCGGCGTGGTTGACGATCTGGTCGAGCGCCAGCAGCGAGAAGTTCACGGTCATCAGCTCGACGATCGGCCGCAGCCCCGCCATCGCCGCCCCGACACCGGCGCCGACGATCGTGTTCTCGGAGATCGGCGTGTCGCGGACCCGCCGCTCGCCGAACTCCTCCAGCAGGCCTTCGGTCACCTTGAACGCCCCCTGGAAGACGCCGACGTCCTCGCCCATCACGAAGACAGACTCGTCACGGCGCATCTCCTCGACCATCGCGTCGCGCAGCGCCTCCCGCATCCGCAGCGTCGCCATCAGCCCTCGCCTTCCCTCTCGGCCGTCGGCTCGGGCTTTTCGCCGTCGCGCTCGGCAATTGGCTCGGGGTCCTCGCCTTCCCTCTCGGCCGTCGGCTCAGGTTCCTCGCCCTCGGCAGTTGGCTCGGGCTCCTCGGCTCCCCTCCCGGCCGCCTCCTCGGCCTGCGGTTCGATCCCGGGCTGGGAGCCCAGCTCGGCGTCGCCGTCCTCGGCCGGGTTGGGCCGCGGGCCGTCGGGCTGGCCGGCGTAGGCGGCGCCCGCCTCGGCAAGCTCGCGCGCCGCCTCCGGCATCGTCTCCTCGCGCTCGCCGCGGTGCGGCTCGGGGCTGCGCTCGTCGACCGCGTACCAGCCCTCGCTGTCGGTGACGTAGAGGTTCTCGTAGAGGGTGTCGAGCGGCGGCTCGGGGGAGGCGTCGGCGAACTCGACCGCCTCCGTCACCCGGCGCTCGGCCTTGTCGCGGATCTCTTGCACCTCGCGCTCGCCCAGCACCCCGCCCTCGACGCAGCGCCGCGCGAACGCCTCGATCGGATCTTTCTGCTGCCACTCCTCGACCTCGTCGCGCTCGCGGTAGACCTCGGGATCGGCGGCCGAGTGACCGCGGTAGCGGTAGGTGAAGGCCTCCAGCAGCGTCGGGCGGCGCTCCTCGCGGGCGAGCCGGATCCCCTCGGCGACCGCCTCGCGGACCGCGATCACGTCCATCCCGTCGACGCGCTCGCCGAAGACCCCGTAGCCCTCCGCCTTCTTCGAGAGGTCGGTCTGGGCGGAATGCCGCTCCACCGACGTGCCCATCCCGTAGAGGTTGTTCTCGACCAGGAAGAGCACCGGCAGGCTCCAGAGCGCCGCCAGGTTCATCGTCTCACCGAAGTTGCCGGTGTTGGAGGCGCCGTCGCCGAACATGCAGACGGTGACGTCGTCTTCGCTGCGGTAGTCGGAGGCGAGTCCGAGCCCGGCGGCGATCGGCAGGCTGCCGCCGACGATCCCGTAGCCGCCCATGAAGCGGTGCTCGCGGTCGAAGACGTGCATCGAGCCGCCGCGGCCGCCGCTGGTCCCGTCGACCCGGCCGAACAGCTCGGCCATGACGCGCTTCGGGTCGGTGCCGCGGGCGATCGCGTGACCGTGGGTGCGGTAGGCGCCGATCAGGTAGTCCTCGTCACGCATCGCCGCGACGGTGCCGACGATCGTCGCCTCCTCGCCGATCCCCAGGTGCAGGAAGCCGCCCGCTTTGGCCCGCTGGTACTGCCGCCCGGCCTCCTCCTCGAAACGACGGATCAGCGCCATTCGCGCGAGCAGCTCGTAACAGGTGCTGGCGTCGGGCAGATCTGCCATCGAGGCCACCTTAGCTCGCCGCGACGACCGCCTCCTCGAGCCTGTCGTCTCCCCAGAAGACCTCGCCGCCGACGACCAGCGCGGGGACACCGACGACGCCCAGCTCGGCGGCGCGGTCGGTCGCCTCGCGAAGGCCGCTCTTGACGCTGTCGGTGCCCACGGCCTTCTCGACCGCGTTGGGGTGCAGCTCGCAGGCGGCCGCTGCGACCAGCACGTTGTCGGGCTCGGTCAAGTCGCGTCCGGCGGCGAAGGCCTGGCGGAAGGCGGCGAGGGCGAAGGAGACGGTGCGGCCGGTCTGCTTGGCGAAGGTGGCGGCGCGCATCGCGACCAGCGTGTTGCCCGGCCAGGGCTCGGGCCAGACCAGCGGCGGCAACCCGTAGGCGGCCGCGCGGCGCTCGACCTCGGCGATCCCCTCGCCGCGCTCGGGGCCGTTGGCCCATGAGTCGCGCCCGAAACTCCGAAAGAGCCCGCCGAGCAGGATCGGCTGCCACTCCGGCTGCTCCAGCTCGGCCTCGGCGAAGACGCCGCTGATCCGCTCCGCGGTCAGGTAGGCGTAGGGGGAGCCGAGGTCGAAGTAGAAGGTCGCGCGCGCGCCGCCGACACCCTTGCTCATCTCGGTCAGAACCATATATGGAGGCACTGGCCCCTTACATAGATAGAGCGCCTACTCCTTATATAGAGCGCCTACTCCTTATATAGAGCGCCTACTCCTTATATAGAGCGCCTACTCCTTCATCCGATATCCGATCCCCCGCACGGTCTCGATCGTCTCCTCGCCGAGCTTGCGACGCAGGTAGCCGACGTAGACGTCGACGACGTTCGAGCCGGGGTCGTAGTCGTACCCCCAGACGTGGGAGAGCAGCTGCTCACGGGTGAGCACCTGTCCGGGGTGGCGCAGCATGGTCTCCAGCAGGGCGAACTCGCGTGCGGTGAGCTCGACCGTGCCGCCGTCGACGCGGGCATGACGAGTGCGCAGGTCGAGCTCGACGCCGGCGGCGCTCAGCATCGTGATCTCCGGCGTGCCTCCCTGCCGCAGCCTCGCCCGCACTCGGGCCAGGAGCTCCTCGAAGCGGAACGGCTTGGTCACGTAGTCGTCGGCGCCGAGGTCGAATCCACTCACCTTGTCGCTGACTTCGTCGCGGGCGGTGAGGATCACCACCGGGAGCCGGTCGCCGCGTTCGCGAAGGCTGCGCAGGACGTCGAGTCCGTCGACGTCGGGGAGGCCGAGGTCGAGGATCATCAGGTCGAAGTCGGAGTTCGAAGCGACCGCAAGCGCGGTGGCACCGTTCCTGGCAAGGGACGTCGTGAAGCCGTTACCCCGCAGCCCCTTCTCCAGGAAGCTGACCAGCCGCGGCTCGTCCTCGACGATCAGGACCCGGTTCACACCAGAATCCGCTCGGGGGGAGCCGCTTCCTCGGCCTGTCCGGTGCTGGGGATCCAGACCGTGAAACAAGCTCCGGCGCCGGGCTCGGAGTCGACTTCGGCCCTTCCCCCGTGTGCATCCGCCACCGCCTTGACGATCGCCAGCCCCAGGCCGGTGCCCGCATAGCCCTTGCCGCCGTCGCCCCGGGCGAAGCGTTCGAAGACCTCGCCGCGATCGGTCTCGACCAGGCCGGGCCCTCCGTCGGAGACCCAGAAGCAGGCCCAGCCGTCCTCCACGTCAGCTCCGATCTCGATCTCGGCCCCGTCCTCGGTTTGCTTGACGGCGTTGTCGGCGAGGTTGACCAGAGCCTGGGTCAGCCGCTGCGGATCGGCGTCGAGAGAGCCGTCGCGCTGCAGGTGCAGCGTCCAGCGGCGATCCCCGAGAGAGGTCGCCTTGGAGTAGACCTCATGGGTGAAGTCCGCCAGCCGCAACGGCTCGGGCTGCAGGAAGTCCGGCCGTTCGGCACGGGCGAGGGTGAGAAGGTCGTCCACGAGTCGCGCCATCCGATCGAGCTCGTCGGTAACCAACTTCAGCGTCTCCCTCCTCTCCGCCGCATCGTCCCCCATCAGCTCGAGATGGCCGCGGACGATCGTGATCGGCGTGCGCAGCTCGTGGCTTACGTCGCGGATCAGGTCACGCTGGCTCGAGAAGGCAACCTCGAGCCGGTCGAGCATCCCGTTGAAGGTCCGGCCCAGCTCCGCCAGCTCGTCGTCCCCGCTCACCTCGATCCGGCGAGTGAGGTCGGAGGACTCGAGACCGCGCGCGGTTTCGGTCAGCTCCCGCAGGGGGTGGAGGAGGCGACCGGCGGCCAGGTATGCGACGGCGGTGCCGATCAGCAGTACGACCGCGCCGACGAGCCCCGCGGTTCGCACCGCGTCGGCGATCTCGTCTCGTTCGCGGGCGGTGAACTTCGCGACGACGAAGGTGCCGGCCTTGGTGCCGCTGTACCACATCGGCACGGCCAGGTAGCGCACCGGCCCGGAGGGGGTATCGAGGCCTCCGGACTGCGGCTCGGTCAGGGTCGACCAGCGCCGCACCAGGTTTGCGCGGCTGCTGAGCAGGAAGTCGTCGGGGTTCGTGTCCTTGACCCGGTAGAGCTTGCCGTGGAGGAAGGTGAGGAGCTGCTCGCCTTCCTCCAGCACGTTCCGCTTCAGGTAGAGGTCGAAGAGAGGCTGCGGCTGGCGGCCGAACGGACGACCGGTTCGCGGGTCGATGCCGTCGGCGAGGCTCCTGAACTCGCGCACCTCCTGGACCAGCGAGTCGCCGATCCGGCTGTCGAGGCGCACCATGAGTATCTGGCGACCGGTGAACACGGTTACCGCTATGCCGACCGCGAGCAGCACCACCGAGTAGGCGAAGAGGCGAGCGCGGACCCCCCGCACCGCCCGGATCGCGGCCGGCTTGGGCTGCTCCTGCCGCGAGCGTCCGATCAATCGTCCGCCTCGTCCTCGTCCATGTCCTCGTCCTCACCGTCCTCGTCCTCACCGTCCTTCTCCATGTCCCAGTCCTCGCCCGTGCCCTCGTCCTCGTCCCAGTCCTCACCCTCGTGGTCGTCTCCGCCCGCGTTCTCATCCTCACGCGGCCTCTCGCCTTCCTCCGCGTCCTCGGCGAAGGCGCCCTGCTCCGCCGTGGGCGGGTTGGTCTCACTGCCGCCGCCCCTGTTGCCGCCGCCGGATGCAACCAGCGGGGCCGCGGCCGGGGCGACAGGGATTGCGGCCGGGGCGACAGGGACGGCCGCCGGCAGGGCCGGCTCGAGCGGGTCCGGGGCGGGCGCGGTCACCTGGGTCACCCCGGTCACCGGCGTCGCCCCGCCCACCCTCGCAATCGGCGGGGGGCCGAACCTGATCGGCTCCACTCCGTCGGCTGGCTCCCCCTCGAAGATGCTCGGCAGGGCGAGGACGAATGCCGCAGCGAGGAGCAACGCGCCACCTCCCAGGAGCTTCGGGCCCATGGCGCCGATCCTCTCTCGTGAAGATGAGACGAAGATGAGAATATTCTTATCGGCTGCCATTGCTCTTGCAATCTCAATCACCACCCGACACGCCCAGGTGACTCTGACTATGCTCGATCCCAAGCTGGCTGCTGCTCACCCCCGGGGGCGTCCATCTCAGAGCCCGCAGAGAAACTCCGAGTCGTCCTGGTCGACGATCACGCCTTTTACAGGCATGGTCTTGCCGACCTCCTGGAACGATCGAACGTCGAGGTGGTCGGCGAAGCGTCGAACGGGCTCGCTGCGATCGAGACCGTCGAACACACCGCCCCCGACGTCGTTGTCATGGACCTCAACATGCCGCGCCTCTCCGGGGTCGAGACCACTCGCCGCCTGACCGAGCGGAGCCCCGTCACCCGGGTGCTGGTCCTCAGCGTCTCGGCCGAGGAGTCCGACGTCCTGGATGCGATCCTCGCCGGCGCCAGCGGTTACCTGCTCAAGGACGGACCGGTCGAGGATGTCGCCGCCGGCATTCGCGCAGCTGCCGCGGGCGAGTCGCTGATCTCGCCGAAGATCGCGACGATGCTGATGTCGAGAGTCCGCGACCGCGAACGGGGCGAGGCCGAGCAGCCGAAGGTCTCGCTCTCCGATCGCGAGCTGGAGGTGCTCGGTCTGGTCGCCCAGGGAAGGGCGAACCCGGAGATCGCCGAGCGGCTCTTCATCGGCGAGACGACGGTGCGCAATCACATCTCGAGCATCCTCACCAAGCTCCAAGTCGACAATCGGGTTCAGGCCGCCGTCCGGGCGGTCCAGGACCGAATGGTCTAAGGGAGCCTCCGGTGGCCGACTGGTCGTCACGATGGAGCGGGGGCGTCGTGGCCAACGCCGGCTACATGATCGCGGTGGTCGCGGCCGTCGGGCTCGGGATAACGCTGCTGCTCAACGCGGTCCCCTCACTCGAACCAAAATACGACAACGACTCGCTCCACGTGGCGAAGGAGACCGCCGCCGGGCTCGTCCTGCTGCTCATCGCGGCACTCCTCCTGGGTCGTTTCCGGCGCGGCGGCAGGCTGCTCGACCTGCTCGCCTTCGCGGCGGTCGCGGTGCTCGCCGGGAAGGCGCTCCTCTTCTCGGTGCTCGCCGCGATCCTCCACGAGCCGGGCGGTGGGTTGACGACCTGGCGAACCACCGGCACGGGGATGGTCGGCGCGATCCTGCTGGTGGCAGCCGCCCTCGCCCCGGACCGGGTGATCAAGGACCGGTCCGGGGCGATCAAGGTCACCGTCGTGGGAGCTTTCGCGTCGCTCTGCGTGCTGATGGGGGTCGCCGAGCTGTTCGAGCTGCCGGCCGCGTTCCGGGATCCGCCGGAGAGCACCGCGGAGGCGCAGCGGTTGAGCCAGCAGTCGGCCCTGCTGATCGCCGACGCCGGCGCCGCCGCCTTCTTCCTGCTCGCCGGCGCGGCCTTCGCCCGTCGGGCCTCGCGGGAGCAGGACGAGTTCCAGTTCTGGCTCGGGCTCGGGGCGACGATCGCCGGGGTCGGCTACCTCAACTACATGCTCTTCCCCTCGCAGTACACCGACTTCCTCTACGCCGGCGACATCTTCCGGATCCTGGCCGTCGTCGCCTGGGGGTTCGGCACGATCCGTGTGATCGGCGCCTACCAGGCGGCCTACGCGGAGTCCGCCGTCCTCGACGAGCGGCGCAGGGTGGCTCGCGACCTTCACGACGGAGTCGCCCAAGAGCTCTCGTTCATCTCCTCCCAGATGCACTGGCTGATCGGCGAGGCGAAGCGGGGCGACGGAAACGGAACCTTCCACGAGACCTCCGCGCTGATCATGGAGGCCGTACAGCGTGCTCTCGACGAGTCCCGCGGCGCCATCTCAGCGCTCAGCCGGCCACTGCATGAGCCCCTCCACGTCGCGCTCGCCCACACTGCCGAGGAGGTGACCGGCCGCCTCGGGGCGAACCTCGAGCTCGAGCTCGACGACCGCGTGGCCGTCTCGCCCGCATCCGAGGAGGCCCTCGCCAGGATCATGCGCGAGGCGATCTCCAACGCCGTCCGCCACGGACGAGCCCGGACGGTGACGGTGCAGCTCAGCAACGGGGACGGGATCCGCCTGCGGGTGAGTGACGACGGGACCGGCTTCGACTCCTCCCGACCGCAGTCGGAGGGCAGCTACGGCCTGATCGGCATGCGCGAGCGCACCGAGGCGCTGGGCGGCAGCTTCAAGCTCTCGACGGAGCCCGGTCGCGGTACCTCGATCGAGATCCTGCTCCCATGACCGTCAGGGTGTTGATCGCCGACGACCATCCGCCGACGCGGACGGGTGTCCGAATCGCCCTCGAGCGCGACGGCCTCGAGGTATGTGCGGAGGCATCCGATGCGAGGGGAGCCCTAAAGGCGGCGTTGAAGGAGCGGCCGGACGCCTGCCTCCTCGACGTGTGCATGCCCGGCGGCGGGCCCGCCGCCGCATCGAGCATCACGACGCAGCTGCCGCATACCGTCGTGCTGATGCTCTCCGTATCCCGGGACGAGGACGACCTGCTGGAGTCGCTGCGCCGCGGGGCCGTCGGATACCTGCTCAAGGACATGAACCCCACCAGGCTCGCCGCCGCCGTCCGTGCCGCCCTCCATGGCGAGGCGGTGGTCCCACGCACCATGCTTCCCGAGCTGCTGGTTGAGCTGCGCGATCTCCCCGGGCAGAGGGATCGCCCTGCCGGACTCCACGGGCTGACCAGGCGCGAGTGGGAGGTCCTCAAGCTGCTCTCTGACGGAGCGGGAACGGCCGAGATCGCGGACCGTCTGCTCCTCTCTCCGGTGACGGTCCGGCGCCACATCTCGACGACGCTCGCAAAACTCGGCGCCGCCTCCAGAGCAGAGGCGATACGAATGGCGGCGGCGGACGCATACGATGAAGCGCCCACGACGAAGGAGGAGCGTTGACACTGAAGGACATGACCGCAGTCGTTCTTACCGCGCTCTCGGCAGTGAGCCTGACGGCGTGCGGAAGCTCGGAGCCCGACGACCGCGGAGCGACCGCGGTGGCGCTCTGTCGCAGCCACGGAGGGGTCATCGCCTTTGACGACGAGATCGTCATCTGCCGCGACCAGACCTCTCACCAGGCCGAGTAACCCACGGTCTCATCCCGCGCTCATCGGGCTCTCATCAGGCTGGAGAGAATCTCATCGGAATCTCATCGAGCTGAAGGAGGATGCGGTTCGTGGGGGGCCAGGGCGAGACTCATCGCGCAGCGGGCACCGCGTCCACGACGGGGGAGCCGGGCCCGCTGCGCGTCGCGATCGCGGATGACCACGCGGCATACCGTGGCCGGCTGGCGATCTTCCTGCGCGATCGCGGGATCGAGGTCGTCGGAGAGGTCGGCAACGGCCAGGCCGCGATCGAGATATCGGAGAGCGCCACGCCCGACGTGATCCTGATGGACCTGAGGATGCCGCTGCTCTCGGGCTTCGATGCAATCCGCCGGCTCACCGAGGTTGGGCCCCGGCGCCGCATCCTGGCGACCAGCGCCGCGGCGCTGGAGGACGAGATCGCCGACGCGATCCTCTGGGGTGCGCACGGACACGTCGCCAAGGACCGGCCGCTGGTGGAGCTGATCTGGGCGCTCAAGGCGGCGGCGACAGGCCGGCCCCTGCTCGCTCCCGGCACCGCGCAGGTGCTCCTGCGGCGGGTACGCGGCGACGTCGACCCCAAGAGGAGCCTGGTCGGTGCAGCGATGGTCCGGCGCGAGCTCGACCTGCTTGCCTGCCTGGTTCAGAGCTACACCACCCCCCAGATCGCGATCGCGCTCTCGGTGACCCCCGACGAAATCAACGAGGACATCGAAGTGATGCTGATGAAATTGAGGGCCGAGCAACGGATCAGCGAGGCTCTGCGTGATCCGGAAAGCCGCAAAGAATTCGGCCGGGCTAGCGCTGAACAAGCGGACTAGACAGACCTCGAACTGACCGCGCAAATTTTCAGCTACTTAAAATGTCAGAGCTTTACTTAGAAAACTAGAGCCTTACTGAGGAATTAGACGGTGCGTTCAATGAATTGAACGCAGGATGGTCCTCCTGTCCCCTTGTGGGTCGTCGGGAACGGTGCCGTAATCCCCCCAATGAAGTCGGGGGTTTTAGCCAGTCGCGTTGCTTGTTTCCTTGCGGCAACTCTGTTGGGCATCGGGGTCTTGCAGCTCGCCGTGAACGTCGCGCCGGCGTCCGCGGCGAGCTTCACGGTCGACAGCACCGCCGACCGCTCGGATTCGAGCGCCGGCGACGGCACTTGCCGTACGGCCGTCGGCACCTGCACGGTCCGGGCTGCGATCCAGGAGTCGAACGCCCGCGGCGGCGCCGACACGATCCAGGTGCCGGCCAGCGTCTACGAGATCGAGGTGCCGACGATGAACGAAGACGTCGCCGGCAGCGGCGACTACGACATCACCGATCCGGTGACGATCGTCGGCGCCGGTTCCAATTCAACGATTCTCGATGGCGGCTTTCCGATTCCCGGCGCTTCGCCGGAGGTCAAAGGAATGGATCGGATCTTCGAGATCCACCGGATGGCCGGCGACGTCACCATCACCAACCTGACGATCCGCGAGGGGCACTCCGAAGAAGACGGGGGGGCGGTCCAGAACTGGTCCCCCGGTCGTCTCCGTTTCGAAGACGTCCACCTGCTCGACAACCTCGCCGCCAAGGCCGGCGGTGCCGTCAACAACGGCGACCCGAACCTCTACCCCTGTCCAAGCTGCGAGTTCGAGCCGCTGACCCCGATCCCCGGCGGAAGGATCGAGCTGATCGACGTGAGGGTCTCCGGCAACGCTGCCGGCGAGGGCGGCGCCGCGATCAACAACGCGAGCGCCGGCTCGATCCAGATCATCGGCGGCAGCGAGGTAGTCGACAACCCCGGAGAGATGATCCCCGACCCGTTCCAGGTCCCCGAGCCGATCGACCCCTTCGACCCCGAGCCGCCCGAGCCGCCGGAGCTGGTGCCGGGCCCCGGCGTGTACGAACCGGGCGGATCGGCGATCGCCAACATGGGGGCCGAAGACGATCTTTACGGGACGATCCGGATCGCCGACTCGGAGGTCTCCGGCAACTACTCCGCTCATACGGGCTCCGGGATCTTCAACGCCGGCGACGGCGTCTTGATCGTTGAGCGGACGACGATCGCCGGCAACACCAGCGAAGCCGACGGCGCCGGCGTCTACGCCGAAGGCGGCCAGGTCATCGTCGCCGAGTCGACCTTCTCCGAGAACTTCGCCCACGGCAACGGCGCCGGCCTCTACAGCGGCGGCCACCTCAGCGGGGCCGGGCTGCGCAGCAAAATCACCATCACCGACACGGTCTTCGAGAAAAACAAAGCGCATGCCTCGGCCGCCGGCATCCTCAGCGACGGCGACGGCGACATGACCCTCACCGACGTCGTCGTCCGCGACGGGGTCGCCGACGACGCGGGTGGCGGCCTGATCGTCGGCGGGCGCTCGAGCCTGAAAGCGGTCCGCAGCACCTTCACCGGCAACTACGCGCTGACCGAGGGCGGCGGGATCCTCACCGCCAGCGAGCGGCCGGTGACGATCGTCGCCGCGACCGTCTCGGACAACGCGGTGGGCGTTCCCGGCGAAGCCGGCGTCCATGCCGGCGGTGGCGGCATGCTCACCGAGGGCGGGCCCGTCACCGTCACCGACTCGGTCTTCGAGCGCAACACCTCGACCGAGATGGGCGGCGGCATTGTCATCGACAACCACGGCGCCGTGAAGATCGCCGACACGATCGTCCGCAACAACTTCACGCATGGCGACGGGGGCGGGGTCGAGAACAGCGGCGCCCGGGTCACCTTCGAGCGGCTGATGGTCACCGACAACCGGGCGCTGCTCGACGGCGGCGGCATCTACAACTCATCGAGCGGCGAGTTCACGGTGCTCGAAACGACGATGCAGCGCAACCGGGGAATGAACGGCGGCGGCTTCGTCAACGCCTCCGACAGCACCCTGGTGATACGCCGCTCCTTGATCATGAACAACACGGCCCGTCGGCCGGCCGTGGTCGAAGACCCCGAGGAAGGGGGGCATGGCGGTGGCGTCTACAGCATCAGCGACGGCGACGCCCTGATCGAGAACACGACGATCTCCCACAACACCTCCAATGTTGCCGGTGGCGGGATGTTCCACGACGCGGACGCCGACGCCAAGTTGGCCAACGTGACGATCTGGCGCAACTCCGCGCCGCTCGGCGGCGGGCTCTCGACCGTCGAGTCGGACTTCGTCCCTTCGATCCCGCCGCAGCCCAACCCGCTTCAGGCCCGCAACACGATCATCGTCGGCAACCAGGGCGGCGACTGCGATGCTCAGGTCACCTCGATCGGCGGCAACATCGACGGCGGCACGATGTGCTTCCTCACGATCTCCGGCACCGATCCGATCGAGGAGTCGATCGGCGCTCGCGACCGCCAGCGGGTCAAACTCGAGCTGGATGCGATTGCCGACAACGGCGGATCGACCCTTACCCACGCCACTCGCTTCGGCAGCATCGCCATCGACACCGGCCGCTCGCCCTGCCCTGACACCGACCAGCGCGGCGTCGCCCGGCCCCAGAACGGCAAATGCGACAGCGGCGCCTTCGAGTTCGAGGGCGACCCGCCGCCCCCCGATGACGTCCCCCCGGAGACGGAGTACCTCTCGGGCCCGGTTCAGGACACTCTGGAAAGCGTCGCCTTCTACTTCACCGGCTCAGACAATCAGACCTCGGTCGAAGACCTCCAGTTCGAGTGCCGCCTGATTGAGCACGAGCTGACCGAGGAAGAAGAGCCGCTGGCTCCCTGGGAAATGGACCCCGAGCTGATGTTCCACAACTGCTCGCCCGGCTGGCAGCGGGAGCTGCTCGAGGAGGGCATGTTCACCTTCGAAGTGCGGGCGATCGACCGCGCCGGCAACGAAGACCCGACCCCCGCGGTCCACGTCATCGGCGGCGCCGACCTGAACCCGCCGGAGACGGAAATCATCGACAAACCGCCCCTGTTCACCAGCAGCCGCACCGCGACCTTCACCTTCGGCGGCACCGACAACATGACCCCCCCGCAGTTCCTCGAATTCGAATGCAGGCTCGACTCGCGGGATCCGGAGCTGTGGCTCGAGTGCCTCAACCCGACCATCTTCGCCAACCTGACTACCGGTGAGCACACGCTCGAAGTAAGGGCGCTGGACGGGGCGGAGCAAATGGACCGCACGCCGCTGCGCTACAAATGGACGGTCGGGCAGTCGTCGAACTGCGATCAGGCGAACATCGTCCTGACGCCGGCGGCCGACGGCTGGGTCGACCAGGGTGTGCCACAGGAAAACTTCCTCTTCGAGGAAGAGCTGACCGTCCGCTCGGAGGCGGACGGGAGCGGCGAACCGGGCGATCCGATCGTCCCCGACAACGCCCGCACCCTGGTCCGCTTCCCGATGCCCGCCGCTGCGCCGCACTGCCAGCTCGAGTCCGCGACCCTGCGCCTCTACAGCGAGTCCGACGCGGAGGAACGCACCCTGGAGGCGGTTCCGCTCGCCGGTACCTGGAAAGAGAGCACCCTCAACTGGATCAACCAACCGGGCACGCTGGTGGGAGCGACCGCCGCGACCGCGCCGTCGGGCGAGGGATACCGGGAGTGGGACGTGCTGGCGCACCTGGAGTCGATGCTCGAGCTCGGTGCGAGCCACGGCTGGCAGATCCGCGACGCGAAAGAGAGCGACGCGCTCGAAGGAGGGGAGCAGTCCTTCGTCAGCCGCGAGGCGCTGCAGGACCCGCCGCCGCTGACCCAGCCGCAGCTGGTGCTCCGCTATGACGCCGATCCCGCTCCGCCTCCGCTGCCTCCCGTCCCCGCGACCGAACCGACGACGGTCAGCTGCGGCCAGGTGATCACCGAGAGCACGCTGGTCGCCAACGACCTCACCACCTGCCTCGGCGAGGGGCTGGTGATCGGCGCCTCCGACATCGTCCTCGACCTCAACGGACACAAGTTGAAATACGGCCTCCTGCTCGAGCCCGGCGAGGAGGAGGGCCTGATGTCCGGGGTCCGCAACAGCGCCCACACCAACGTCGTCATCCGCAACGGCGCCATCGAAGGCTTCGGCTACGGCGTCCTGCTGACGGCGGGCACGACGCATAACGTCGTCGAAAATCTGAACCTCCGCGCGAATGTCCTCGCCGGGATCGAGCTGAACGACGCCGACGACGGTCGCAGCGGCAACACGATCCGCGAGAACCTACTCATGTTCAATGGCGAGTCCGCGATCTCGGTCATCAACAGCTCGGAGAACAGCCGCTTCATCGACAACGAAATGATCAGCAACGGGGGCGTCGGCTTCCAAATGATCGAAGCGAGCGGGCACCTGATCGAAGGCAACCTGGTCGACGGTTTCTCCCGCGACCCGCTGATCGACAGCGACGGCGGCGCGCATCTCGAAAGCTCGAGCGACAACGTATTCCTCGACAACGTCATGTCCGACTCCGGCGATGCCGGGATCACGATCATGGAAGGCTCGAACCGCAACCGCATCGAAGGCGACGTGCTGCCCCGCAACGGCGACGCCGGCATCTCGATCCAGGATTCGGACGGCACCCAGGTGATCGACGTCGTTGCTCACCAGGGATCCGACGCAGGGGTCGTGGTCAACAACGGCAACGACACGGTTATCCGCGACAGCGACCTGCGCTTCAACCCCTCGGGGATCGATGCATCCGACTCCAACAACCTGTTGGTCGAAGGCAACGACACCACCCACTCGCTCGACGCCGGCATCGAGATCGGCAACGGTGTCAATGTTCGGGTGCTCGACAACGTCGCAAGCCAGACCGGCGGGGCGGGGATCTCCGTCGAGGGGGCCGCCTTCGACGAACTCGGAGCGCCGGTGGGAGGCGGCCTGGTCGAAGGGAACGTCGCCAACCAGAACCTGGCCGACGGGATAACGGTGGCCGACGGTGGGCACACGATCAGGGGGAACGAGGCCCACAACAACGCCGGCTTCGGAATCGACGCCGGCGATAATTTCACCCCGGGCGAGCCGGGCGAGCCGCCCAGCGGGACCAGCAACATCGACGGCGGCGGCAACCGGGCGAGCGGGAACGAAGAGATCGAGCAGTGCCGCGGGGTCGTCTGCGTCGTGACCGGATCGGTGCCGCTTCTGCCCGAAGACCTGACCGCCCCCGAGGCGACGATCGACGAGGGTCCGCAGGACCCGACCGCCGATATCACGGCGATCTTCCGGTTCTCCGCGACGGACGCCGTCACCCCGCCCACCGCGATGGTTTACGAATGTCGCCTCGACCCGCCGCCGGATCCGCCCTTCCCGCCGGAAGAGCCTGATCTGGAGCCGCCGGAGCCGGGCGAAGTCCCGGACCCGAACGACCCGCCCGACGGTGAGGGCTGGGTGGAGTGCGTCAGCCCATTCTTCATCAACAACCTCGACGAAGGCAAACACCACTTCGAGGTGCGCGCCCTCGATCAGGCGGACAACCGCGACCTGACTCCAGCTACCTGGGACTGGGAGGTCATCCCCGGCGTGGTTGATGACGAAGCCGGCCCGGACTTGGTCGAGCCGACCACGCGGTTCGCCGCCGCCCCGCCGGAGTTGACCAACAATCCGACGGCCAACTTCGCCTTCGCGGGCAGCGACAACCTCACCCGCGGCCACAACCTGCGCTATGAGTGCAGCCTCGACTCCGCCCCGTTCGCGCCCTGCACGTCGCCGCAGCAGCACACGGTCGCTGCCGGGGAGCACACCTTCCAGGTGCGGGCGATCGACCGGGCCGACAACGTCGATTCCTCGCCGGCAACGCACGTCTGGACCTACGTTCCGCCGCCGGTGGATTCGATCCCGCCGCAGACGACGATCGACTCCGGTCCCGACCCGGTCACGGTCAAAACCAACGCCACCTTCACCTTCTCCAGCGACGAGCAGGGAGCGACGTTCGAGTGCTCGCTGAACGGGGGTGCTTTCGGCGCGTGCGCTTCACCGCAGGAGATCAGCGGGCTGCCGGTCCAGCTCAACGAGCTCAGCGTTCGCGCCCGCGACGCGGCCGGCAACGCCGACCCGACCCCGGCGACCTACAGCTGGGCCGTCGCAGCACCCCCGGTACCGACCTTCGTCGCCTGCGGCCAAGTGCTGACGCAGAGCACCCGGGTTCGAAACGACCTCGGCGATTGCCTCTTCGACGGCCTCGTGATCGGCGCCGACAACATCGTCGTCGACCTCGACGGACACCTGATTGACGGCAAGGGCCTCGGTGCCGCGGTTCGCAACAAAGGCTTCGACAACGTCACGATCCGCAACGGCAGGACGAGTGACTTCGACTGGGGCGTCGTCCTCAACAACGGCACCAAACGCAACATCGTCGAGGCGATGAGGGTGGAACTCAGCCAGGAGGCCGGGATCGGCCTGGGGCCTGCACCCGAGCACGACCCGAACCTGCCCGTCGAGCCGCCCGACCCGTTCCCCTCCGGGCAGTCCGGGGTGAGTGAAAACACGGTGCGCGGCAATACCGTGATCGCCAACCGCTACGGGATCTGGCTGACCCGTGAGACGAAAGCGTCGCTGGTCCACGACAACGAGGTGGTATCGACCAGCGGCGATGGGGTCTTCCTCGAAAACTCGAGCGGCAACCGGGTCTTCGACAACCAGATCGACAACTCGAGTGGAGCCGGGGTATCGCTGGAGGGGGCGAGCCTCAACACGATCTCCGACAACCAGCTGACGAGCAACGACGGTGGCGGAGTGACGATCGACGTCACCCGCAGCAACACGACCGGAATCCCCTCCAACGACAACCGGGTCGAGCGCAATGCGATGGACGAAAGCGGCGGGCTCGAGGTGATCGAATCCTCCCGCAACGAGCTGCTCGACAACGTCGTCCTGCGTGGCGGCGACAGCGGTGTGCACCTCGAGTACGCACAGGACACGCTGGTGCGCGGCAACGACGTCCGCGGCAACAAGGCCGGGATCACCCTGAAGGCCGCAAGCGGTAACCGGATCGAGGACAACGACGCCAGCGAATCCGATGGCACCGGCATCGCCCTCGAGTCGCTGTCGCTGAGCAACGTCCTGCTGCGCAACGAGTCGAGCAACAACGAAGGCGACGGGATCTACGTCGGCGATGAGACCGCGGGTGCGTCGGGGACCCTGATCGAAGGCAACGTCACCAACGACAACAAGGGCTACGGCATCTTCGTGCCCAAGGTCAGCCACACGATCAAGGGCAACGTTGCAAACGACAACGGCGGCTGGGGGATCTGGGCGAGCGAAGGGAGCAACGGCCGCTTCAACGTCGACGCGGGCGGGAACCGGGCGCAGGGCAACCTCGGACCGCCTCACCCGGTTACCTTCCTGCCGCAGCAGTGTTGGTCTGTCTCCTGCGAGGGCGGTCCGCCGGTCTCGGTCGACCTGACGCCGCCGGAGACGACGCTGATCGACTTCCCTGCGGATCCGAGCACCGACACGGTCGCCAGCTTCCGCTTCGCCGGCACCGACAGCCAGGGCAGCGTCACCTTCCAGTGCTCGCTCGACGCGGCGGCATTCGCCCCCTGCACCTCGCCGACCGTTTACCAGAACCTGACCATCGGCGCCCATAGCTTCACGGTCAGGGCGGTGGACGTCTCGGGCAACGTCGATCTATCGCCCGAGGAATTTGCATGGGGTGTCGGCGTGCCGCCTGTCGGCGTGCCGCCGGAGACTACGATCGAGTCCGGGCCCGACCCGGCGACGGTGAGCACCGACGCCGACTTCGAGGTCGCAGCCGACGAGCGCGGCTCCACCTTCGAGTGTTCGCTCGACGGCGACCCGTTCGCTTCCTGTCTTCTCGCCGGCGGCCTTCCCAGCTTCCCGGCCGGGCAGGAGAGCATCCGGGTCAGCTACGGCGACCTCGCGGTGGGGGCCCACACCTTCCGTGTCCGCGCCACCGATACCCAGTTCAATACCGACGAGACGCCGGCAACCCACTCCTGGCGGATCGAGCCGCCGCCGACGCCCGCCGAAGTGTCCTGCGGCGATGTGCTGGTGCAGAGCACCCTGGTCACGAACGACCTGATCGACTGCCCGGGGTACGGTCTAATCATCGCCGCTCCCAACATCACGGTGGACCTCGACGGCCACGTGATCGACGGCAAGGGTCTCGACGCCGGCATCCTCAACAACGGTCACGACGGGGTCACGATCACCAACGGGCACATCCACGAATTCGCCTTCGGCATCCTGCTCAACCCGGGCACGGCCGACAACGTCCTCAGCGGGCTGCGGGTTGAGATGAACGATGAATCCGGGATTACGCTCTCCGACGCCGACCAGGGCGACGACGGCAATGTGATCCGCGGCAACACGCTGCTCGGCAACGACGTCGGTGTCGGCCTCTTCGCGGGCACCAATCACGCGATCGTGCGCGGCAACCAGTTCGGCGCCAGCGGCGGCGAAGGGGTGAGGATCGAGCACTCGGCCGGAAATCGGGTGCTTTTCAATGAGATCACCAAATCTTCCGGCGCGGGCATCGCCGTCGCCGGAGGCGCCAACAACTCGATCACCGACAACGTCCTCGTCGACAGTCACGGAGGCGGCATCCTCGTCGGCGAAGAGCTGCTGCCCGCGAACAACACGGTGGTCAGGGAAAACCAGCTCGAGGGCAATGAAGGCGCTGGCATCGAAGTGGCCAGCTCCACCGGCGTGCAGGTTCTGTTCAACGACGTCACCGAAGGCAAGGGTGCGGGCGTCGTGCTCGAGCTTTCCAACGACGCGGTCGTCCGCGGCAACGACCTCAGCTCGAACGCAGCCGGCATCGAGATGAGCGAATCCAACAGCAACCTGATCGAACAGAACAACGCCAGCGGCCAGCTCGGTTCGGGCATCGAGGCGGAGCTGTCCAACAACAACGACATAGTGCGCAACACGGCGAGCGGCAACGGTGGTGAGGGAATCGAGGTCTCTGACTCGGCGCTGACCGGAGCGGGCAACCTGATCGAGCGCAACGTCACCGACTCCAACGGCGGTGACGGCATCATCGTCGAAGGTGCCGGCCACACGATCACCGAAAACCGGGCGCAGATGAACGGCGGCTGGGGCATCTACGCGCCGGTCGGCGCGATCGACGGGGGCGGCAACTTCGCCGCCGGCAACGTCGAACCGGGGCAGTGCGTCGGGGTCGTCTGCCAGATCGGGGAAGTCGCTGGCGCGCCGCAGACGTTCATCGTCGAGGCACCCCCGAACCCGAGCGGCAGCCGCAACGCCGGCTTCACCTACACCGGCTTCGATAACACGACGCCGCTGCACGAACTCACCTTCGAGTGTCGGATCGATACTAAAAACGTGGAAGCTTGGGAGGACTGCGAGTACCCCTACGAAGTCAGGAACCTCAACCAGGGACAGCACACCGTTGAAATCCGAGCCGTGGACTTCAACGAAATCCCCGACGCGACGCCCGCCACCCACACCTGGACCTACCAGCCGATGCCAGCCGGGGTCGGGCCACAGGTGATGTTGGACATCGTTCCGGAACAGGAAAGCTGGTCGCTTGAAGCCCTCTTCACCTTCCACGCAAACGAGCCTGACGTTGCGTTCGAATGCCGCGTCGACACCCAACCGTTCGAAACGTGCGGCTTCGAAGCGGTCGGCCAGATGTCGCGCGGCGGCTTCGAATGGGAGCTGGAGGAAGAAGAAGCGGGCCCGCACACCTTCCGCGTCCGCGCCACCGACTTCGAAGGCAACGTCGGGCCGGTAGCCAGCTACACGTGGAGCCTGTTCGGCGTTGTCACCCGATTCACGTCCGGCCCCGGCTTCATCCCTGCCAGCGAAGGCGAGCCCGCCACGGGCGGCGAAACCACGAGCTCCAGCGCGACCATCGACTTCGAAGCGAACGTCGCCGACGCGACCTACGAGTGCTCGCTCGACCTCGAACCCTTCGCAGCATGCTCGCCACCGGTCAACTACACCGGCCTGTCCCAGGGCGATCACGAACTGCGGGTGATCGCGACCGATCTCGAGGGCGGCGAAGAGATGGAGCCAGCGGTCTACGAGTGGGAGGTCCTCGAGTTCGAAGACACGAATCCTCCCGAGACCTCGATCGAGCTGGCACCGGCCAACGAATCGAGCTCGACGAAGTTCGAGTTCGTCGGCAGCGACGACATCACCCAGCCAGCCCAGTTGCGGTTCGAGTGCCGACTCGATAGCAGCAACGCGCTCGATTGGCAGGAGTGCGAAAGCCCCTACAACCTGCTCGATTTCTACACCTACGAAGACCCGCAGATGGCGCCGGGACCGCACAGATTCGAAGTGCGCGCGATCGACATGGCCGATCCGGAATTCCCCGACCCGAGCAACCCCGACTTCGACGGCAACGTCGATCCGACCCCGGCGGTCCGCACCTGGACTTCCGTCGCGGACACCACGCCACCCACCACGGCGATCACGCTCGGCCCGGCGGAGCGAACTGGGGAAGAGGAGGCGATCTTCGAATTCACCGGTTCCGACAACGCCACTCCGGATCTCTCGCTGGAATACCAGTGCTCGCTCGACAGTGCCCCGTTCGAGCCCTGCGCCTCGCCTGAGTCGGTGTCCAGCCTCGAACCGGGCGAGCACACGATGCGGATCCGTTCGGTCGACCTGGCGGGCAATCCCGACCTGACCCCGGCGACCCGCACCTGGACCGTCGTCCCGGCGCCGGTGACGACGATCTCTTCGGGACCCGGCGCGATCAGCACGAGCGAGAGCGCGATCTTTGTCTTCTCCGCCAACCAGGCGGGCTCCACCTTCGACTGCTCGCTGGACGGCGCCGAATTCGCTCCCTGCAGTTCCCCCCAGGCCTTCTGGGTCGTCAGCGACGGCAGCCACGAGCTCGAGATCCGGGCCACGAACCCCGAGGGCGTGGTCGAGGATCCGCCGGCGGTGTTCGAGTGGACCGCGGAACTCGGCCCGGACGTCGGGCGGCCCGACACGCAGGTCAGTTCCGGCCCTCCGTCCTCGACGACCAACACGATCGCCGAATTCACGTTCACCGGCAGCGACAACCGCACGCCGCCAATCGACCTCACCTTCGAGTGCGCGCTGGACGGGACCGCGTTCAGCTCCTGCAGCACCCCCGAGGAATTCTCCGATCTGACCAACGGCCTTCACGTCCTGCTCGTCCGCGCCCGCGACGAAGCCGGCAACTTCGACCTGACGCCGGTCCGCTACGAGTGGAGGGTCGAACCGCCCCCGACCGTGACGATCCTCTCGGGCCCCGATGAGATCGACGAGCGCACGACCGTCTCCTTCACCTTCACCTCAGACGTGCCCGGAGCCGTCTTCGAGTGCTGGCTGGACGGCGTGCTCAAACCGTGTACGTCAGGCGCGACCTACACGGGCCTCACGGCAGGAGAGCACCTGTTCGCGGTCCGCGGCATCAACGCCGGTGGCGCGATTGGCCAGTGGGAGGAGCACGAGTGGGAGACGGGTGACGGCACCGCGCCGATCACCACGATTACGTCCGGGCCCGACTTCACCTCGGAGACCAACAGCGCGGAATTCGTCTTCACCGCCAACGAGCCGGGGGTGACTTATGTCTGCTCGCTCGACGACCGCGAGCCGACCCCCTGCAACTCGCCGGTCGTCTTCCCGAAACTCCATCCCGGCCCCCACAGCTTCGAAGTCACCGCGCTGAGTCCGATGATGCTCGTCGACCCGGTGCCGACGGTCTACGAGTGGGAAATTCTCGACAACGAACCGCCCGAGACGACGATCGCCTGGGGCCCGCGTGAAACGTCTCAGAGCCTGATCGCGGTGTTCGGGGTCAGCTCCGACGATCCCACCGCGATATTCGAGTGCTCGCTCGACGGCGAGGGATTCAGCGAGTGCGACGAACCGATCGAATACGAAGACCTCGAACGGGGGGCGCATCGCCTCCAGGTCCGCGCCGTCGACTTCGTCGGCAACGTCGACCCAACCCCGGCCAGCCACGAATGGACGATCACCCAGCCGGGGCCGCCCAACACGCCGGTCGGCACCAACGTCGTCGTCGAGATCCCGATGCCCGACCTGCCGAGGATGGCGAAAGCGACCTTCGCTGAGGTCGATATGGGGGGCCACACCTTCATCGACCAGCTCGGCGGCGGCCCGGAACTGCCGCCCGGATACGGCAACGCGGGCGGGCGCTTCTACAACGTCTCGACGACGGCGGAATTCTCCGACGCCTCCATCTGCCTCGCCTACGAACCAGGGTCGTTCTCGACCACCGCGGTGCGGCTGCTCGAGTCCGACGGCGGCGAGTGGCTGGACGTCACCACCCTCAACAACCCGTTCACCGGCGTCGTCTGCGGCCTCGCCGAGAACTTCACGACCTACGCGATCGCCACCGCGACGTCGAGCACCGCGCCGCTGGTCTCGATCATCTCCGGCCCGCCGATCGTCAGCCTCAGCTCCTCGGCGACGTTCGAATTCATCTCGGACAGCCCGGAAACGGCGATGCAGTGCTCGATCGACGGCGAACCGTTCGAACACTGCTCCTCGCCGAAAACCTACAATCACCTCGAGGAGGGCGAGCACGAGCTGCTGATCCAGGCGATGAGCGAGTTCGGGATCGTCACCCAGCCCTCGCTCTACGAATGGGAGGTGGTCCTGCCGCCCGACGTCACCCCGCCCGAGACGCAGATCACCAAAGGCCCGGGCACCGTCACCTCCAACTACATCTCGCTGTTCGAGTTCGCCGGCACGGATGATCAAACCGGCCCGCTGGAGATGGAATTCGAATGCTCGCTTGACGGCGGACAGTTCGAAGACTGCGAGAACCCCGAGGAAATCGAGGTCTTCACCGCCGGCGAGCACACGCTGCGAGTCCGCGCCCTGGACGAAACCGGCAACTTCGACCCGACCCCGGCGACCCGGACCTGGACCGTCTTCGACATCAGCATGCCGGATACCTCGATCGACGAAGGACCCAACGACGAAACCCAGGAGACTTCGGCGACCTTCGAGTTCAGTGGCGAGGAGCCGGATGGGACGGCAATAACGGAATTCCAGTGCGCGCTCGACGGCGCCAGCTTCACTCCTTGCACCTCGCCGCACACCGTGAGCGGCCTTAGCGACGGCATTCACGTAATGCTGGTGCGCGCCGTCGACCCGGCTGGAAACGTCGACCCGATCCCGGACTTCTACGAATGGCTGATCATCGGCTCGAACGACTCGACGCCGCCGGAGACGACGATCGCCGCGAAACCGCCGGCGGTGTCTGGACCCGATGTCCTCTTTGGCTTCACCAGCAACGAGTTGGTCGAGGAATTCGAATGCTCGCTCGATGGCGCAGCGTTCAGCGGATGCGAGTCCCTCCACGAAGAGACCGGCCTGGAGACCGGCTCCCACACGATCCGGGTGCGCGCCGTCGACATCGCGCTCAACGTCGACCCGACGCCCGCCTCCTACACCTGGGACGTGGTGGGCGAGCCCGACACGTTCATCGACTCGACCCCGCCCGACCCGAGCCCGAGCGCCAGTGGCACCTTCATTTTCTCCTCAGACCAGGAAGGGGTCACCTTCCAGTGCGCCGTGGACGACTCGGAATTCACCCCCTGCAGCTCGCCTTTCATTGCCGGGCCGCTGGAAAACCTCGAGAGCCACACCTTCGAAGTCCGGACCGTCAGCCCCTTCGAAAACCTCGAGCACGAACAGATCGTCGACGAATCGCCGGCGAGCTACGAGTGGGACGTCAACGTGCCTCCGGATACGCCTCCGCCGACCACGACGCTGCTCAGCACGCCCCCGGCCCTCAACGCGGGCGGGGAAGACGCGCTCTACGTATTCACCTTCAGCTCCGATGACTTCTTCGCCGGCTTCGAATGCTCGCTCGACGGGGAGCCCTTCGAGGAGTGTGAGACGCCGGCCGAGTACGACAGCCTGCCTGAGGGTGAGCACACCTTCGAAGTGCGCGCCATCGACCTGGGCGAAGTCGTGGACCCGACGCCGGCCAAGTTCACCTTTGTGATCGAGTCGCCCGGAGAGACGGAGATCCTCACTGGTCCCGAACCGATCTCCGACGCCACGACGGCCAGCTTCACCTTCAGCACTGACCAGGACGGCTACACGTTTGAGTGCTCGCTCGACGGCGAGAACTACCAGCCCTGCGCGTCGCCGCAGACCTACCTGGACGTCCCATACGGCGAACACGAACTGCTGGTGCGGGCGAAAGGCCCGAATGGGAGCGTCGACCAGACGCCGGCCGAATACGAATGGGAAAGCGGCCACCTGACGCCGCCGTCGATCACGCTCCTCTCCCAGCCCGATGCCGAAACGGCAAGCTCAACCGCCACCTTCACCTTCGAGTCCGAAGACCCGGCGGCGCTCTTCCAGTGCTCGCTCGACGGCGGGCCGTTTGTCCCCTGCTCGTCACCGAAGGACTACGCGGGCCTCGCACCCGGGCAGCACAGCTTCGTGGTGCGGGCAACCAAACCGCACCTGCTCGAAGGCCCGGAAGAGGCCGCATTCGACTGGATCGTCCTCGACGTGGACGCTCCGATGACCCTGCCGGTCAATGGCCCGCTCGCCCCGGTCCTGATAACCGAAGAGGCACTCTTCCTCTTCGGCGGTCTCGACAACGGCACGGCGCCGGTAGATCTCGACTTCGAGTGCTCGCTCGACGGCGCTGCCTTCGAGCCGTGCGACTCGCCGCACACCGTGGGAGGGATGGGCCCGGGCCAGCACACCCTTGCGGTCCGGGCCGTCGACCAGTCGGGCAACGCCGACCCGACGCCGGAGAGCGCCGCCTGGACCGTGGTCGGCCCGCCGACGACGACGATTGTGTCCGGTCTCGAGCTCTCGACGACCGAGACCTCGGCCGGGTTCGAGTTCGAGGCCGACCAGGTCGGCGCGACCCTCGCCTGCTCGCTCGACGGCGCCGAATTCCTGCCCTGTACCTCGCCGGTCCAGTACACGCACCTCGAGGTCGGCGAGCACGTCTTCGAGGTCCAGGCCACCAATACGTTCGGCCTGGTCGAGGAGCCGCCGGCGGCCTACGAGTGGACGGTGGAGGAGCCGCCGGCCGAGGCTCCCGTGGTGACGATCGACGCTGGCCCGACCGATCCGGCCAGCAGCCCGAGCGCGAGCTTCGAGTTCTCCGCCGACCAGCCCGGCACGACCTTTGAGTGCTCGCTGAACGACGGCGCCTTCGAGCCCTGCCCCTCGCCGCACGAATACACCGGCCTCGGCGACCGCATCCACGTCTTCGCCGTGCGGGGCACGAACAGCGATGAAGTGACCGGCTCCGCGGTACTGCACGAATGGACTGTCGACCTGCCACCTGAGACGACGATCGACAGCGGACCGCCGGCTACTTCGGTCAACGTCTTCGCCAACTTCGGCTTCTCCTCGGACGACCCGAAAGCGACCTTCGAGTGCTCGCTCGACGCGCCCGCCGCCGAACCGGACTGGGGCTCCTGCGAGGCGACCTACGAAATCGAGGTGGAAGTAGGCGACCACGAGCTGCAGGTGCGCGCCAAAGACGAGGCGGGCAACGTCGACCCGAGCCCGGAGACCTACCAGTGGACCGTCAACCCGCTGCCGGAGACGACGATCGACAGCGGGCCGAGCGAACAGACCAGTAACCGGACGGCCAGCTTCGAGTTCTCCTCCGACCAGGCGGGCGCCACCTTCGAGTGCTCCCTCGACGAGGCGGCGTTCGAGTCGTGCGCCTCGGGGGTCACCTACGAAAACCTGCCCATCGAGGACCACGACTTCGAAGTGCGGGCAGTAGACGCCCAGGGCAACCGCGACCCGACCCCGGCCGAGTACTCGTGGGAGATCGGCCACGTGCCGCCGCCGGTGACGATCGACTCGGGCCCGGCCACCACCACCGAGAGCAAAACTGCGACCTTCGCCTTCAGCACCGACGGCTCGGTCCCCGGGTTCGTCGGTTTCGAATGCTCGCTTGACAGCTCCAGCTTCAGCTCGTGCTTCTCGCCCAGGACCTTCTCGAGCCTGCAGGTCGGTCCGCACAGCTTCGAAGTCCGCTCCGCCGTCGTGGACCCGATAGCGGAGGCCGTGATCGAGAAATACGAGTGGACGGTCGTCGACCTGACGGCACCGGACACCGAGATCGAGTTTGGGCCGGACGATCCGACCGGCTCCGAAATCGCTGCTTTCGGTCTGATCAGCGAATCGGGAGCGACCTTCCAGTGCTCGCTCGACGGCGCCGCGTTCGCACCGTGCGAGTCGCCGGCCCGTTTTGAAGACGTCGTGCCCGGAGCGCATCAATTCCGGGCCCGGGCTGTCGACGCGGCCGGCAACGCCGACCCGACCCCGGCTTCCTACGACTGGACCGTCGTGGTGCCGCCCGACACCACGGTTGACCCCGAGCCGGAAGAAGTCAAAGGGACGAGCGCCGCATTCACCTTCTCATCCGATCAGGCGGGCTCTACCTTTGAGTGCTCGCTCGACAACGGGCCCTATGAGGGCTGCAGCTCGCCGCACCTCGTCGAAGGCCTAATTGACGGAGATCACATCCTCACTGTCCGGGCGCGCAACTCGGACGGGATCGTCGACCCGGAACCGTTCGAACACGAGTTCACCGTCGACCTGATACCGAACACGAAAATCGACCTGGGTCCGGCGTCGACGACGACTGACACGGCCGCGCTCTTCCTGCTCTCCTCAAACGAGCTCGAGGTGGAATACGAGTGCGCGCTCGACGGCGCCGAATTCGCCGAATGCGAAGAGGCCGGCTCGGTCGAGGGAAGCCATTTCGTCACCGGGCTCGGTGCCGGCCCGCACGAGCTGCTGGTCCGCGCCGTCGATGGGGCCGGCCATGTCGACCCGACCCCGGCCAGCCACAAATGGACCGTCCTGCCGCCCCCGAACACCCCGGAGGGCACCGACGTCACCATCGAGGTCGAGACGCCGAGCGGGTCGGCCAGCGCGACCCTGACCTTCCCCGAGGTGACCGATGCGGGGATGACGACGATCACCGGTCTCGCCGTGCCGCCGTCGCTGCCGGCCGGCTACCAAGTCGGCGCGGCGTTCTACCATCTCGACACGACTGCGGCCTACACGCCGCCGATCGCCGTCTGCCTCACCTACGACCCGGAGTCGGCGCCGCCGTCCGGCATGAAACTGCTGCACGGCGAGGGAGGGATCTGGACCGACGTGACCACGAACGACGATCCGGACGCCGGCATCGTCTGCGGCGAGGTCGACAGCCTCTCACCGTTCGCGGTCGCGGCCGAAGCAGACACCAGCGCCCCGCAGACCACGATCGACTCCGGCCCCGATGCCTCCACCTCGGAGACCTCGGCGACGATCGCCTTCTCCGCCGACGAGCCCTCCACCTACGAGTGCTCCCTCGACGGCGCC
>Ga0190265_10000532_pt1 | contig 26885 bp, 24 predicted proteins | sample Popmic124T_FD_133135 | JGI IMG/M metagenome (GOLD analysis project Ga0190265, IMG submission 133135) | Populus adjacent soil microbial communities from riparian zone of Indian Creek, Utah, USA - 124 T | ecosystem: Environmental > Terrestrial > Soil > Riparian zone | place: USA: Utah | collected...
CTGCTTCCGGCGTTCTATCAGGTGAACGGTGAGATCATCGCGCTCGCCCTGCCGATCCACCTTGGCTTGGCTGGAGGACTCGCCCGGCTCACTCGCCAGGTCAAACAGCGTGAACAGTAACCCCAAACGCGACCGCGAGGACCGCTGTTGACCGGAGTTTCTTCCCCGCCTCCCGGCCTCCCCGCTTCCGGCTTACCTCACCCGCTGCGCTCCCTCCCTGGCCGCTTGATAGTCCGGGAAAGTCGTCAACGCCCGCTGGTAGTGCTCTCCGGCCTTCGTCTTGTTCCCTTCGCTCTCGTAGAGCAGGCCCAGGCTGAATTGGGTGAGGGCATCGGTTGGTACCGGGGCCGAGCGGGTGCCCGGCGCGTTGCCGGCAGCCGGCAGATTGACCGCGGCCAGAGCCTTCTCCGCCAGGCTCTGAATGATCCGCGAAAGGTCGGCCCTATCCTGGAGAGTGGGCTCGCTGTTGGACACCACCTTGAGGATCTGACCGCTCCCGACATCCACCACCCGGGCATCGACCCGGAATTTCCCGTAGAAGTCGGCGAAGTTCCCCGTGATCGCGTATTGCGCGCCTGCCTCGCTGCTGACTTTGGCCGCGGTGGCAGCATCCACTCGCGCGTTGGGTCCAAGATTTTGCGCCTGCACCGCGCGGCTCGTCCGGCCTCGATCCGCCACCCGCACTCGGGGATGACGGCTTAATTCGGCGGCAAGCGTCGCCGGAATTCCGAGCTCCAGGGCGCGAAACACTTCCTTGTCCTGTCCGTAGGAACCTCGGTCCTCGAAGGGGAGAACCGCTATCACGATGGGCCCCGATTGCTGGGCGGTGGCAGTGCTCGCTGTCATTGCAGCCGCGACGAGGCCCCAGCGTAGATAGCCTTTCATGATCGCCCCCTCAGAGAGAGAACCGCATCCCTTCCGTGGCCGCCTCGACCACGAGCCTGGGTGCAACCCGCGCCGCGTAGCTCCTGGTGCCGGCCAATAGGCGGTCCATTGCCGCGTCGTCGTGCTCCGGCTCGTGATGGAACAGCACCAGTCGCGCGCAACGCCCTTCAGCAGCGAGATCCACCGCCTGACGCGGGGTGGAGTGTCCCCATCCGGCGCGCGCCTGAATGATCTGGTCCAGATACATGGCGTCGTGAATCAGCGTGTCGGCTCCCTCCACGAATTGCACCAGCCGCTCCCGCCAGTCGGGCGGCACCTCATAGCTTCCGCCCGGCCCCAGCTCGTTGTCAGTCAGGTACGCAACTTCCCGGCCACCGGAGGACGGGGCAAGCCGGTAGCCTAGAGTCGTCCCGGGGTGCCGGAGGCGGAAAGTGCAGACCCGAAAGTCGTCGATCTCGAACTCGCCCTCGCTGATCTCGATGACGGCGAGTGAGGCCGCAAGGGCGTTCAGCGGGACCGGGAAAACCATGGGATCCATCTGCCGGCCCAGGATGTCCTTGAGCGGCACCCCCTCCTGCGCGGCGCCATAGATATTCACCGAGGTGGAGCGGGAGCTCAGCGGCTTGAAGAACGGCAGACCCTGAATGTGGTCCCAGTGGGTGTGGGAGAGGAGGATATCGGCGGAGAGCACGCCGTTGCGCTCCTTCATGAGCTCGTGGCCCAATGGGCGCAGGCCGCTTCCGGCGTCGAGGATCACCAGGTGCCCATCGCGGCCCCCGATGCCGATGCACGCGGTGTTGCCGCCATAGCGCGCGGTGTCCGGCCCCGGTGTCGGAATGGAGCCTCGAGTCCCCCAAAATGTCACCGGGTGGGTCACGCCAATTCACGAGCAGCGAGAACGGTCATGCCGCAACCTTCTCCGGCGCGCAGGGCGCCGGCAGCGGGGGCAGTCACCAGCGTCCTGTGACGCTGATCACGACCTCCGGGCAGCCAGCATGAGCGAGCGACGGTCCTTGAGAGTAATGTCCTTGCGGGTCACGTCGATGATGCTGCGCTCCACCAGATTCCGCATGGTGCGGGAAACTGTTTCGCGGCTGGAGCCGATCATTTGCGCGATCGTGTGATGCGTCAGTTTCCGGGTGATGCGGTCGCCACCTTCGTCTTCCGCCATTCGGAGCAGCAGGTGAGCCACGCGTCCGTTGACGTCGAGCAGCACCAGGCTGCCGATCTTCTCGTCCGCGCGTCGCAGGCGCCGGGAGATCTCCTTCAGCAAGGAGATCGCCACCTCGGGCGAATTTCGAAGTCGGGCGTGAAAGTCCTCGCGCCGGAGGACCAGCAGGCTAGAGTCATCCATTGCGATGACGTGGGCTGAGCGGGGTTCTTCGTCGATCACCGCCATCTCCCCGAAGAAGCTTCCCTCTCCGAGCACCGACAGGATGACCTCGCGACCATCCTCGGCGATCAGCACGACCTTGACCTGGCCAGCTGCAACGAGAAAGAGCGCGTCGCCGGGATCGTCCTCAAATACGATCACGCTACCCTTGGGGTAGCTGCGCTCCCGGGTCAGCTCGGCGAACGCAATCAGGTCGGCCTCTCCCAGTCCGGAAAACAGTGGGACCTTCCGCAGGACCTCCATCGGGGACAATGCCACTCGCGCCTCACGATAGTGGAAGTGTTTGGGCGTAGCATACTTGCGGGTGGAGAAGCTGTCAATTGCGATCCTGGCTCATTGGCAGAGGTCGGAACTCGTAAGTGCTGCAAACAATTCCAGGGTAAGGAAGACGCGGGACTCGGGTGTCCGGAAATGGAGGCAGAGCAGGAGTCCGGCGTGGGGGCTACCTTGCCGTAGCTACCCGAACCCGTCTAGATTGAAGGGCTTAGCGCCAACCCAGGAGCACCAGATGAAGGCCGATCTTCACCCGACATACCGCAAGCTCATGGTCAAATGCGCCTGCGGCAACGAATTCGAGACCCGCTCGACCTCCACGTCGATTCACGTAGAGGTTTGCGCCCAGTGCCATCCGTACTTCACGGGCAAGCAGCGTCTCGTGGACACCGCTGGCCGGGTAGATCGATTCCGCCGGAGATACGCCACGGAGCCGGCCGCCACACCGCCCGCGGCCGCAACGCCCAAGGAGTAAGCCATGGAGGCCCGACTCCGCCAGGCGCTGCTCCAGGCGGAGGAGGTCAACCGGGCCCTCGCCGACCCGGGCGTTGGCAAAGATCCAGACAAGCTGAGGTCGCTCGGCCGGGAACATACCCGGCTGGCCCCGGTGGTCCGGGTCGCCGAGCGCCTCGCACGGCTAGAGGACGAACTGGAACAGGCTCGAGGACTGGCTGAAGAGCCGGACCTCGAGCTTGTCGCATTAGCCAGGGCCGACATGGCCAGATTGCCGGCGGAGATTGCGGCGCTGACAGCCGAGCTGCACGAGCTCCTTCTCCCTCGCGATCCGCACGATGACCGCGACGCGATCATGGAGATTCGTGCCGGCACCGGCGGCGATGAGGCCGCGCTGTTTGGGGCCGACCTCTACCGGATGTATCAGCGGTACAGTGAGCGCCACGGTCTGGCCTGGGAGCCCATCTCTCTCAGTGAAGGATCCCTTGGCGGCATCAAGGAAGCCATCGTGGCGGTCCGAGGTCCGGAGGCTTACGGCCTGCTGCGCCGCGAGTCTGGAGTTCACCGCGTGCAGCGCGTGCCCGCGACCGAGACGCAGGGAAGAATCCATACTTCGGCGGCCACGGTCGCGGTGCTGCCTGAGGCCGAAGAGGTGGATATCAAGATCGAGCCACAGGACCTGAAGATCGATGTGTTCCGGTCCTCGGGCCCGGGCGGACAGAGCGTCAACACCACCGATAGCGCGGTCCGCATCACCCACCTGCCGAGCGGTGTGGTCGTGAGCCAGCAGGATCAGAAATCGCAGCTCCAGAACAAGATCAAGGCCATGGAGGTCCTGCGGGCCCGTCTGTTCGACCGCATGCTTGCCGAGCAGGAAGCGGCCCGCTCGCGAGACCGGAGGGCCATGGTCGGCACCGGGGATCGTTCGGCCAAGATCCGGACCTACAATTTTCCCCAGAGTCGGATCACGGACCATCGGATCAACCTGTCGGTGCACAACCTTGCGGACGTGCTGAACGGGGGCTTGGACGAAATGGTCGACGCCCTTCGCATGGCGAGCCGGCAGGAGCTCATCGATGCCTGAGCTTGCCCTGTCGCTTCGAACCCTGATCGATGATGGCGCCGAACAGCTGCGCCGCTCGGGAGCGCGCGAGCCCCGGCGGGAGGCGATCCGCATCTGGACCGAGCTCGGGCAACGCGCTCCGGCCCAGATTTTCCTCGACTGGGAGCAGCCGGTCGATCCGGCGGCGGCTATGCTCTTTCACGACGCCATCTCGCGTCGCGCCCGGGGCGAGCCGCTGCCACACGTGGTCGGCCGCAGTGGCTTTCGGCACCTCTCTCTCGCGAGCGATGCGCGGGCGCTGATCCCGCGGCCGGAGACCGAAGGCTTGGTCGAGCTGCTGCTTCAGCGAGTGCGAGCCGGCCGGGTAGCGGATATTGGCACCGGGAGTGGTTGCATCGCCCTGAGTCTGGCCCTGGAAGGGGCATACGACCTGGTCACTGCGGTTGACCGGTCCGCCGAGGCGCTAGGCCTCGCAAGGGTGAACCGCGATCTGACATTGGCCCGGGTGAGCCTGGTCCAGGCCGACCTGTGCGCGCCACTCGGCCCAGGCTCCCTCGACGCGCTGATCTCAAACCCCCCCTATCTTACAGTGGACGAGTACTCGTCACTGGAGACCTCGGTGCGGGAGTGGGAACCGACCATGGCGCTGGTGAGCGGGGAAGATGGGATGGCGGCTACGGTGCGACTGCTGGATGAGGGACGCAAAGTGGTGCGACCCGGCGGGTGGCTGGCGCTGGAGGTGGACTGCTCCCGGGCCGCGGTTGCGGCGGGCCAGGCCTCGGCGTTCGGCTGGATCGAGGTGGCCGTTCATATGGACCTATTCGGCCGCGAGCGATATCTGCTCGCGCAGAGGAGCCACACAAGGTGATCTGGGAAAAGGCGCAGGATCTTGGCCGGCAGATTGGCCAGGCGGCGGAATACCAGGCGCTTCGGCGCGCGGAAACCGCGCTGCGGGAAGACAAGGAGACGGTGGCCAAGCTGGACCAGATACAGATTCTCGCCCGCCAGGTCGACCAGGTGGTCTCCCAGGGGCAGATGCCCGACCAGGCAACCGCCGAGGCCTATGAGGGCGCGGTCCGCGACCTCGAAATGAGCCCGACAGGCCAGGCCTATGTGGTCGCGCGCTCGAACTTCGAGAAGCTGATGCAGAAGGTCAACCAGCAGATCAGCGAGGGCATGGAAAAGGGTGCCACCAGCAGCATCATCACGCTGGGATGAGTCGTAGCGGCTTCTTCGTGGTTCTGGAGGGGCCTGAAGGCTCCGGCAAGTCCACGCTGCTCGGCCCACTCGCTGAGCGCATGCGGGCCAGCAACGTCGATCCGGTCGTAGTGCGCGAGCCGGGCGGCACCTACGCCGCGGAGATCGCACGGAAGGCGCTACTGGACCCGGATCACCCGCTGGGACCGGTAGCCGAGCTTTTCTTCTTTCTGGCAGCCCGGGCCGACCTGGTACAAACCGTCATCCAGCCGGCGCTCGAGGCAGGGCGCGTGGTGCTCTCGGACCGTTTTGCGCTGACAACCGAGGCGTACCAGATGGCTGGTCGGGGACTCGATCCGGCCATGGTACGGGCGGCCAACCAGGCGGCAGCCCACGGTCTGACTCCCGATCTGACGCTGATCCTTGACCTGGCGCCGGAGCTGGGTCAGGCTCGCCAGATCGCCGCCGGGAAGCGGCAGGACCGGCTCGAACAGGAGAGCGTGGATTTCCACCGCCGGGTGCTGGCGTACTACCTAGCGGTCGAGGGCAGTGGGGTGCGACATTTAGATGCACGCCTTCGCCCGGACCAGCTCTTGCAGGTCGCCTGGACGGAGATTCACAATGCCGCTCCGGCGATTTTTCAGTCTCCGGTTGGGTAAGCGCATACAGAACAGGGAACTAGGCCCGAGGTCGTCTTCCTCCTCGAGTGGGGGTGACATGGGGTCCCCCCACATCAATCTGGAATGACTGTAACAGCTATTCTGCGGGAGTGGAGGCGAATATGAAGCAGCGTTGGGGTGTGATCGGATTGGTGGCGTTGATCTCTTTCTTCAGCGGCGGCTGGTTGCTGCAGCGGGGCGCTGCCAGTGATGGCAACGTCTACCAGCAGGCCCGGCTGTTCGATGATGTTCTCGGCCACGTCAGCACCTACTTTGTCGATTCGATCGGCGAGACCGACCTGTACCAGAAGGCTACGAAGGGGATGCTGGAGCAGCTCATGGATCCCTACTCGGTGTTGCTGACCGGGGACGACTACAAGGCGCTGACCGAGCAGACCTCCGGCAATTACGCCGGACTCGGCATCCAGATCGACGTCCGCGATGGCTGGATCACAGTAGTGGCTCCTCTGCCCGAGACGCCGGCCGAGCGGGCTGGCATCGAGACCGGTGACCAGATCATCGAAGTCGATGGAAAATCGACCGAGGGGTGGAAGAACGATCAGGCGGTCAAGTCGCTTCGGGGTGAAGCAGGCTCGAAAATCGTCATCACCATTCGCCGTGGCGGAATCTCCGATCCGATCAAGTATCGCCTCACCCGCGCCCAGATCCATATGCGGTCGGTGCCTCCGGGAACCATGTTCGACGCTGGGGTAGGCTACATCTCCTTGAATCCTGTCAGCGAGACCTCGGCTGAAGAGCTGCGCCAGGAGATCGCCGGCATGAAGGGCAAGGGAATGAAGTCGCTCATCATGGATCTGCGGGGCAATCCGGGCGGCCTGCTGGATCAGGGCGTCAAGGTGGCGGACCTCTTCCTCGACACTCGCCAGGAGATCGTCTCGACCCGAGGCCGGGCCCGTGGCTCGACCAAGGAATTCGTCGATGAAGCCAAGCAGGCATGGCCCGATCTGCCGATCGTCGTTCTCGTGAACGACGGAACAGCCAGCGCAGCCGAGATCATCGCGGGCGCGTTGCAGGACCACGATCGCGCGGTTGTGGTGGGTGCTCCCACCTTCGGAAAGGGACTGGTTCAGACCCTGTTCCCCTTGGGCGAAGGCGTGGCCCTGAAGCTGACCACGGCCCGCTGGTTCACCCCGAGTGGCCGAACCATCCAGCGGATCGCCAAGGATGAGGAGGACCAGGCCACCCAGGCGGCACTGGCGATAGTGACCGACACGATCCTCGGCGCGCCGGACAAGGAATCCACCGACTCCGCCCTGAAGGAGCGGCCGATCTTCCATACCGACGCCGGTAGAGTGGTGCGCGGTGGCGGAGGGATCGTGCCGGATCTTGTGATCCGCCCCGATTCGTTGACCACTGGCGAGCGTGACTTTGCCAAGGCGTTGGGGAACGGGCTTCCGCAGTACCGTGATGCGCTCACGACCATCGCGCTCGAGGCCAAGAAGACGCACGGCGTTAAGGCCGAGTCCTTCAAGGTGACCCCTGAGATGCGGCAGCAGGTGTACCAGCGGCTCCGCGCCAAGGATATTCAGATCACGTCCGCCGTGTTCAACGGTGCCGGCAATCTGATCGACGAGCAGCTGGGGTACGAGATTGCGCGCTACGTGTTTGGCCGACCGGCCGAATTCCGTCGCCGGGCCGCGCAAGATCTGCAGATGCAGACCGCGATGGGGTTACTGCGTAAGGCCCAAACTCCGAAGCAGTTGTTGGGCCTGGCCCAAGCGAACGGGTCTGCGGCGACGGCTCAAAACTAGGGTAGGGAACAGCAGGACCGTTTACTATTCGAGCCCGGTCGGCCAACGATGGCCGGCCGGGCTCGGCCGTTTCAATCAAGGAGTGTGCGGGTGTCGCAGCCACGGGTAACGATCATTGGAGCAGGACGAATGGGGCAGGGTCTGGGCCTGGCCCTGAAGCGTCGGGGTTACAAGGTCGCGTTGGTGGCTCGAACCCCGCGCGACGTCACGCCTCCCTTGATGCTGCATCAGGGTAGCCGGGCCGAAGCGACCGCGGGCGCCGAGCTCGTGCTCATCGCGACGCCGGATGACGCGATTGGGGCGGTGGCCGCCGAGCTTGCCGCCGAGGGCGCCATCGCACGGGACCAGGTGGTTCTCCACCTGTCCGGGCTGCTGGACCGAAACGCGCTGCTACCGCTGGAGGAAAGCGGAGCGGCCTGTGGCTCGTTCCATCCGCTCCAGTCGGTGGCCGAAGCGGCCACGGCCGCGGAGCGGCTCAAGGGCGCGTATGTGGGCATCGAGGGAGATGATCGTGCGCTGGTGGCGGCCGAGCGACTGGCCAATACGCTCAGAATGATTCCGGTGCGGATCCCAGCCGCCGCCAAGCCGGCCTATCACGCCGGGGCGGCGTTCGTAGCGAATTACACCGTGGCGTTGGTGGGAGTAGCGGAACGGCTTGCGAGGGCGGCAGGCGTGCCGGCCGATATTGCGGCCCGTATCTACCTACCCTTGCTCGGTGGGGCGGTTGCCAACCTGACTGCACTGGGTCCGGCGGGGTCGCTGACCGGTGCGGTGCGGCGGGGTGACGAGCAGACGATTCGGGCTCACCTCAAGGCGCTGAGTTCCGAGGACCGTACACTGTACCGCACGGTAAGCCGGGCGGCGATCACGCTGGCTCGGGAAGCAGGTCTCAGCGAGAGTGCGGCAGAGCGGGTGGAAGAGGTCCTCAATCAGAAGTAGGGGCGACGCAAGCGTCGCCCTCTCACCCCAAACCGGCGAGCCACGCCTCGCCCCTACTGATCGACCACCCTGGCGCCGGCGGGCACTTTGAAGGTGAAGGTCCGTTCCGGCAGCTTCTGGTTCACCCGGAGCCGGGCAAGCCGCAGCGTGCGAGTGGCGCCAGACTGCTCGTGGATCTCGAGCCGGCGGGGCAGGGCGTCGTCCCGGTCGAGCCAGATCACTGCTTCGGTAAACGGCATGTCAGGAACCGCCGGCACCAGCTTGATGACATCGGTAGTGCGGCCCCCGATGCGTTCGCTGCGCAGGTACGAGGGCCGATATCGCTCGGCAGGCCGGTCGAGGAACCAGGCGAGCAGATTGTAACCATAGGCCGGACCACCGCTCGGCGCCTTGAGACGAATCACCTGGCCTGGTACGGTGCTCGGCGTGTAGACCCAGACATGCTTGCCGTCGATGACGATCGCCTCGCCCGGCGGATCGGTGAAGCGCATGGCAAGCTTGGCATTGCCCGCCTGAGCCAGAGTTCCCTTGCTCTCTGCGCTGTCGATCATCGGATTGTCGATGATCTGCTCGAAGTCGGCCTGAAGGCTTCCCAGCGATCGATACACCCTCGCCGCACGGCCGATGACCGCCGCCGCGTCCTGTGCCTGCGCCGCCGTCGTCCCCGCCAGTCCGACCAACAGTAGTACGCGGCCTATCATGCGCGGATCCCCACCGGCTCCGCCACCCGGCGACCAATCGCTTCCGCGATCAGCCGGATCTCCTTCATCATCCGATCGAACTGTTCCGGGTAAAGACTCTGAGCCCCATCCGAGAGCGCGCGGTCAGGGCTGGGATGTACCTCGACCAGCAGCCCGTCCGCGCCGGCGGCGATTGCGGCGCGTGCCATGGGACTGACCATGTCGCGGTGACCGGTGCCGTGGCTCGGATCGGCCACAATGGGGAGATGAGAGAGTCCGTGCACCACCGCGATGGCGCTCAGATCGAAGATGTTACGAGTGGCCGGATCGAACCCACGCACTCCCCGCTCGCAGAGGATGACGTTGGGGTTGCCCTCGGCTAGGATATACTCCGCCGACAGGAGCAACTCCTGAATGGTGGCGGAAAGACCTCGCTTCAGCAGGATCGGCTTTCCGGCGCGGCCGGCCCGCTTCAAGAGCGAATAGTTCTGCATGTTCCGGGCGCCGAGCTGGATGATATCGGCGACCTCGGCAACGAAGTCCATCTCCTCGCCGTCCATGGCCTCGGTGACGATCAATAGGCCGGTCTCTTCCCGAGCTCGCGCGAGCAGCTTCAGACCGGCGCGGCCAAGACCCTGGAACGAATACGGCGAGCTGCGGGGCTTGTAGGCGCCGGCCCGCAGCACCGTGGCGCCGGCATCCCGCACCGCCCACGCGGCATCGAGGATCTGTCGCTCGCTTTCCACGGAGCAAGGTCCCGCCATGACCACAACGTCATCGCCGCCCACGGAGAGCCCCCCTGGGAGCCGGACAATGGTCGAGTCCGCCTTCCACTCGCGGGACACCTGTTTGTACGGCTTGGTGACGTGGATGATTTCCTGCACGCCGGGAAGCGCCGCCAGGCGGGAGCCGTCTACCCGGCCGTCGTTGCCCACCAGCCCGACCGTGGTGCGCTGCTTGCCAGGCATGGGGCGCGCCTGGTAGCCCATCTCCTCGATGGTGGCGGCGACGCGCTGGATCTCTTCTTCCGCTGCGCCGTGGCGCATGACGATCAACATTCCAGCTCTGACTCCGGTAACGGTGAAGGTCTAGGGTCGAGAGTCTCGGGTCTAATCATGCACGCTGCATGCCAGGCACGCGAGGTCATCCTGCCTCGCGCAGCGTCGCGTTTGACCTTAGACCCCAGACCCTAGACCCTAGACCCCTTAAACGTGTTCCCGCTCACCCAGCCTGACGCCTACAATCGTAGACACTCCCGGCTCCTGCATGGTCACTCCGTAGACGGAATCGGCCGCCTGCATCGTTCGGGGATTGTGAGTAATGACCAGGAACTGGGTGTCCGCCTTGAACTCCTCCAACAATCGGGTGAACCGGCCCACGTTGGCGTCATCCAGCGGCGCGTCCACCTCGTCCATGAGGCAGAAGGGGCTGGGCTTGGTGAGATAGATGCTGAAGAGGAGAGAGACAGCCACCAGGGTGCGCTCGCCAGAAGAGAGCAGGTGAATCCGCTGGGTTCGCTTACCCCGGGGCGCGGCATGAATGTCGATTTCGCTCTCGAGCGGATCGTCCGGGTTCGCCAGCCCCAGCTCGCACTCGCCGCCCCCGAACAGTGTGGTGAAGACCTTGGAGAAGTTGGCTTGCACCGCGAGGAAGGTCTCGAGGAACATGGTCCGCGCCGTTCCGTCGATTTCCCGGATGGCCTGAAGCAGCGACTGGCGGGCGCTGATCAGGTCATCCCGCTGGGCGGTCAGGAACTGCACCCGTTTGGACTCCTCGGCGTGCTCCTCCACCGCCAGCGGGTTGACCGGGCCGATCGCGTCGAGGGCCGCGACAATGCGCGCCGCCTCCGACTCCAGAGTCTCCAGATCCAGGTCGAGCAGTGCGGCCGTCGCCATCAGGTGATCGAACGGCTTGTGCCATTCGGCTTCGACTCTCTCTACGATGGATCGCCGGAGTCCGGTGACCTCGGTGTGCCGCACCTGGAGGGCGTGGTTTTCATCGCCGGCGGCTTCGAGCTCGGCACGGATCGTGTCCAGCTCCTGTTCTGCAGCTGCCAGCCCGGCATCGGCGCTCGCCAGAGAGGCCTCGGCCGCCGAGCTCGCCACCTCCAGCTCCTGGAGAGCCACCCGGCGCTCGGCTCGGGCCTCGAGCCACTCCGCCTGCTGCGCCGCCACCGACGCGGCATCGGCATCCAGGAGGGTGAGCTCCTCGATCAGGCCCCGAACCCTCTCCTCGGCCTCAACCCGGGTGCGACCAGCCCGCTCGAGCCGTTCGGTTGCGCCGCGCAAGCTCCCCGCTACGTGCGCCTCCTGCACCTGCCAGTGGGCGCGCTGCTCTCGCGCATTCTCCTGGTCGGCCTCCAGCTCAGCCAGCTCGCTGCGGGAGCCGCCTAGCTCCTGCTCGACCCGGCCGCGATTCAGCTCTCCCTGGACCAATGCGGCATCGATCTCGGCCAGCCGCTGCTCCGATCGGCTGACCCGCTCGGTCATCTGCTCTGCCAGGGCCTCGGAGTCGCCCGCTTCGCGGGTGAGGTTAGCGACAACCCGGATGACATCGTCGCGGGTTGCGAGGGCTTGCCGTTCCGCGTCGCGGGCGCGCTCGGCGGTGCCAACGGTCTCAGCGAGTGTGTTTTCTCGCTCAGCCAGGCGTTCGACCGTAAAGCGCAGGGCTTCATCGGCACGGGCAAGGGATGTCCCGGCCTGGTCCACTTCCAGGCCCAGGGCTGCCAGTTCCGCACGGCGGCGGAGAGGGCCGGAGGGCGCGCCGGCGCCCGAGAGGAAGATGGCGCCGCTGGCACGTCGGAGGATCCGACCCGAATCGTCGAGGACCTCAGAGCCCGCCAGTGCCGCCCGGACCCAGCCGGCCGCGGGCTCCTCTGTCCGCAGCCGTTGGTCCACCGGCTGTGCCCCGGCCGAAGTAACCGGCCCCGGGTCGAGGGGAAGCAGGACGAGCGCGCCAGGCTGGTGCTCGGCGTGCCAGGCCTGAATCGCTCTGACCGTGTCTTCGCTCCGAACCAGTACTGCATGCATCCAGTCGCCCAATAGCCGCTCAGCCAGCTCCGCGTCCTGCCGGCCGGTGCTGACGAAATCGCTCAACGGGCCCAGCACCCCGCCGTCGAACTGGTCGCGGGCCGCCAGCAGGGCAGCGGCCGCGGGGGCCAATCCCACCCGGTCTCGCTCCAGTTCCTCCAGGGCCTGCCTGCGAGCCGTCATCTGAGCCAGTCCTTCTTCCGCCTGGCGTCGCTCGGCCCGGTTCATGGCCTCATGCTCACGGGTTTCGGCGAGGGCATGACGGGCGTGATCGGCGGCGGTGGCGGCGCGCTTGCTATCCTGGGTCAGAAAGCTCGCGCTCTCGAGGGCGCTGTCCCGGCGGCGTTCGGCTCCCGCCAGCTCCTGCTGAAGGCTGGAACGTCGCACGGCGGCCTGTGCGGCCCGCTCGCGGAGCGAGGCCAGTTCACCCTCGAGAGCGGTGCGCTCACCTTCCAGCGCCTTCAGGCTCTGGGCGCTGGATTGGAGCTCCTGTTCCAGCCGCCGGACCATACCTCGCTGTTCAGCCAACCGCCGGCGGACCTGCTCGTCCGCCTCGGCCCGGCCGCTCAGTTCCAGCAGGATTCGCTCGTGTTCGGTTGCGGAGCTCTCCCGATGTTCCGTGGCGACCGCCTGCTCGGTTGCAGCGGTTGTCGCGCGCTGCTCCATGCCCGCTCGCTCTTCGCCCGCCCGGAGTCGCCGTGCCGCCGCGTTGGCCAGTCGTTCAGCGGCCAGCGCGAGGTCTCCATCGAGCCTGCCCAGCTCAACCCGGAGCCCGGCCAGGCGGTGGGTCATCTCGGTCCGCTGTCCTTCCGCTTCGGCGCGGGCCCGGGCGGACTCATCGCGGCGAAGGTCACTTTCGGTGAGCCGCTGGCGCAGAGCCGGCAACAGTTCCGTCAGCACCTGGAAGCGCGCTTCTCTCCCCGCCGCCTCTTCCGTGAGGCGGTCGAGCTGCCGCCGCGCCAGCGTGAGCTGGACCGAGAACTTCTCCTCTGACAACTTCGCGTGGCGCTCCGCCTTCCCGCGCTGGCGCGCCAGGCTCCGGATCTGCGACTGCACCTCGGCGACCAGGTCCTCCACCCGCTGGAGGTCGACGGCGGTCTCCTCCAGCCGGCGCTCGGTGCTGTGCTTCCGGTCGCGATAGAGGCCGATCCCGGCGGCTTCCTCGAACAGCGAACGACGCTCCTCGGCGCGGTCGGAGAGGAGGAGATCGATCATCTTGGCTTCGATGACCACCCCGGCATCGCTGCCCAACCCGGTGCCGCGCAGGAGATCCTGGATGTCGCGGAGCCGGACCGGCGACCCGTTGAGGAGGTAATCGCTCTGACCCGAGCGCGAGAGCCGCCGGGTCACAACGACCTCCCGATACGCGATGGGGAGTTCGCCGTCGGAGTTATCGAGAAAAAGAGAGACTTCGGTGACGTTGACGGGGCGCCGGGCGGCCGAACCCTGGAAGATCACATCCTCCATCTTGCCGCCCCGAAGCAACCGGGCAGACTGCTCGCCCAGTACCCACCGCACCGAGTCGGAGACGTTCGATTTGCCGCAGCCGTTGGGGCCGACGATTGCCGTGACCCCCTCCTCGAACGTCAGGGTGACAGTATCCGCGAACGACTTGAAACCGGAGAGCTCCAGCTTGGTGAGCTTCATGCCGTCGATCCCTGTCGGTGGGGAGTGAAGCTACTGAGCCGCGGACTGTTCCTGAGCCGTGACGACGAACGACGGCATGCCGATCTTCCGGCCGGTCGCCTCGGCCTGCTCACGAGTGGCGTAGGGCCCAAGCACCACCCGGTAAACCTCTTCCGAGCGGCGCGGGGTCAGCACTGAGGCCGGGAGGCCGGCCGCGCTGAGCTTGGCGGACAGCTCGTTGGCCCAGGTAGGATTCTGCGAGCTGCTCACCTGGAGATACACGGTCGGGCGTGCCGGTCCGGTGTCGGACGCGGCGAGCGCCGAGTCGGATTGGAAGGGGAGCTCGGTCTCCCCGGCCGGCTGCCAGGCGAGCGGGAGCCAGAAGTCGGCCGCCCCACCCTTGATCCGTCCCAGCTCGGTGAAGCCGGTAGCTGAGAGATCGAGTGCGGTCAGATCGGCTCCCTTCCGGATCAGCAGCGTGTTGGGCGGCGCCACCGCCGGCAGATCGTCGCTCCAGCGCGCCGCTGCGGACCCAACGAGCTTGCCGGTGCCCACGTCGATCACCCAGAGGGAATCGCCCTGCTCCGGGCGGACCAAGAGCCACCTGCCGTACATGTCGCTCCGCAGCGCCCTCGCAGGCCCGGGAAGCTCGATTTCGTGCAGCCGGGAGCCGTCGGCCCGATCGAGCACCAACAGCGGTGCGGCCGCTCGGGCCACATAGAGCCGGTGCCCCGAGGGCGAGAACAACACCGCCCGGGCATCACCCGGCACCGAGATGGATCTCGGCTCCGACTTCCGCTGCGGAGCGTACATCACAACCGCGGTGTCGGCTGCCACGGCCACCAGGTCGCCGAGAAAAGTGGCGGCCACCTGCCCGGGGGGAAGCGGGATCGAGCTCGGCGCCTGGTCAGGCCCCAGATACTCCAGTGCCGGCTGGTCGCCGCCGAGCCACGCGACCAGGGCACCGTCCATCGTGCCATACAGCTCGGTCGGCTTGCCCTGCAGCTTGGAGCGGAACCGAACCGGAGTCCGCCGGACCAGCTGGGTCACCGCGCTGGCGGTATCCACGGCGTACAGCGCGCCGTCAGGACCCAGCGCGGCATAGCGAATATTCTCGAGGAAGGTGCGGACCCGCCGGGTATCGAGGTCGAGTGCGACCACGTTGTTCTTGCGGTCCAGGGCGAACACGAGGCCCTGCTCGGGATCCGCGCCGATCGGCTTCTGCATGGCCGGCAGCGGATCGGCAGGCTTCCACGCGGCGGAGTCCAGCGCCGGCACGCGGTAAAGCCGCGCCACGCCGCCGTCACGGGGGATTCTCAGGACGCTGATGCCGGCCAGACCCCGGGATGAAGCGGGAGCCTTGTCGCTGGCCAGTTCGGTCTTGCCGCCACAGGCAGACAAGAGGGAAGCGGCCACCAGCCAAGTGGTTGTGGGATTCACGGGTTGGAAGATAGCGGGGGCGAGAAGGGCGGAGAAGGCGGAGAAGGCGGAGAAGGCGGAGAGCGAGAAGGCTGAATACGGGGGGTTACCGGGCGAATGTGATTAGGTGGAGGCTCTTTCGAGGGAACGAGCCAGCCGCCAAGTAAGACCCCCTGCTTGCCTGCGCAGCAGATCGAGAGTCTCCCAATCAGCGACACTGAGGATCCCTAGGTCCCTAGCGAGCCTCATGAGGTACGAGACTTCCCCCAACGAGCCCAAGGGAATGTCCAAGTATCGGCGAAATTCGCGACTGCCGTGTTTGGCGGCCCCCTCAGCGAGGTTAGTTGGCGCAGAGACAGCTGCCCGTCTGATCTGGGATGTCAGGCCATAACGCTCTTGAACCGGCCATCGTTCGGTGTTCCGGTACACGGCCAGAGCTAGTTCGTGGCAGAGCTCCCAGGCGCGAAGCTTCTCATGGCTCATTACGCATGCTACATCTGTTTTGCGTTACCGGCCTAACCATTTTTCAAGGCCGCCGGCCATTCCCCCGCGTCCCTCCGCCCTCTCCGCCCTCTCCGTCTTCTCCGCCTTCTCCGTCTTTCCGTCCTGACTAGAACGCCGGCCCCAGACTAAACGTCCATAGCGCGCCCACGCCCCTGCGGTCCAGAGGGAATGCGAGGTCCACATGCCCCAATGCGAAGCCGAACAGGTTGGTGCGGACCGAGAAGCCGACCGTTCGCGAGGGGGTGCGAACCCGGGTTGGGTGATCGCCAGGCTCCCGGTTCCACTGTAGCGTGCTCCTCGCGTCCCACGCCACGCCGATGTCGTAGAAAATGGCGCCTTCAAGCGGCGGGAACCCCTTGGGCAAGATCCCGAACTGCGGCGTCTGAATGGGGAAGCGCAGCTCCGCGCTCGCGACCCCAAACTGGGTGCCCACCATGCGATCGAGCTCGAAGCAGCCGGTCTCGGTGCCGACGTCGTTGGATCTGCGACACTCGTTGTCGTAGTATGACCCCGAGGTGTTGCCCCGAATCAGCTCCGTGCTGCCGGCAAAAATGCGGAACTGATTGGCATCCCGGCCGATGCGACCGAAATAGAGCAGCCGGGTCGCGAGGACGACGGGACCTATGAGTCCATCGTAGCGGCGGTAGTCGACCGTGACCTGGGAGTACATCCAGTCGCCTGCTGTCTGGGCAAACTCAAAACGAGAGCGCCGGCCAAAGAAGGGTGAAGTGTATCCGAACAGTGAGTTGTCGAACACCCACGCCACGGACGGCTGAACGTAGCTGACGTTGGGAAGGTTGGTCGTCACCACCCGGGCCTCTGCGGTGGCGTTCCCGAACCTTGGGTCGTAGGGCTCCAGCACGGTCAGCAGGGCGTCGTCCACGTTGGCAAGGCGCATGTTGACCTCGAGCCGTTGAAACCGGCTGATCGGGTAGTAGGCTTGCCCAAACGCCGAACGGACTACCAGCCGGCGGAGGTTGCTGACGAAGGTGTTTTGCCCCTCGACCGGCTCGTCCACAAGGATCCGGCTTGGCTCGACGAAGTAGTAGGGCTCCTGGGTGATACCCGTGACCCAGTTGATCCTGTGGCTCAGGTTGGCGTACGCCGCCAGTACCTGCGCTTCATCGATCCGTCCGTTGATGTAGCCGGCAAAGATCAGCTGGTGGTTGCCCAGGATGTCGCTGAGCGAAATGGCGGCTCCGCCGAAGACACCTCGCCCAAAATTATCGCGCGAATAGCCGATGGAAGGGCGCGCCACGTAGTCGGGTGTGAAACCGACCTTGTACTTCTTCACGCTGAACTCGCTGGTATCCGGCAGGTTGAACGCGGCCGAATCGAGCAAGGCGGCGACGGACAGCGGCGGCGCCACGAACGTGGTGTCACCGGTACGGTTCACCTCGCTGGACGAACGGAACCCGCTCGGAGTGCGATAGATCGAGCCCCCTTCGCCGACCTGAGGCCGGGACTCCTCCGGCACCTGCAGCGAGCGCGTGGTGTCGGCCGGTAGCGGTGTGGTGCTGGCCAGCAGGCCGCTACTGTCCGGGGCCTGCCTCTGATAGGGCTTGCGCTTGAGCGACCGGGGGTTGGACAACGTGTAGACGTCGTACTTTCCCTTCTCGAAGTACACGAAGGCCAGCCGGTCCGCCTGGGCCGCCCAGGACAGGACTGGAGACAGCGGTGTAATGCCCTGGCTGCCGGTGTAGAAATCGGTCAGCTGGTAAACCGCTTTCTCGCCCAGATCGTACAAGAAGACGTTGCTCACGCCAGTTCGATCGGACACGAAGGCGATCGATTGCCCATCGGGGCTCCACTGGGGGCTCACGTTCTTGCCCTGCTCCATGCCTTCCAGGAGATCGATCGAACCGGTATCCAGGTCGTAGATACCGATCTGCATGTTGCCGATGGCGAGCGTCTGGAAGTTGGTTTTTTCCCCCCGGTCGGTAGCGAAAGCGATGGTCCGGCCATCCGGAGACCACACCGGGTGGAGATCGGCGTACTTGTCCTCGGTCAGTCGCCGCAGCCCGCTCCCGTCCCGTCCCACCACGAACAGGTCGCTGAGGCCTCCGTCATAGCCGGTGAACACGAGCTGCTGTCCGTCCGGGCTCCAGGAGGGAGTGGTGATGCCGCTCAGCTTCACCTCGATCCGCTTGACCTCCTTGTTGCGCTTGACGTCCACGATCACGATGACGTCCCGTGCGCCGCGCTTGGCGGCAAACGCCAGGTACTTGCCGTCGGGCGACCAGTTCGCCTGTGAGTTGATGAAGCGGTAGGTCTCGTAGTTGCTGCTGATGCCGGATTTGAGAATCCGCCGCTCGACCTTGCCGCTGTCGTTGGCCAGGTAGAGATCGACGTAGTAGAAGTCCTTCTCGCTGAAATAGGCGACCTGGGAGCCATCGGGCGACAGCGCCGGCGCCAGATGCAGCGTCCCCTCGGAGCGCTTCTCGGTCAGGAGTGGCTGGGCCACGGCGATGGCCTTGGTCCGGGTACCGATCTCCGGCAGGTACTTCTTCAGCACCGCGTCGCGCCACTGGGTAGAGAGCTGCTCCATCGTGAGTCCGATGGTGCGGCGGAAGGCGCCGTCAATGCCGCCCGCCAGCGTGGCCTTGAGAATGGCGCCGACTGCTTCATCGCCCCAGCGCTCGCCGATGTAGGACCACAGCGCATGACCGAAGCGGTAGGGGAAGTACTTGTATGGGTCCAGCGTCATCTGCTCGATGGTGGGGAGATTGCCTTCCAGGGCCGCATCCCGGAGCCACATTGCGGTCTCAGGATCGATCGGGCCGACCGACAGATACTCCGCCATGCCCTCGGCGAACCAGAGCGGGGGGTTGATGGCGATGAGCGTGGACAGGCCGCCACCGGCGCGACCCCGGGACCAGGTATCGTACTGGAACTGGTGGACCATCTCGTGCTGCAGGACGTGCTCGAACTCCTGATAGGAGCCGGTGAACGGCATGACCGCGCGGTTGCGCTGGAAGTCGGTGACGCCGCCGGTGCCCTCACCCGGGGCCTGGCCCAGTGCGTTGGTCTGCTGGAAATCGGCGTGCGAGGCGTAGAGGATGATCGGCTTGCGCTCGCGAAATTCGTGATTCAGAACCCGGGACAGGCGGGCGTACCCACGCTCGGCCATGCGGGCGGCGTCCATGGCAGCCACCCGTTCCTGCTCGTAGTAATAGATGTCGAAATGCTCGGTCTGAATGATTTTGAAATCAAACGAGCTGTACTGGACCTTGTTCCGCCCGAAATACTGGGCGGACAGCAGTCCCGGCGCGAGCAGGAACAGAAGGAGCAGTGCCGGGGCGGCACGTCGGAGCATAACGACCTCGATCTATGAGGAGCTGATCAGCAGCTCGGGTGCGTCATACCAGAGCCGCTCGAGCTGGTAGAAGGAGCGGGTCTCCGGGTGAAACAGGTGGATTACGAAATCCACGAAATCGAGCAGGACCCAGCGGCCACCGTTCAATCCCTCCACATGGTGGGTGTGGTGGCCCTGGCGGTCCAGCTTGTCCATCACCGACTGGGCGATACCGCGGACGTGAGCATCCGAAGTGCCCGAGGCAATCACGAAGTAATCGGTCGCGTCGTTCAGTCCCCGGAGATCGAGGACCACTAACTGGCTTCCCTTCAGGTCCTGTATGGCATCCAGCGCAAGGCGAAGCGCTTCAGGGGGCTGCGACTCTGCCTTCCGGTCTAAGCGTGGGTCTCGAATCATCCGTCCTGGGGTCCTCCCTGGCCGAGCGGGCCGGTCGGCCCGTCTTCGACCTGATAAAAGATGCCCCAGGCTCCCGGCCCCACGTGGGTGCCCAGCACCCCGGTTGCCAGAGATACGAAGCAATCCTGGGGCTGATACTTCTCAACCAGCGCGGCGCGTATCCGCTCGGCGGCTTCAGGGGCGTCGGCATGTGCTACACCGAAGCGTACTCTTCGAGGGCGCGGTGTCAGGCGCCGATCCAGCTCGGCCAGCACCCGTGCCTCCAGATTTTCCCGCCCCCGCACCCGCTCAATCGGAACAACGTGACCCTCTGCATCGAATGAGAGGATGGGTTTGACATCCAACATTCCCGCGAGCCAGGCCTTTCCTCGTGAGATCCGGCCTGACCGAAGCAGGTTGTCGTACCGATCCACTGTCAGGAGCATCCCGGACTGGGATCGAAGCCGGGTTAGCTCCGCTGCAATTCTCTCGCCGGGCCACCCTAGCTCCGCCAGTTCGGCCCCGCGGAGCGCCAGTAGCCCCACGCCGAATGAAGCCAGACGGCTGTCCACCAGATGAATCCCCGGCACACCACCGGCACGGATGGCTGCCTGGGCCGACGCGAAGGTCCCCGACAGGTTGGACCCGAGCAGCACCGCCACCACCTCATCCGCTTCCTGCCGGGCATCGCGGAAGGCTTGAATGAACGCGGCTGGGGTGGGCTGCGACGTGGTGGGAAGCTCTGCCGTTCCGCGCAGCCGCCGGTAGAACTCCGCCGGCTTGAGCTCCACTCGGTCTCGGAACGTGGTATCGCCGAAGATCACCTGTAACGCTACCAGGGCTATCCCATAGCGGTCGAGCACCGAGTCCGGCAGATCGGCGGAGCTATCGGTCACGATGGCCACCGCCCGCCCGCTGGTGTGCCCCAGACGCCGGTGCTGGACCCGCATGTCTTCGGCCTTGGTGCTGTCTATTCGCCCCCACCGGGAGGCATAACTAAAGACGGCATCGGGGGTATCAGTGTGCACATGGATCTTCAGAATGTCCCCTATGAGGGCCACCACGGTGGACCCGCCGAACGCGTGCATGGCCGCCCGCACTTCATTGGCCGGCGGGAGGCCGTCACCCCGCACCAGGACCTCGGTGCAATACTGAAAGTCGCGCTCAGCGGCTACGTCCATGCCGGCGGCAGCGAACCGGGGTTGCTCCACCAAGTCGTCCACCGGGGCACCCGCCGGAACGGGGTCACCATGGATGTAGCGCACCACGCCCTCGAGCATCCGGACGAACCCCTTTCCCCCTGCGTCGACCACTCCCGCTTCCTTGAGCACCGCCATCAACTCGGGTGTCCGAGCTAGTGTCGCCTCACCCTCCTCCAGCAGCCGCTTCATGAACTCGCAGACGTCGCCTGACTCGCGGGCGACGGGCTCCGCGGCAATGGCCGCCTCCCGCGCGACGGTCAGAATGGTCCCTTCACGAGGGTCGTCCAGCGATTCGTAGAGCCGGTCCGCGCCCTGCCTGATGGCCCGGGCAATCTCCGGGGCCGTAGCCGTGGCCCGGTCGCCCAGCGCCTCGGTGAATCCGAGCAGGAAGTGCGCCAACATCATGCCGGAATTGCCTCGCGCGCCGAGCACGGCGGCCCGCGCCATGGTGCGGGCGGTGTCTGAAAGCGAAGCGTCGCCGAGCGCCTTGAGGGCGTCGGCGACAGCGCGGAGAGTGAGGCTGAAGTTGGTGCCGGTGTCCCCGTCGGGGACCGGGAACACGTTGATCCGATTGATTTCCTCCCGGCCGGCCGCCACCCAATCCGCGGCGGCGAAGACCGAGCGCGCCAGCCGGGGACCGTCGACGTAAGCAATGCCGACCGTCATGCCCCTGGAGTCACTCCGCGACGACGGAGACGCGCAGCTGGGCATGAACCTCGGGATGCAACCGGATGGTGACCGAGTGCTCACCGATCGTCTTGATCGGATGATCCAGCTCGATCCGGCGCTTGTCGACCGTGTGACCCGCGCGAGCCAGGGCAGCGGCCACATCTTGCGATGTGATCGAGCCGAACAGCTTGCCTTCCTCGCCGGCCTTGCCTGACAGATTCAGCGCGACGTCGCCCAGCGTGGCGGCCACCTTCTGCGCCTCGGCCTTCTCGGCCTGATCGCGGGAAGCGCGGGCCTTGGATTCGGCGGCGATCCGCTTCTTGTTGCCTTCGGTGGCCTCGAAGGCCAGCCCCTGGGGAAGCAGATAGTTCCGGGCGTAGCCGGGCTTCACCCGAACCATCTCCCCGGCTCGGCCCAGTGTCTTTATGTCCTCACGCAGGATCACTTCAATCATGGACTTACCCTCGAGTGGCCGACGTCGGCACGAGGCGACGCCGGAAATCTAGCCAGGTGTCGGCCAGGCCGAGCAGCGTCAGGCCTGCCGCGACGAACGGCAACAGAAACATGGCGATGATCGTGAGCGTCGCGAGCACGGGGCCAGGCACCCGCCCCGACCCAGCAGAAAACACAGCGAGCCCCCGCACCGCGTACAGAACTGCCCAGACGAATAACAGATTTCCCCCCGCCAACGCCCAGGCGCCTGGGAGAGGCAACAGGCAGAGTGCCAGTCCCAGGACCCAGCCCCAGACCAGCTGGTCGCTGAACTGAAAGGCCGTGAAACGTGCAGGAGGCTGACCGATCGGGCGCCGGGCTATCCGGTGATGCCAGGTCCAGGCGAGCCGAAGACCTCCGATGCTGCCCAGGATCATCAATGCAGGATAAATCGATCCGATGGTGCGCACGGCCGAAGACATCTCGTCCAGCATCCCCTCGGTACCAGGCGATCTCGCGACCTCGCCCACCCGAGCGATGAACTCCCGGTTGTAGGTCCAGAGGTTGTGCTCCACCGCCCGCTGGATCTCTCCCCATTCCAACCCGAGATGCCACATCCAGATGACCAGTGCCGCACCCGCCAGCGCGGTGGCGGTCAGCGACCGGGAGAACCGGGCCGAAGGCCGCCACAGGGTCAAGGCCACGAACGTGCCGGCCAATAGTACCGCACCGGCTCGGGCGAACTGAGCTGCCAGTCCGCCGGGCTGATTCAACCAGACGGCGCACCAGATTCCGGCCCCCGCAATCCAAAGCCACTCGCGCAGGGTGCTGGGACGGCTGAGGAGCAGCAGACCTGCCAAGGGCCCGAACAGCAGGACCGGCGGAGCCAGGATCAGGTAGCTTGCCAAGGCAAGCACCGCTCCCCATCCTGCCCGTGAAACAGCAGCCTGCTGTCCCGCCGCCTCGCTGCCCCGCTGCCCCGCTGTCGTCAGCCGCCGAACCCCTTGATGTACGGCAGCAGCGCCAGCATGCGCGCCCGCTTGATGGCGGTGCTGAGTTGGCGTTGGTGCCGGGCGCAGGTGCCCGAGAGCCGGCTGGGCAGAATCTTGCCGCGCTCAGTCAAGAAGCGCGACAGGGTGCGCTCGTCCTTGAAATCCACCACCCGCACGCCGGACTCGCAGATGGCGCAGGTCTTCTGTGGGCGCCTCATTCGTCGTCCTCCTCATCGCCCTTGCCCGCGGTCACCGGCACCGGCTGGGCTCCCTCGCTCACGACCACGAGAAACCGGAGTACGCCGTCGTCGAGCTTAATGGCCCGCTCGAACTCGGGCAGGGCAGTGGCCTCCGCATCGAACTTGGCGACTACGTAGTAGCCGGTCTCATGCTTCTTGACCGGATAGGCAAGCGTGCGCTTCCCCCAGTGGCTCACCTGGGGAGGCTCGATGCCTTCCTTCTGGATCAGGGCGTTGAAGCGCGCGAGGCGCTCGTTGATGGCGGCCTCTTCGAGGGCACTGTCGAAGATATAGACCACCTCGTACTGACGGGTCATGACACCTTCCTTCGGTCTGGCGCCGGCAGCAACTGGCCGGCTCGGTTGCCCCGGGTTTGGTGTGAACGCCGGGGAGGAGATATGTGGGGGAAAGATAGCGGGGAAGTGGGGAAGCGGGGAAGTGAGGAGCTTACCCGCTGAACCGAAAGAGCATGACATCTCCGTCCTGCACGACGTACTCCTTGCCCTCGGCGCGTGCCAACCCCTGCTCCCGGGCGGGCTTCCAGCCGCCCACCCGCACGAAGTCCTCATATGCTACCGTCTCGCCCCGGATGAAGCCCTTCTCGAAATCCGAGTGAATCACCCCCGCAGCGGCCGGCGCCTTGTCCCCCCGGTGGATCGTCCAGGCACGGACCTCCTTCTCGCCCGCGGTGAAGTAGCTCTGGAGCCCGAGCAAGTGGTACGCTGCGTGGGCCAGGCGGTCCAGTCCCGATTCGGTGAGGCCCAAGGACTCGAGAAACTCGTTCCGGTCTTCTGGGGCGAGCTCCGCCAGCTCCGCCTCGACCTTGGCGGAGAAGGTGACCACCTCGGCTGTCTCCTGATCCCGTTCGAGCGCGGCTCGGAGCGCGGCGACGAACCGGTTGCCGGAGTTGATCTCGTCCTCGGGAACGTTGGCGGCGTACAGCACCGGCTTGGTGGTGAGCAGGTTGAAGCTGCGATAGGCCGCCGCCTCTTCCTCGCTGGGCTTGATCACCCTGGCGGGCCGGCCGGCTGCGAGCTCGCGCTGGATGGGCTCCAACAGCCGGAGCTCGAGCCTGGCTTGCGGGTCACCCGATTTGGCGGTGCGGGCGGTCTTGTCCAGCCGCTTCTCCACGCTCGCCAGATCCGCCAGACCCAGCTCGATGTTGATGATCTCGCGATCTCGCGCCGGATCCACCTCTCCCATGACGTGCTGGACGTCCGGGTCCTCGAAACAACGCACCACGTGAACGATGGCGTCGACTTCGCGGATATTGGCCAGAAACTGGTTGCCCAGACCCTCGCCCTCGCTGGCGCCTTTCACCAGTCCTGCGATGTCGACGAACTCGACCACGGCGGGAACCGTTCGCTCCGGCTTCACGAGCCTCGCCAGCGCATCGAGCCGCGGGTCGGGGACCTGGACGATCCCGGTGTTGGGCTCGATGGTGGCAAAAGGGTAGTTGGCCACCAGCGCCTTGGCGGACGTCAGGGCGTTGAAGAGGGTCGACTTGCCGACGTTGGGGAGTCCCACGATTCCTAGTCGAAGCATGGTAGTCAGGAGTCTGGAGTCAGGAGTCGGGAAAACGTTGATTTGACATGACTCGCGTTGATCTGGTGATCACCCTGGTCCATGCAACCGCTATGCTCAATCATGGGAAACTTTCGTGAACTGGTGGTCTGGAAGCGAGCCCAGAACCTGGCACTGGACGTGTATCGATCCACAAGCCTGTTCCCCAAGGAGGAGCGGTCGAACATCGCGGAGGGATGTGGCAGACAAGGCGATCGGGAGCTCGGCCGCTTCCTCCAAATAGCGCGTGGCTCGGTGCGAGAACTCGAGTGTCAACTTCACCTGGCACGGGAGCTCGATACTTGCAACCAAACGTTCACGCCAAACTCGATGCTGATTCTCAAGAAATCAGCCGCATGCTCAACCATCTTATTCGGTCATTCCGATCCCCGATCAGGCAACCCCCGACTCCTGACTCCTGACTATCTATTGAACCGGGTCATCGCCACCTCAATCCCATTCTCGAGCCAGGATTCGACCGCTTCACTCATGGGATCGAGCAGGGCGGTAATCTCGTCCCGTTCCTCCTGAGCGAACTGATCGAGCACGAAGTCCGCCAAGTCATCGATTCCCGTCGGGGGCGGACCTACCCCGATCCGCAGGCGGGCGTAGTCCTGGCGCTGAAGCACGCCTTCGACGCTCTTGAGGCCGTTGTGGCCGCCGGCTGAGCCCGCGCCGCGGAGGCGAAAGCGCCCGACCGGAAGGGCCACGTCGTCCACCAGGATGAGCAGATGTTGGCTGGGGTCGAAACCGGCGAGAGTGCGGAGCGGAGAAACAGCCGCCCCGCTTCTATTCATATAAGTCTGCGGCTTGAGAACCCTGACCGGGATTCCCTGCCAGGTTCCCTGGGTTTCGCGAGCACGATCGCCACGGCGGAACGGAGCCAGCTTCCAGCGAGCCACCAATCGATCGGCGAGGCGGAACCCGGCGTTGTGCCGGGTGTCCTCGTACTCCGGGCCGGGGTTCCCCAGCCCAACGATCGTGTGCAGAGCCTAGGCCTTCGACTCGGCTTCGCCCTCGTCTTCGCCCTCCGGCTTGACCTTCCGGATCAGCTCCGGTTCGACCGGGGCTGCCACTTCCTCCACCACCGCCGGAGCCTCTTCAGCCCGCGGCGCCACCACGGTGCACACCGGGGTGTCGGGCTCGTTGAGGATCTCGGCCTTCTCAATGCGGATGTCGCGGACGAACAGCGAGTGGCCGATGGTCAGGTTGGTGACGTCCAGCTCGACGTGCTCCGGGATGTCGGACGGGAGGACCTCGATCTCGAGCTCGCGGAGCGAATGGTCCAGCACGCCGCCGAAGTTCCGAACCCCGTCCGGAATACCGATCAGGTGCACCGGCACCGACAGCGTCACCTTCTCGTCGGCACGCACCTCGTAGAGATCGAGATGTAAGATCTCGGCGGGGCGGACGGAATCGCGCTGGATCTCGCGAATGAGCGCCTTGACCGCCGGCCGGCCGTCCACCACGACGTCGAGCACCGCGGTGCCCGCGCTGATACCCACCAGCATCTTGTTGAGCGCGGCGGTGTCGATGGCCAGCGCCTCGGCCGTGCGGTTGTGACCGTAGATGACGGCTGGCACCTTTCCCTGCCGGCGGAGGCTCCGGGCCGCGCCTTTCCCGGTAGTGGTGCGGGTGGCGACTTGAAGATTCGCTTGCTGGGCCATGGTTTTTCTCGCTATGGGCTATGGGCTATGGGCTCTTGGCTGCTCGTTACCGGGCCCTGGCTGGGGAACTCCTCCTCTGACGGAGTAGCCCATAGCTCAATAGCCCACAGCCTTCCCCTAATCAAACAACGAGCTCACCGACTGATCGCTATGGGTGTACCCGATGGCCTTGGCCAGCAGGCCTGCGATCGACAGCACCTTTAACCGGTCGAAGCGACGCTCGGGCGGAATCGCGATCGTGTTGGTGACCGCCACTTCTTTCACCCCGGATGCCATCAGCCGGTCCACTGCCGGCCCCGAAAGCAGGGCGTGGGTGGCGCAGCAGTACACATCCTCGGCTCCCAGGCGCTTCAGCGCCGTTACTGCTTCCGCCATGGTGCCGGCGGTATCGATCATGTCGTCCGGGATGATGCAGTCCTTCCCGGTGACCTCACCCACCACGTTGAGCACCTCGGCGATGTTGGCCGAGGGGCGCCGCTTGTCGATGATCGCCAGCGAGGCATTGAGCCGCTTGGCGAAGCCCCGGGCCATCTTGGCC
>Ga0190265_10000533_pt1 | contig 26873 bp, 55 predicted proteins | sample Popmic124T_FD_133135 | JGI IMG/M metagenome (GOLD analysis project Ga0190265, IMG submission 133135) | Populus adjacent soil microbial communities from riparian zone of Indian Creek, Utah, USA - 124 T | ecosystem: Environmental > Terrestrial > Soil > Riparian zone | place: USA: Utah | collected...
GTGGTATGCTGTGTCGCTTTGCGTGGTGACCCCGCCCCCCTGCGTTGCCGTCGCTTTCTGTGCCGGGCTCCTCACGGTGTGTTGGTAATTTAGAGTAGTGGATCAGTGACTGTAAATTACGAACAGAGCGTGAGTGATCAGGTTACTGTGTGTTTGATGTTTTGTTTCGCTATTTAGAGTAATGGATTGGTTACTGTAAATTACGAACAGTGTGTGCATGGTGGGTGCCTATGCGCTACCTACCTACCTACCTACCTACCTACCTACCTACCTACCTACGTGCCATGCCTAGCTCTGCCTTGCTGGTGAGCTGTTCGAGGTTCATTGCGTTGTGGGTAGTGGTGGTGGTGGTGGTGCAGGTGGGGGTGTGTGCCCTTGCCCTGCCCTGCGCCTATGGCCCTATGCCCTAGGGCGTGGGTGGGTAGTGGTGTGCGTTCGCATATCCGTGTACTGCGTTGGGCCCTTGTGTGCGCGTGTGGTCCGTGCATTGTTGGCCCGGTGTGTGGGTACCGGGTTGTGGGTGGTGGCCCGGTGGTGTGGCCCGTGGGTGCCCGCAATGGGTGGCCCCGTTAGCTGACCCGCGTTGCTGCTATGTCCCCCTTGTATTGCGCACTAGGCCACTCGAGTGATGTTGTGACATATACATCAATCGATGTACCTACTTTGTGACTAATGCCGTAGCGTGTTCTTTATCGGGGTCAGGATCCCCGGCCACGGGTCGCGCGAAAGGAGCGCGTGCACCCGTGGAGTAGTGAGCCGCTTACGCGGTGACCGGCAGTGAAACCTAGAAGGCGTGGAGTACCCGCGCGCGCTAGGGGCACGGGTCGAACGTGAGATATCTCGATAGCGTGTGAAAACTGGACGTAACGGTCAGGTATGCGCGGGTTCGACTCCCGTGACGTCCACCATTCTAAGCCCTCTCGCGACTACGGAAGGAACGCGACCATGGACGATCTCAAGTCGACTGTATTACACAATATCGCACTAGATCGTAATCTGCCGGATCTCCCCTGGAATGCACGGTGGGAGAGTTGGCCTGAGGGAACCTACTCACTGACACCAACTGACATCGGCTGTGTTGACTGCCAGTACAACGCCGCCGGTCATCGGTGCGTGTATGGCTTTGATCGTAACGGTGGGATTTCCCTTTACATGGATTGACATATATGCCAGTACGGGGTGCGGCAGCCACGTCATAGCAAGTTCAATGGTCCCGTGTTTAGCGTGAGGCGATCGGATCGGATCCGGTCGGGACTTCCACTCTCAGGCCAACTTTCACAGAATCGAGTCAACATGAGTGAGCGGGCAAACGTAGTCATCACCGTCTCGGACCCCTACGTGCTTATCGCTGGCGGTTGGACCGGCATGAGGCCGGTCGGATTACGGCGTACCTATAAGGCGGACGTCGATGGTCGCCAGTTTGTCAACACTAATAAGGCTGAGATCCAGAGTGTTATCAGGCATTCGCTCTATCCAGCGCGCGTCACGTTCACATTCGAGGCCAGCGATGGCTGAACCGTTCCCTACTAACCGTTCCCACGTAAACGTGCAGCATGAGGTGAACGTGCAGCATGAGTGGGAACTAGACCTACTTGGCGGTCCCGTCGAGCCTAACCCGCATTACTACTGCGGTAGTGGCAGTAGGCCGTGTCCGACCGGTGAGCACCGCACCGAGATCACTTCCGATTACTACCTTGACTGCGGTTGTCATTCATCGCAGTCTGACCACTCCTGTAAGGATGATCGACGATGAATATCTCGTTTAGTCGCGTGGTTGGCCTGTTCGTCGCTGGTATCGGATCTGCTGCTGTTGTCTCGCTGGTGGCGATTCCGACTGTTGGGGGTCCGGGTGTGTGGGTGGATAACGCTGCACCTGCTGCGGTTGCTGTCTCCGATGCTGCTCAGGTCGACGTGTTGCGCGCTGCGCACGGTGATGTCGGCGTGGTGTGTGTCGGTGACGCGGTGTCGACGTGTGTACCGGGTGTGATGGCGTTCGGCCGGTTATGGCTAACCGAGAATAGCTCGGATGATCCGGTGGTGCGTGAGTTGCTGGATCGCCCGGTGCGTGAGTTGAAGGCACGCGGGTGGACTGCTGACCCGACGGATGGTTGCGAATGCCTGTACCCGCCGGAGTCTCAGTCTGTATGACCTGCGCTGAGTGTGTTTAGTCGTACCGGATCGGGCCGGTACCGGCTATGGATGTTCAGAGCACTAGACCTAGCAAGGAAGAGGCAATGTCTGAAATCAGGGTGATCACTAACAATGTCCCCCGTCCGATCATCGACGATTACGAATTGACGGAGGCGGAGCGGGCGGACTTCGATTACCTCGACTGGCCCGCTATCGAGCGGGGCGAGGAGTCGGCGTCGTTTTTCCGGTTTCGTGGCCAGTTGTATGACCTAGGCGAGTTCAGCGCGGATTATGGCATCACTAAGGGTTCCGGTCTTCCGGATCACCTTAGTAGGTGGGATAGGTATATGTCAGAGCACGCGTTTTCCGCGCTGGTGGTCCGGTGGGTCGATGAGGAGTACGTAGTCGTTGGGCGTGTGTTGTCGTGATGAGTGAGACGGATATCCGGCAGCACGATATTGATGCGTGTGCGGTGTCGCTGGTGGATAGTTGCCCGCAGTCGTTAGCGCTGTGGGTGAGCTGCGCCGATCAGTGTCACGGTCGGACGCGCGCTATTTATCGCCGGTGCGCTGAGATCACGCTAGCGCGGTTGGAGCTAGCCCAGTTGTGAAACGGAGTAGGAAGGCGATCGCGATGAGCAAGACCGGAGAGCGGGAAGTGAGCCGGTACAACTATCACAATAACGACATCGGCGACTGGTGCCCATGGTCGCACTGCTCGGCGTCGGTGAAGGCGGTCCCGGGTGATCCTTGCCCGGCCCGGTGCCGTAAGTCGAAGGTGGAGATCATCACCGTGCCAGCCAACAGTATGCAGTACTGACACCCGCTAGTGCGTTTCCTGACTATCCGGCATGGTCGGATGGTTCGGGATGCCTACTAGAGGCAAGCGGACCGGTAGCAGGTCGCACCCCGCTACCGGTCCAAGCACGGACCCGAATTGGAGTCGGAACCATGCTCTACGGATCATCTTACAGTCTGCTTGATTCGATCTTGACCGATGGTGGTTTCACGTTCGATCCGCGTCGGGATGAGTTGCTGCGGGTGGGTGACACCACGGGTTACATGGTCGCTATCCCCGGTACTGAGGTACTGCTCGGACCGGCCAGTTTGACCCGTGACGAGTTCGCTACGCGGTTCGCTGCGCTGGTGAGCAGCGCTGCCGTTCGCGAGGCTACTTACGTGGGTGGGTGGTTGTCCCCGGATCGCGGTTTCATGATCGAACTGTCTGAGTTGTATCGCGGTGACCGTGCCAGCGCCGTTAGGTTGGGCGCCGAGCGCAATCAGGAAGCGATTCTTGATCTTGCGACGGGTGAGTTCATCGCGACAGGAGGCACGGGTGACGGAACCGCAGCCGCGTAAACATCACGTCGGGCCGGTCAACGGCCTGGACGATGAGCAGCTACGGCAGCTAGGTGGCGAACTGTACGACAAGATCACAGGAGGATTTATGCATACCCCGTTACGTACGTTCACTAACAGTAAGGGCCGGCGGTTCGCGGTGCGGGTCCTGCCAGACGGCGCGCGGTATGGGCTGAGTAATAGCCTGACCACGGATTCCGTTCAGGTGGAGTTCTATGACACCACCTACGCTGACGACCAACCTGGTCATGGTCACGGATTCGGTCCGTTAGGCCAGTTCGTTAGCCGCTATAACGTAGACACGTTATACGGCCATAATGGCGACCTGTGCCTATATGGCGGTGAGCCCGATGCCTGGTCAATTGACGGGGCCACCATGCGGAATATCCGGGCGTGGTTGGGCCATCTGCGAGATAGCGGTGAAGTAAGCGAGTGACGCTAGTGCGCTTGTGTATGCGGAGTGCGCACCCGCGGAAGCGGAGGACTGATCCACAATGTACCGATACATCATGTATGTCTCGCAGAACATGCCGGGCAATGTGTCGTTCGACCTGTCGCGTGTCGATTCGCTGGACGGCGCGCGACGTGAGTACGCAAAGTTTTGTGACGCGGTCGGTACCGACGAGTGTAGCGCCACATTGTACGCGTATAGCGATGACGCTTGGACTAGCGCGGAGGAGTTCCGCGACGTTGGGTGTCCGTTCGATTACCCGGATTACATCGTCGAGCGCGGTCCGCGCAACGGTGTGCGGTTATCTGCGGCATAAGTGCGCGCTAGTGCGTTTCCTGACTATCCGGGCTCCGGTCGGATGGTTCGGGATGCCTGCTAGGGCAATCTCCGACAATAAGGGATCTATCATGTCCGCTACCCATAGCGCTAGCTGTACGGCGGTGACCGTGGCGGCTAGCGGGATTTTCACGGCGTTGCATAACGAATCGGATAGCGCGGTTCGACGGCACCTGAACACGGTGCTGGGTGCGCTGGCCACCGCTAGCAACGATGCACACGCAGGGTGTGATCACCGATGACGACCGAGGATTGGGGCCGGTACGCGTCGGCTGGAGCCTACGCCCGCGATTTAGATCCGAGTACCGCGCATAGGTACGGTCGCGACACTATCCGTGGTGAGGTAGCCGTGAGTTGGGATGGTGGCGATCCGTGGGGGTCGTGCTTATCGAACCTTGGCGGTATCTGTGACGTTTTGTGGTTCGTGGCTGGCAGCATTCCCGGGTCTGTGGGCTACTCACCGGGCGCGGGTGGCCCGGACTTCGATAGCTACCCGTCGTCGATGTTCCTCGAATTGTTCGATGAGGGTTACGCGGACGTGGCCGATTTCGAGTACTGGGCGCGCGTGCTGGATGTGTACGCGGATCGAGTGCCTGAGGATCGGCGCTATTGATTACCTAGTGAGTCTCCAGCCGTTCGGGCGGGCGGACGGTTGGGATGCCCACTAGGGCACTCCGACAACGAAGGATCATCATGAGCGACACTAATCTGTGGATAGAGGAAACGACTGTATCCATTCGTGACGATGGTAACCGGTACTGCTTAGGTGAGTCCGGGGTGTATGAGACTTTCACTGGTGACCGTGGTGAGTTGTACCGCAGTCTGGTGAAGGACTACGGACGTTGTACCGGGAAGGTTTACGTCGATCGCAAGGGTAAGCCGACGATAGCTGTCGGCTGGGTGTTCGTTGCTCGGCGACCGTTCGAGGATGATCCGTCGCTGTCGTCGCTGATTGAGACGTGGGTGACGGTGCATACGGGTCCGCCGACTGTCACGACCGAATACCACTACGCGGTCTAAGCGTAATAGCCCGGCGTATGGTGTAGGATAGTGCGCCGCAATCTCCGACGACTAAAGGAATGGGAATCATGGCTGAATACAATGGCTGGACGAACTACGAAACGTGGGTCGTGGCGCTCCGGATGGATAATGACCAGGGATCATACAACGCTGCTCGTGAGCAAGCGGCGGAAGTCTTAGAGCAGGCCACGGAGGACCACCCGGAGTACCTCACTCCGAAAGAGCGCGCGGTTTACATCCTTAGTGAGACGTTCAAAGAGGAACACGAGGAGGCTAACCCGCTAGCGGACGCTGCGTCCGTGTACTCCGATTTGTTAGGTGCCGCGCTATCGGAGGTCAACTGGCATGAGATCGCTACCAACGTGATAGATGAGGTTTCCGAGTAGCTAGGTTGATCGACAGGTCGGGCTGTTGATCTTCCCCGCCGCTCGGCGGTGTGGTGACGGGGTTAAAGGGATGACACGATGATAACTGAGCATGATATCAACGATTTACTCACGGAGCTAGACGCGGTACTTCTCGCCCCGGGCAAGTTTGTGGAGGCTCATCCGCATGGTGTGAGTGATGAGGGCTCGATCGGTGGTGACGTGCAGGACGGTCCGGCGTGGTCGCGTCGTTTCGTGTGTTACGACACTGACACCGGGATGTGGGAAGTGATCAATGACGCGTTCTATCTGTGCGCGTGTGACCACGATGGCGACGACCGGATGACGGATCATGACGGTGATGGTGAACCGTACGAACGGTGCAAGCACTGCGGGATGACGTCGTGGATCGCAAACCAAACCGAGATCATTACGTGCCGGGATTTTCGGGATCCGGGTGGCACGGAGGAATCGGCGGACGTCACCTATAACGGGAACGTCGGTGATTTCGATTGGCAGATCACGGACGAGTATGCGAAGCAGTGCGCGGCAGCGCTGCGGGCTGAATACTACGACTGATCCACCGGTTAGGCCATTAGGGGCGCTAAGCGGTCGGTTATACATATTCGTGAGAGGAACACTGTCATGCCTGCACTCGACTTTGATGCTATGGCGCGGTTGGTCGGTGTGCAGCCGGCTGTTCACCGCAACCTGCGGGTTATCCACGGTGGTGGTGAGCAAGCTCCGGAACCGGAGCTGCCACGGTCCCGGGAGATCCGACCGGACACGTTCGACAGTCTGATCGGGCAGGAGGAGGCTATCGCGCAGATCCTGAACGTGTTGGAAGCCTCCGAGGAGGACGGCGAGCCCGCGTATCCGCACATGCTGTTGGATGGTCCGTCTGGGGTTGGTAAGACCACGATCTGTTTGGCGATCGCGAAGCGACGGGGTACGACGTGTCACGCCTATGCGCCGAGTTCGTTGCGGCGTACCGATGATGTGCGGACGATGTTGTACAAGATCCAACGTGGGGACGTGGTGTTGATCGATGAGATCCACGGGCTGCGTGCGTTGATCGAGGAGTCGATCTACCCGGCGATGGAGGGCTTGCCGGTGCCGTTGAGTGAGGGCTCTGGGCGTAACCGTCAGACCACGACGATCAAGTTGCCGCCGTTCACGCTGGTGGGCGGTACGACGTCAACGGGTGGTTTGACGGAGCCGTTACGTAACCGGTTCGCGGTGGATATCACGCTGCGGCGGTATAGCGATGACGAGATTTCCCGGATTCTGTTGCGTGCGGCGGGGATTAAGGGTTACGCGATGACTCCTGCGGGCGCGGATCAGCTAGCGCTACTGGCGCGGGGTACGGCGCGTACGGCGGTGACGAAGCTGTTGGTGCTTGCGTACGCGTCGGCGAAGAAAACCCGGCACCTGGGCGAGCCCGGTCCTGGGGGCGAGCTACCTGCGACGGTGATCGATGAGACCGCAGTCGAGGGCATGATGGCCCTGCATGGTTACGACTCGTACGGTTTGAAGGAACGGGACCGGACGTTGCTGCGCACCTTGTGCCTGGCGATGCATGGTGGTCCGATTGGGATCGACAAGCTGGCGCGTGCGTCGGGTGTGGATATCAAGACTGCGAAGGAGATCGAGCAGTACCTCACTGATGTGCACCTGATGTGCTTCGACGGTTTGGGTCGTAAGGCCACGGTGCTGGGTTACAAGCTACTCAGCGAAGCTGATGGCAAGGTGTACCGGCCACCGGCGTTGATCGTCGGTTGGAGCCGTGACAACGGGTTCATCGATGAGGCGTGGCTCGATGAGGTGTCCATGCGATGAGCGGTCGGTCGTGTGAGTGCGGCCGTGGTACCGAGTAGCAAGGTTGGCTAGCAGTTGCCGCTGTTAGCCTTCCCCGCCACTCGGCGGGATTATCTCCGACAAAAAAGGGGAACGACCATGGCGACCGAACGCGGTTGGTGGACTTTGACCAGCACCGTTGAGCTAGACGGTGACGACCGTGAGCACATCGCGGGCCTGATCCGGGACGGCTTCACCGCAGGCGAGGTCGTCAACAACACCGATTCAGGCGAACTAGAAAACAACACCCTGCGATGGGAAAGTGCGGGCACTAGCGAGCCGGGCGACCAGAACGCCGACTCCGCTCTAGTCGAACACGGCTATTGGTCACTAGGGCCACACGGTCGCGGGGGTTGGTCCGTCGAACTGATCGAGCAGGACGCCGACCTAAGCAACATCATCGGCGGAATCGAACTCGGCAGGTTCGAGACGGAAGGCGAAGCGAAAGCCGCTGCACAGAAACACGAGAATACCTTAGCGGCACACCGCGATGGAGACGATCATGCGTGATACCAATGGTGACCCACGTTTCTGCTGGACAGGCCGAGACGCTGAGACGGCCTTCGATATACGCGACGCAGCCAATACGTACCAGGTGATTGACTCTGAACAGGGAGAGGTCGCGATTGTTTACTCGGAAGAGTTTGCCGAGTGGTTGTGCAAGCAGATGGAGCAGGCTACCGACTTGCCATCACATTTTCCTGCATAACGCAATGTCGCGTCCAACGGACCACCCGCCCGATCGCTTAGGCTCCCTGCCTAGGTGGTCGGGCTTTTTCGTGTGCGTACGCGTAGGAAGGTCAAGGAGCGAATGACTGATCCGAACGAGTTGAGTCCAGATCCGAACGAGTTGAGTCCGGCACCACGCCAGTGCGCCCAGCGGGACTGCGACAAGTGGCTACCCGCGGACGCGTCACGGCGAACGAAGTACTGCGGGGACCGGTGGTGTCGTCGTAGGCGTGCAGTTCAGCGGAAAGCAGCCTCACGGAAACGACTAAACGACTAAACACGTCACCGGGGCTCGCGCTAGAACCAGGTCACTTGTGTACGTGGTCCACCGCGCGGTAGGGTGCGCGTCGGTGGTGGTCAACCTCGTGCCTTGCTCAGGGGCTTAGCGGGTTGGGTAGCGCACTGGACGCAAAGGTGCGGGCATCTGCAGGGTGTCTCCGTCTGCCCCTTCGGGCCACCACCAACCCAGCGCGACGTAGCTCAGTGGTAGAGCACTGGCCTCTAAGCCGGGTGCCGCGTGGTTCGACTCCCGCCGTCGCGACTCAAACCCGCTGCTTATGTTGGCAATCGCACCAGGTGTGTCCGCGGCAGTTGTCGTGGTTGCCGTTGGCGCAACCGTGACACACGAAGCGCATGGTCAGAGGATGTCGATGCGTGCGCAGTTGAGGAGGTTCAGTGAGTCCTCAGCGGAGCAGGTGCGGTGATCGTCGTAGGTTCGGCGGTTGTCCTCGTAGCTGTAGTGGTGGTGCCACGAGTGTGAGTGCCCCCAGTGGTGGCGGTGACCGTCGTTATTGTGCGCGAGCGCGGTGCCACCACCTAGTACGAGCATGCCGGTGGCGAACGCTGCGACGGTCAGTGAAGCAGTGAGCTTGCGCATAGGAGTTGTGGTCCTCGGGGTTGGGGTTAGGGGCGACGGCGCCGGATCGACAGGGTGCACGGATCGATCGGCATCGGTGGGACTAGTGGTTGTTTGCCGTCCTGGTTGGGCCATAGCCCGAGGACGTCGAGGAGGTAATGCAGGTCGTCAGTGTCCTTAGCGAGGCGCGCTGTTGTGTGGCGCGCTTTGTGTCGGTCTGTTTTCGGGAGTGTCCCGGTTGCCTGCATTACCTGGATTACTCGCGGCACACGCGCCTTCCCTCTCAGGGTAGTAGGAGGGTGATGCCGACGATGAACGTGGCGATTATGGCGGTGGTGAAGATCCACACTGTGGTGATCCAAGCGGTGAGCGCGATCATGCGGGCCGCGTTGTCCAGGTGGGCGAGGAACGACCCGCCTCCGACCGCGGTGGTGGCGTAGTCGGGAGGCGGGTCGTCTGGGGTTGCCCGGCGTCGTGGAACGGGGAGGTGAGCGCCAGACAAGCTCGTCGTACTGTGGCGCAATGTAGCGCTTGGATTTTTTCCGCGCAACTCGAAAGAAAGCATGCCTATGCCGACTTTGCTCGCAATTGGTGAGGATTGGTGATAGTTGGCGATGAGTGACGGCAGCTGGCCGGTATGGGTGTATGAAACGGCCAGTTTTACGTTCCTCGGAGTGGGAACGAGTATAGCGCTTCGGGCGGGTCAGGATGCTTTCGGGTGTCGCTGATACTTGACTTGGATCGCGGCCAGGACGTCACGGAGCCGGTACAGCGGTGGGTAGGTCTCGGGTGCGGGAGTCAGCCGGCCGCGAGCGGTATAGCCGCGGATCATGCTCGGGGTGCAGCGAACACCTGTGCTTCGCAGGAAACCCGCGATTTCCGTGCTGGTGCCGAGGTGGTCTTGGGCGACGTCACGGAGCCACGTTTGACGTTCGGCGATGTCGTGTCGGGCGCCGCACGCCGGGCAGGTCGCGTATTTGTTCCAGGGCAGGCCGTAGACCTCTTCGACGCATTCACCGGTGGAGCACGGTCCGAGGTAGCACCGCCGGTCGTCGGGTCGGTCGATCGCGCGGCGGGCTTGGTGGATGGCGCTGGTGACCTCGTCAGCGAGTTGCCCGGCGTCGGGGTGTGTTGGGACCCGGTTGAGGTTGCGCAGCAGCCAGGTAGCCAGCTGGGCGGTCGCAAGGGGCTTTGTGGGGTTGGTGGCGCCGAGGGTGGTTGCCCACTCGGTCAGGGTGTGGTGCAGCACCCACACTGTGTCCGCGATATGCGTTTTGAACGGTAACGGGACCTCAGTGCCCGCGGGTCCGTGGTTCGTGGGGTCGGTGAGCTGGTCCTGCCTGCTGCGGGTGATGTCGAGGTCGATCAGCAAGCTGGGGACGTCGGTTAACTCGATGCGCAACGCCACGGTGCAGTTGGTGCACAAGGTGAGGTCGCTAGGCGTCCGGCACTTCCCGCAGTAGTTCACGCTGGCGCTGGCAGCTCGACGTCGATGACGGTGTAGCGCTGCCGTAAATCGCGCCAGCGGCGCAGCATCGCCCACGCTGATTCCGCGGCGCGTTTCGCATCAGGGTGTGGTGTGGTGGTTCCTTCGGTGCAGAGCACGACACCACCGGGTGCGAGGCATTCCCGTGGTGGGTTGTCGAGAACGCACCAGTCGGTGCCAGCGGTTGGCCCACTGGCTACCCGGTAAACGGGACTTGTGGTGGGCATGGGCCGCAGGGTAGGCCGGGTAATCCCGCAGCGGATTTAAGATGACGCGAGCCCCAGGCCCTGTCATCCGGCAGGAACTCCTGGGGCTCACTTCCAGACCTCACCGCAGTGGGCCGGCTACGGGGTCAAAGACTACTGGTGGACTGCGGCGCTGGTCAAGGAATCAGGAGCAGCCACCTCGATGCGTGCGGACCCGGCCTGGTGGGTCATTGCGAAGTCGAGGTGGCTGCTCGTCTGACTCTACACGCGCCCTTCGCCAGAGGGAGTCTGTAGTTTAGGCGTTGGCTCCGCTGAACTGTGGCACGGGAATCCCGGCCGTGCTGTAGTTGCCGCTACCGCTATCACCGGCGCCGCTGTTGGTGCTGTTGCCGCTGGCCTTCCACTTCTTCCAGGACCCGATGATGTCAGCGGCTACGCGACCCTGGTCGGCGACCGGGAAGCCGTTGGCACGCGCCCATTCCCTGATCTCCGCGAGCTGTGCCTTGCGCGCCTTCGCCTGCTCGGCGCTGGTGGACCCACTACCACGCCGAGCTGGTGTGGACCCCGACGACTTCTTTTTGCGGCCGGCCGCAACGAACTGGGCCAGCGAATTGCGTAGGGCGTCAGCGTTGGTGGCGGACAGGTCGATCTCATAGGTCACGCCGTCGAGCCCGAATTCGATGGTGGTCACGTCGCCCGTTGACTCGTCCAGGTCGTCGATCCGCTCGACGATCGTCTTCTCTGCCATGCTCTTGGTTTCCCCTCCGTGTTGAATGTTTTTGGGTAAGCGCTGCCACTATACGCATACGGTCGGTGGCTTTTAGATGGCTTCCCAGTCCGTGCTGTGAACACTGCGGCGTTGTACTAGTGCGTGGGGGATGTATGCGGCCACTCTGCGCGCTTCGGTCTCCGTGCAATCATCGAGGAGACGGACGAGCTTCCCTTCGCGTAACGCGAACACCCCGTACTCGGACCATTCGTCACCCCAGATCGTGGCGTCAACAACGTCGGTGAATGTGGTGCTCGCCGCGTCGGGTTCACTGTCGGGTGTCCATGGTTCGCTGTGGGTGCCACGGAGCACAACGACACCGGGTCCGATCCTGGCGAGTTCAGCCACCGCTGACTCAGCTAGGTCCCGGGCGGCCTGGGTGGTCATCCATGGCGGGCACAAGTTCTCCATGATGTCGGCCAGCAGGTCACCGTCGGTTTTCAGTGTTTGCCGTTCGGTGCTGAGCGCTTCCAGCGCGTCGTCGCGTTGCTTCGCCACTCTGGCCAGTTCGTCACGCAGCTCATCGCGCTTGCGGCGGTATTCGTCGCGGTCGTGCCGCGCGTGGAATAGCTCATCGCACGCGGAATCGAGCTGCTCTTGAAGTTCCCGCCGGTTTTCGATGCGGGCTTCGAACCCACCGGACATTCTGGCCAGTTCATCCCAGTACTCGTCACGTTGCTCACGGCAGGTGTCGAGTTTCTCGCGCAGATCCTTCGCTCTCTGGCAGTAGGCGTCTCGGGCTCTGTGGGCCTTCTTGAGCTTTTCACGCCAGTACTCGATCTCCTCCGCCGTGATGTCGTCGCTCATCGATCGTCCCTGCCTTGTCGGGTGATCGCAGCGAACACCACCACGAACAGGGCACCGAGCCACCCAGCGGGCCAGATCGCTCGGGCCCACGTGAGGCCCAGCCACGCGGCGAGCCACGCAGCGAGAGGAGACCCGAAGACCAGGACGAAAAACAGCAACGCTTCCGGTGGTTGGGGCTTTTTGGGTTTGGGTTCGGTAGGTTGGATCGGGTCGGGGGGCCATTCCCTGCCGTTGATTCTCACTGCGCTTCCTCGTCGTTGGCTTCGTCGGTGAGGACAGCCAGCATCACCGCGCGGTTCTTCGCGTCCCACAGGTTGGTGTTCAGGCAGGTCGTCAGCAGCGGATCGTCGGGCAGTAACCCAACCAGCTTTTCAGCAAGATCCGCGAAAAGCACGGAAACCTCCTGTAGCGGTGCGGGCAGGTGGGTGTATCGGAATAGGCGCAGCGCTGCGACCGTGCTCGGGTGGCGTCCAGTCAAATCCATGGAATCGTTCCAATCAGGTTGTGGGAAGGTTGATGACGGATTGGTGGTCGCTGATGGTGCCTTCGAGGATCGCTCGGACTGTGTTCGGTGCCCACCCGAGTGCGTGTTCGAGTCGTGTCAGGCTTCGTGGTTCGTAGGTGCATCGTTGGCATCCCTCGATGCGTCGCTGGGTTTGTTCTGATGGCCCACCGGCTTTGGTGACGTCGAATTGGCTCATGTTGAGCCAATTGCGTCGCGCTGTGACGGTGTCCGCTAGTGCTTGCCAGTCGAGGCGCCCGGCTATCCGAACCGAGTCCAGCGGCAGCACGGCGGGTGTGGGCGTGGTGTTGCGTTCCTCTAAGAGGAGTTGGAGGTAACTGCCGAGTGTTCGTAGTGTTCCCTCGGCTACGCCCATTGCCCCGATGGTTTGGCCACGGTGGTAGGCCTCTTCGGTTTCGATTTCGATCGCGTCGCGCAGTAAACTAGCCGCGGTGTCAATCGCACCTTTAATCTCATCGGTTGTGTAGCTTGTCATTTCCGGTCTCCAGGGTGTCGGAGTTCCCCTTGGGGTGTTTCGCTGTCAGGTGGCGCAGGGTGGTTCGTCTGGGTGTCTGATCATTCGCGAGCCAGGGTTTCGCGTCGGTTGCTGCGCTGGGCGCTTCACGCGTTGCCTGGTGCTGACCTGCCTTGGTGGGCGCGCGGAGATCAGTGTCTGCTCGGTCAACGCGAAACCGATCGGTCCGACAGGTTGACCGGCGTCCCAACGCTTAATGAAACTCGCCGCGGTGGGTGGTGTTTCGAACGTGAACCGCATCCCCTTGCCGATATCCAGGTAGGCGATCTTGTCCTTGGATACTTTGATGTGGCGGGCGGTGGGTACTTGATTCATGATCGCGGCGACGATCGCGCAACGGGTCTTGAGGCCCCGCTCCGCTATGTTGATCTCTTCCTCGGTGACCACGATATCTGTTCTCATCGTTACTCTTCCTTGCCGTGTAGGCGATTGCGGACGCTGACCCGCATCGAATTGTTGGCGTCGGCGTGGGCGTTGGCGTCGAACTGGGCGGCGAACAGGCCTTGCAGGTCACCCGCAGGGACCGTGGTGGCTGGGGCGTTGCGATGTAGGAGCAGCTGGTGGCGCCCCCATCGCGCCACCAGCTGGATCCCGACCTCGGTCATGCCACCGGGTGCGTCCACGGCGTAGGACTCCCACCGGGCCGCCCCGACGGCGCGCTGCTTCCGCCAGTTACGGAAAGCCAAGACCGCGAGAGTCGCGACGCCTAGCACGATCGCGAGTGCCGCCAGGCCCATGACCGGATAAAACAGTGCTCTCACCGCTGCGGGCCAAGAATCACTGATGTGCCTTGCGGGATCAGGGTGCACTTGCCTTCGTTGAGGCACTTCGTTTCCGCGAGTTGCCGCAAGTAGGCCGCGTAACCTGGCAAGCCACCGGGGAACGATGCTGCGTAGTCACGGTCGGCTTGGGCGGTTTGCTGACGTTGCACCGACGCGGCCTTCTCTTCCAGCACGAGCATCATGGATGCGGGCACGTTGGGCTTGTCGAATTGCACGTTGTGGAGAATGAAGTGCGGTCCGCCAGCTTGTTCCTCGATGAGGAGTGGAATCATCTGCTGCGCGGTCTCAGCCCATTCGGTTTGGTCCTTGACGTTGCTGTACAGCGCCTGCCATTCCTTCGGTTGGCCCGCGCGGTCCATAGCTCGCTCGATGGGGCCGCCGACGTAGTTCGCGGCGACGTTACGCCAACCTTGCGGTATTACGTCGCTTTCCTCGAAATACGCGGCGTTGTGTCGGCCGATGGTGTCGTGGAAACGCTGGAACGGTCCGCCTTCCCAGCGGCGGCCATCAGAGTCAACCCACGGGTTGCACACAGTGTTCAGTGAGAACGTTGCTGTGCCCGACACGAGCAGCTCGATCTGGTTGGACGTGGATACCCGAATCGCTGGGGCGTCAGCTCCAGCGGCGATGCTGCCGTCGGGGTTGCTGCGGAACGTCCACGTTCGCCGCCCGTTGGGGTAAAGGAAATGCAGATCACTGGCACCGTCGACTTGACGCGTACCGGGCGTGATGCAATCCAAGAACTGCTGTGACGAGAACGGCCCAGCGGAGTAGTGCAGCGCCGCTTGGCTGGTATCTGGTGTTGCGACACTGCACGCCGCGGCTGGTATCGCGCACGCCACGATGGCAGCGACCAGTAGCGGGCCCTTACGGAAACTCATGAACTTTCGTCCCCTCTAGTTGAATGAGTTGAGAGCCTCAGCGGAGTTCGTGGGGCCTCAGATAGATGCTCGCGGCGGACGCCGGGTCCACCTGTTCGAGCGCGTTGATGAATAGCAGCGGCCACGATTGCGCAACTTGCCCTTGGCCACCGGGTGTCAGGAGCAGGATCACGTCACGTGATCCGTCTGCGGGTATCTCTTGCTCGAAAATCCTCGACAGTGCCGCTGCGGGTGTCGTGGATTTGGGTGCTGTCACCACCGCGGTGACCCCACCTGGTGGGCACATGCCCGCGGACGCCGCCATCAGGATCGGGTCGCCGGTGACCAGGACCCGCGGTGACCTGTTCGCCAGGTACGCCGTCCACCCGGGTGGGATGGCCCGTAGTCGCGATGCGAGTTTGTTGATGTGTTCGGGTGCGGACAGGATGATGAAGTCCTGTCTGGTCGTGAGGGACGCCGCGAGGCGATCCACGGCTTCGGTGTTGTCAATCAGTGCGGCGTTCAAGGCGGGCCCCCTCGATCGTCATGTCTTTGGTGAATCGGGCGCGGTGTTTCTCCGCTGCTTCCCACAGGCTGGCGTCAGCAATGGGGTCCCACTGGTGCCACGTCCCCCAGCAATACGGGCACGTTTCGAACAGCACCCCGTCATAGAGACCGGGGAATTCGACACCGATCGCGCGCTGATACCGGGTGCCAGCCTCTCCGGGGATGGGTTCACCGAGGAGGCTGGCACCGCAGTGCGGGCAGGTATCACGAAGCTGCCGGGTCACCGGCGCTCACCTGTCCGGTCACACCGACACCCCGTTGCGTCCCGCTGGCACAGGCGGTGCAAGTACCAGGGGCGTGCCGGGCAGGCGCATGCCGGTCACACCGCTGGTGACAAGGTTCTTCACGACCTTGTCGAGGGTGGGTAGCGGTGGTGGCTCGGCCGCGTTCTGGTGCAGCTTCAACTGGGGGTGCAAACTACGGGCGGCACCCACCAGATCCCCGGTGGTGAGCACGTAGTCGGTGCTGCCATTCATCCGGTGGATCGCGAAGCTGCGGGCCCGGTCAGCGGTGGCTTTGGCGAACGCCGGCAGGAACCCGTCCATTTCGGCGTGTACCGCATCGAAGTCCACATCAGCGGCGAGTTTCCCGGGCGTGACCACCACGCGAATCAGTTTTTCCGTCGCGGGACGGTCAAGGCCAGCGATTTCCAGGACGTAATCCAACCGGCCGGGGCGGAGCATTCCCGGTGGTACTTTGTCGATGCGGTTCGTGGACAGTGCGACGATGATTTCACCCGATTTCGTGGTGATCCCATCGAATGCGTCGAGCATCGCTGACACAGCTTTGGGGTCGGAGCTACCAGTGTCGGTGTCAACGTCTTCGACCCACACCACAGCCGGGGCGTAGAGCCGGGCGGTGGTCAGCACGTCAGCGACCTGGTCACGACCGGGCCGGGCCATCACGAACGTCCACCCGTTGGCGACAGCCTCCTTCGCGGTCATCATCCCCACGGACGTCTTCCCGGTCCCGTACGGGCCGTACAACAGCACGGCACGCTTCAGTGGGATGCCTTCACTGCGATAGGCCTGCGGATGGCGCAGTGGGGCGAACAGCGCCGCATCCAACGAGTTCTGCACACCGGAAGCGAACACGATCTGACCCGGATCGAAGCGGTCGAGATCCTCGATGAACGTCAACTCGTCCGCACCCGCCACGGCTTTACCGCGGTAGATGCTGGCGTTTTTGAGTTGCTCGGCGACGTCAGCGAAGAACTCCTCGATCTCCTTGGCGTACATCCTTTTCGCCCGGATAATGATCTCGAAGATCGTCCCGTAGTCGCGGTGTTCGGTGTCATCGAGGAACACATCCCCGCCGTCAATGACGGGAATCTGGATGCGACCCCAGGGGGCTTGCACGGTTCGTCCGCCGGGACCGACGGGGATCTCCAGTACCTGCGGCGGCCGGTCCCCGAACATGGTTTGGATGGCCTTACCCATGGTGATCCCGTAACGTGCTTTCAACACGATCGCGGTCGCCACGGCACCATCATGGGGCCGGTAGTTGAACACGCGGCGGAAATCCGAAACGGTTTCCTGTTCCCGTTTCTTCGCTTCCAGGATCTTCATGAGCCCCGAGTAGGTGGTGCCCTTCGGGAGGGTGATGAGCTTCCGGTCATCGCGACGGAATTCGATTTCATCACCGGTGATCAGGTCCGGGTCCGCGAGCTTCGTTTTTGTTGCCACGGGAGTTGTCTCTTTCCTTTGTGTCGGAGGTGGGGTGGGGTTTCAGGAACCCGCGGACTCGGTGGGTGGCTCCTCAGCGGGCGGCTGGGTCGGCTGCGCACCGGCCGCGCGTTGCGCTGCGCGCTCGTTCGCGCGGGCAGCGGCCAGCTCCTCAGCAGCAGCCAGGGCCGCACCCCACGTCGCATCCTGCTGCCTGCACACATCACAGGTGCAAAAATCCAGTACGCGCATCGCCCAGTCCTGAACGACCTGCGCGGCCCGCAGGATGTCAATCGAGCTTTCCTGGAACACGTAACCGTGCTTCAGTAGCCGGCCCGCCAGGCCACCGATGTTGATGTCGTTGCACCCGGTGGCGTGCATCAGCTCCAGCGGAACACCCAGGTGGTGCAAAGCGAAACCCACAATGCACTGCGGGGACAGCTGGCCGTCGAGTTCCCACACGTACACACACGCCGTGTGTCCCGCGACCGGCGGTGTGTACACGTGGTCGGGGCCCTTCACGCTCACCGCGTGACGCAAACCCCGCAGCGCGTCCTCATCGGTGATGGTCAGGATCGGTGGCACAAACTCAATCTCACTCATTGCTGTGGTTTCCTTCTGTGTCGGAGACTTCTGTCGGAGATACATATACTTTCGACCATCAGGAAAGCGCGGTGATCAAGCCGCGCCCTCCTCCTGACAGGCGGCCAGCAGAAGATGGCCACCCACGAATTCGCTGTAGCAAGGCGGTATCGCTTCCGCGATCTCGCGCCGAACATCGGTCCACGAAATACCCATCGCGGCCTGCCACTGCGCCACAGTCCCCTTGCCACCGCCGTCGCCATAAACAGCGAAGTAGGGGCCCTGGAACCATTCGCCGGGCCGCATCCCAGCGACCCGGCCACGGTGACGCGGGTGCGGCGGCTGCAACACCCACCAGTCGTGCGTCTCGAAGAATCGGTGCCGGATCACGGCGAGCCCAAACATTTCCCCGCACAGCATCAGGTCCCGCCTGATCGGCGCACCGGGCACGTTCTCGATCACGAACGGCCGCCCGGTGGTGAGCAGCGCCGTCCGGGTAGCGGGGATCAGCTGGGGGTACTCGCGGCCTCTGTTCGTTCCGGCGGTGAGCGTGCACCCAGCTTGGCAGGGTGGGCTGGCGTGGATCACATCGAATTCCGCACCCCGCGTTTCGATGAACTCGATCGCGTCCCCCAGCACGAACACGTCACCGCAATAGTTCGGTTGAGGTACGTGATCGACACCGGTGACGTGGAATCCCGCACGCTGGTAGCCCTTAGCGGCCCCACCGACACCGCAAAAGGCGTCGAGGAGACTGAACACTCGGGTCACGAGGTCACCACCAGGTAGTAGCCCCGGGAATCGTTGAGCGGTGAACACCCCGCCCGGTAATAACCCCACCCCACCCTGGCTGCCATCTGGTGCTCATGACAGCCATCGCAGTAGGGGCACGCCACTACTGCCACGACCCAATGCAGCGCGCCCCGAGGCGTGATACACCGGTCGGTGATTTCTCCGTTGGTGGGATTAACCCACCGCTGGTGGTCAATGTGATACGGCAGGACGGGATAGTCGTCCCCCATGTAAAAAACAGGAGCAGTCATTCCATGACCGCCTGACGAGCGCTGCGGCGACGTCGCCTACCGCGCACAGCCGCCGCGTGCGCGGTAGTACATACCCGGCAGCGGCAACCCCAATTCGAGTAGGTGGTCTCATTGTGTTTCCCGGTGGGAGCGACACCACCATTGTCTGCCGTAATCCTGTAACGGCGGGCACGGCCAGCGGCTACCTGCGTCCGATTAGCCACCCGGCACTCGTCGCACCGGCAACCGTGATTGGTGTAGGTGGCGGCGTCGTGGACATCAACTGGTGCGACGAGCCGACCACTCACCTCGACACGCTTATCGAAACGCTTGGACCGGCCGGTCATGACGCCACTACCATTCGGGGCCATTTCACAACAGCTAGGGACGCGCCCTGATGCTTTCGAGTCGGCACCGGCCAGCGGAGGAATTGCGCGCACATAGTGGCGGCGCTGAGCGCGTCGCATTCATTGTGCCTGAGTTCACTTTTCGTGCACGCTAAACCAGGCCACATCGAATGCATAGCGGCAACAATGTGGCGCTTCTCAACGGGATTTTTCGGGGACCCACCACGACCGGTAGCCCACTTCTTCAGGGTGGTGGGTGCGACCGTCGCAACAGGAATGTCACGGCGCAGCAAAACACCAACAATCCACCACCACACAGCGGCCCGATCCCACGCATTTCCGTGGTCCGCGTCGAGCGCTGGTGCTTCGATAAGCGCGAGTTGCGCGGGATGCCGCGGAATGAGTGAGTCGACACCATTACCGACTGCCGTTATTCGACAGTGCCGCGCAAGGATCGAATCCTCGATGAGCGCGGTAGCCACAACATGAGTTCTGGCCCGACAGCTATCACCAACACGTTCGATTATCCCCACGCCAGTTCGTGACAAAGCCGGATCGATGCCAATCACGTAAAGCGATTCGGCGGTCATCGTTCCGGGACCCATCGCTGAATGGCTGAAGCCAATCCCGGTCCCCGCATTGCAGCGAGACCCCGAAGGCAACAAACCAAAGCGAACGACAGATCCACGTCACTGGCGTTAGCCGGGAGGGTAGCCGACGCGGTGCGAGTGGTCAAGTCGGCCTCCACCAGCTCGACCCGGACCTCGATCTGCGGGATTTCGTCTTCCTCATCAATGGTCGCCAAACCGGGTGGAACAATGCACGTGTCAATCCCGGTCATGACCCACCTCCGGCGAGTGGCGAATGATGTTTTTCAGTCGAGCCCAATGCGCTGGGGCGTGTTCCAGCAAATCACCCGAATTCGAGTTCACACACCGCTGTCCGGTGAGCGCGTTGCAATAACCGCACGGCTCGGGTTGAGCCAGCGCCTCGGCACGCTGATGATCGAAAAACGAACCGGTCATTAGGTCGCCACCTCAGCCGCTAACGCACCGCGTTCCTGCGTCGCAAGGCGTGCCTTGAGGGCTTCGAGTTCGGCGTAGGCGATTTCCCGGCGGCCGGGATCATCGAGCGTCGAACACCGTGGCGTGTCGCGCCGCTGAACTATTGCAGGGCGAACCCGTCCAGCCTTGGCGAGGTCACGGGCGAATTGCTCACGAAGCCGGGGAGGACACGTCGTGAGATTCGGTTCGCTACCGATAGCGAGTTGATGATCCAGCGCGGACGGCTCAGGAATTGGCTCCCCGAGAACCCATCCAGCGAGCACGTAGCTGATGTGCCTATCGCGCTGCGCCCGGAACCATTCCGGGTAATCGCGACCCATGATGTGATCCGGCACATTCGGAGCCACGAACGAATCCGCGGCTTTACGCCGGACGGTACGAATAGCGTCACTGATCGCGGCTGGCGTAATGCGTTGCCGATCAGCGCCACGTGAATAATGTTCAATCACCACGCGCTTAGCGACAGGAAACGTCCAGTGCTCTAGCTGGGCGACAGCGTACCAGCCCTCAACGTCGGCGGAACCGCCGGTGCGCTGATCGTAGACCGCGGCCAACGTCAGCAAGTCCACAATCTCGTCGTGGTTCATTACGCGCCTCCCGGCAATGCTCGCAGATTCGGTGCACCCATGAATCGTTTTTTCAGTGCCTGCATATCGGCGACCCGTTGATCAGTGGTGGATGGCCGCGAGCCGGGGGCTGGCCGATTCCGGACCCGGATCGCTTCGGACACGAGGTTGGGTAGCGACCTCGGTCCGAGGTGCGGCTTGGTGAGCCACAGCGTCAGCGCCGAAAACACGAGATCCTTATCCGTGCCGGAGAGAAGCAATGTGCCGACTTCCATTGCCAGAGCGGTCCGAACGGCGTGTGGGTGTTCTCGGCCAATCGCCGAATCAACGAGCCGATAAGCGTCTCCGGCTGTCGGTCCGGTGATGCCGCGGCCCGGTGGGGGTTCGGGGATCGACGGCATCGGTGTTTCTTCGTTTTGCGGCGGCATTTCAACTTTTCGCGCGCGTTCTTGAGTTAAGTTTTCAGCAGCGGCAGGAAGAGTCTTGTTCCCCTCTTCCCCTCTTCCCCTCTTCCTAACTACAGACGGTGGAGTCTCGCGAGCTTGTCGCGAGACCGTCGCGACTTGATCGGATGCTTGGTCGGGGTTCTGATCGTTTCCGCTGGTAGACGGGTCGAATCCTTCTGGTGGGCGTGGATAGCGGGCCTTGTTCGGTCTGTCGACCCTCTGGTGCCTGTCCCATGCGACAACGAAGATGTAGGACCCGTTTTCGATCTTGTAGCGGTAGATCAACAACCCTCGCGAGAGGATCGCGAGACCGTCGCGCACGTATTTGCGGGTCGCTGTTTGATCTTCCTCTAGCGCAAAGAGATCAGCCGTGATCTGACGGTAGTCATCAAGCCCAACGCCATTATCATCGACGTAGGACCAGAGCCCTATGAACAACAGACGAAGATCCATCGGAAGGCCCGTGATGTCGTCAGAACGCCAAAACGATGGCTTGATCGTCCGGATTCGCATTAGACACGCGCCCCTTGAGGCAGACCAAGACCGACGACCACCCGGGCACCCTTGATTCGGTTACACAGCGAGCACAGTGCGCGCAAATTCTCAACCGTATCGGAGCCAGTGTGAGACCAGGGGACGATGTGATCCAGCTCTAACCATCCAGTCAAGTCGAAAGGCGCTAGTTGACCATTGCGGTGCGCGTCTAACGTTGGCCGGATACTCCACCCGCAGTCCTGACACGTCCAGTCGTCACGCTGATAAACGGCAAGCCGAACCTGTGAGGGTATCGGTGATCGCGATCGTCGATTCCGTGTGCGACCTATGGCCAACTCCACGTTATTCGGATTTGTTGTCGCAAGCACTCTAGCGAATTCCTCCCGGATTAGCTCAGACGTGCAGTTTCGTGCGGCGCTAATAGCGCTTCTTACTATATTCGGCTGCGTAATCCCGCCGGTATCGATGAGCAATCGGGGTAAGAGTAACCAGTCATTTTCCCTGTCCAGAACAGCTCGACGGCCAACCACGAGACAGTCGAGGGCGCCTAATACCTGCTCTTTAGTAAGGTCCCCGGTCTCATTCGCCCATCTGGTTGGCAGTATCGGTGAGATTCCAGCGGATGTAGTGAACGGGTCGAGCGCGATGGCGAAATATAGCCATTGCGCAGCGCAGGTTAACGCACACCATTCAGGGTCGAAATAAAGCCCCGAGGTCACCACGATGTGTTTCGGCATTTTAACCTTCCGCACCCCCTCGTCCGTTCTGCCCAGATCGGTCATCGTGGTTCCAGATAAGTAGTTGACTCGGGGTGGCGTCATCAGGTACCAACCCCGCCAACACCAACACCAGCGCAGTCATCCAATAGTCACTATCAGCGGCCGTGTAGGCGTCGCCGAGAGCACCGGTAATCGCAACTGAATCACCGGATCGCACAGCACCAACTAAACGCAGCGCAGCTGGCAACACGAGGTCGCCAACGGGGTGACCTGTCAATGACTTGGGTGGGTCTCGACCGGAGTTCGTCGTGGACATGATTTATTCGTCCACTGAGAACAGGTTGGGTCCGTCATCGGGCTTGGTTAACCGGCCCTGTGGTTTTAGGGAGGTCACTTCCCACCGGACGGTTTTCCGTTTCTCACCGTCTTTGAGTAGTTCGACGCCGCGGCCTACGCAGGTCGCCTCGATAAGGAAGGTCTGTTGGTCTCCTAGTTCTGGGAATTGGTCTGGTGCGAAGGTGTCAGTTGACGTGTTCGCGAACGTGATTTTCGTGCGTAACGCGTCCATGTCGTCCAGTGGGTCGGGTTGTGGTTGTGGTTGCTTGGCGGCATTCACGCGTTGTCCTCCTTCACGGGTTCAGTAAGAGTCGAAAGGTCGTCGGGGACTTTGTGCTTTGTGGTTTTCGCGGCTTTCGCAGCGAGGAGTGCTTTCAGGAACACGTCTCGCAGTTCATCCAGCACGTCCATAGTGACGGCTACCCCGATGTAGGCGAGAACCGCTTCGATGTCGTTATCGGGGGCACGCAGCGCATTGGCCAATCGGCCAATGTCTATTGCTAACCGGTCAAGGCGGTCGGCGTAACCAGCGCGCTGAACGGTGTCAATGTCGATGGTGACTTTGAGGCTCATGTCGCGGCGTCCTGTCGTTGCTCATCAGTGAACGCAGCGCGTCCGCTGGCTGCGGTGGTGTTCACGTATTGGCTCATGGACCCGACGACTGATCTGGTACCAGCGTCACTGGCGGCATAGGTGATTGTTGAGCGCGTGGGTACACCCATTTTCGCGGCGACTTCGATGGCGTCCTGGTTCGCACCCAAGTAGAGGACTTCCCAACCGAACTCGCGCTGGTGACGTTCCACGAGTTCTTTCACCGCGGGCCACGTGTATTCCCGGGATGAGTTTTCGTGGCCGTCGGTCATCACGGCGAGGATCACGGTGCCGGGCCGCTGGTGCTCAGGGAGCGCCGCGAGTTCTTTCCCGAATTCGGTGATGGCGTAACCCATTGCGTCCAGCAAAGGTGTCCCACCGCGCGGGTCCAACACGAAAGGCGCGGTTCCTGATGCGTCAGTCGACACCCGCACCGGGTCTTCAACACACAACCGGTTGTCCCAGTAGTCGAACTGGATGATGCGGATGGTGCGTTTACCGGGTGCTTTCGCCTGACCGTTGATGAACTCATTGATCGCGTCCTGCGCGGAAACGCGGATCTTGTTCATTGAGCCGCTACGGTCGATGACGAGCATCAGCGCCGTGTAATGCGGATTAGTCACTTTGTAGCTCCCATCGAATAAAGGCTGCTGCTGCGGACGCGAATGGTGACCGCACTGCCCCACCCGCTCCAGCCGACTGTTGTGGCGACCTCCCACCCCTTCTGGGCTCGCATATCCGCAGCGAACGTTCGGATGTCGGTCACTTCGCATCCGCATTCGAGGCGCACGTCGATCGAGACATAGGAACCGCCTAGATTCCGCGGGTCGTTATAGGTCCATCGCACTTCGTGAAGGTGCGCGGGATCCGGGTGCATGGGTTGAGGGACCGCCAGCACTGAGGACCATGCTTCTAGGTCACTGTCCGAGGCGCGGCGAAGAATAGTCGACAAGTCACCGTTGTAGGTCGAAGTCAGGCTGGTGACGGTGCCCATGAACGGGCCGTGGCCGAACTTCATTTCGCTGAGCCAGTTTTCGGGCAGCATCACCCGGTCACCCACGGCCAGTGGCTCCCCGGACCAGCGGTAGGCGAAGCCGTTGACTTCCACAACCTGCTCGGCGTTCATTTGGTTCAGGTTTCCTTCCCGGTGGCTGTTTCGCATTCCTCAATCCAGGCGGTGACCACGCTGCGGCGGTAACGGACACTGCCGTTGCTACCGAGACGAAACGCCTTCGGTCCGTGGCCGCGGTGACGCCACTGCGAAAGAGTGCCGATCGGTGTCCGCAGGATTTCCGAAACTTCAGTCGGTGTGAGCAACTCGTCGTCGGTCATGGCGATTCGGTGTTATCAACTGTTTCGGCGATGCCACCGATTTCAGCGAGCGTGTGAGCCAAATCACCTGCGTCTTTGCGGCGCTGCAAAAAGTTGTTGATCTGCTCGATTTCAGTGGCGGACAACTCGTCGAAAGACGTCACCGGTTCCGCGGGTGGCCGGTTGAGGACCCTGCTGACAATGCGAAGCCGCAGCGCCCGATCCGATCCCGAAACCGAACCATCCCTCAATAAGGCGAATAAACGATTGCGCTGGGTGCGGTCAGCGGGCTGGGTGCTGTCAGCACCAACGCTTTCATCGACCACGCACACATTGACCGCTGGTTGCGCCTGCTGGGCCGACTCCTCAGCGGCCTGCTCGGCCTTGACCCGTTCACCGGCCTGTGCGATGCGATCGAGCAAGCCAGCATCGTTGGGGCGCAGTCCGCGGGCGAGCCTCCAGATCCGGGTCAGCTCCGCGCGGTTGCGAGCATCCTCAGCTTCGCTGATGAGCCGGTCCCAGTCCGGTTCGGCAACTGGTTCCCGTTCGGATTCGATGACCATTCGGGGTTGCGGATTGTCGAGGTGTTCCATTTCCTCCTCCACAAACACGCCGGCGAAGTCCTGCGGGAATGCCTTCCGCAAGGCGGCGCTTTCCGCGCATTTCTGAATTTGGTGCCGACTTTTGGTCGCCCACATATGATTGAGTTGGCCGTCCTTCTTGGTGGCGGCGAACTCCCAGAAATGGGCTACACCCCACACTGGCTGGTCCCAATCCCGGCGAATCACCCCAACTCGCGCGGCAACCGGTGGCTCCTTCGACGTCCACACGTCGTGCCACACGCCGTCCTCGCCACACCACTGGGGCTCGGTTTGTCCACCGTATTCCTTGCGGCGCTCGGCGATAACCCGGTAACCGTCGATGGCGGTTTGGATAGTCCATTTGTTTTTGCCGGACTGCGGATCCCAGCGGGAGATCATGTAAATTTGCTTGGCGAACGGGTCCAGTCCTGACCTCTTCGCGATGTGCAGGAATACCTGCTGGTCACCGGGAGGTGCGTCAGCGATCCCGATCTGTTCGAACGCAGCGCGTTGTGCTGGTAACCAGTCGACCTGGTCGCCGCGTAGCGCGAGGGTCCCCGTGCTGGAGGTGGTCGCCACTTCGGTGCCGGTCATGCGACACGCTCGTAGGACAGGGGAAGCCCGTTGGTGTCAGCGACGACTGGGTAGGGGTCACCGTCAGCGTCGAGCGCGATGAATCCCCGCCAACCGGCGGGTAGTTCGTATTCGCCTTCTTTGGTGGCGACACTGAACGGGCCGGTGACGGGCGTCATTACAGTGATGCCGATCTCGCGGTATCCGGCCCAGCCACCAGGAGGCAGGTTACCCTTGCTGTAGTCGCTCAAGCCAACTCCCAGTTCTTGAGAATCCTGATGCGCCGGTGTTCGCCGCGCTTGATGTATTTTTTCCATACCTCGGGTAGATCTGATTCCAGCTGCGGATCCACGACGGGATTATTGAGCTGCGCCTTCAGAGTGAGTACTGGTTGATCGCCGACGAGTAATGCTTCTGCGTCACCAACCATCACCTTCAGTGCCTGATCGATTTCCTTTTTACGGTCGGCGGCTTCGGCGGCGAGCTTGTGTACTTGTTCCCGCTCGGCGAGTAGCGTCCTGGCATGCGCGGGCCACTCCGCGGGACGGGTAGTGCCGGGTCGCGCAATGGGCCAGCGCAGCGAGATTTCTTCGTCGGTGATCCGCTCCAGGTCCACCGGTGGTGGCTCGTCGGCGATGATGTGTTTTTCCCACCAGACCTGTACCCGTTGGCGCATGCGTTCGATGAGTGCTTCGTCGCGTTCCACCGGTCCACGGACTTGCGGTTCCTGGTCGATTGTGTACGCGCAGAACCAGGCGTGGGTGCGTCCGGTGACCAGCAGTTGGTATTGGCCTTGCACGTACGCGTGGCGGGCGATACCACCGTCGCGCCATTCCCAGCCTACTTTCGCGTGAGCCCCGATTGTTTTAACTTCAAGTAGGCCGCCGTCTTCGATGAGTCGGTCCGGGGTGGCCCGCAGGATGGGGTTTTCCCGGTGTGCGACGAGCCCGCAGCGCCGAA